>Ga0209181_10000525_pt1 | contig 71628 bp, 68 predicted proteins | sample MAT05_FD_187208 | JGI IMG/M metagenome (GOLD analysis project Ga0209181, IMG submission 187208) | Freshwater microbial communities from Lake Fryxell liftoff mats and glacier meltwater in Antarctica - MAT-05 (SPAdes) (version 2) | ecosystem: Environmental > Aquatic > Freshwater > Ice > Liftoff... | reverse complement strand
ATCCGTTGACGCTCCCCCACCCGACTCCTACTACTGCCGAGGCATCCCGCAGCCACCGCTGCTCCCGCCCAAGCTCCCATCCATCACGCGCATGAAGAAGAAAGTCTCCCGCCTCAAAAAAGCCGCCCCCCTCATCCTGCTGGGGCTTCTCCTCGATCACTCGCCCGTGAGCCAGCGCGCAGAAGCGCTCGTCGGCGGACCCTTCGATGACAACAACTTCCCAGGCGTCAACGCCGACGGCACCTACTCCGGAACGATCAGCGGCAAAAACCTCACCGGCATCGTGAGCTTTGGTGTCTCCTCCTCGCAGGAGACCAATGGCCGTTTTTCCATTTTCCATGAAGGCTTCGTCCACTACGGCACGGCTACTGGCATCGCCGACCTCGCGTCACGTCGGATCGCCGGATCGTTGCTCGGCGTCGCGACCCTCGGCGGTTCGGGCGTTAACCCCGGCATCGGTCTGGTTGAAACGACCGGAGGTTCCGGCCAGCTTGCGGCTCAGACACAGTCAATCACCGTTCGTGCTGCGCTCGAAGGATCCTTTCAGGGGCGAATGAAGGGCTACCCTCAGCAGGTCAAGTTCGAGGGCGACGGACGCCTCTCGACGAGCGCCAACACGGCAGTGGTCACTACCGCCACGACCGTGCCAGGTTTGCCGAGCGATTTCACCGTGTTCTTTGGAGCCGGCGGTAGCCCTCAACTTCAATCCGACTCAACGGCGGACGGCAGTGAAGACAGCAACATCGCCCCTACCGGTGCCACGATCGCTGTGGACGGCAACCCGCAGCGGGCGATCTTGCGCTCCGAGACTCCCTTCAAAATTCGCGGCTCCCGCACCTCCCGGATCGTCTATACTGCTTCGTTCTCCTACACCGCGCTTCCTCCGGTCATCATTTCAACGCCGCCGGTAACCACGCCTTCCGGGACTCCGACTCCGCCACCACCTTAAACTCGCGTCCGCCGACGATTCGATGTCCGCCGGGCCACGCGCCCGGCGGACTGCTTTTGGGGTGGCAAGATCATCGTCCACCCATCACAAATTCCTCCACTTGTTCCGCGCTTGAACCGCTTGCCCCTTTCTCCCCGGCTCCGTCGTGGCGGCTTTACGCTCCTGGAACTCGTCATCGTACTCCTCGTCGTCTCGGTCGTCTCCGCCTTGATCTTCGAAAGCTACCAAAGTCTACAGGCCCGCGGCGAACGGACCAAATGCGCCGCCAATCTGCGCAACCTATTCGTGGCTCTCGACGCCTACACTCGCGACCAAGGACGGTGGCCGCAATCCCCCTACGAAATCGGCGACGACGGCTTTGATGGCTGGTGGCTGAAGGAAATGTCTCGCTACAACCTCGGGCGCGCCTCCTGGGAATGCCCCACATTCCGCAAGCTGCAAAAGAAGGGCGACGCCGAGCAGAGCAGCGAAAAAGCGATCGACTACGTGCCCACGCAGTTCGATGAACAGCCGCGCACTCCATACAAGTGGGCCAACCAACCTTGGGCAGTGGAGGTGGGAGACTTCCATGGAGACGGAAATCTCGTCCTCTTTCCCGATGGTTCGATCAAAGGATTCAACCAGTTCCTCGCCAGCCAGCGCTAGCCACACGCCTCGCAGGCACTGCGATTCAAAGCGATCCCAGCGCGCACTATGAAGGTCCCTTTCAGCCTTTTCCTCGCCTCCCGCTACCTCAAGCCGAAGCGCACCTTTGTCTCCGTGATCACGATCATCTCGGTGCTCGGGGTAACGCTCGGCATTGCCGTGCTCATCGTGGTCATTTCGGTAATGACCGGCTTCGACAAGTCGCTCCAGCGCGCGATCCTCGGCTTCGAGCCGCATCTGCGCGTGACCAATGGCGAACTGCTCACCGGCTGGCGCGAGGCGTGCGCGCAGATCGAGAAGCTGCCTGGTGTGCTGGGAGTCGCACCGTATTCGCAAGGGCCCGTGATGATCGAACACAGTGGCCGCGTCTTCACCCCGGTGATGCGCGGCATCGACGTGGGGGCCGAGCAGAAGCTGATCGACCTGCGCCGATTCGTAGACGAACAGGGCCTCGGCACTTCCGACATGACCAGCGACACCTGCGTGCTCGGCATGGTCCTCGCCCGCCAGCTCGGCGTGAACGTGGGCGATACGATCACGGTCTACGCGCCCGGCAACGTGAGCGCGATCATCGCCGAGATGAAGCGCGAGGAGGAAGACCCCAACGCCAAACCGAAGACGCTCAAGGAGATCAAAGGCGACGTCGTCCTGCCCGCCGAATTAAAGATCGTCGGCATCTTCAACAGCGGCCTGAACAGCTACGATGCCAACTTCATCCTCGTGCCACTCTTCATCGCGCAGGAACTCTACGGCCTCGGCGATGCCGTCCACGGGATCTCGGTGAAAACCGCGGATCCCTATCACGCCGGCGACCTGCAAACCCTAATCAATGAGCAATTCCTCGGCACCGCCACCGCGCTGACGTGGTTCGACGAAAACCGCGAACGCTTCGACGCGATCCGCATGGAGCGGCATGTGATGTTCGTCATTCTGATGTTCCTGATCGTCATCGCCGCCTTCGGCATCACCAGCACGCTGATCACCGTCACCGTTCAAAAGACCCGCGAGATCGGCATCATGAAAGCCCTCGGCGCACAGACCTCGCAAATCATCTGGGTCTTCCTCGCGCAAGGCATGTTCGTCGGTTTCTTCGGCACGCTCATCGGCCTCGGTCTCGGGCTCACGGCGCTGCACTACCGCAATCCCTTCCGCGACTGGCTTTCCGGCGTCACGGGCACCGAGATTTTCCCGTCGGGTATCTACGAATTCGAAGGCATCCCGGCAGAAATCATCCCCGGCGACGTCACGACCATCTGCATCAGTGCGTTCTTCATCTGCTCGGTCGCCGCGCTGATTCCCGCATGGTTCGCCGCGCGGCTCGATCCGGTGAAAGCTTTGCGGGCCGACTGACGAGTTTCGGATTTCGTGCTTCGGATTTCGGATTTCCGCCGCGAAGCTGCGCCGTGCCTTCTTTCGATATCGTCTCCGAAGTCGACGCCCAGGAAATCGACAACGCCATCAACCAGGCGCGCAAGGAACTGGCGACGCGTTTCGATTTCAAAGGGTCCGCCGCGACCATCGATTGGAAAGAGAAGGAGTCGAAGATCGAACTGAAAGCCGAAGACGGCACGCGCCTCAAGGCGCTCCACGAAATCGTCATCGGCAAACTCGCCAAACGGAACATCGACTTGCGCAACATCGAGCGGAAAGACGTGGTGATCTCCCCGCTCGGCCACGCCACGCAGGATTTTGTGATCAAGCAGGGCCTCGACGGCGAGAAGGCGAAGGAGATTTCCAAAGCGATCAAGGCTCGCGATCTCAAGGTGCAAAGCACCCTGCAGGAGCGGCAAATCCGCGTCACCGGCAAGAAGCGGGACGACCTCCAGGAAGTCATCGCTTTCTGCCGCAGCCAGGATTTTGAAGTCGCCCTCGCCTTCAAAAACTTCCGCGACTGATTCGGCGGTCGCGCGTTGGATTCTAATCGCGAAAAACGCGGAATGTTCGCGAAAGGCCGCGAAATTCAGATTCCCCTTTCGTGATCTTTCGCGTGATTTCCGCGTGTTTCGCGTTCTCTCTTCTGGCGCTGCAAAGGGCTCGCCCGCGAATCACACGAATGACGCGAATCGTCAGAAGCCCATTCGGGTCATCCGCGTGACCCGCGGGCCAGATTTCCTGACGCAAAACTCGGCACCGGCGATCCGCGGCAGCGAGCTAATTTAGAATAGGTCTTGATAAGCTCAAACGCCCGTGGTCTGTTTTCGCCCGCCATGAAACCTGTCGCCAACGCTCCTTCCCCCGATGAGCACATCCACGGCCGCGGACTGCGCATGACCGACCAGCGGCGTGCCGTCTATGACGCCGTGATGGGCAAACGGGATCATCCCACGGCCGTCGAAGTCTTCATCCGCGTGAAGACCAGGATGCCCTCCATTTCCCTCGCCACGGTTTACAACTGTCTCGAAACGCTGACCGGCTGCGGCCTCGTGAAGGCCGTGAACCACGAGCGCGAACCTTCGCGTTATTGCCCCAATCTCCAGGAGCACGCGCACCTCTTCTGCGACGGCTGCGGCGGTGTGATGGACGTGCCGCTCCGCAACCGCCGCCACCCCCAGGACGTATGGGAGTTCCCGGAAGACGTCGTCGTCTCCCATCACGAAGTCTCCTTCCGCGGCCTCTGCCAGAAATGCGCGACCGGCAAGCCTGCCGCCGCAAAATCCACCAAGTCCAAGACGCAACATTCGAAATGAGCACTCTTTCCATCCGCGACCTCCACGTCCGCATCGGCGACAAAGAAATCATCCGCGGCCTGACCCTCGAAATTCCGAAGGGTGAAGTCCACGCCGTCATGGGACCGAACGGCTCCGGCAAGAGCACGCTGAGCAAAGCCATCGGCGGGCATCCCGACTACACGATCACCGGCGGCGAGGTGTTGCTCGATGGCGAAAACATCCTCGGCCTCGAGCCCGATGAGCGGGCCCGCAAGGGGCTGTTCCTCGCGTTCCAATACCCGATGGAAATCCCCGGCGTGAGCAACGCCAACTTTCTCCGCGCCGCGCTCAACGCGCGGCAGGCCGAGGGCGAAGAAGTCGAGGCGACCGAATTTTACGCGAAGATGTACGAGGAGATGGACAAGCTGGAGATGGCCCGCACCTTCACGGCACGCTCGGTGAACGAAGGCTTCTCCGGCGGCGAGAAGAAGCGCAACGAAATCCTCCAGATGGCGCTGCTCAAGCCGAAGTATGGCATCCTCGACGAGACGGATTCCGGCCTCGACATCGATGCGCTCCGCATCGTTTCCGCCGGCGTGAACGCGCTGCGCGGCCCCAGCCTCGGCATCCTGCTCATCACGCATTACCAGCGCCTGCTCGACTACATCGTGCCCGATCACGTCCATGTGATGGTCGAAGGCCGAATCGTCCAAAGCGGCGGCAAGGAACTGGCGCTCGAGCTCGAGGAAAAGGGCTACGACTTCATCAAAGACACCCTCCCGGAACCAGCCCTGGCCTGACGCCAGGAAACACCACCACCACCATGAGCATCGAAACCGTCAACGAAATCGACATCGACCGCAGCCGGGGAAACTTTTCGTATCCCGAGAGCCACGAATTCGACGCCGGCGTGGGCCTCACGCCCGCCACCATCGACTACATCGCGGGAGTGAAAGGCGAGGCCGATTGGATCCGCGAGTTCCGCCACCGCGCGCTGGAAGTTTTCGAGTCGAAGCCGATGCCCACGCACTGGGCTTCGCACGATCTCGACGCGATCGTCTTCGACAACATCCGCTATTATCTCTCGCACGGGCAGAAGGCGAACCGCACCTGGGAAGAAGTCCCCGAGGACATGAAGCGCACCTTCGAGCGGCTCGGTATTCCGGAACAGGAGCGGAGATTCCTCGCCGGCGTCGAGGCGCAGTTCGACTCCGAGGCGGTGTATTCCAACATCAAGAAAGCGGTCGGCGATCAGGGCGTGATTTTCTGCGGGCCGACCGAGGGGCTGCGCGATCATCCGGAGATTTTCAAGAAGTGGTTCGGCAAAGTAATCCCGACCGGCGACAACAAATTCAGCGCGCTGAACAGCGCCGTGTTCAGCGGCGGATCGTTCATCTACGTGCCGCCGGGCGTGAAGGTGAAGCACCCGCTGCAGGCTTACTTCCGCATCAATGCGGAAAACTTCGGACAGTTCGAGCGCACGCTGATCATCGCCGATGAAGGCAGCGAGGTGATGTATATGGAGGGCTGCACCGCGCCAAAATTCGAGACCGCCACGCTGCACAGCGCCGTGGTCGAACTCGTCGCGATGAAGGGCGCAAAAATCCAATACGTGACCGTGCAAAACTGGTCGGCGAACGTCTTCAACCTCGTGACCAAACGCGCCATCGCCCACGAAGAAGCCGAGGTGAAATGGATCGACTGCAACATCGGTTCCCGCCTCACGATGAAATATCCCGGCGTCGTGCTCAAAGGCCGCAAGGCCCGCGGCGAAGTGCTCTCCATCGCGCTGGCCAGCGACGGCCAGCATCAGGACACTGGCGCGAAGATGATCCACGCGGCGGATGAGACCACTTCCAACATCGTCTCGAAATCGATCTCCGTGGGCAAAGGCCGCTCGACCTACCGCGGGCTCGTCCACGTTCCGAGGCACCTCAAGGGCTGCAAGAACAACACCGAGTGCGACGCGCTGCTGATCAACTCCGAGTCGCGCACCGACACCTATCCCGCAATCACCGTCCGCGGTACTGGCAATGCCGTGCAGCATGAAGCGAGCGTCTCGCAGATTTCGGCCGAGCAGATTTTCTATATGCAACAACGAGGCCTCACCGAAGGTCAGGCGATGAGCCTGAGCGTGAACGGTTTCGTCAACGACCTCGTCCGGCAGTTTCCGATGGAATACTCGGTGGAACTCAAGCGCCTGATCGACCTCGAGATGGAAGGCAGCGTCGGCTAACCGTCATCCTCATCCTCGTCCTGATCATCACTCAGAGGATGATCACGAGGAAGAGGAAGAGGGAGAGAATCACGACATGAGCACCGCAGTTTTGGAAAACGAACCATCGCCGCACATCGGCAGCGCAGAGTCCATCCTCTCCGCCGGACCCATCAATCCCGCGCAAATCAAAGCGTGGGAAACTTTTGAGCGGCTCCCGATGCCGAAGCGCAACGACGAGGCGTGGCGCTTTGCGAATCTCAAGCATCTCGATCTCGCGCGCTTCACTGCGCCGCTGGCGATCGACGACTCGGCGCGCGAAGAACTGCTCGGTCGTTCGCGCGGCCTCGATGCCGTCGCCGGCCGGATGGTCTTCGGCAACGATCAGTTGCTCACCCGCGATCTGCTCTCGGATTCGCTGCGGCAGAAGGGCGTGCTCTGGCTTCCGCTTGAACAGGCGGCCTCCGAGCATCCGGAGCTTTTTGCAAAATATTTCATGCGCGAGGAAGCGATCCTCGGCGGGCAGAAATTTGCGGCGCTACATCGTTCGCAGGCGCGCGCCGGGATGTTTCTCTACGTGCCGCGTGGGGTGGAGATCGCCTTGCCGATTGAGAACTTCCACTGGCTCCACGGCGCGGGCGGCTCGTGTTTTCCGCACACGCTCATCGTCGCTGAGGAGATGGCGAAGGTCACCGTGATCGATCACTTCGAGAGCGCTGACCCGACCGCGCCCGGCCTCGCGTGCGGCGTGAACGACCTTTGGCTCGGCGCAGGCGCGAACGTGACTTACATCGCCGCACAGAATTGGAGCAACGCCACGCTGGCCGTGCAGATCAACTCGACCGTGGTCGGCCGCGATGCGTCCGCGAAGGCGCTGAATCTCAACCTCGGCGGGGCCTACGCGCGCAGCGAGGCGATGAGCCATCTGCGCGGAGCCGGCGGTCGCAGCGACATGCTGGCCGTGACCGTTGCGCAGGGGACGCAGGAGTTCGATCACCGCACCTTTCAGATCCACGAAGTGCCAAACACCGCGAGCGACCTGCTCTACAAAAACGCGCTCGACGACAAATCGCGCACCATCTTCGCCGGCCTGATCCGCGTCGATCCCGGCGCGCATCGCACCGACGCCTACCAAAAAGTCCGCAACCTCCTGCTCAGCGACGAAGCCGAGGCCAACAGCGCGCCCGGTCTCGAAATCGAAGCCGACGACGTGCGCTGCACGCACGGGGCGACGAGCGGGCAGATCGAGAGTGAAGAACTCTTCTACCTGCTCTCCCGCGGCATCACGCGGCAGGCCGCGCAACGGCTGATCGTTTTCGGCTTTTTGAACGAGGTGTTCGAGAAGCTGGAAAACGAAGCGGTGCGGACGCTGATGCGCGAGAAGCTGCGGGTGAAATTCGGGCTGACGTTGAACTGAGCGGGCGCGCTCGTTCCGACTCCTAAAGCGACCAGACGGTCTGTCCCGCGACGATCGTTCGGACCGCACGGCCTTTTAACTCCCAGCCGTGGAAGGGCGTGTTGCGGCTGCGGGAGAAGCTCTGCTCTTGGTCCACGGTCCATTCGAGATCGGGATCGATCAGCGTGACGTCGCCGGGGGCGCCGACGCTGAGCGTGCCGCGGTCGAGATTGAGCAAGCGGGCGGGCTCGACGGTGAGCATCTCGATGCAGCGGGCGAGCGAGATGGCTTTTTGTTTGTGGACGAGGAGGTCGAGGAAAAGACCGAGTTCCGTCTCGAGGCCGAGGATGCCGAAAGGTGCCTGGTCGAACTCCACTTCCTTTTCGTAGCCGCAGTGCGGGGCGTGGTCGCTGGCGAGAATGGTGATCGTGCCGTCGGCGATGCCGCCGATCAGCGCGTCGATGTCGCGCTGGGTGCGGAGCGGCGGATTCATTTTGAAGTTGGTGTCGAAGCCGCGAATCGAATCGTCGGTGAGCGCGATGTGATGCGGGCAGACTTCGCCGCTCAGCTTCACTCCGCGGCGGCGCGCTTCGCGCAAAATGCGGACGCTGCCACCCGCGCTGAGGTGCTGGCAATGGATCGGCGTGTCGCACAACTCGGCGAGCAGGGCGTTGCGCTGGACGATGATTTCCTCGCCGGCAGCGGGCCAGCCGGGCAGGCCGAGTTCGGTGCTGACGCGGCCTTCGTGCATCACGCCTTTGCCCACGAGGTTGTAGTCCTGGCAATGGTCCATGACCACGAGGCCGAACATGCGCGCATATTCCAAGGCGCGGCGCATGACTTCGTGGTTTTGGATGCAATGGCCGTCGTCAGTCAGCGCGACGATCCCGGCTTTCACCATCGAACCAATGGGCGCGAGTTCCTCGCCCGCGATGCCTTTGGTAATGGCGCCGGTGGGAAAAATGTTGATGCAGGATTCGGCGGCGGCCTTCTCCTTGATCCACGTCACCACGCTCGGGCTATCGACCGCAGGCGAGGTATTCGGCATGCAGACGACGCTGGTGAAACCACCGGCCGCCGCGGCCTTCGCGCCGGTGGCGATGGTCTCTTTCGCTGACTGACCTGGCTCGCGGAAGTGGACGTGCAGATCGATCAGACCCGGCGCGACGACCAGGCCGGTGGCGTCGATTTCTGAATGTGCGGATTGCGGATTACGAATTGCGGATTGCTCCGCGATGCGACCGTCTACGATGAGCAGGTCGCCGATTTCGTCGCGGCGATTCGCGGGGTCGATGATGCGGCCGTTGCGGATCAGGACGTTGCTCATGAAGCAGGGGGATTGGCGCCGGCGCAGAGGTAGAGGACGGCCATGCGGACGGCGAGGCCGTTGGTGACTTGATCGAGAATGACCGAGCGGCCGCTGTCGGCGATGTCGCTATCGATCTCCACGCCGCGGTTGATCGGGCCGGGGTGCATGATCAGCGCATCCGGTTTCAGCCGCTCGGCGCGCGCTTTGGTGAGGCCGAAGAGCGAGGTGTATTCGCCGAGCGAGGGGAAGTATTCCTTGCGCTGCCGCTCGTGCTGGATGCGCAGAAGATTCACCACGTCGACCTCAGGCAGCACGGCGTCGAGATCGTGCGTGACGGTGACGCCGAGTTCCTCGAAGACGCGCGGGACGAGCGTGCTCGGGCCGACGAGCGTGACCTTCGCGCCGAGCTTGAGCAGCGCGAGGATGTTCGAGCGGGCGACGCGGCTGAACAGGATGTCGCCGACGATCGCGACGTGCAGCCCGGCGATACGGCCCTTTTTTTCCCGGACAGTGAAGGTGTCGAGCAGCGCCTGCGTCGGGTGTTCATGCGCACCGTCGCCGGCATTGATCACGCTCGCGTGCAGCCGCTCGGCGAGGAATTGCGACGCACCCGCCGAGGTGTGGCGGAGGACGATGATGTCGGCGTGCAGCGCCTGGAGATTCAGCGCGGTGTCTTTCAGTGTCTCGCCTTTGGTCAGGCTGGAATTGGACGCCGCCATGTTGATCACGTCGGCGCTGAGGCGGTGCGCGGCGAGTTCGAAGGAAACGCGGGTGCGAGTGCTGGCTTCGACGAAAAAATTGACCAGCGTCTGGCCGCGCAGGGCGGGCACTTTCTTGATGTCGCGGGTGCCGACGGTCTTGAAGGCGGAGGCCGTGTCGAGGATCGCGGTGATCTCCGCAGCGCTCAGGTCGGCGATGCCGACGAGGTCCTTGCGCGTCCACTCGACGGCGGGCAGGGCTTTGGTGGTCATGCAATTCCTCCGCGGTCGAGCCACACGGAATCCGGCACGCCATCCACTTTGTCGAAGCGGACGAAGACCCGCTCGCCGTGCGCGGTGGGCAGATTTTTGCCGACGTAATCCGCGCGGATCGGCAGTTCGCGGTGGCCGCGATCGACGAGCGCGGCGTATTGGATTCGCGCCGGGCGGCCGAAGCTGCTGATCGCATCCATCGCCGCGCGGCAGGTGCGACCGGAGAAAAGCACGTCGTCGGTCAGGACGAGCGTGAGGCCGGTGAGATCGTGCGGGAGCCGGGTCGGCTCGACGGAGAAAAGGCGGCGACGGGTGTGCAAGTCGTCGCGGTGCATGGAGACGTCGATGCTGCCGGTGAAGACGCTGATTCCGGCAAAGGTCTGCAGATAAGCCGCGAGCCGATGGGCGATCTCCACGCCGCGCGAGGGGATGCCCGCGAGCGCGACTTTCGCGAGATCGGGATTTGCCTCGATGATCTCGTGGGCGATGCGCCGGAGCGCGCGGTCGATGGCCGCGGCGTCGAGGATGAGGGTGGCGCCGGCCGGGACGGCGGCGACAGATTCGGGAGGTTTGGGCGTTTCCTTTTTCATGGTCCTTGGCGGCCTCACAGGGCTGCCTTAAAGGTCCGCGAGCCTGCCTATGCGGCGGTCTCGCGGTGGCGGTTTTGTCGCCAGGAAGATCGGTGTTTTACGATCCAGTCGAGCAGCGCCTTTTCGAAGCCGATGTCATGGCCGGCCTTCTCGCTCTCGATCCACTTATGGCGGAGGATTTCCTCCCGCTCGGCGAGGAATTCCTTATAGAGGAGGGACTCCTTGACGAGATCGTGATTTTCGGTCGTCGCGGCTGACATAGGGTCTGTTAAAGTTCGGAAAAATCGCCGCGGGCGTCAACGGTTAAGCTGTTCCGCAAGCTGGGCCGCAATCGCGCGGAAGGCTGCGGCGACGGGGCTCTCGGGATCAGCGCCGGTGATCGGCATGCCGCGGTCGCCGGATTCGCGGGTGGCGATGTCGATGGGGATTTGGCCGAGCAGCGGGACTTTCAGGCGCGCGGCTTCGCGTTCGCCGCCGCCGTTGCCAAAGATGTCGTAACGCTTCCCGTCGCTCGGGCAGAGGAAGTAGCTCATGTTTTCGACCAGACCGAGCACGGGCACGTTGACCTTTTGGAACATGGTCGCCGCCTTGCGCGCATCGATCAGCGCGACCTCCTGCGGTGTGGTGACGATGACCGCGCCGGCCAGCGCCACGGTCTGCACGATGGTGAGCTGGATGTCGCCGGTGCCGGGCGGGAGATCGAGCACGAGGTAGTCGAGCTGGCCCCATTCGACCTGCCGGAGAAATTGCTGCGTGTACTTCGTGACCATCGGCCCGCGGAGGATCGCGGGCGCGGCGTCGTCGAGCAGGAAGCCCATCGACATCAGCTTCAGCTCGTAGCGTTCGATGGGAAGAATGGTGTTGTCCTCGTTCGCCATCGGCCGCTCGTTCGTGCCGAACATCAAGCCGATCGACGGTCCGTAAAGATCGCAATCGCAGAGGCCGACGTTCGCGCCGCTGGCTTGCAGGGCCATGGCGAGATTCGCGGCGACGGTGCTCTTGCCCACGCCGCCTTTTCCGGAGGCAACGGCGATGACGTGCTTCACGCCGGGGATCGCGCTGGCGGCGTTCGGGTTGCCGCCGGCGACCGCGCCGGGCTGCTGCGGCGGCGCGAGGATGTCGATGCGGATGGACACTTTCCCCACGCCGGGAAGCTGCGCGAGCACGGCCTCGGATTGTTCCTTGATCGCCTGCGGAATCTTCGGGTCATTCGTGGCGAGCGACATCTGCACGGTGACGTCCACGCCATCGACGCGGACGTCTTTCACGAGTCCGAACGAAACGATGTCACGGCTGAAGCCGGGGTACTTGATGGTGGCGAGCTGGGTGCGGATCAGCTCGGGAGTGAGGTCGGACATGAGGAAAATTTCGAGCGGCGGCGGGGTGAAGTGGAAAGCCGTGCGGGACTGTGGGCGGCGCGCGCGGCGTGGGCAACTTTTCTGTCGCCCCCGCGCGGCGAATCTCCCGAGCGGCCGCAGCGCTCAGCGTTCCAGCGTGAAGCGGATCGGGATGGAAACGCTGCTCGCGATCGGCACGCCGTTGGCTTTGGCGGGCTTGAATTTCCAGCTCCCCGCCACGGTGCTGCGGGCGCGCTCGTCGAGCAGCGGGAAACCGGAGGAACGCGTGATCCGCACGCCGTTCACGCCGCCCCCCGCGTCCACGTTCACCAGCAGCGTCACCACGCCCTGCTGCTTCGCGGCGCGCGCGGCTTCGGGATAGGCGGGGTGCGGATTGCGCAGGTAACCGGCCTTCGCGGAGTTGGCGCCGGAGGCGGCTTTGGCGGTGGTCGCATCGTTGCCGGGCACGGCGGAACTCCCATCGCCGACGGGACGAGCCGGCCGCGCAACGGGCTGCGGCTTCGGTTCCTCTTTTCGCACCGCTTTTGGTTTTTCCCGCTTCACCGGCGGCGGGGGCGTTGGCGCGGGTTCGGGCAGGGTCATCTCGGCTTTCACTACGGGTTCGATCGGGGGTGGCTCCGTGACGGGCGGCGGCTCCGTGACGGGCGTGGGCGGCGGGGGAGTTTCGGGCGGCGGCTCGCCCACGGCGACGGGTTCCTCCGCGGGCGGCGCGGCGACGAGATCCACCTCCACGCTGGTGTCGGCCATCTCCACGGCGAACTCCGCCGGCTCGATCACCGGCGCAGGCCGCGGCCACGCGAAGAGGATTGCCGCATGAATGCCCAGCGCGGTGAGCAGGCCGGCGATGTAGGTGCCGCGCGCGAGCGGCGGCGGCAGCGCGGAAGCGGCGACGGGGGCGCGGACGACGCGAGTCCTTTCCGCGAGCGCGTTCATTTTGCCCTGGTCTCGATCGCCACTTTGCTGATGCCGAGTTTGCGCACTTCGTCGAGCACCGCGATGGCTTTGCCGAGTTCGGCTTTCTGGTCGCCGTTGATGAAAACGCGCGGGTCTTGATCGGCGGCTTTCACCTCTTTCAGCCGCTCGACGAGCTGCTCGAGCGTGACGCTTTCCTTGTTGAAAAAATACTCGCCCGCTTCGGTGACGCTGATCGAGGAGTAGTCCTTCCGATCCTGTGGCGTGCTGCTCGCAGCGATGGGCAGGTTCACGTTGATGCCCTGGTTTTGAATCATCGACATCGAGACCATGACGAAGGTGGCGAGCAGGAAAAAAATGATGTCGATCAGCGGGATGATCTCGATGCGCGCTTTCTTCGCGCCGCGGGGCGACGGGATGTTCATGCCGCGACGGGCTCCCGATCCTGGAAGGCGCAGGACGCGCCGCGTTTCATGAGGCAGAGCTCGATGTGCGAAGCGGCGTCCTGGATGTCGAGCCGCGCTTCTTCGAGGCGGGAGTTGAGGTAGTTGAAGGGGATGACGGCGAGGATGGCGACGCCGAGGCCGAAGGCGGTGGCGATGAGCGCCTCGGCGATGCCGCCGGTGATCGCGGCGGGCGCGCCGAGTTCCGCCGCGCCGAGCAGGCCGAAGGAGTGGATCATGCCGATGACGGTGCCGAGCAGGCCGAGGAGGGGCGCGAGCGTGATCACGGTGTCGAGAATGGCGAGGCCGCGGTTGTAGCGTTTCAACTCCCAATTCGCCGCGCGGAGCAGCGCGTCGGAGACGGATTTGTCGCGATGCGTGAGCGCGTAGGTGAGCGCGCGCGCGACGAAATCCTGCGACTCCCCGCCGATTTTCATCGCACCTTCGAGGTCTCCGTTTTCGACTTTCGAGAGGATCTCGCCGACCACGCGCGGCTGCCGCCTGAAGCCTTCGCGGGTGATGAAGATGATCCGCTCGACGACGACGGTGAGGGCGATGATCGAGGTGACGAGAATGGGCCACATGATGGGCCCGCCTTTGATGAAGAGTTGGATCATGAAAAACGCGAAAGAAAGCTCGGCGCGGAACGGACGGGTCGCAACCTTACGAAATCCCGGTTCCGCGGCGTTGTCGGCGGCGTGCGATTCTCTTGCGGTGGAGTGCGGTTCCGCGCGGCTAGAGCGAGTCGACCGATGCTTCGATTCGCGGCGCGGGGACAGAATTTTTGCTGCCGAAAAAACGGCGCCAGCTCAGCGCGAAGCCGGTCCAGACGAGCACGGCGGCGCCGGCGGAAAGCACGGCGGCGATCATCTGGCCGGGGATGCCGCCGGCTTCCCCGGTGTGAATCCAGCGGCCCCAAGTGCGGAGCTGGCGGCCGAGAGTGTAGCTGGAAAAGGGCTCCGCCTTCACGACCGCGGCGGTCTGCGGATCGAGGCTGAGCGAGGTGCGCAGGTCGGGCCGGCCGCGCGAACCGCGCTCGATGACGAAGGGCACGGGTGCGGTGGGCGACGAGGCAAAACGCACGCTGATCGACTTCCAGCCGGGAACTTCTTCGGCGGCGCGGGCGAAGAGGCGATCAAGCGTCTCGGGCGGTTGGACAGGATGTTCCTGGCGGTTGCCGGCGGCGGGGCCGCTGCGTTGCGGCGGGGCTTCGCTGCCGGCGGCGCGGTAGAGGAGGTTCGTGGCCCACGGGTAGGAGATGAGCACGCCGGTGAGGACGATGAAAAAAAGCGCGGGCGCGCACCAAAGGCCGACCGCGTTGTGCCAGTTGAAGTCGCGCGCTTTCCCGCGGAGCTGGACGCTCGGAATGGCGACGGCGGCGACGGTTTTGCGCGTCCACTTTCTCGGCAGCCAGAGGTACAGGCCGGAGACGATGAGGACGAGGAAAGCGAGGTTGCATGCGCCGGTGATCGCGCGGCCGGTGGCGCGGCTTTCGCCTGCGCGGCCGAGCGCGCGGTGCCAGTCGGTGACGGCGCGAAAGAAGGCGCGCAAGTCCTTCGCGCCTTCGCCGAGGATGCGGCCGGTGGTGGGATCGAGGAAGAGCGTCGTCTCGCGGTCAATGCTGACGGTCGCTGGAGCGGCGGGATCGGAACGCAGGGTCAGCCCGGCGGGTGTGAGATCGGGGCGGGCTGCTGAAAACTTCGCGAGCAACGCATCCGCCCCGAGCGGCGCGGCGCCGTTTGCCGGGGTGCGGAAGCCGCGCTCGGCGACCTCCACGATCTGTTGCTCGAAAGCGATCAGCACGCCGGTCACCGACATCACGAACACGATCGCGCCGGCGACGAGGCCCGCAGCGAGGTGCAGCCAGAAGATGGTTTTGCGCATGTCAGCGAGGGGTCACATCTGCGCCCACTGGCGGAGCAGATTGTGAGAGACGGTGGTGGGCATGGGGGCGTCGGAGGAGCGCGTTGTGTAGCCGTCTGCCGCGCGCCGCGCTCTCGCCCGCTTGCCATTTTTTGCCGACCGCGTGCGGTCCGCCGCGGCCGGGTCAGCGGATTTTTCCCGCTCCCGCGCGCTGTTGCGTCTGTGTGGCCAGGGGATAAAGCCCCGGGCAACAACCGAACGCTGCGTGGAAAGCCACGCTGAAATGGCTCGGGCTCGAGTAACCCACCTCCAGCGCCACCTGCGTCACGTTCAAGCGCCCCTCGCGCAAAAGTTCTGCCGCGCGTTCCACCCGGAGCTCGCGCAGGCACTGGAAGATCGACTTGCCCATTTCCTGCGAAAAGACGCGGCTCAGGTGGAAGTGGCTGCACCCCACGCGGCGGCCGATTTCCTCCAGCGACAGCGTCTCCGCGAGATCCTGCCGCAGGATCGCGATAACCTTTTGCGCGCGCTCCTGATTTTGCCGCTTCTGCCGCTGGCAGAAGAGATCGTCCTCCGCTGATGGCTGGTAAAAAAAGGCCGCCGCCACTTCCAGCGCCTTGGCGTGATACCACAGCCGGTGCGCACCCGCGTAGACTGGTGGCCGGCGCAGGCTGGCGATGAGCTGCTGGTGCTCCGCCTTGAGTCGGAAGGCCTTCGAAACCTGCGCCCCCGGACGGGCCTTCCACACATTCTTCAGCAGCGCATTCATCCCCTCCTCCGCCCCGCCGAGATGCCGCGCGAGAAAGGCGAACGAAAGCTCTACGGTCACGAACTGATGCCGCTCTCCCGCCGCCCGCGTGGCGGCCAGCCGCGGCTCGCTCTGCAGGTAAAAACCGGCCGTCTGCGGCGCCAACTCCAAGCGTTCACCGCCCGCTTCCACGGTCCCGTGCCCGGCCAGGTTCAGGCAGAGTTCGACACCTTGCGGGTGAAAGCTGCGCGCCCAATCCAGCTCGACCTCGGCGGTAAAATCGTGCCATTCCACGCTGTAACCCAGCTCGCGGAAACCGCCGTGCAGATGTTGCCAGCCGCTTTCCAAACCCGCCCATGCGTCCTTTTCCGAAAAAGTCGCTTCCCCGCGCGCAACAAGACGGCGGGGTTCGGAGCGCAACACGGGAGAGACGGGCATGAAGCCGCTGATTTAACACTGTTGAGAAGCGATCTCAATAAATTCGGCGGAAAAAACAGCCCTCTGCGGGGCTGAAACTTGCGCCTCGAGGGCCGTTCCGGCGCGACTCCCGTCGGTGGCTCCGCGACCCCGCGCCGCTCCCGGTTTTTTCCCCCAAACCGCAAAACCGCTCCCGCCTAGTAGCGCTTCCGCATGTTGCTCGGCAGGATGTTCAGTTCGTTGCGGTATTTGGCCACGGTGCGGCGGGCGATCGGGATGCCGCGTTTTTCCAGGATCTCGACGATCTCCTTGTCGCTCAGCGGGCTCTTGGTGTCCTCGTTTTTCACCAGGTCGGCGATGGCGCCCTTCACGCTGGTGTTGGACATCGATTCGCCGCCGGAGGTCTGGTAGCCGGGGGTGAAAAAATACTTCATGTCGAAGACGCCCTGCGGCGTGGACATGTATTTGCCGGAAATGGCGCGGCTCACCGTGGTTTCATGCACGCCCACGGCGTCGGCAATTTGCACCATCGTCATCGGCTTCAGGGCACTCGGGCCATGGTCCATGAACTCCCGCTGCCGCGCCACGATTTCGTGCGCGATATTCGAGATCGTCTGCTGCCGCTGGTGGATCGACTTGATGAGAAATTTCCCGCTGCGGATTTTGTCGCGGATGTAGTCCTTCACGTCGGTCGCGCGGTTCTCCTGCGACATGAGATCCTTGTAAGTGTTGCTGATCCGCAGATGCGGAATTTGCTCGCCGTTCAGCGTGATCTGGTAGTCGCCGCCGACCTTTTCCACGTTCACGTCGGGCAGGACGTAGTTGTTGGGATCAGGGGTGAAAATCTGGCCGGGTTTCGGGTCGAGTGTGGCGATGAAATTGGCGGCGCGCTGCACCTGCTCGGCGGTGGTGCCGAGGCGGCGCGCGATCTCGGGGAAGCGGCGCTTGCCGAGGTCGTCGATGTGGCGGTCGACGATGCGGTATTCGAGGCTCTGCTCCTTGCCGATGCGCTTGAGCTGGATGAGCAGGCACTCGCGGAGATCGCGAGAGCCGACGCCCACCGGATGAAAGGTCTGCACAAACTCGAGCACGCGCTGGAGGTCTTCGAGTTCCATGCCGGTATTCTGCGCGATCTCCTCCGGGCCGGTCGTGAGGAAGCCGGCGTCGTCGATATTGCCGATGATCAGTTCCGCGAGTTGGCGGTCGCTGGCGCTGAGGTCGCTACTCTGCACCTGCTCGAAAAGATGTTGCTGGAGCGTCTCCTGGCCGACGATGGAATCGAAGAAAAACTGGCGCCGCTCTTCATCCTCCGCCGAGCGCCCGGAATAGCTCTGGCTCTGCGACATGTAATCCCGCCATTCCTCGTCGAGCTTGGCGAGGCGGTCGAACTCCTCCTGGAATTCGTCGTGCTCGGCTTGCTTGTCCTCGATCGTGGGTTCCATGATCTCCTCTTCGAGCGTGGGGTTCGCCTGGAGTTCCTGCTGGATGAGGTTCCGCAGTTCGAGCATCGGGGCCTGCAGGATTTGCAGACTCTGCTGAAGTTGCGGGGCTAGAACCTGCGATTGAGAAAGGGTTTGTGATTGGGACAGGCCGGCCATGTGGTTGTAAGTAAATCGACTGCGCGGAACACGGCAAGCAGCATTCTTGCCACGACCTGCGATTATTTTTTCCGGCGACCGAGGCATTATTCCCGCTCTTTTGTACGGGACCATGAAATCCAAGACCCTTTTCGGCTTCTTCCTCGTGGCCTCCGCGTTCGCGCTCGGCCTCTGGCCCAGCCCTTCGCCAGGTCAGGCCGGCGCCGACGATTCCCTGCTCGCGCCGATCATCGAAGAGATCACCAAACAACAAGCTACGATCGGCGAAAACCAGACCCGCATCGAAGAAAAGCTCGCTGGCATCGCGGAAGACTTGCGCGTGGCGCGAATTTTCGTGGGCCGCGGCGGTGGAAAGGCTCCGGCGAAATGAAGACGGCACATTTTACCGCGGCCGTGATCGGCATGCTGGCACTCGGCAATTTCGCCCACTCGCAAGTGCCCCTCGCACCCCAGACGGCGGCGCAAAAACTTCAAGCCATCCGCGCCAGGAACAAGGAGCTGATCGATCGCCAGACCCAGACGCTGAAGAAACTCGACGAGATGCAGCTCGAGGCGCAGCAGCTCAAATTCCTCGGCAAACGCTCCTGATCTCCGCAACGCGCGGGCGTTACGCCTTTTCCGCCGCGGTCTTCTTCACCTCGAGCTTGCGGTAGAGCGTGGCCATCGAGATCCCGAGCATCTTCGCCGCCTTGTCGCGCGAGCCGGCGTTGAACTTGATCGTTTCGTCGATGTAGCGCCGCTCCTGCTCGCGGATGTATTCGTCCAACGTCTGGCCGATTGGCAGCGTGCCGGAAACTTCACCCACCTGCGGGGAAGTGGCGGCCCGCACCACCTGCGGCGGCAGATCGCTCACGCGGATCTGTCCGTCATCGCACAGCGCACAGGCGCGCTCCACGGCGTTTTCCAGTTCGCGGACGTTGCCCGGCCAGCGGTAGAGCGCGAGCATGTCGATCGCCTTTTGGTCGATCTTCTTCGGCTCGGTGCCGGTCTGCCCCGCGTTCTTTTGGAGAAAGTGATGCACCAGCAGCGGGATGTCCTCGGAGCGCTCGCGGAGTGACGGCATCTCGATCGGGATGACCGCCAGCCGGTAATAAAGATCCTCGCGGAAGTTTCCGCCCTTGATCTTCTCGCCCAGGATTTCGTTCGTCGCGGCGAGCACGCGCACGTTGATCGGGATGCTCTTCGTATCGCCCACGCGGCGGATCTGCCGCTCCTGCAGCACGCGCAGCAGCTTCGTCTGGAGCGGCTGGGGCATGGAGTTGATTTCGTCGAGGAAGATGGTGCCGGCCTCGGCTTCCTCGAAGAGTCCGATTTTGTCCTGCACTGCGCCGGTGAAACTTCCCTTTTTGTGTCCGAAGAGTTCGCTCTCCAGCAGATTTTCCGGCAGCGCCGAACAGTTGATCGCCACGAAGGGCTGATGCTGCCGGTTCGAGTTGAAGTGCAGCGCGCGCGCCACGAGTTCCTTGCCCGTGCCGCTGGCGCCCTGGATCAGGATGGTCGAGTCCGTATCCGCCACCTTCGCGATCAGGTTGTAAATCTCCTGCATCTTCTGGCTCGTGCCGATGATGTTCTCAAAGCGGTACTTCTCCTTCACGATCTGCCGCAGATTTCGATTCTCGCGGACCAGGCTCTGATTATCGAGCGCGCGCTGGATGGTGAGCTGGAGCTCGTCCACTTTGAACGGCTTGGTGATATAGTCGTAGGCGCCCAGCTTCATCGCCTCCAGCGCGGTTTCCACCGTCTTGTAAGCCGTGATCAGGATGACCGGTGTCTGCGGGAGCATTTCCCGGCACTCGCGGAGAATGTCGAGGCCGCCCACCTTGTCCATGCGCAGGTCGGTGATGACGAGCTGCGGGGCGTGGGTCGCGAGATTTTCCAGGGCTTTTTGCCCCGAGGCGTAAGCCACCGTCTGGTGGCCGCGTTCCTGACAGATGTCAGAAATGACCGACACCATGGCCGGGTCGTCGTCGATAATCAGAATTCGAGCCATAATCGTGAGCGATGCTTAAGCTAAGAGTGGCAATCGCGGTTTTGAGACTATGTCAGGGTTGAGAAGTGGGAAGGGAAAAGTTTGCGACTCGATCCCTCAGTTTTGGAATCCCGACAATCCTTTTCCCGACCCCTCCGAAATGCCCGCCCTTCCCGGCAGGCGTCGCATGAACCCCAAGGTTTACCAAAGGTGCGGGCTATGCTACCTACTCCGCCCCGGTCCCCCCACCATTTCCGTGCAAACATCCCCCTCAGCCCGGCCCCATCTCTCGGCGGCCGGTCTCGCCGCCCTCTTCGCCGCCGCCACGATCGGCCTCGGCCTCGTCTGGTGCGAACGCCTCGAGTCCCGCTTCATCCACGCCCTCGCCCCCGAGTTCACCGAAGAAAAACTCCAGGGCGCCGCGCTCCAAAAGGAAGCCTTTCAGCAGCCCGACCTGCTCGTCATGTACGGCAGTTCCGAGCTGGTGAAGGAAATCCCGAACAACGCCTCGCAATTTTTTGCCGACTACCCGACCGGCTTCCGCGTCTTCCCTGTCGGCAAACCCGGCACCGCTTCGCTGAACGTCCTGCAAAAAGTTGCCGCCGTCGGCGACACCATCCGCGGCCGCAAAGTTGCCTATTCGATCTCGCCCGGCTGGTTCTTTTCGGAATCCGTCGACGCCAAATACTACGAAGGAAACTTCTCCGTGATGCAGGCCCTGGAACTCGCCTTCAGCACCCGCCTGAGCTGGGATCTGCGGCGCGACGTCGCCCGCCGGATGATCGAGTATCCGAGGACGATCGACGATCACTGGCTGCTCAGCGTCGCCATCGATCGCCTGGCCGGCGACACCGTGGCGGATCGCGCGCTCTTCACCCTGCTCCGCCCGCTCGGCGCGCTCACCCAGCTCATCGGCCGCACTCAGGATCACTTCGAGTCTGCGTTGCACATTCTGGATGAAGACGAGCGGCTCAACCCAGTAACCAAGCGCGGCCTGCGCGTGATGAATTGGAACGAAGTGCTGAAGAAAGCCGCGCAATTCGCCAGCGCCACTTCCGTGCAGGCCAAACGCAACGAAGTCACCAAACGCAAGGCGCTCAAAAACACCCGGCGCGAAGGCTTTCTGAAAGCCATCGCCACCGCCAAGGAGTGGACCGACATCGAGCTGCTCATGCGCACCTTTTATGAACTCGGCGCGCAGCCGCTCTTTCTCAGCATGCCCGTCGAAGATATCCGCCTCGAAGTCTACGGCCTCCAGCCTTCTGCCCGCACCGCCTACCTCGATCACCTCACGAAACTCGCCGATCGTTACGACTTCCCGCATCTCGACTTCCGCGAACACCAGAGCGATCCCGGCTTCCTCCTCGATTTCCAGGATCACCTCAGCTCGCAAGGCTGGCTTTTCTACAACAAAGCCCTCGACGACTTCTTCCACGGTCGTGTTTCCAGTCTTTGATTTCGCCGCGCCTTCTGGCAAAAAAGTTTCCCCTCCCATGTCCACCGATCATTCCGTGCAAATTCTCGACGTGCTCGCGCGCGTCGCTGAGACCGACGAAGTCCGCACGAACCCCGACCTCGCGCTCTACGATTTGCAGGTCCTCGACTCGATGAAAACCGTCGAGCTCATCGTCGCCCTCGGCAGCGACCTCGGCGTCGAGATTTCTCCCGCCGAGTTCGAGCGCGAAGCCTGGGCCACCCCAGCCAAACTCGTCGCCGACATCGAGCATCGCCTCAGCGCCGCCGCCCAATGAAGGCATGGCTCGACGCGCATCCCGGCGTCCGCTTCACGCTGCTCACGATGTATTACCTCGGCATCATCGCCGGGCTCGTCATCCTTTACGGTCGCGGCGATTTCTCCACGCCGTCGTTCGTTTATCAGAGCTTTTGAAGTGGCGGTGGTGACCTCGATGGCGCGGCTCATTTTTGGAACGCGAAACACGCGAAAACCTCGCGAAAAGCAGAACGAAATTTCGTCTTTCGCGTCTTTCGCGTCTTTCGCGTCTTTCGCGTCTTTCGCGTCTTTCGCGTCTTTCGCGTCTTTCGCGTCTTTCGCGTCTTTCGCGAACCTTCCGCGTGTTTCGCGTTCCTCTCTTCCTCCCGCCGCCCGGTAACTCCGCATGGAAATCCTCGCCGAGATCGACCGCTGGGGCCGCGAGACTCCAGACCGCATCGCCCACCAGAGCGGCGACCGCACGCTGACCTACGGCGAACTGCTCGCCCGCTCCGACTCCCTCGCCGGCTGGTTGCAAGCCGATCTGGGCGACAGCAGCGCGCCGATTGCCGTCCGCGGACACAAGGAACCCGAGATGCTCATCGCCTTTCTCGGCGCGGTGAAAAGCGGCCGGCCTTACGTGCCGATCGACCTCGCCATCCCCGACCAGCGCGCCGAGCGCATCGTGCAGACCGCCCAGGCCGCGCTCGTCCTCACGCCCGAGCGCGTCGCCGAAATCACCGCCGATCCACGCCCCGCGCCGAGCCGCCGCGTCTTCGGCGAAGACGCGTTTTACATCCTCTTCACCTCCGGCAGCACCGGCGAACCCAAGGGCGTGATCATCACCCACGCGAACCTCACCGCGTTTGTGGACTGGATGCTCGGCGAACAGCCGCTCCTGCGCGGCAGCGAGACGTTTCTCAATCAGGCCCCATTCTCCTTCGACCTCTCGGTCATGGATCTCTACCTCACCCTCGTCACCGGCGGCACGCTCTTCAGCATCACAAAAGACGAGATCGGGAACCTGAAAAAACTCTACGAATCCCTCAGCCGCTCGCAGCTCACGACGTGGGTTTCCACGCCGAGCTTCGCGCAGATGTGCTGCATCGAAAAAACCTTCGCGCAGCCGATGATCCCCACGCTGCGCCGCTTCCTTTTCTGCGGCGAAACGCTCGCCCCCGAAACCGCCGCGCAGCTCCTCGAGCGTTTCCCCGACGCCGAAGTCTGGAACACCTACGGCCCCACCGAAGCGACCGTCGCCACCACCTCCGTCCGCGTCGACCGCGCGCTGATCGAGAAATGGCCGACGCTCCCCGTCGGCTACGAAATGCCCGGCACACGCGTCCTCATTCTCGACGAAAACCGCCAGCCCGTCCCGAGCGGCGAGCGCGGCGAGATCGTCATCGTCGGCCCCAACGTCAGCCCCGGCTACCTCCGCCGCGAAGACCTCACCACCCGCGCCTTCCAGCCCTACGAAAACGCACGCACCTATCGCACTGGCGACTGGGGTCGCGAGCGCGAGGGCCTCATTTTCTTCGAGGGCCGCATGGACTCGCAGGTGAAGGTCAACGGCTACCGCATCGAGCTAGGCGACCTCGAAGCCAACCTCCGCGCGCTCCCCGAGATCGCCGACGCCGTGGTGCTCCCCGTGGAAAAATCCGGCCGCATCGACTCGCTCGCCGCCATGATCGTCCTCGCCGGTGCCAAGGTCGGCAGCGACTTCGAGATCAGCGCGAAGCTCAAAACCAAACTCGCCGAACGCCTCCCCGCCTACATGGTCCCGCGCAAGTTCGTCTTCCTCGACGCCTTCCCCATGACCGCCAACGGCAAAGCCGACCGCCGCAAGCTGGCCGAGCGGCTTAGTTCCTAGTTTTGTAGTTCCTGGTTCTTCGTTCTTCGTTCTTCGTTCTTCGTTTCTGCTCGCTGGCAGCGGGCTCACACCCGCGAAGAACAAAGAACAAAGAACAAAGAACAAAGAACAAAGAACGACGAACCAAGCACTCCCCCCCGTGGCCCCCTACGCTGACTTCACCTACTTCGGCCTGCTGCTCTACCTCGTCATCCCGACGATCGCGCTCGGCCTTTTCGGGAAAGCGAACGCCCGCTGGGCGCTCCTCGCCACGCTGCTCGCCACCCTCGTTCACTTTTGGGAAGACCTCACCATTCGCCCCGGCTGGCTCGTCAACGAACTCTGGATCGTCGCCGGCTACGCGCTCTGGCAGTCGCTCATTTCTTTCGGCCTGCTCCGGTGGAAAACGCGCACCAACTTCCGCCTCGCCCTCGCCCTCACGCTTCTCCCGCTCGCTGCCGCGAAGTACGTGCCGCATCTCGCCCCCGGCTCCGAGTTCGGCTTCCTCGGCATCTCCTACGTCACCTTCCGCGCGCTCGACGTCATCTTCAGCATCTACGACGGCGTGCTGAAATCCCTCTCCCTCACGCAGTATCTCGCGTTCCTCTTTTTCTTCCCCACCATCTCGTCCGGTCCCATCGACCGCTACCGCCGCTTCATCCAGGACTGGCAGCGCCGCCGCACCCGCGCCGACTTCCTCGACGACCTCGACACCGCCGTTCAGCACGTCTTCCGCGGCTTCCTCTACAAGTTCCTCATCGCCGCGCTGATCAAGACCTACTGGGTCGATCGCCTCGGCCCGCACGGCGCGCTGAACACGCTCAGCTACATGTACGGCTACAGCCTGTATCTGTTCTTCGACTTCGCCGGCTACAGCGCCTTTGCCATCGGCCTCAGCCACCTCTTCGGCATCCGCACGCCCGAGAATTTCAACCTCCCTTTCCTCGCCAAAAACATCCGCGACTTCTGGAACCGCTGGCACATCAGCCTTTCGTTTTGGTTTCGCGACCACGTCTACATGCGCTTCCTGCTCGCGGCGGCGAAGGGCAAATGGTTCAAGGGCAAACACACCGCCAACTACTGTGGCCTCTTCCTCACCTTCGGCCTCATGGGCATCTGGCACGGCACCGAGTGGCACTACCTCATCTACGGCGCCTACCACGCCGCGTTGCTCAGCGGTTACGATGGGTTTGCCCGGTGGAACAAGACCGCCAAGTGGTGGCCCGACGGTCCCGTGTGGCGCGCCGCGAACATCTTCCTGACCATCAACGCCGTCTGCTTCGGCCTGCTCATCTTCTCCGGCCGCCTCAGCCCATCGCATAAACCGGCGGCCTCACCCGCGGCGGTCGCGACGCCAGCTCCACACTAGCTCTTGGCGTGATGATTTAACGCAGAGGCGCGGAGGACGGGGAGGGACGCAGAGTTGCCCAAAGCAAGTTGGTGCAGACTCGACGCGACACGACAAAATCCACCCTGGCTCTTTGCGGGCCTCCGCGTTCTCTGCGCCTCTGCGTTAATTCCGCCGCGTTCGACCCAAAACTCGCACCGCTCAGTGGACCACGAGCATCATCCCCGCGACCGCAATCGCGCCACCCGCCGCCCGCACCCAACCGGCTTCTGCAAAAGTTTTCATGCCTTGCGCGATGCCAAAACCCAGCGCGTGGAGCCCGATCGTCGCCGCCACGAAACCTCCCGTGTAGGCAAAGCCGTTCGCCGTCGCCGGCACTTCCGCGCCATGCGCCAACCCGTGGAAGAGCGCAAAAAATCCCACCGCCGCCATGCACGCTTCCAGCCGCATCTTCGCCGCCCCGGCCACCAGCAGACCGAGCAACACGACGGACGCAAAGATCGCCAGCTCCACCGCCGGCAGCGTGATGCCGAGCATCCCGAGCGTGCTCCCCAGCGTCATCACCCCCACGAACGTCGCCGGCACCGCCCACCGCGCGCGGCCTCCGAGTTGCGCCGCCCAGATCCCCACGGCGACCATCGCCAGCAGATGATCCAGACCCGTCAGCGGATGCGCGAAACCGGCACCGATTCCCGACCCGTGCCCCGGATGCGCTTGCGCCAGCGAGGGCAGCAGGGCAAAGACGGAAACAACGAGCGGAAGAGAGAGCGATTTTTTCATGAGAGCCGGTGGTTCGAAAGAGAGCTTCGCAAGCGGTAACGAATTTGCGTGTCGGAAGCCACGCGATTTTCGTGCGGATCGCGATTTTACCCGATCGCCGTCGCCCGCCGCAGCGAAGGCTCCGCCCACCCCATCGCCGTGTGCAACTCGCGCCGCACCGCCGCCAGCTTGCGCCGCAGCAGCACACTGCCCGCCGCCACGATCTTCACCACAAAACCCCCGCGCCGCAGCGCACTGCAGCCCACCCACGCCTCCCGCTCGTGCAGCGCATCGATCGCCTTCCACACCGGCGCATCCGCCGCCAGTCGTGGCGTGACCACGAAACAGCTCGCGTAATACCCCGTCGCAAACTGCCCGCGCAGCGCCGCGATCGCCGCGCTCTCCGAGGTCAATCGGTAGCGCTCCCGCGCAATCGTTTCCCCGCCCAGCAGCACCTCCGTCTCCCACTCCAGCTCCGCAAAAGCGAACGCCTCCCCCATCGCCACCCGCCCCGGCGCCAGCGTCTCGAAAAACAGCGCCTCGCCACCTTCCTCCACCCGCAGCGTCGTCCGCTGCCGATACCGCGCCCCGCCCTGCGGGATGAACAGCTCCGGCCAATTTTCCAGCCAACCACCGCTCGCCACCTCAAAGTGTTGCACCAGCTCCGAGTAGCCCTCCGGCGCGCGATGCGCCCGGCTCGCACTCGGCGTCGTCACCAGCAGCCGCGCCCCGCTTTCCACCCGCACGCGACAATCGATCCGATCCCCACTGAGCAACCCCGCCGTCGGGTTCACCACATTCACCACCAGCACCCCCGCATCCTCGTGCGGCTTGCTCAGATGCATCGGCGCGCAAAACGACTGGCTGCGCAGGTAGCTGCGCCCCGCCTTATCCGCCGCGCAGACGAGGTGAAGATGACCGCTCAGCCCCGCCATGTGGGTGACCAGGCGGATGCACCACGAAGGCGCGAAGACACGAAGGAAAAAAACGGGGGCAGGCCCGAACCTTCCTCTCCCTCTGCCCCTTCGTGCCTTCGTGCCTTCGTGGTGAAATTTCCCCGCATCAAACGAACAGCACCTCGTGTCGCAACCACGCCAGCAGCTCATCCTTGCCCTTCTCCGAACGCAGATCCGCAAAGAGAAACGGACGCTCCCCGCGCATCAGCTTCGCATCGCGCGCCATCACCCCGAGGTCCGCACCCACGTACGGCGCCAGCTCCGTCTTGTTGATGAGCAGCAGATCGCTGTTGCGAATCGCCGGCCCGCCCTTGCGCGGGATCTTATCCCCCTCGGCCACGTCGATCACATAGATGAACGCCTCCACCAGCTCCGGCGAAAACGTCGCGCTCAGATTATCCCCGCCACTTTCCACGAGAATGACCTGCACATCCGGGTGCCGCAGTTCCAGCTCCGCGATCGCCGCCATGTTCATCGACGTATCATCGCGGATCGCCGTGTGCGGACACCCCCCCGTCTCCACCCCGATCACCCGATCCGCCGGCAGCGCCTCATTGCGCACCAGGAATTCCGCATCCTCCCGCGTATAGATATCGTTCGTCACCACCGCCAGCGACAGCTCCCCGCCGAGCCACTGGCAAAGCCGCAGCACCAGCATCGTTTTGCCCGAGCCAACGGGCCCCCCGATCCCGATGCGCACTGCTTTCTTTGGTCGAGGAATGGAGTGGGTCACAGATAGATGAATTAGGGCAATTGAGGGTTCGGGAACATTAGTTGGCAAAGGGATTTTCCACCGGCACTCCAGCATTGCGAAAGTCCGCCGGATTCCGCGTAGCCACCGTCAGATCGTGCGCCAGCGCCGTGGCCGCGATGAGACTGTCCTTAATCGGCATCGCGTGGCCCTTCCGCCGGAGACGCGCCAGCAGTCGCGCCCATACCACCGCCGTCGCCGTGTCAAAATCCAGCGCCCGCACCCGCTGCACGCCTTCCGCGAACCACTGCTCCAGCTTCGTTCTGCGCCGGCTCGCCGGGAGCAGGAGAATGCCGTACTCCAGCTCGCCAAGGACGATGGCATTGACCGCCAGCTCCCGCTCGTGCTCGCGGAGCCAGGTCACCACCCGTGGATCAGGAGCGGGCTTCGTCGGCTCGCTCAGCACATTGGCATCCACGAGATACTTCATAGCGTCTCCGTGGAATCGGAAGCCACGGGCTGAAACCAATCCTTCACGGGACAGGCCAGGAGCCAATCGATCAGGCCCTCGTTATCTGGAACCTCCTCACGTTTGAGCAGATACTGCCCCGCCTCGATCCGCTCGATCGCAAATCTTTGCCCCGCCAGCACATGATCGCGGGCCCGCAGTGCCGCCGGCAGGACGACCTGGCCTTTGGAGGAAACGACGGTGTTCACGCCGCGTAAGATGGCGGCTTACTCCGGAGATTGTCAACCGCCTCCACCTCCGGAGTTCCTTCGTCATGAAATGAACAACCGCTCGTCTGCCCGCGCGTGGCGCATGGCGGCGATTTCGAGCATCGGATTGAACCAGCCGGCGCCGCGGCGCTCGATGGCGAGGGAGCGGGCGACGAGCGGATCGACCTCGGCGACGGCGGCGCGGAGGACGCGCTGGCAGGCGTCCTGGCCGATACGGATGAGCTTCAGTGCTGCGGCGCAGATAGCGGCGAGGGCCTGGTAAAAATAGGTGGTGAGCGCCGCGGAGAGGGGAACGCCGCCGGCGCGGGCTTGCAAGGCACAGACGATGAGCTGATGGCCGCGCGCCCGGCCCGCGGCGATGGCTCCGGCGAAGTCGGCCAGCTCGCCGGCAGCGGAGATCTTACGCAACGCGGCGAGGCGGCGGCCGCCGAGCTGGGCGCTGGCGTCGCGGGCTTCGGCGGCGAGTTTCCAGGCGTCGATCTCGCGGTCGAGGGCGCAGAGTTCGTCGAGGTCGCTGGCCTCGAAGGCGAAGCGCAGATACGGCAGTTCCTGGTGCTCCTGCGCGGGAGCAATTTGCAGGCGGAGGAAGTCGGCGAGCGTGGCTTCATCGCGCACCACACCGAGGCGGACGGCTTCCTCAAAACCCAGCGAGTGGGCGTAGGCGCCAGTGGGAAAAAGCGCGTCGGCTGTCTGGAGCAGAAACGGCAGCCAGGCTTGCGGCGTGAGATCTGGATTCATGGAAAAGCGCGCCGCAGGAAAGTCATCCTCATCCTCTTCCTCATAATCTTCCTCAACCGGAGCGGAGGAAGATTAAGCGGATGAGGATAAGAAAGATTGGGGCGGATCAATGCCGATGACCGCCCGAAAGCGGGTGAAAGACGCGTTTGCAGCTCGCGAAGGGGATGCCCTCGCGCTCGAAAAGCTGCCGCACGGCGGGGTCGTCCACGACCTGCACCACATCGCCGGCGATGGCGATCTGGAAGTGCAGGTTGCCGATGATCCAGCCGAGCCGCGCGGCGTCGGTAAAGCTGCGCACGCCGACTTCCGCGCTCCGCACTTCCAGCACGGGTTCGTATTTCTGCGCGATCACGTAGGTCGCGGCTTCGCCGGAAAAAAAGGCGTCCCCGTCGCGGAGCGGTCCCGTGAGGTCGAAGCCGAACTCGCGGCCATCCTCGGCGGCCCCGCGCCAGCGGCGTTTGGCGAGCGTGAGGCGGTCGACGGCGAGGCGGATTTGCGGCCCGGTGGCGTCGGCATTTGGCAGGGCTCCAGCGATGATTTCCATGCGGCGGCGCAGCTTGTCGCGCGGGCGATTTTTCGGAAGCAAATTGCGCCGACTCTGCCAAAGTAATCGCCCCTGACCGGCCGCATGTTTTTCCCCTCCCGATTTTTTGCCGCCCTGCTTGGGCTCACCCTTTTGACCAGCATCGCGAGCGCGCAGACGGCGCGCGATGTCGCCGTGGAGCTCACCGCCACGGTGCAGGAATCGCCCGCGGCGATCACGCTCCAGTGGAATCCCACGAGCTACCAGGTCTCCAGCCAGACGGTGCTGCGGCGGGTGAAGGACGCGCCCAAGTGGACGGTCTACGCCACCCCCGCGGTGAGCGCGACGAGCTTCATCGACACGGCGGTCTCGGCGGGCGTGAGCTACGAATATTACGTCTACCGGCGGATGAACAGCGTGCCTGGTTACGCCTCGGGCTACCTCAGCTCGGGCATCCGGGTGCCGCTCGCCACCGATCGCGGGCGCGTGTTGCTCCTCGTGGATGACACGATGGCCACTCCGCTGGCCACGGAACTCGCGACCTTCATCCGCGATCTGCAGGGCGACGGATGGGCGGTGATCCGCACCGATGTGCCGCGCAGCACGGCCACGGTGCCCGGCGTGCGGAGCGTGATTCAAAATCTCGCCGCCGCCGATCCCGCGCGCACGGTCGCGGTGATTCTTTTCGGGCGCATCCCGGTGCCGTACTCCGGGGACTTCGCGATCGACGGGCACTTTTACGATCACTACGGCGCGTGGCCCACCGATGCCTTTTACGGCGATGTGGATGGCATGTGGACGGATACTTTCGTGAACGACATTCGCTCCGGCAACCCGGCGGCAGCCGGCGAGCGCAACGACAACCAGCCACTCGACGGGAAGTATGACCAGACGGTGCTGCCGAGCGCGATCGAGTTGCAGGTGGGCCGCGTCGATCTGAGCAATCTGCCGGCCTTCGGCGTGAGCGAGACCGAGCTGCTGCGCCGCTACCTGAATCGCAACCACGATTATCGCCATCGGCTCGGCGCGTTCGCGAGCATGCCGCAGCGCGCATTGGTCGATGACAATTTCGGTTACTTCGGCGGCGAAGCGTTTGCCTCCACGGCGTGGCGCGGTTTCACGCCGTGCGTGGGCGCGGGGAATGTGGCGGCGCTCGATTGGTTCACCACGCTGAATACGCAGGCCTACCAATGGGCGTTCGGCTGCGGCGGCGGTGGCTACACGCAGGCCGGCGGCGTCGGCGCCACCACGGATTTTGCCAGCACGCCTTCACTCGCGATCTTCAATGTGCTCTTCGGGAGTTACTTCGGCGACTGGGACAATCAGAACAATTTCCTCCGCGCGCCGCTCGCGGGCACCGCGTCGTCGCTCGGGCTCGTGAGCCTGTGGTCCGGCCGGCCGCACTGGGCGCTGCACGCGATGGCGCTGGGCGAGACGATCGGCTACGCCACGCGCGTCACGCAGAACAACGACAATACGGCGGATGAAGGCTACGAGACGGGTTACGGCCAGCAGTTCAATCACCTCGCGCTGCTCGGCGATCCCACGCTGCGGCTCTACCCGGTCGCGCCGCCAGCGAGCCTCACGCCCGCGGTCGCGGCAAATGCGGTGACGCTGAACTGGAGCGCTTCGCCGGCGAGCAGCATCGAGGGTTATCTCGTCGCGCGCTCGACCAGCCCGGCGGGACCATTCACCCGGCTGCGCGGCGGGCTCGTCGGCGGCACCAGTTTCGTCGATCGCGAGGTCGTCCCCGGCGCGAGCTACACGTATCTCCTCCGCGCGGTGAAGCTGGAGACGAGTCCCTCGGGCACGTTCCTCAATCCCAGCCAGGGCCGCTTCATCGATGGCGTGACCGCCGCGGCCGCGAGCGGAGCCGAGGCCAATCTCAGCGGGTTCGCCAACCCGATCGCCGCGGACGATTCCACGCCGCTCGCGGCGAATGGCACCGACTTCGGCAGCGTGGAAACGACCGCCAGCCTCTCGCGCACTTTCACCATCGCGAATCCGGGCGCGGCTCCGCTGCTACTCGGCGCGCTCACCATCGGCGGCAGTCATCCGGGCGATTTCGTCGTCACCACACCGCCGCCTGCGTCGGTTCCGGCGGGGCAAAGCGCGCCGTTCATCGTGCGCTTCAAACCGCTCGCGACCGGCGCCCGCTCGGCCGTCGCCACGTTCACGAGCAACGACGCGGACGAGGCCACCGCCAGCTTTGCGCTCGGCGGCACGGGCGTCGTCCCCGCTCCCGCGCTGGCGCTTCATCCGCCGGCGATCAACCGCTCGATCCACGCAAACGACGCCGCCAACGAGACGCTCGCCATTTCCAATCCCAGCCTCGGCTCGCTCCAACACACGGTCACCTCCTCACTCACGCGCTACTCCGCACTGGATTCGGATTCCTTCGCCGGCCCGGTCTACTCGTGGATCGACATCTCCACCACCGGCGCGCTCGTCCCATCGTGGACCGGCACGGACGACGGCGTCAGCGGGCTGCTGCCGCTCGGCTTCACCTTCCCATTTTACGGTTCGCCCTTCACCAGCGTCCGCGTCTCCACGAATGGCTTCCTCAGCTTCGGCGGCGACAACAACGCCAACCCGATCAACAGCACTTTCCCCAATCGCCGCGCGGCACGAAACCTCGTCGCGCTTTACTGGACCGACCTCAACATCGACGGCACGAGCCGCGTCTACACGCAGAACGTCGGCGGGAACTACATCGTGCAGTTTGAAAACGTGAGCGTGAACGGCGCGCCGACCCTGCGCGTGACCTGCCAGGCGATCCTGAAACCGAGCGGCGAGATCGTGCTGCAATACAAGACCGTCCCCGCCGGGGTGGACTACTCGATCGGGCTGCAAAACAGCACGGCGGACGACGGCCTCGGCATTTCCGCGCATCAGGAGTTCGCGCACGCGAGCCTGGCCATTCGCATCCGTCCGCCCGGCGCGGAGACGTGGCTGCTTCCCACCACCACCGCCAGCACCGTGGCCGCGGGGCAAACGCAGTCGATCGCCGTGACGCTGAACTCCGCCGGCCTCGCGCCGGGGAACTACTACGCGGAATTGCAGATCGTCTCCAACGCCGCGGCGACTCCCAGCGCGACGATTCCCGTGCGCCTCACCGTGGGCAATACGCCGGTGGAAGACTGGCGCCTCGCGCGCTTCGGCAACGTTGCCGGGACGGGCAGCGCCGCGGACGATGCGAACCCCGACGGCGACTTCCGCGCGAACCTGCTCGAATACGCCTTCGACACGATCCCCACCGCGCCCGATGCGCCCGCCACGCCCATCGTGAACACGAACCCCGGCGGTTATTTGCAGATCCAGTTTTCCCGGCACACCGGCCGCACCGATCTTCGTTACCTCGTCGAAGCCACCTCGAATCTCGCCGGCGCGTGGACCTCCATCGCCAGCAGCATCCACGGCGCGCCGGTCACCGCCAGCGGCGCGCATTCCATTGCCGAAAGCGGAGCCTCCGCGCTGAAGACGGTGACGGTGGAAGACACCGCTCCCGCCGCGAGCTTCGCCACGCGCTACCTGCGCGTCCGGGTGCTCCGCGACTGAGCGGCCAACTACGCGAAATCGACCGCGCGGAAATTGCCGGGCGTCGCGCCGATCGCGAAATCGTCCGCAGCCCCTTGCACAAAAACCGTCTTCGCGCTCCCAACCGCCAGCTTCACCAGTCGCTGCGTGGTGAGGCCGAAGAAATCCCCCGCGCTCGCGCTGCCGACCGCGGAGCCTTTGATCGTGAGGCTGGCGACGGACGCGAAAAGCTTCGGCGTAGTGTCGCCGCCGATCAGCGTGTCGTTGCGGCCGAATCCATCAGCCGTCGCATCCGCTACGCCCGCGGTGATGCTGCTCGCGGCCCAGCTTCCGCCCACGCTGATCGCACCGATGCTCGCGTCGGCATTTTGCGCCACCGAACCGGAGCCGAAGCCGGCGAGAATCCGCGCGTTCAGCACGCTGCCTTTCACGTTCACACCGGCAATCGCCACGGCATCCGCGGTTTTCGTCGCGCCGATTTTTCCGAGCGCGCGGATGAGCACGGGATGCGCCGGGTCGGTGCTCGTCAGCGAACCGTCGATCGTCACCTTGCCCAGCCGGCCGAGCGAAAGAATCCCCGTGACGCCGCTCCCGCCGAAGACGCTGCCCTTCACCGTCACCGCGCCGACGCTGGTCGCCGCTTTCACGATTCCCGCGAAGTCCCCGGCGCCGCGGCCATCGAGATCGCCGCCGATCTTCACCGGGCCGAGCGCGCCGGTGACATCGAGAAACCCCGCGACCTGCTGCGCGGAGGTGAAGGTGCCGAGCGAACCGATGATGATGCTGTGCCGCGCGTCCGGCGTGCCCGCGGGCGCTTTCTCCGGATGCACGCCGAGGCTGCCGACGACGAGCGCGCGAAGGCCCGCGGTCTCGAGGATTCCGTCGCCGGCGAGGATCTTCCCGAGATCGCCATCGACGGTCACCGCCCCGAGATCGATCCCCGTCGCGTCGATGAAACCCACATCGATCGCGCCATCGCCGGGGCCGAAGTTTGGGTTCTTCGCGGTGATCGAAAGGGTCGTTCCTTGAAAGGCCGTCCGCCCCGCGAGATCGAGCCGCTGGAGTTGCAAGCCGAGGCCCGCCCGTTGGAGCGCGAAGTTCTCGTCGGTGAACGCGCCTTTGCTCGTCTTCACGGTCACGGTGTCGCCGTCGGTGTCGGCGAAGGTGGCCGTCCTGCCGTCCTGCGTAAAACGCAGCGCGCCGACATAGCTGCTGCCGTAGATCGCATAAGCCGATCCGGACTTCGCGCCGTGTGGAGCGGTCCACGGCGCGCCGATGAGCAGATCGTCAAATCCATCGCCATCGACATCCCCCGCCGCGCTGACGAACGACGCGAGCCCGCCGAGCTGCGCCCCCTGAATCTCAAATCCCCGCAGCCCATTTTCGCCCGCCTGGTGGGTCACATCGATGAACCCGCTCGCCCGGCCAAAAAGCACGTAGCTCGATCCGAATCCACCGCGCGAGCCATTGACCGCGCCAATCACCACGTCGTCGAAACCGTCGCCATTCAGATCGCCCGCGCCATCCACCGTGGTGCCGAAAAGGTCGCCACCCGCCAGACCCGTCGCGCGGAAACCCGTGCTGCCGCTAAGCGTGGAAACGAAGAGCGTCGCGGAGAATCCCGACGCCCGGCCAAACACGATGTAGGCCGCACCGACATCCGGTTCATCGCCGAGCGTGGTCGAAGCGCCTGCGAGAAAAGGGGCGCCGATCACCAGGTCGGAAAATCCATCGCCGTTCAAATCCCCCGCTCCGGCGACGGAAAGACCAAAGCCATCCCCGTCGCTCTCGCCCCGCAACTCGAACCCATCGACCCCGGTCAGCGCCCCGAGATTCAGCGTCGCCGCAAACCCCGTCGCCTTGCCAAACACCATGTAACTTTTCCCCACGGCCTGCGTGCCCTCGGAAGTCGCCGGTGCGCCGACGACCACATCGGCGAAGCCGTCGCCGTTCACGTCGCCCGCGTCATTCACCATGAAGCCCGCCTGGTCACCGGCCGCTTCGCCTTCGAGTTTGAAGCCGTTGGCGCCATTGAGATCGGCGACATCGAACGTGGCGGTGAGGCCGCTTCCCCGGCCAAAAATCACGTAGGCTGCCCCGGATCGCGCGCCGCGCGGATCGGCTTCCGGCGCGCCCATGATCACGTCGTCGAAACCGTCGCCATTCACGTCGCCGCCGCCACCCACCCAGCCGCCGAACTCATCGCCCGGTCTCCCGCCCGCCGCGCTTCCCGACGCCTCGCCGCGAATCTTGAACCCGTTCGCGCCGTCGAGTCCCGCAAGGTCGAGCACCGCCGGAAAACCAAGCGCCTTCCCGAAGATCACGTAGGCCGCGCCCGAATCCGTTCCGTTCGCATCGGCGCTGGCCGCGCCCACGATCAGATCCCCAAAACCATCCCCGTTGAAGTCGCCCGCCGTCGCTACCGCGCCGAGTTCATCACCCGCCGCTTGACCGCTGATCTGGAATCCATTCGTGCCGTTCAGCGCCGAGAGATTCAGCCGCGCCGGCAAGCCGCCCGGCCCGCCGAAGATGACGTAGACCGCGCCGGAACTTCGCCCGTTGGGGTCAGCACCGAAAGCGCCGATGACGACATCCGCGAAGCCGTCGCCATTGAGATCACCTGCTTCGTTGACCAGGGCACCCGCCAGATCGCCCGCCGTTTCACCCGTGATCCGGGCCCCGCTGAACGCATTGAGATCGCCCAGTTTCAGCACCGCCGCGGCAGGCGCGATCCGCGCTTCGAGGATTTCGATGCAGTGGGGAGAAACCGGGTGGGCGTGCTTCACGGCGCGGCTTCTACCAGCGCCGTCGCCCCACCGCAAACCCTTGGAGGTTCTACTGGAAGCCTGATTTGGAACGCGAAACACGCGGAAAAGACGCGGAAGGACGCGAAAAAAGGAGGCCACAGACCTTGCTCTTTCGCGTGTTCCGCGTGATGCGCAGCGAGCAGGAGGAAAAGGCGCAGGATCCGCATGCGCGGGGGCGCAGTCGCCGGGTTAGAAGAGGAAATAGCGCTGCGCCATCGGCAGCACTTTGGCCGGCTCGCAGGTCAGGATGCGGCCGTCGGCTTTCACCGTGTAGGTCTCGGGATCGACTTCGATTTTCGGCAGCAGGTCGTTCCAAAGCAGGTCGCGTTTGCTCACGGTGCGCGTGCCTTTCACGGCGACGAGGCGCTTCTGGAGATTGAGTTCGCTGAGCAGTCCGTATTGCAGCGCTACGCCGCTGACGAAGGTGACGCTGGTGGAATACTTGGCGCGGCCGTGCGCGGCAAATTGCGGGCGGTAAAACGTCGGCTGCGGCGTGGGGATTGAAGCGCCCGGGTCGCCCATGTTGGCCATCGCGATGAGGCCGCCCTTGACCACGACCTCCGGCTTCACGCCGAAGAACGCCGGCTTCCACACGACGAGGTCGGCGAGTTTGCCCAGTTCGATCGAGCCGACTTCATGCGCGATGCCCTGCGCGAGCGCGGGGTTGATCGTGTATTTCGCCACGTAGCGCAGGGCGCGGAAGTTATCCGCCGCCGTGTGGACCGGCGCGTCCAGTTTGCCAAATTGCACCTTCATCTTGTGCGCCGTCTGCCACGTCCGCGTGATCACTTCACCCACGCGACCCATCGCCTGCGAATCGCTCGACATGATCGAGAATGCGCCGAGATCCTGGAGCAAATCCTCCGCGGCGATCGTCTCCGGTCGGATGCGCGATTCGGCAAACGCCACGTCCTCCGGGATCTTCGAGTCGAGGTGGTGGCAGACCATGAGCATGTCGAGATGCTCGTCGATGGTGTTGACGGTGAAGGGGCGCGTGGGATTCGTGGAGGACGGCAGCACGTTCGCCTCGCCACAGACGCGGATGATGTCCGGCGCGTGCCCGCCGCCGGCGCCTTCGCTGTGGAAGGTGTGAATGGTGCGGCCCTTGAACGCGGCGATGGTGTCTTCGACGAAGCCGCTTTCGTTCAGCGTGTCGGTGTGAATCGCGACCTGGATGTCGAGTTCATCGGCCACGTCGAGGCAGGTGCTGATCGCCGCGGGCGTGGTGCCCCAGTCCTCGTGCAGCTTCAGCCCGACCACACCCGCGAGCACCTGCTCGCGCAGCGGTTCGTGCGTGGCGCAGTTGCCTTTGCCGAGGAAACCGAGGTTCATCGGGTATTCGTCGGCGGCCTCGAGCATGCGGTGAATGTTCCACTTCCCGGGCGTACAGGTGGTGGCGTAGCTGCCGTGCGACGGACCGGTGCCGCCGCCGATCATGGTAGTGATCCCGCTGGCCAGCGCGTGCTCGATCTGCTGCGGGCAGATGAAATGGATGTGCGTATCGATGCCACCCGCCGTGACGATACAACCTTCGCCCGCGATCACATCCGTGCCTGCGCCGATGACCATCCCCGGCGTGATGCCCCGCTGGATGCCGGGATTGCCCGCATGACCGATGCCGACGATGCGCCCGTATTTGATTCCGATGTCCGCTTTGATCACGCCCTGCACGGCGTCGAGGATCAGCGCGTTGGTGATGACGAGATCGAGCGACTCCGCGTCCTTCGCCGTGGGCGACTGCCCCATGCCGTCGCGGATCACCTTGCCGCCGCCAAATTTCACCTCATCACCATACGCACCCGCCTCGGCCACCAGGTCGCGCTCGACCTGGATGAAGATCTCCGTATCGGCGAGCCGAACGCTGTCGCCCGTAGTCGGGCCAAACATCTCGGCATACTGGCGGCGGGTGAGTTTGAGCGGCATCTAGAGTTTCGGGTTGAGCAGCTTTTTCTGTTCGTTGCGCTCCATCTGTTGTTCCCAGCGCAGGCGCTGGGCGATGGCGGCTTCGCGGGCGTCGTCCTCGCTCATCTTGCCCACGTAAAAATCGCGCGTCTTGCGCCGGCCCGGCTCGGGTGAACCGGTCGCCGTCCAGACGACATACTCGAAAACTTTCTCGCCCTTCTTCTGCGGCTTGATCCGCCGCCGCACGCCGGGGATGCCCGAGGTGTTCCTCACTGTCTTGCGCCGGGCGAGTTCGCTGCGCAGGATCGGTTTCAGTTCGCGCTCTTTCTCATCGCGAAAGTGCATCGCCTCGCTCAGCGCCCCAGTCTTGCCGCCATGCTTTTTGTCGGAGAAAAACTCCGTCACCCGGATGCCCCGGCGGATGATGCGCACATTCCAGCCCTGCGTGCGCTTCGCAGGTTCTACGACTCGGGTGATGCACCGCCGGCTTTCCATGGGCGTCAGGGAATAGCGGATCATCCGTCGAGCGGTCCGCTCACCTTGGCCTGGAATCCGTAGACTTCCCGAGACCCGGTGAGGGCGACCAACTCGACTTCGCGTGTATCCCCCGGCTCGAAGCGGACCGCCGTGCCGGCGGGGATGTTTAACCTGAATCCGCGCACCGCCTCGCGGTCGAAGCGGAGCGCGTTGTTTGTTTCGTAGAAATGGTAATGGCTGCCGACCTGGATCGGCCGGTCGCCGGTGTTGGAAACCTCGAGGACCTTCGTTGCCAGTCCCACATTGGCGGGAATGTCCGGCGCGTCTTTGGCGACGATGATTTCTCCGGGGATCATGGGTGGAGAGATGAACCACGAAGACCCGAAGACCCGAAGGAAAGAGCAGATGAGGAGAGGCGGCGGCCCTCGCCCCTTCTTCGTGTGTTCGTGCCTTCGTGGTTGGAAACGGAAGTCATCGGATGGGGTGGTGAACCGTGACGAGCTTCGTGCCATCCGGGAAGGTGCCTTCCACCTGCACGTCGTGGATCATCTCGGGCACGCCTTCCATCACGTCGTCCCGCTTGAGGATCGTGGTACCGTAGCTCATCAACTCGGCGACGGATCTCCCATCTCGGGCGCCTTCGAGGATTTCGTAAGTGATGATCGCGATGCTCTCGGGGTAGTTCAGTTTCACGCCGCGGGCCTGGCGGCGGCGGGCAACGTCGTTGGCGACGACGATGAGCAGTTTTTCCTGATCGCGCGGGGCTAGGTGCATGCGATTGAGGAGTGGAGGCTAAGCGGAACAGTGGCGGCGACGCGACGTTTTTTCACGGCGCATCCGCGGCTTCTCTCCGTCGGCGTCCGGAGATAACATCCGCTTTCTGGTCCACGCGCTTAAACGGTGAGGTACTTTTTCACCACGTCATCGGTGAGATCGTTCACGCCGCCGGCGCAGACGACGACTCCGCGGTCCATGATCGCGAAGGTGTCGGCCAGCTCTTTGCAGAAATCGAGGTATTGCTCCACGAGCAGGACGGCGATTTTTGATTCCCCTTTGATCGCTTTCAGCGCGCTGCCGATTTCTTCGCCAAGCTTGTTGCCGGTGCTCTGTTCCTTGCGCAGTGCTTCGATGCAATCGGCGAAACGATTGAGCAGGGCGGGATGTTTTTCGACGCCGTCCTTGAGCAGGATCAACACGGTTTCGCTGGCTTCCTCGAAGAGCGGCGACTTCGGAATCTCACCGCTTTCCTTCACGTTTTTGAGGGCCTGATTCATCTGCGCGAGCAGGCCGGTTTCATTGTGATGGCCGCCGCGGCGGAGGAGTTTAATCGCCTCGCCGATCTGGTCGATGATGTTGGGCTGAATGCCTTCCGTCGGTTCGTCGAGGATGAGGATCTTCGGCTCCGTGAGGAGCGCGCGCCCGATGGCGAGTTGTTGCTGCTGGCCGCCGGAAAGCATGCCGCCTTTGCGCGGCAGGAATTCTTTCAGAATCGGGAAGAGGCTGAACACGCGGTCCACGGCGCTCTTCGCTTTCTTGCCGAGGGCGATCGCGCCGATGTGCAGGTTCTCCTCCACCGTGAGCTGGGCGAAAATATCGCGGCCTTGCGGGACGTAGCCGATGCCCCACGCGGCGCGGGCTTCACTCGACATCCTCGTGATGTCCTTGCCCGCGAGGGTGATCTTGCCGGCGCTCGGTTTCATCACGCCGGTGATGCTGCGCAGCGTGCTGGTCTTGCCGACGCCGTTGCGGCCCATCAGGCAGAAGCACTGGTTGTCCGGCACTTCAAATTCGACGCCGCGCAGGATGCGACTGCCGCCGATACTGAGTTCGAGAGATTGGACGGTGAGCATGGGAAATTTAACCGCGGAGGCGCGGAGACGCGGAGAGGAGAGAAATCTTCCAACTCAATCTCTGCGCCTCTGCGTCTCTGCGGTTCATCTAGTGGTTCCTCTTCTTCCGACCCAGGTAGACGTCGAGGACGCGTTCGTCGTTTTGCACTTCATCGACGCTCCCTTCGCAAAGCACGCTGCCTTGATGGAGCACGGTCACTTTGCGGTCTTTGGCGATCTGCCTCACGAAAACCATGTCGTGCTCGATGACCACGATGGTGTGTTTGCCGGCGAGCGAGAGGAGCAGTTCGCCGGTCTTGTGCGTCTCGGTGTCTGTCATGCCGGCGGCGGGTTCGTCGACGAGGAGCAACTTCGCGTTTTGCGCGAGGAGCATGCCGATTTCGAGCCACTGCTTTTGGCCGTGAGCCAGCGCGCCAGCTTTCCACTCGCGCTGCGTGACGAGGTTGATCGTCTTCAGAATCTCATCCATCCGATCGCGTTCGGCGCTGTTCGGCTTCTTGAAGAGCGAGGACCACACGCCGCGGCTCCCTTCGAGGCTCAACAGCAGATTCTCCCACACGGTGTGATCGGTGTAGACCGTGGGGGTCTGAAATTTCCGCCCGATGCCGAGCCGGTAAATCTGGTATTCGTTCAGCTTGGGAATGCTGACGCTGCCTTCGAATTCGATCGTGCCCGTGTCTGGCTTCGTGCGGCCGGTGATGAGGTCGAGAAAGCTCGTTTTGCCCGCGCCATTCGGCCCGATGACCGTGCGCAGCTCGCCCGGATCGAGGTAGAAGTTCAGGTTGTTGATCGCCTTGAATCCGCTGAACGATTTGTTCACGCCCTCGGCGGCGAGCAGGAACTGCTTTTGCGTCGATTCGATTTTCATTACTTGGCCCCCGCCGTGACCGCGGTGGGATTGGTGGAAGCGGGTGGCGCCGCCGGGGGTTCCGCGCTCTCCTTCTTTTTGAATAGCTCCCGCGCCTGGCCGAGGAGGCCGTAAATGCCCTTGGGCAAAAAGAGCACGATGAGAATGAAAAGTACGCCGAGAATGATCAGCCACAGGTCCGGGTAGGCGCGCGTGGCCCAGCTCTTGAGTGCGTTCGTGCCGATGGCGCCGATGATCGGTCCGACGATGGTGCCGCGGCCACCGACTGCGCACCACACGACGGCTTCGAGCGACTTCTCCGTGGTCATTTCGCTCGGGTTGATGATGCCTGCTTGCGGGATGTAGAGCGCGCCACCGATCGAGCCGATGATCGAGGCGACGACGAAGACGAACAGCTTGTAGTTCGCCGCCGCGTAACCGGAGAAAAGCACCCGCGTTTCCGAGTCCCGTACCGCGCGCTGCACCAGCCCGAACTTAGTCGTGGTGAGCCAGCGGCAGAAAACATAGACGAGCACCAGCGTCACCGCGGTGGCGATATACAGTCCGCGCTGCGTGGCTGAATTACGGATGTCGAAGCCGATGATGCGCTTGAAGTCGGTGAAGCCGTTGTTTCCGCCCATGATCATGTCGTTGCGAAAAAACATCAGCGCGGCGCCGTAGGTCAGCGCCTGGGTGAGGATGGAGAAATACACGCCCTTGATGCGGGAGCGGAAGGCGAGGAAACCGAAGACCAGCGCAAGCAACCCCGGCACGAGCACCACCATGGCCAGCGTGAACGGAAAGGAATAGAAGGGTTGCCAAAATGCGGGCAGCTTTTGGTAGCCGAGGAAGACCATGAAATCGGGCAACAGCAGCGGATTATTTCCGCTCTTAAAGTATTGCCCTTCCTCACCGATCATCAGCATCAGATTCATGCCGAGCATGTAACCGCCGAGGCTGAAAAACAGCGCCTGCCCGAGGCTGAGCAGGCCGGTGTAACCCCAGAGCAGATCGACGCTGATCGCGAGCAGGCCGTAGCAGAGGTACTTGCCCCAGAGCTTGATGGTGAAGTCGCTGACCACTCCGGCGGCATGGAGCGCCGGAAACACCACCACGAGGAGCAGGGCGATGACCGTCGCGGCCGTGAGTTCGGTTTTGGAGATGGTGCGCGCCATGGAAGTTTAGCTCTCGAGGCTGCGGCTCTTGGTCACGAAGATTCCGGCCGGCCGCCATTGGAGGAAGAGGATGATCAGGCCGAGCACGATGATTTTTCCGAGCACGGGATTGAGCAGAATCTGCTGGAGCGCCTGATCCAGGATGCCGATGCCCAGCGCACTGACGACGGTACCGATCAGATTTCCCACGCCACCGACCACGACGGTCATGAAGGCGTCCACGATGTAGTCCTGTCCGAGTCCGGGGCCGACGTTGCCGATCTGGCTGATGAAGGCGCCGGCCAGCCCGCCAAGGCCGCTGCCGAAGGCGAAGGTCAGCATGTTCACCCGCTCCGTTTTGACGCCCATGCACGCGGCCATCTGCCGGTTTTGCATGACCGCGCGGATGAGCAGGCCGAGCGAGGTTTTTGTCATGAGGAGGTGGGTGCCCCAGATGATGAGGACGGCGAAGCCGATGACGAAGACGCGGTTCCAGCCGAAGATGACGTCGTTGACCGTCCAGTTACCGCTGAGCCAGGAAGGGGAATAAACCTGCACGTTGTTGGCCCCGAAGGTGAGGCGGAAGAGCTGCTGGAGGACCAGGGACACGCCCCAGGTCGCGAGGAGCGACTCCAGCGGGCGGCGGTAGAGGAAGCGGATGACGCCTCGCTCCAGGGCCAGCCCCACGAGGGCCGCGACGATGAAGCTGAGCGGCAAGGCGAGCAGGAAGTAATTGTCCAGCGCGCTGCCCGAGAGGTTCATGCCACTGAGCCGGACGGTGAAGGGCTCCCAGAAGAAGGTGGGGATCTGCAGGACCACGCCCGTGGCGAAGAGACCCTGTACGACGTAGGTGGTGTAGGCACCGACGGCGATGAGTTCGCCGTGGGCCATATTGATCACGCCCATCAAACCAAAGGTGATCGCGAGACCGATGGCGGCGACGAGCAGGATGGAGCCCTTGCTCAAACCGCGGAAGCCGGTGCCCACGGCATCCACGGTGCGGATGTGCGAGGCGATCTGGGCCTGCGCGATGGCGGCGGCTTTGGCGACTTCTGGCTGGCCGGCGTTGTCGGCGGTGAGCGCGGTGAGGAAGTCGCGGCTCGGGATGGAACCCATTTCGCCGAGTGCTTTGGCCGCGGCGATTTTCACTTCGGGTTTCTCGTCCTTGAGTTGAATGAGCGCGATCGCCTCGCGCAGGGAGCGTTGCACTTTGGCGTCGGTTTCCTTCTGTTGCGCCGCGAGCAGGGCGGGCAGCTTTTCCTGATCCTGCGCCATGCCGAGGGTGCCGATGGCTTGGATGCGTTTTGCCCGTTCGGGCGCCGCGAGAGCGAGGAGGTCGAGCACGCCTTTCATGGCGCTGCGGATGTTGGAATCGTGTTCCGCGGTGTCGAAATCGGCGACGACGATGCGGAGCGGTTTGCCCTCGGCGTCCTTGAGCGGCATCGCGTCGTCGAGGCGGGTGGCGGCTTGTTTTTCCTCGGCGTCCTTTTCCTCGCCCACGGTGACGGGAATTTTCACCTCACTGCCCTCCGCTTTATAGAGAAAGATGGCGTCTTCCTTCCAGGCGTCGAAGAGGGTCTTGATGGTCGGGTCGGTGTTCCCGGTGAGTGAATTGATGATGGCGATCTTCTTTTCCGTGTCCTCCTCGAGAATCGCTTGCACGACGGTCTGCCGCGGAAGCTCCGCACCCAGCGCACTCGCGAAGGAGATGGTCGTGAGCAGTAAGCTGAGGAGACAGCGCGCGCGCGCGGCGAAAGTCGTGGTACGGATGCGAAGAAACATGCGGGCAAAAAAATGGCTGAGAGAAAAAAAGGGGGCGGGTCCGAAAACGTCGGAACCCGCCCCCTCCCAACCCCAATAACGATCTGGGGCCTCGCGCGAGGCGCGGGGCGTGTCAGTTGTCGAGACTACTTCTTGAACACCTCGGAAACCTTGCCCTTCAGGAAGGGCTCTCCGTAGACATTCTCGTAGGTCTTGAGGATCTTGAACTGTCCCGAGGCGGTCGTCTCGCCGATGTAAACATTCTTGGTCAGGTGGTGGTTCTTCTGGCTGGTCACCTTGCCGCCGGGGCCGGCGAAACTGATGCCACCTTCGAGAGCAGCGACCACCTTCTCCACGTCGAAGCTCTGGGCCTTTTCAACCGCCAGCTTCCAAAGGTAAACGCCCACATAGCTCAGCACCATCGGCGAGCAGGTGACGCGGCCTTCCTTGACGATGCCGGGGACCGTGGAGGTCTTGACCCACTTCTGGAAGTCGGCGACGAACTTCTTGTTCGCGGGCGTCTTGATCGACTGGAAGTAAGTCCAGGAACCGAGCTGGCCGACGAGTTGCTTGGCGGGCAGGCCGCGAAACTCATCTTCCGAGATGGAGAAGGAGACGACCGGGCAGCTATCGGCGGTGAGACCGGCAGCGGCGTATTCCTTGAAGAACGGGACGTTGGTGTCGCCGTTGAGCGTGCTGATCACGCAAGCCTTGCCGCCGGCGGCGAACTGCTTGATCTCCGCGATGATCTGCTGGTAGTCGGTGTGACCGAAGGGAGTGTATTTGCCCGCGGAGATGATCTTGTCGCCCTCCTTCTTAAAGCCACCGCCGATGTTCTCGAGCGGCACGCCCTTGAACTGGAGATACTCGAGGAGCACGAGGTTCGTGGTCTGTGGGTAAACGTAGTCGCTGCCCAGCAAGTAAAACTTCTTTTTGCCCTGCGCGAGGTAGTAGTCCACGGCCTGCGTGGCCTGCTGATTTACGGCTTCGGCCGTGTAGAAGATGTTCTTGGAGAGTTCTTCGCCCTCATACTGCACAGGGTAAAAGAGGAGGCCGTTGTTCTTCTCGAACACGGGGAGAACCGACTTGCGGCTGACCGAAGTCCAGCAGCCGAAGGTGACGGCAACCTTGTCCTGCTCGAGGAGTTGGGTCGCTTTTTCGGCGAAGAGGGGCCAGTTCGAAGCGCCGTCGACGACGACGGGCTCGATCTTCTTGCCCATGACGCCGCCCTTGGCGTTGATCTCGTCAAAAGTGAAAAGGAGGACATCGCGCAGCGAAGTCTCCGAGATGGCCATCGTGCCCGAAAGGGAATGGAGCACGCCGACTTTGACGGTGTCGGCGGCGATTGCCTGGAGGCCAGTTTGAATCAGAATCGCCCCGGTGAGGATGGCGAGACTGACGGATTTAAGCAGTTTCATACGGTGTTGTGGTGTTTTTGGATTACTGACGTGAGGTCAGGGAAACACCAAACAGGGGATGCGACAGCCGAGAGGACGATGTGGGGAGAACCCTCGACTGCGAATATGTGCCCACCGCCCGTGCGGTGAGTGGATCACCGCCCGTGCGGTAACGCGAAACTGGAGACCGAAAAGAACCGGGAGTATTTTTCGAGGCCCACCGCGCACCCGCGCGGAATGTCTGGGGCCTCGCGAACCCCTCCGAGCCGGAACTCGGAGGGGTCGCAAGAAACCGCGAGGTCTGACTTAGAACGTCAGGCCGATGCTGCCCTGGCCGACGTAGGCGTTGCCATCCTGATTGGCGTTGGCTGCTTCCGTCGATGAGCCGAGATTGTAATAGGTGAAGCCAGCGGAGAAAGTCCAGCTACCCCACTTCTCAGGAATGAACGAAAGCGGCACGGAGGCGCTCAAGCCCGCGGAGAAGTATCCGTAGGCGTCGCCAGGGTAGAAGTTCTCGTCACCCAAACCGACGTTGAGCGGGATGGTAAACGTGACCGGACCAGCGGCGAAGCCGGGGGCAATGCCGAACTCATAGTAAAAAGCGTCCTCTTCCCCGAGACCGGTGATCCCGTTGAAGTTCCACAAGACGGCGACGTGCGGCCGGAGTGCGAAGGCACCCAGCAGGTCGCTATCGTCATACGCCAAGTTGAAGTTCACGTTCCGCTGCGCCGTGAAGCCGAAGGCATCATTCGGGTAGTTGAACTCAAAGTAGCTGGTGGTCGCGGTGAAATTCTTGGCGAAAGTCACGGCCAGGCCGACGGTGTAGTCGAACTCGTACCAGGCAGGCGTGTTGCTGCCCGGGATCGCGCCGGTATGTTCCGAGTGAAGGCTCGACCAGAGGCCGAGGTTCAGGCTGACTTTGTTGATGAAGCCCTCGCTCTCGTAGAGTTTGAAGTAGAGGTCGGTGTAGGGCTGGGCGATGAAGCCCTGATTCTCCTGCAGGATGCCGCGCGTGATATAGGAGGAAACGACGGTGACGCCGAGGTCGCCGGTGATCCATGATTCCGTCGCCGCTTCGACGACAGACTTCACTTCCTTCGATTCCTTCATTTCGTTGCCGGCCATGCTCAGGGCCGGAACCGCGGCGATGCTCGCGGCTAGGACGAAGAACTTGGCAATACGATGATTGGTCATTGTAGGTATTTTCTGTGGTTGGTTTCTTGGTTGGTTTTATTGATGCCGGGATTTGGCTTCCGGGCTTCTAGCAACCCCCTTGCCACAGTGAAAAGCATTTTTTTCCCGGATTCTTCAACGGAATCCCAATTCCCGTGTCGCGCTGGGCGCTTGGGGGAAAGCGGCGGCTAAAGATTTTTTTCTTTCCCGGTGCCCTTTCACCGAACATCGCCGGCAAAGACTAAAAAGCGCCAGCGAAGTGTCGCGCTTTGCGCACCTCCCCACCCGGCGCCCGGCGCCTTACACGATCTCCACGGGGCATTCGGGCAGGGCCTTGAGGAAAGCGCGGCCGTAGCTCTTGGTCAAAACGCGCGGATCGAGGATCACGACGATCCCGCGGTCACCCTTGGTGCGGATGAGGCGGCCGACGCCCTGCCGCAATTTGAGGATCGCCTCGGGCAGCGAGTATTCGGCGAAGGGATCGCCGCCCTGCTGCTCGATGAATTCCAGCCGCGCCTCGACGAGCGGATGATCCGGCACGGCAAAGGGCAGCCGGGTGATGATCACGTTGCTCAGCGCCTCGCCGGGCACGTCCACGCCGCTCCAGAAGCTCTCCGTGCCGAAGAGCACGTGCCGGTCGTTCTTTTTAAACTCCGCAATGAGCCGATGCCGAGGCATGCCCTCGCCCTGCACGAGCAGTTTGTAGTCGAGATCATCCAGCCGCTCGCGCATCGCCGACGCGAGGGCTGACATCGTCTTGTAGCTGGTGAAGAGCACGAACGCGCGCCCTTTGGTCTGCTGGATGAAATGCTCGATCTGCTCGGCGAGCGCTGCCTCGTAGCCAGTGTCGCGCGGGTCGGGCATCTTCTTCACCACGTAGAGCCGCATCTGCTTTTGGTAATCGAACGGGCTGCCGATCTGCCGCGCTTCCACGTCCTCCGCCCCGACGCGCCGCCGGAAATACGCGAGCCCCTCGTTCCCCACGCTGAGCGTCGCGCTGGTCATCACGCAGCATTTGCCTTCTCGGAAAAGGAGCGCGTGCAGGTAACCGGCGAGGTCGATCGGCGCCGCGTTGAGCGAGTGGAACTGCCCGGTCTTGCCCGTCTTCTCCACCCAGTAAACGTGATCCTCCGCATCCTGCTTCAGAAACGTCGCGATCCCCGCGCGGGCGTCGCGGATTTTGCGCCCCATGTCCTGCAGCTCGCTCTTCGCCAGTTCGTCCTCCAGGCCCTTCAGCGTCTGCACCACCATCTGCTGCACCCGGGCCAGCGGGTGGGTCAGCGAATCGTTCACGAAATCCGGCTGCCGCACCCGATACTCCCGACCTTTTTTGAAATTCGCGCCGCCGGCGATCTGCTCGAAAAACCTCTCCACCTCCTCCAGCGTCTGCGCCGTCTCCCGCACCCCGTCCGGATTGCGGTGAAGCTGGAACAGCCCCTTCTTCGTCTCCGGATTGTAGAGCTTCCGCAGCACCCGCCGCAGATCGTATTGCGACACATCCACCCCGATCAGCCGCGCCGCCACCTGCTCCACCGTGTGCGCCTCGTCGAAGATCACGAAATCATTGGCGAACAGGTATCCGCTCTCATTTTCCTCCTGCTCCGCGATCCCGCCGAGGTTCATGAAAAAGAGCGTGTGATTCAGCACCACCACATCCGCCGAGATCAGCCGCTTCCGCGCATTCTGGTAAAAGCACTTCGAGTTCGTGCCGCAGCTCTTCGTCGTGCAGATGTGCGCCTCGCTGCACACCTGGCTCCACACCGCCGGGTCCGGCTCCACGGCAAAATCCGACAGCGTCCCGTCCTTCGTCGTCTCCGCCCATTCGCGGATGCGCTCCAGCTCGCTCTGCTCCGGCGAAGTGAACAGCTCCCCCGCATGCGCGATCGCCCGGTCCAGCCGCAGCGGACAAATGTAATTCCCCCGCCCCTTCCAAAGCATCGCCTCAAACTCGAACGGCAGCAGCTTCTGCACGATCGGGATGTCTTTGAAAGCGAGCTGCTCCTGCAGATTGATCGTGTAGGTGGAAATCACCGCCTTCTTCTTTTGCTCATGCGCCCAGAGCACCGCCGGCACCAGATACGCCAGCGACTTGCCCACACCCGTGCCCGCCTCCACCACCAGATGCCGCTCCTCCGCGAGCGCCACCGCCACCGCCACCGCCATCTCCTGCTGCTCCGGCCGATACTCGAAATTCTTCGCCTTCGCCATCACCCCCTCCTCGCCGAACATCGCGCGCACCCGCTCGGGGAACGAATCGGCGAACGCATCAGTCGGGGCAATCATGAGCCGGGGAGCATCCGCCCGCGGAGCCCCGCACGGCAAGCGTTGAGGCGGGCGGGGAGTGTGAATGGTGATCGGTGAATGGTGAATGGATGGCGCAACCCGCGCGGACGGCGCTGCAAAATCGATCCGGCACGCCGTCCCCAGCCATCCGCGCCGCCGAGCCGATTGATGGGGAAATCCCCGACGCTTTGGCCGGAGACATCTCTCACGAAAAGCCTACGGCCCGTCGCGCCCGTCGCCGCGATCCCCTTGCGACCTATGAAACTCAAAACACTCGCAGACCTTTTCCACCACGAACTCAAAGACATCTACAGCGCCGAGACCCAACTCGTCAAAGCGCTGCCCAAAATGGCGAAAGCCGCGACCCACGAGGAGCTGAAAGTCGGCTTCGAGGAACATCTCGAGCAGACCAAAGGCCACGTGGATCGCCTCAAGCAGATCGGCGAATCCCTCGGCCTCACCCTCACCGGCCACAAGTGCAAGGCCATGGAGGGCCTCGTCGAAGAAGGCGCCGATCTCATCGACGAAGACGCCGACGACCACGTCCGCGATGCCGGCCTGATCGGCGCTGCCCAGCGCGTCGAGCACTACGAGATCGCCGCCTATGGCACCGCCCGCGCCCTCGCCCTGATCCTCGGCCACGAAGACGCCGCGAGTCTGCTCGAGGAAACGCTCGCGGAAGAAAAAGAAACCGACGAAAAGCTCACCGAACTGGCCGAGTCCGCGATCAATCCCGACGCAAACGCCGTCGAGTCCGAATAATCCACTACCCAAACTGAAACCGACAGGCGGCCCGGTCTCCGGGCCGCCTGTTTTTTGTTGGGATCGTGCGTCGCGGGGGCGCCCCAGCTTTCGCTTGGCAAAGCCGCACCCCGCCCGTTCAATCACCGACCCTCTTCATGAAGCTGCTCGATCGTTATGTGCTCCGAAATTTCCTCGAGCCGTTCCTCATCTGCTTTTTTGGGTTCCTCGCCATCTGGCTCGTCTTCGACCTCGCGGACAACGCCTCCGACTTCGTCCAGGTGCACGCGTCGCCCAAGACGATCGCCTTTTTCTACCTCACGCAGCTCCCGCAGATCGTCATCATCTCCCTCCCCGTCGGGCTCCTGCTCGCGATTCTTTTTTCCTTCAGCGCCATGTCGCGGCGCAATGAGATCATCTCCATGCTCACCGCCGGCCTCAGCATCCAACGCCTGGTGCTGCCGATCATCTTCGTGGGTCTGATTCTTTCCGGCCTGCTCGTCTGGCTGAACTACGAACTCGCCCCGCACGCCGAGGCGATCAAAAAAGTGGCGCTCGAGCAGATCAGCCGCGGGCGCAAGCAGGGTGAGGTGGAAAGCATCAATGGCTACCTCTTTCGCGACCGCCCCAGCGGCCGCACCTGGTACATCCGCCGTTTCCGGCCCGGCGCCAGCGAGTTTGAAGGCGTCCACATCACCCAGCAGGATGCCGCCGGTCGGATCACCAAAAAGTGGTACGCCCGCGCCGCCGTCTACGATCCGCGCAGCGAATCCTGGTCACTTAACAAAGGCATCTACCGCGAGTTCAATGAAGCCGGCGACATCATCGACGGGAAGAATGACGACTTTCTCAACGGCTTCCGCGTCACCACCGGCTGGAAAGAAACACCCTGGCGCATCACCGCCGCCCAGCAGGAAGCGCAAAATCTTACCGTCCCGGAGCTGCGCTCCTACCTCGCCTTCAACCGCGACTTCCCCGCCGTGCAGCTCGCCCCATTTCGCACCTATCTCTACCACCGGTTCGCGGTCCCGTTTCAGTGCCTCGTCGTCATCTTCACCGCCGCCCCGCTGGCCATCGTCTTTTCGCGGCGCGGGGTGATCGGCGGCGTCGCGGCCGCGATGGTCCTCTACGCCGGGCTGCTCCTTTCCACCTATTTTTTCCTCGCCCTCGGCAAGGGGCACCGCCTCGATCCCCTGCTCGCCGCGTGGATTCCAAATGCATTCTTCCTCCTCATCGGCATCGTCCTCCTCTACCTCCGCGGCTCCAACCGCGAACTGACCCTGCGCTGGTGGAAGTAACTTTCCCATGAACCCCGACTGGTCCATCCAACATCGCTCCGAAAAATGCGCCGCCACCGGGCGACCCTTTGAGGAAGGCGAATCCTTTTACACGCTCCTCTACCACGACAAGGAAGGCTACCGTCGCGAAGACCTCAGCGACGCTGCCTACCGCGAGCGCAACGACAACGTCCAGCCCTTCTCACTCTGGCGCTCAAAGTTCGAACTCCCGCCGCCCGCCGCCCCCGAGACCGTCACCAAACAAACCGCCGAAGACCTGCTCCGCCGCTACATGGAAGAGCAAAGCCCGCAGCACGCCGCCGCGCGTTACCTCCTCGCCGCCATGCTCGAGCGCAAACGCCTGCTCAAGGAAGTGCAGGCCAAGCACGAAGGCGAGACCACCACCCGCATCTACGAGCACACCAAGACCGGCGAAGTCTTCGTCATCCCCGACCCTGGCCTGCGCCTCGATCAACTCGAACAGGTGCAGCAGGAAGTCTCCGCGCTCCTCTCGCCGGGTTAGCTAACTCAAAGCCGGGTGGAGACAAGCGCTGCCACCCCCTGCGCCGAGCGACCTTCAGCCTCCACCGACACCGGCCTCGCGCATCTGCGCGACGACTCCTGGCCTTACTCCGACAAAGATGAAACCGGCCCCCGCGGCCTGAACTGGACCTGCACGCCCATCACTCACCTGGAGATTTTGCCGCCCGCAGCGGCTGCCTCGAAATGAATGCGCTCCTTCCACTTCCGCTCACCCCAGCGCCTTCCTCATCGCGTCCTGAATCTTGCTGAGTTCACCGGGGCCTTTCGCCGATTCACCGCTGCATCGTTGGCGAACCAGGCAGTCTCCAGCCCCGGCATCGCGCGCACGATCCTCATCGTCTCCACGCTCACGGTGCAGACGCGCAGGAGCAGGGCGATCACCTGCTCCTTGTGGTCGGCGAAGCGGTAGGGGTTGAACTGAGTCGCCACCGTCGGGTCGCTGCTTTTGTGTTCCTTCCATTGGTCGAGCACCCATTCGAGGGCGCTGCGGTTGCCGAGCTGGTAGGCCACGCCTCGGGCGGGATGCAAAGTAGCGTGGTGACTGCATCCACCTCGATGGTGCCGGCGGCTTTGTCGGCCGTGAGCTTGGGCTTGAGGGCGGGTTTGTCGTCCCCAAGGTCGAGGCCGCGCTTCGGCTTCACGCGTTCATCGCGCAGCAGGTCGGGTTGCTGGCACACGGCTTCCTTGCGGTCGTGACGCTGGAGGGCAAAGGGCGCGGCCTGCCCGGGGTCGAAATGCAGTTCCATGAGCGCCCCGCCCCATTTGGCCCATTGGCGGAAGTCCCCGTAAAACGGCAGCCGGGGGAATTCGCGCTTGAGGTTGATCTCGTAGCTCGCGCGGTAGGCCGGGTGATGCAGCACGGCGTAGGTGTAGTGGAAAGCTCGGATCGAGAAAAAAAGGTAGTTCGGTAACTCAAACTGCCGTCTCAATTGCCTATGGCGCGAAGAGTCCGCAGTTACCGTTGAATTAAATCAAAGGATCGAAGTTCGCTTAACTGTCTCGGCTGCCGCCCTGGGTGCAATTTCCCTCCCACCTTTACGTAGGTGCCTTCGGTCTTGTGCGCCTGAATGGCATTCTTATATTGCTCGGCGCTGAGGTTAGTATGGGCCCTCACCTGGTCACCTTCCGGGAGCAACAGTGAAAGGATCACTTCCCCAGAGCGTTGGCCATCCTCTCCCATCTCACCGTCAAGCCGCTCGACGGTGCCAATGAAAGTGTCTTCCATGTGCTTCTCTTTTGAGCGGAGTTCCCTCCGCACTTCTTCGATTCGCGAGAAATAGTCATGCTGAACCCGAACAACTGCATAAACCGGTTCATCGTTAGGTCGCGGAATTGACGCAGCCCAAGTGATTCCTATATCCACCGAGTTCTTCAGCGACTCGTCTTCAAAACGTGTCAGGGCTTCACAGAAATTCGATGAAATCAGCGGTGTCAGGCTCTGCTTAAGTGACGCGACGAGTCCGTCTAAGGAATCAGATTCAATGGCTGAGACCAACCCTCGAAGTGAACGTAGCAAGGTTAGCGTTGCCCGCCTCACAAAAGGTGCTTCCTCTTCATTTGGAAACAGCGGTGCCTGCACATCCATAGCCTGCACAGGGCATGAGACGTTCAGTACAAAGCTCCCCGGCTGGGTGTGGCGAAAGCGGGCTGTCTCAAGGAACTGCTGTGCTTCGCTGCGACTGAGACGCGGGTGGTGGGCTTTAGGTTTCAGGACTGTGCAGGCAGAGGCCAAGAACAGTTGCCGTGCTCCAACCACCATCGCGCCCGCAAACGACAAGGGCAGATAGCGCTCCTCCGGGCGAGGTGATGTGACACGAAACGCGACTGCATCATCGCTGACCTCCGTCAGACTCTTGATGACAGCTTCCGGTGTCCGCTGCTCCATTACCGCGATCTTCTCAACCATGAGTGCGATTGCTTCGGCATAGTCCGGCGCGGTAGTATCCATCGGGAAGACGAGTTGCCGACGCTCAAAGCGGGGATTACTCATCACATATAGCCTGTCTCGGGCAGCTTCCTTGAGCAACGTCCACCCTTGGGCCTTCGCATAGTCCCGCAAGTCAGTCGGGGCGATGAGGGTATCGAAGTTCATACAATAGGATAGATTGGAAAGTCCCGGCGGGAAAGCCGCGTCGCGATGTCGGTGAGTCCCTGCGGGGTGAACATCTGTGCTCTTGGAAGATACACTGTCGCTCCGCTCCCGTTGGTGGTCGCTTGTGCCCCACGAAGACTTTGCCAGTAGGCACACTTTCGTAAAGCGAGCTCATCCGCCGAATGGTTCAGCCATTCCTGCGCGTCCGCAGGAAGAAATAGCACCACAAGGATTCTGGCCGCATCCACGGTTGCCGTTCTCAAATCATTGTAGCGGTTCACACCGTTTAGGAAGTAGGAGAGATTTGTCCCATCATCGGCAGGAATGGCTATGGTGGCTTTGCGCTGCACCTTGATGTCCACCTCGGTGAGATACCCGCCGTTGTTAAAAGGACCCCACGCTGTCAACGTGGCATCAATGCCATTGTTGTCTTCGTGACGGCTGCCCGCTACATGCCATACCCGCCTTCGACGCCACGGCATGCAGGTAGGCATAGCTCAATTCTGATTCAATATTGGGTGGCGAGAGCGATTGCGTTTGCTTGCGCAGATGTTTGCTCGGTCCTGGCTTCAGTTGCAACGCTCAACTCCCTCCTGGAGGATCATGCCGCGCAGGGTGGTGACGACCTTCGGGATGTCCTGCTTGAAGCGCTCGACGGCTTCCTTGAACTCGCGCACCTCGGGATGCTCGAAGCTGACGAAGGCGGTGAGGAGTTCGTCGAGAGCCTCGTCCTTGGCAAAAGGTGAGATGATGCGGCGCCGGCCGTCCTGATAGAGGATGGCGGTCTTCAAGCGATCCCGGTGGCCCGCAAGGTCCGCAAGGCAACAATGGCCCGCAAGGCCCGCAGGGTGCCCAAGGCCCGCCCGGCGAGGTGACGAACAACGACCTGCTCAACACGTTGAACCAAACGAGCAACCAAACCAACGCCGTGAGCACGCTGGATACCGCCTTTGCCGATCCAGACATGGAAGCGGTGCGACAGAAATTGAACGAGCTGATCAACGCGCTGAGACGCTGAAGGTAGTGCTGTACTGCACACGCGGCGGCAATGCGCAGCGCCCGACGACTGACGACGCAAAAAAGGCCCGCGACTTCGCGCGACGAAGAGGAAACGGACGCCGTCGCCGCTCGCGCCACGGAATAAGCCCAGCCCAGCTCGTTTAACCCTTCGCCGGGGAAACAACCCTCGCCCCGCCAGCCGCACCCGCAGCGGTCGGGGCGATTTGTTTGACGGAAAGGGTACTCGTTCGCGCTGCTCGATCTGCAAGGGCGAGCTACGGGAAATCCTCAGGATCAATCGGTAGTTTCCCCGAGCGCCCGGGGCGCAGGATCTGCACCTTGTGGGAGCTACCATGTCTTCCATCCATTCCGTCGTTTACGTGAGCACAGCGCTCCGGCCCTTCTCCACGGAGGAGCTCTCCACCTTGCTCGAGCGGAGCCGCAAGCGAAACGGCCAGGCCGGCATCACCGGCATGCTGCTTTACAAAGATGGCTGCTTCATGCAGGCCTTCGAGGGCCCGAAGGGGGAGGTCCAACGGCTGCACGCGCAGATCGAAGGGGATCCGCGCCACCGCAATCTCATTGTCCTCCTGGACGGCCCCATTCCGCGTCGCGAGTTCTCTCACTGGACGATGGGTTTCAAGGAGCTCGACGGCGACAACCTCGAGCAGCGATCGGGCTTCAGCGACCTGCTGAATACCCTCAGCCGCAACACCGGTTTCTCGACGGACCCTTCCCTCGCCAAACGGCTGCTGCTCAGCTTCACCCAGCAGCCCGTCTGACCACGGAGCTGCGCTTCAGCCCGGCCCGTGTGCGGGCTCGACGAGCGGCACGCGGAAAGTCTCACCCACGCGGACGGCGAGCAACCGCTCGGGTTCATCCGCAAAGGCTGCCCGGAGCCGGGCGGCGGGTTCATCCATGGCTTCGGAGCTGAGCTTGAAGGTCTCGTGGTGGATCGGGACGAAGGTGCGGGCTCCCGCGTCGCGGGCCATGGATGCGGCCTGCTCGGGGCTGCAGTGGGCGCGAATCCACGGATCGTAGGCGCCGATGGGCATGAGCATGAGGTCGAGTGGATGCGCCAATTCGCGCAGCCGCGCAAAGGCCGGCGTGTCGGCTGTGTCGCCAGCGAAACACACGGCGTGGCCGCCGCGTTCCATGAGGTAGCCGTTGTAACCGCGATGTAAGTCGCGAATCATCCGCGCGCCCCAGTGGGCGACCTCCAATCCCGTGAAACGGATCGCGCCGTGCCGCGTTTCGATCGTGACGGACTGCCCCCAGTCCAGTTCGTGGATGTTTTTGAATCCGTGACGGCGCAGGATGTCGCCCGTGGCCCGCGCGGTGACGACCGGCGTCTTGCGCGCAAATTTGCGCAGGCTCCAGACATCGCAGTGATCGAAGTGCGCGTGGCTGAGCACGAGGACATCGGGCGCGGGGATTTCCTGCGGCGTCAGCGCCGGAGCGAGGTAGCGCTTCGGCCCGAGGATGAGGGGCGGAATGCCGGGCCCGACGCGCTCGGAGAAAACGGGATCGGTGAGAACGCGCACGCCGAGGAAATTCAGAAAGACCGTGGAATGCCCGAGACAGCTCCCGGTGATCTCGCCATCGCTCCAGCGGTCCGGCTCCGGCCGCGAAGCCGGCCGCGGCGGTTTCCCGCGGCCGTCGAAGATCATTTTCTGGAAGTAACGCAGGTTCGCCACGGCGCAGATGGTTCGTCTCGACCGGGAGGCGACGCAAGGGCGGGTGGAGGGGTGGAGGGGTGGAGGGGTGGAGGGTGATCGGTGAATGGTGAATGGTGATCGCCGCTCGCGGAGCAGCCTTTCCATTCACGAATCACGAATCACTATTCACGCCCAATCCCCGTCATGGCCGAAAAAGCAACCATCCACAAAGCCGAGATCCAGCTCTCCGACATCGACCGCGGCATCTATGGCGACTACCCGATCACCATCGCGCGTCATCCTTCCGAGACGGATGAACGAATGCTGATCCGCCTGCTGGCGTTTGCCCTGAACGTCCCCGCCGACGAAGACAACGGCCCGCTGGAATTTGCCAAAGACATGTGGGCGGCCGACGAGCCGGGGCTGTGGCAAAAGGATTTCACCGGCGGGATCATCCACTGGATCGAAGTCGGCCAACCGGATGAAAAGAAGCTCCTCCGCGTGACCGCGCGGGTGAAGGAAGTGAGCGTCTATAGCTTCAGCAGCAGCACGCCGGTCTGGTGGAAAGGTATCGAAGGCGCGCTCGCCCGCGCCCGCAATCTCACCGTCTGGCAAGTGCCCGCCGAACAAAGTCACGCCCTCGCCACGCTGGCCCAGCGCAACATGGTGCTGCAAGTGACCGTGCAGGACGGCGCGATCTGGGTGGGCGACGGCACGCGCTCGATCGAGGTAGCTCCCATCCGCCTGCGCGGCCGCACCGAAAAGTAATCCGATTTCCACAGTCACCTTGCGCGACTGGTTCCTGGGCGCCGGAGGTGCTCCGTCTTTCAGCCCAGGGTTGCGAGGCACGGGTTAGCTTGGGGTCTGATCCCACCTCGGCGAAATAATCGGCCAAAGCGGGGGGAAGCAGATCTCGGGTAGGGTGGGCGTCCCGCCCGCCGGTTTCGGCGTCTCGCCGAAACGATTTTCCGAGCCCCGGGTGCCCGCTGGCCATCGCGGAAGTCCTTCGCCGCAGGATGCGTCGAACGGCGGGCGGGACGCCCACCCTAGCCGAGACAAGCCCGTCGCGCTCGCGTCACATTATTGATGAGGGATGATATGATACCATATCGCGGAATTATCCAGACGAGTGCTGGTCACCTCAAGGAGCTGGGGCGCCCTCGCCCCGTGGGTTGTACGACTCGGGGCGGGGGCGCCCCGACTCCTGGAACGCCGCATCGCCATTGTCCGAGTGATTCCGAGAGATGATATGAGATGAAATGGCACAACCCTGAAGGGATGGCATCGGTGCGACCCGCGGAGGGCGTCCTTTCGCGTCCTTTCGCGTCCTTTCGCGTCCTTTCGCGTCCTTTCGGGTCTTTCGTGGACCTCCCCTCCGGAACTCTTCCTTTCGTCTATTTCGCCTATTTCGTGGTTGCTCCTCCCCGAGCCTCGATGCGCGCTACTCCCGCGGGTAGTCCCGCCAAAGCCAGCGCAGCGTATCGGGCAGCAGCGAGGCGCCGTGTTTGCCGCTGTGATTGCCGGTGCCAAGGACGAACTGGTAATCGTAGCCCGCGAACTTCAACGCTGCGGCCATGTCCTGATTGGAAAGCGGCCAGTTGCCGTGGAGGTTATCGAGGTCGTTGAGGCCATCCTGGAGGAAAACGCGGAGCGGCTTCGGCTTGTCCTTCGTCTGGCGGATGAGCGCCGGGTAAACATAACCGCCGCGGATATTCGTGAAGCTGCCGATCCAGCTCACCACTTTCCGAAACGCCTCCGGCTTCTCCCACGCCACCGTGAACGCCGCGATGCCGCCGCTCGATGCCCCGCCGATCGCCCATCCGTCGGGGTTCTTCGTGATGTTGAGATCCTTGGTCGCGACCGGCAGCAGTTCTTCGAGAAGGAAGCGCGCATTCGCATCGCCGAGCGAGTCGTATTCGTAGCTGCGGTTGCTGCGGTCCTTCGCGCCCGGCTGCGAGGCTTTGATCGCGCCGGGATTGACGAAGACGCCGATGGTCACCGGCATCTCTTTTTTCGCGATGAGATTGTCGAAGACGACCGGAACGCGCGTGCCGCCATCGGGCTTCTGGTAACCACCGCCATCAAAGAAAACCATCAGCGCCGCGGGCTTCGCCGCGTCGTATTGCTTTGGCACGTAGACCCAGTAGTCGCGGGTGGTGTCGGGGAAGATTTTGCTCGTGTCGAAGGTCGCCTTGCGGATCTCGCCATGCGGCACCTCCTGCGGCTGGGAATCGGGACCGAGGACGTAATCCTCCGCGGCTCCGGCAAGCGTGGCGGCGGCGAAAAGGGGGAGAAGGAAACGCATGCGGAGTGTTTGGAGGTTCGCCCTCCGCCGTTCAATGCTCAATGCCGCCGGACTCACGCCGCGACCGGCTCGACGATCACGCCGTCTTCGAAATGCACGATGCGATCAGCCACGTCGAGGATGCGGGCGTCGTGCGTGACGAGCAGGATCGGGCAGCCGCGGTCGCGGGCGAGCTGGCGGAGCAGACCGACGGCGTCGTGGCCGCTTTGTTTGTCGAGCGAGGCGGTGGGTTCGTCGGCGAGCATGAGGCGCGGCTGGTGAACGAGCGCGCGGGCGATGGCGACGCGTTGCTTTTGCCCGCCGGAAAGTGACGCGGGCAGGTCGTGGCAACGCGCGCCGAGGCCCACTTCGTGAAGCATGGTGTCGGCGCGGCGCAGGCGCTCGGCGTGCGGGAAGGTGGACTCTTCGCCGAAGGCCAGCGCGACGTTTTCCCGCGCGGAGATGAACGGCAGGAGATTGTGGAGCTGGAAGATGTAGCCGATCTCGCGGCGGAGGGCGCGCCGGGCTTCCTCGTCGGCGCTGGCGAGGTCGCGGTCGAGCACCCGCAGCGAGCCGCCCTGCATCTTGCGCAGCGCGCCGACGAGCGTGAGCAGCGTGGTTTTCCCCGAGCCGGACGGGCCGGTGAGGATGACGATTTCGCCGGGCGCGATGTCGAGGCTCACGTCGCGCAGGACGACCCGGCGCGCGGCCCCGTCGCCGAAGGCAAATTCCAGATTGCGGGCGGTGACGGTGGGATGCATGGCGGATTCAAAAGACATCGGCAGGATCCGCCGCGCGCAGCCGCCGCACGGCCAGGAGCGCAGAGCCGAGGCACATGGCGAGGGTGAGCAGGAAGACGCCCGCGAGCCGGCCCGCGGGCAGATTCATGGGAAGAAAAGCCAGGTCGCCGACGATGCGGTAGAGCCCGGCCGAGAGGACGACGCCGGGCACGAAGCCAAGCACGGCGAGGATCAGCGCAGCGGAGCCGACGAGGGCGACGAGGAAGCGGTGCGAGTAGCCGATCGCCTTCAGCGTGGCGTATTGACTGAGGTGATTCGCGATCTCGGTGAAGAGCACCTGATAGACGATGACCACGCCGACCACGAGGCCCATGGCCACGCCGAACGAAAAGATCGCGCCGATCGGCGAGTTGTTTTCCCAATACTGCCGCTCCACGGCCACGAACTCCGTGTGGGTGAGCACGCGCACTTCCTCGGGCAGCCGCGCCTGCACCGCGGCGCGCACGGCGGCGAGGTCCGCGCCGGGTCGCACGGTCAGGATGCCGATGTCGGGCCCGCTCAACGCGCGGCCTTTGAAGAGCCGCATGAAGGTCGTCGCATTGGTGATCGCATTGCCATCGGCGGAAAAGCCAACGCCGAGCGTGAAGATGCCGCCGACCTCCAGGCGGCGATCATTCAACTGCACGCTCACCGGGGTGCCGCCGCGGAGGGCGCCGGGCACGTCGCCAAACTCGGGCCGCGAGCGTTCGTCAAAGATGGCGACGTCATCCCGCTTCAGCAGCGGCAGCGCGGCCCGCACGCCGGGGAAGTCGATCGGCGCGTTCGCGGGATCGACGCCGAAGACGAAGATCGCGCGGCGCGTGGCATTCCATGGGTTTTTCCACGAACCGGTGCCGACGTAGAGCGGGCTGGCGCCGCGCACGCCCTCCACGGCGAGCGCCTGGAAGAGCCGCGCCCGCGGAAAGGCGTGGGCCTGCATGAGCGTGTCGGTGTTTTTGTGCAGCAGGAAAAGATCGCCGGTGAGGCCGCTCTGCACCGAGACGGCGCTGTCGTAGAGCGCGCCCTGGAAGCCAAGCTGCGCGAAGATGAGCACGCAGGCGAAGACCACGCCGGCCACACCGGTGGCGAGCTTCATCGGGTGATGGGCGAGCTGGCTCCAGGCGAGGCGGAAGGGCGCGATCATTGGGCGGCGAGTTGCGCGGCCGGGGCGATGACGACCTGGACCTGGCGGTTGGTCATGCGCTCGACGATACGGATGCCTTCGGCGTCGAGGAGCACGCGCACCTCGACCACGCGGCTGTCGATGTCTGCGACCGGATCGGTGCCCAGCACCTCCTTCTTTTTCACCATCCAGCCGACCTCCTGCACCGTCGCGCGCAGCCGGTCCGGGCGGCCGGGCACGATGACCTCGGCGCTTTGCCCGACTTGCAGCGCGGCGGCGTCGGTCTCGTAAACTTCGGCGACGACGTGCATCGCGGAGAGGTCCGCGAGTTCGAGCACGCCCTTCGCGTCGGCGGCTTCGCCCGGCCACACGCCGATACGCAGCACGGTGCCGGAGATCGGCGCGCGGATTTCCTGCACGGTTACTTCGGCCTCGGCCCGCCGCACCGCGGCGCGCTCTTCGGCGATCGCGGCTTCGGCCACGGCGACATCCACCCCGCGCACTTCCGCGAGCGCGGCGCGTTCTTGCTGCGCGGCCCGCCATTCCGCCTCAGCCATTTCCAGCACGGCGATTTTTTCCTCCGCCTCACCGGGCGCAATGATCTTCCGCGCGAGCAGCTTCCGGGCGCGCCCGGCCTCGCGACGCACTTGCGCTTCGTTCGCGGCCGCGCGCCATTCGCGGGCTTCGGCGGCGCGGAGTTCGCCGCCCTTCGCACCCGACTTCACCCTCGCCAGCTCCGCCTGGGCTCGCGCCAACCCCGCCTCGGCCGCACCGACCGCAGCGGCCGCCTTGTCCCGCCCGGCGAACCATCCGAGCAGTTCACCCTCCTTCACCACGGCACCCTCGCCGACGAGCAGCGCTTCGAGTCGTGGATTGGTCAGGAAGTCGGGCGGCGCGACCTTGCGCACCCGCGAAGCCGGTTCGACGCGACCCAGCGCGGAGGCCACGGCGACCTGGGGCACCGGCGCCTTGGCGAGCGCTGGCGTGCGGTCGGCCAACAACTCCCAGCCACCCAGACTCACCGCAGTCGAGAGCCCGATGAGAAGGTAGAGGTGAGGACGTTTCATGATTTTCCCGCAGCGAGTTGTTTTAGGAAATTCATCGCGTCGCGGCTGCCCGTCTTCGTCGGGCGGTAGAGCCCGAAGATTTGCCAGAAGGTGAAACCATCGAGCGCAGCGGCCACGACCATGGCGACTCCGGGCGGGAGACCGTCGTCGCCGAGTTCCTTCATCCAGGTGGCAAAGGCCTGCTGCATGGGCTCCAGCAATTCGGGATTGCTCCCCGCTGCGGCGAGCAGCGCGGCGCCGATCCGCTCGCGACGTTGCTCCCGCGCGTGGCCGGTGCGGCTGGCGCTTTCCGCGATCATCGCCCGCGCCGCCCGCCCCGGCCCTTCTGGCTCTGCGGCGTAGGCTTCTTCCAAATCGGCGGTGATTTCACCGACCAGCTTCTCCACCAGTCCGACGATCAGCGCTTCCTTGCTCGCGAAGTGGTAAAGCAGACCGCCCTTACTGATGCCTGCCTCGGCGGCGACCGCCTCGAGAGTGAGGCTGGAAATGCCTTTGGCCAGGATCACATTCTCGGCGGCGGTGAGCAGCTTCCCTCGGGAATCCTGGGAGCGTTGAGCTTTCGTCATGGCTCGTTACTATACCGGCTGGACGGTATTGCAACCGGCATTTTGGCCGCAGTGATCCCGCCGGGCGATGAGCCGGATCTTTGCAGCAATCCAATCTGACGCCCCTCCCTCCCGCAGCCGCTACAGGCTGCCGATGATCCCGTTCAGCGTGGCGCTCGGGCGCAACGCCGCGCAGGCCTTTGCGGTGTCGGGCTGGTAGTATCCACCGATCTCGACGGGCTGGCCCTGCACCGCGAGGAGTTCGCCCACGATCTTCTCTTCGTTCGCCGTGAGTTGCTCCGCGATCGGCGTGAAAATCAACTCCAGCTCCGCATCCGCCGTCTGCGCGGCGAGCGCCTGCGCCCAGTAGAGCGCGAGGAAGAAATGGCTGCCGCGGTTGTCAATGGTGCCGAGCTTGCGGCCGGGCGATTTGTCGTTCTCGAGGAACTTTCCGGTCGCCGTGTCGAGCGTGTCGGCGAGGACTTTCGCCTTCGAGTTGCCGAGCGTGTCACTGAGGTGCTCGAAGGACGCGGCCAGCGCGAAGAATTCGCCGAGCGAATCCCAGCGCAGGTAGTTTTCCTGCAGGTATTGCTCGACGTGCTTCGGCGCGGAACCGCCCGCGCCGGTTTCAAACAGCCCGCCGCCATTCATCAGCGGGACGATCGAAAGCATCTTCGCGCTCGTGCCGACTTCGAGGATCGGGAAGAGGTCGGTGAGATAATCGCGCAGCACGTTGCCCGTGACCGAGATCGTGTCCTGCCCGGCCACCAGCCGCTCGCAGGTGAACTGGCACGCCGCCGCGGGCGGCAGGATGCGGAGATCGAGCCCGCCGGTGTCGTGATCGGCGAGATAGGTGTTCACCTTCGCGATGATCTGCGCGTCGTGCGCGCGGGCGGCGTCGAGCCAGAAAACGGCGGGCGTGCCACTGGCGCGGGCGCGTTTCACGGCGAGCTTCACCCAGTCGCGGATCGGCGCGTCTTTCGTCTGGCAGGCGCGCCAGATGTCGCCGGCTTCGACGGCGTGTTCGAGCAGCACCTGGCCCGCGGAATCGGTGACGCGCACGGTGCCGTCGCCGGTGATCTGGAAGGTTTTGTTGTGCGAACCGTATTCCTCCGCAGCCTGCGCCATGAGGCCGACGTTCGGCACGGTGCCCATTGTCTTCGGGTCGAAGGCGCCGTGCTTTTTGCAGAAGTCGATCGTGGTCTGGTAGACGCCCGCATAGGAGCTGTCCGGGATCACGGCGAGCGTGTCCTGCGACTTGCCCGCCGCGTTCCACATTTGGCCGGAGGTGCGAATCATCGCCGGCATCGAGGCGTCGACGATCACGTCGCTCGGCACGTGCAGGTTCGTGATGCCCTTGTCGGAATTGACCATCGCGACCGCCGGACCGCTGGCGTAAGCCGCGGCGATGTCCGCCTCGATCGCGGCTTTCTGCTCCGCCGGGAGCGTCTGGATCTTCGCGACGAGGTCGCCGAAGCCGTTGTTGAAATCGACCCCGAGGCCCGTGAGCACCGCGCTGTTTTTGGCGATGAGATCCTTGAAAAATGTCTTCACCACGAGGCCGAAAATGATCGGGTCGGAGACCTTCATCATTGTCGCCTTGAGGTGCACCGAGAAGAGCACGCCGTCCCGCTTCGCCTCGGCAATCTGCTTTTCAAGGAACGCCACGAGCGCTTTCTTGCTCAGCACCGTCGCGTCGAAAATCTCACCCGCCAGCAGCGGCGTCTTTTCCTTCAAGACCGTCGCCCCGCCGTCCGCGCCGATGAATTCGATCTTCACCGTCGTCGCCGCGGGCACGGTCACGGACTTCTCGTTCGAGAAAAAATCGTCCTTGCCCATCGTCGCCACGCGGGTCTTCGAGTCCGGCGACCACGCGCCCATCGAATGCGGATGTTTGCGCGCATACTCCTTCACCGCCTTCGGCGCGCGGCGGTCGGAGTTGCCTTCGCGCAGCACCGGATTCACCGCACTGCCCTTGATCTTGTCGTAACGCGCCCGCGCATCTCTCTCCGCATCGGTCTGCGGATCGGCGGGAAAATCCGGCAGCGCGTAGCCCTTGGCCTGCAACTCGGCGATGGCCGCTTTGAGCTGCGGGATGGAGGCGCTGATATTCGGCAGCTTGATGATGTTGGCCTCGGGCTTCGTCGCCAGCGCGCCGAGTTCCGCGAGCGCATCCGGGATGCGCTGCTCGGGCGTCAGCCGGTCGGCGAAGGTGGCAATGATGCGGCCCGCGAGCGAGATGTCGCGCACCTCCACGGCGATGCCGGAGTGCTTGGTGAATGCCTGGACGATCGGCAGGAACGAGTAGGTCGCCAGCGCGGGTGCTTCGTCGGTCTGCGTATAAATGATGATAGGTGCCTCGGCCATAAGGATGCGTTTTTGCAAAAAGCGCGCGCAGTAGAACAAGGCGCACAGGCGAGGTCGAGGACGCGCTTGCCGGGATGGAAAATTCCCCGCGGGCCAGCCGGCGCCGGGGAACCCGCGAAACGAAAGCGCGCCGCGCCCGGCGCAGGACCCTACGTGCTGAATTCGATCTCGATGTGCTCCGCCTTGGGCGGCTCCAGCGCCGGCGCCGCTTTGCCAGGCTCGCCGGCGAGGGCGCGGTCGATCGTCGCGCGGAGTTCTTCGAGCGTCTGCCGGAGCCGCGGATCGTTGCGCCGCACGCCCCCTTTGGGCAGCGCGTCGAGTTGCGCGCGGGTCTGTATGTGCGCTTCGCGTTCGCGCACGAGTTCCGACTCTAGCCGCTCCAGCCGGGTCGCCAATTCATCGTAAGCCGCCTGCACCCGCTGGTATTTGAATTCGTAAGCTTGGGCCCGCTGCGCCTCGTTCGCCAGCGCGTGCCGCTCCTTGCGCAGCCCCTCGATGTCGCGCTCGAACTTCGCGAGATCGTTTTGCGTCCGCTCCCAGATAAGCTTGAAGCGGGCGAGTTCGTTCGTCTTGCCCGAGAGTTCCATCTCGAGCGTCGAAGACAGCGCCTGCGCCTGCTCGAGGTCATTCGCCAGGGCGAGATAATCCGCCTGAACGATCGCAATCTCGCGATTCGACGAAATTTTCATCCCAGGCTGCGCCGGATTCGACGCGGAACCCGAACCGGACAACCGGTCGCGGGCGGTTCGTTCGGCGGGGGCTGGGCTCGGTGTCTTATCCATCGTGAAAAGGCAGTCCCCCAAAGTGCGGAACTATTAAACTCGGCTAGCGACCCCCGTGCCAACCATGCGGGGGAAACGAGCCCCCGAAGCGCCGGGGCTCTCCCCTAGTCATCATCATCCTTCTTCTTTTTCTTTTGATATTTCGAGGCCGCCGCGGCCTGCTGGTACTTGTATTGGTTGATCTTCTGCTGGTTTTGATACTGCTGCACTTTTTGCTGCGACTGATACTGGTTGATCCGCTGCTGCTTCGCAGAAGTGTTCCGCTGCTGCGAGTATCGCTGCTGATTCTGATATTGGGCGATCTTCTGCTCGTTCTGATACTGCTGTTGCCTCGAGGCGTAAGTATTTTGATTTTGCTGATACTGGTAGTTCCGCTTGGCCTGCGACTGCTGGTAACGGTAGCTGTCGCTGGAGGACGAGCGGGAGCGATAATCCCCATCGCGATCCCGCGAGGTGATGTAGCGCGCGCCATAGGGCAGGCTGGTGACATAGACCGGACGGCTGCCATCGTAGTAACGATAGCGCCCGCCCGATGAATAGTACCGGCGGCTGCCCGAAACATAGTAGGGGCCGTCATCGTAGGATCCGTCGCGGTCATCGTAATAACCGGAACTGTAGCCGCCGCGGCTGACGGAGACGCCGGTGTAGCCCTCGTCGTAGACGCAACCCCCGAGGGTCAGCGCGCCGAGTGAGGTGAGTAGGAGGAGGATCAGCTTTTTCATAGGGTGCGGGTTGGGAAAGGACTGCTTAAATGGATTGGAGTGAGATTGATTCGCCGGGGCTCACATGCCGTGCGCGATCTGGTATTCGCCGAGGCGTTTGATCTTGAAAACCTTGTCTTTCGGAATCCAACCGCGTTGCCCATAGTATTCACTGAGCCCGCCCGCGATCATTCGCGAAGTCCGCGCCGCGTCGTCGGTCGTGCCGTTGGCCGCCTGGTAAATCATGCTATAAACCGCCCCCACCCCGGGGCCACCACTCGTGATCAGGCCGGGCATCGCGTTACTTCCCCCCGTAGTGGAAAACTGGAGGAAAGGCTTCCGCCCGCCACTCGCCAGATCGAACACTTTCACCTCCGTCTCCATCTTCGATCCCCCGGCCCCGAGGCCGATGAACATCCGCATCCCGCGGTTGCCGGAGTTCACGCGAACGAAGCGTCCCGTCACCAGCCAGCCGGTTCGCGGCACACCCGACGGCGGCACGACCTTCGAGGCCGGCGCCACGTGTTTGGTCACATTTTCCACCGTATAGTTTGCCAGTGTGTTCGCGGTCTCCTTGGCGAAGGCTGGCGTCTTCGAACCGTCCTTGTCCCAAGCCACTTTGTAGCTCGCCCCTTTCGTCTCAAAGGGCGCTACGTAGATCCGGCTCGGCCGCTTCACCTCGCCCGTTTTTTGGTAATCTTTCACGCTCACCGAGGAGCAGGCGCAGAGCGAAGTGGCGGCGAGGGCAGCAAAGAGGAGGCTTTTCATCGAGGGTTGGAAAATTTGGGCGAAGCCGGGCCTCAGAGGCTCGACGCATTTTCTGTTATACGGTGCTGCTGGTGTCAGCGGCTGTTCGGTCCGCCGAATTTCAGTGCACCCGCGAACTCGTCTCGGCCTTCAGCAGATCGTCGATCGTTTCGCGGCGCGAGATCATCTCCACGCTGCCGTCCTCCTCCAGCCAAAGCTGCGGCGCGCGGCCGATCGAGTTGTAGTTCGACGCCATCGCGTAGCCGTAGGCGCCGGCGTCGGCGAGCGTGAGCAGGTCGCCCGCTTCCGGCCGCGGGAGCAGGCGCGGGGCGAGCAGTTCGCGGTCGTCGCGGGTAAAGATGTCGCCGCTCTCGCAGAGCGGGCCGGCGACCACGATCGGTTCGCGCGGCATGTTCGGATCTTCGTGATCGCGGCCCACGATCTCGATGCGGTGAAAGCTGCCGTACATCGCCGGTCGCACGAGATCCACGAACCCCGCATCGACCATCGCGAACGTCGCGCCGCTCCCCTTCTCGTTGCTCCGCGTCCGCTTCACATCGGTGACGCGCGCGACCAGCGTGCAACCCGGCGCCACGTAATAGCGGCCGGGTTCGATCTCCAGCCGCAGGTCGTGCCGCACCGCCGCCGCGAGCCGCTGGTGGCAGGAATTGAAAAGGTCGCGCAACGGCTCCACCGGAATCTGGGCGCCGTGTTCCTTGTAATTGTGCGGGATGCCGCCGCCGAGGCTCACCGCGGTGAGGTTCGGGAACTTCTTACTCATCTGCACAAACTCCGCCGCCAGCCGGGTCAGGTTTTCGTGCAGCTCCGCATACTGCGGCCCGCTGCCGATGTGCGCGTGCAGCATCGTCACCGCCAACCCTGCGCGCTCCGCGGCTTCGTTCGTCGCGAGCAAATCTTCGCCCCAGATGCCGTGCTTCGAGCTCGGTCCGCCAGTGTCGCAGGCATTCACATGCCCGTGGCCGAAACCCGGATTCACCCGCAGCGAAATCGGCCCGCGATAACCCGCGCGCTGGAGATCGGCGACCTGTCCGGGCGAACCGATGTTCGGGAGGATGCCGTGCTCGAGCACCACGTCCATCGCGTTGTCGCGGAAGACATCGCACGTCAGCGCAATCGCCGGCGGCTGGTGGCCTGCCGGATAGCCAGCGTGCAGCGCCCGCAGCACTTCATTGCCGGAAACCGCGTCAATCCAAATGCCCGCCCGCTGCATTTCCCTCAGCACCTTCGTCGCCGGGCACGCCTTCATCGCAAACCGCGCCTGCACGCCCGGCGAACCGGACATGAACTGCACGTCCTCGATCCGCTTCCGGATGACGCTCGCATCGTAGATGAAGAACGGCGTGCCGACTTTCTCGGCGAGGGAACGAAGCAGGGCGGGGTCGTGGGACATGACGGAAAAAAGGGGCGCAATATGCCGCTCCAACCCCTGCCGCGCAAGGCTCGCGGCTTACGCAAAGAGCGCCGCCAGATCCACGCGCCGTCAGCGTCGATGGCCAGGCGGGCGAGGAAGGCGACGCGACGGCTTCACCCCGTGATCTTCGCGTAAGCGTGCCCCTCGTTCTGGTCGATCCGCTCGGGGCGGCCTTTGTTCGGGTAAACCAGCTTGGTATGATCGACGCCGAGCAGGTGCATGATCGTGGCGTGCAGGTCGTGGACGTGCAGTTTGTCCTCCACGGCGTAGAGGCCGAGGTCGTCGGTCGCGCCGATCGTCTGGCCGCCTTTCACGCCGCCGCCGGCCATCCACATCGTGAAGCCGCCCGGATTGTGATCGCGTCCCCCGCCCTGCTCACTCATCGGCGTGCGCCCGAATTCACCGCCCCAGATGACCAGTGTCTCGTTCAGCAAACCGCGCGCTTTGAGATCGGCGAGCAGACCGGCGATCGGCTTGTCCACAGAGCGGCAGAGCTTCGAGTGATTTTCCTCCAGCTTCGCGTGGCTGTCCCACTTGCTGCCCGCGCCGCTGTAGAGCTGCACGAAGCGCACGCCGTTTTCCACCAGGCGACGGGCGAGCAGACAGTTGCGGCCATAGACCGCGGTCTCCGGCGCATCCATGCCGTAGAGCGCTTTGGTCGCGTCGGTCTCCTTGCTGAGGTCAACGGCTTGCGGCGCCTCGGCTTGCATCTTGTAAGCGAGTTCGTAAGCGCGGATGCGGGCGTCGAGTTCCGTGTTATCGGTGCGAGTCGCGCCGTAGTCGCGGTTGAAAGTGGCGAGCAGGTCCAGCTTGTCGCGCTGCCGGTCGTTGGCCATGCCCTTGGGGTTATCGAGATACTTGATCGGCACGCCGTCGGAGCTGAATTCCACCCCTTGATAAACCGCCGGCATGAAACCGCTGCCCCAGTTCCGCACGCCGTTCACCACCGTGCCTTCGCTGTCCTTGATGACTACAAAGCCGGGCAGATTCTGGTTCTCGCTACCGAGCCCGTAGTTCACCCACGCCCCGAGCGAGGGGCGTCCGCCGAAGATCGAACCGGTGTTCATCTGGCACACGCCGCCCGCGTGGTTGATACCATCGGAGACGCAGGAACGAATCACCGCCAGGTCGTCCGCGTGCTGCGCCACATTTTCAAACCAGTCGGACACCAACAGCCCGCTCTGACCGTACTGTTTCCACGCGCGTTTCGACTCCAGCAACGGCGCGCCGCTTTCGCCCATCGCGAGCACCGGTTCCTTGAAACTCGGCGGGAGTTTTTGCCCGGCGAGTTCGTTGAGCAGCGGCTTGCGGTCGAAGGTGTCGAGATGGCTCGGACCGCCTTCCATGAAGCAGAAGATCACGTTCTTCGCGCGGCCCTTGCGGTTGGCGAGCTGCGCGAGCGCGGGGTTGTGAGCGCTCGGCGCGGCGAGCACTCGTTCACCCATCAGCGCGGAGAGCGCCACGGCGCCGAAGCCGCAGCCAGCGCGGCGGAGGAAGGCGCGGCGGGAAGTGGGGAGGTCGATGTTATTGCAGGACATGGCGGGGGTTAGTGGAGGTAGAAAAATTCGTTGGCGTTGAGCAGGACGTGGCAGAGATCGGCGAGCGCGACTTGGCGCGGATCGACCGCATCCGCGGTCTCACCGCTGGACCAGGCGAGCTGCTGGCCGGGGCCGCTCGTCGCGTTCCAGGTCACGAGCGCGGGTGCGTCCCACTTGACCGGATCGGGCGCGAGCGCTTCGTCCGGGAGGAGGCCGCGCGCCACGCGCGCCGCTTCGATCCGGCCATCCCACTGATGCGCCACCGCGCGTTTGTTCACACCGCCGATGACCAGCCCGGACACCCCGTTGCCGAGCCCCGCCCGGACGATGTGCGGCGCCACCGAAGTGAGCACCGGCGCGTTCGGTTTGCCGAGCTGCTGCGCGCGGAAAGTGACGGTATGCGCCGCGCACGAAACCCGCACCGCAACGTGATAACTCACGCCGAGTTCCAGCCGCAGATCGGACGCCACCGGCTCGTAGGCGATGTTCCTATTCTCATCCTCGCCCACGAGCTGGATGATGAGGTTGCGCGGCTTGAAGCGCGACTTCTCGCCCGTCACCCCGAGGCTCCAGCCGAAGCCTTCGACGTTGTCTTTCCCGTTGTTCCAGCGCGACGCGATCGTCCGCACCGCCGCCCCCGCGTCGATGCTCTCCAGCTTCACCACGGCCTCCACTGTGAACTCGTCGCCTTCCTTCTCCGCAGTGCGCGCCACGAGCCGTTCCTGCGGCGTGTTTTCCTTGAACTGGCTCGCATTCTCCCGCTCCGCCAACGTCGCCGCGGGCTGCGGTCCGCTCATCGTCACGCGCTTCTCGATGAAGCTGGCCGCCGCCTCGATTTCCTTGGCCGTCGGCGGGCGGCCGAGCGCGTACTGCCAAGCCTCTTCCACCGTCTTCACGCGGGCCGACAGCTTTTGGGCGCGCGCCAGCGTCCAGTCGCCATTGAGCAGCAGCAGCGCCTGCGTGGGCGTGGTGGTGCTCTGCCGCTCGGAGGTGCTGGCGAAGCCAGCCGGCGCGTCGAGACTGCGCAGCAGCTCGTTCTGACTGTTGCGCTTTTTCATCGTGTAGATCGAGCGGCGCACGCCGTTGGCATCCGCGGCCGGGCCGCCTTCTTTCAAGTCTAACTCCCCGCTCGCCGCGAGCATCGCATCCCGCGATTGTTCGGCGTCGAGCCGGCGCGGGTTGAAGCGCCAGAGATATTTGTTCGCCGGGTCGAGCTTCGCCGCCAGCTCCGGCACCGCGCGGTGCGCCGTCTGGCGGAAGGTGGCCGAGAGCAGGATCTCGCGGTGTAGCTTCTTCAAGCTCCAACCGCCCGCGAGGAAGCTCTGCGTGAGATAGTCGAGCAGCTCGGGATGCGACGGCTCCTCGCCGAGTTTACCGAAGTCATTCGGCGTGGGGACGAGCCCGCGGCCGAAGAGATAGTGCCAGACGCGGTTCGTGATCACCCGCGTGGCGAGCTGATTGTCCGGCCGCGTGATCCACGCCGCGAGCGCGCTGCGGCGGCCGGTGGAATTTTCCAGCGGCGCAATCTGCGGCTCGCCGGGCGCGAGCAAAGTCAGAAAGCCGGGCGCGATGTCCGCCTCGCCCTTGCGCGTCTTGAGCGGATTCTTCGGCCCCTTCGCCGAGGCGTCGGTGGCGACGAAGGCATCGAGCAGCGGCTGCGGTTTGATGTCGTCGAACTTTTTCAACTCCTCGAGCAGCGCCTGATACCGCGCCTTGTCCTCCGGTTTTTTGATCGCCTTGATCGCGTCGAAACGCTCGCGCTCATACGCCATCTGCCGCTCGCAGAAGTACCCGAACTGCCAGTCCTCCGGCGCGCGCTCCGCCGGCTTCCGGTCCACCATCGCGCGGATGTCTTCGGTGAATTTTTCGTAGGCCTTCTGAATGCTCTTCTGGATCAGTGGCTCGACCATCGCGTCGATCTCCGCGCGGAGGTCTTTCGTCACCGCTTCCCACTTCGCCTGCTGCTCGGCAAAGCGCGTCTTCTCCGTATCCGTCGCCAGCTTCAGATCATCGCGCCAGCGCACCGGCGCGAAGAAGGCGCGCAGCCGGTAGTAGTCCTTTTGCAGGATGGGATCGAACTTATGATCGTGGCACCGCGCGCAGCCGTAGCTGAGGCCGAGGAAGAGCTCGCCCGCGTTGTCCGTCATGTCGGTGAGGATGACCTCGTACTGCCCGCGCGCGTCGCGCTGATTGTATTCGTAGATCGGGTTGCGCAGATACGAAGTCGCCACCAGCACGTCGGGATTTTTCGCATCGATCTCATCGCCCGCGAGCTGCTCACGCACGAACTGATCGTAAGGTTTGTCCGCGTTCAGGCTCTTGATGATGTAGTCGCGATACGCCCACGCCGCCGGGCGATACGCGTCCTGGTTGTAACCATCGCTCTCCGCGTAACGCGTGAGGTCGAGCCAGTGCTGCGCC
>Ga0209181_10000524_pt1 | contig 71741 bp, 73 predicted proteins | sample MAT05_FD_187208 | JGI IMG/M metagenome (GOLD analysis project Ga0209181, IMG submission 187208) | Freshwater microbial communities from Lake Fryxell liftoff mats and glacier meltwater in Antarctica - MAT-05 (SPAdes) (version 2) | ecosystem: Environmental > Aquatic > Freshwater > Ice > Liftoff... | reverse complement strand
TCCGCCAGACGTGCCGCCGTGGGCGGAAACCGGCTACGGGCTTCGCCCTTCGTCGCTTCCCGCCCACGACAGAAAAAGCGGACAATTCATGTGCTACAGAACCGGACAGTTCTAAAAACCCCCAACAGATACGCGGCTAGCGGCAAGCGCGTGTTAGCAATTCGCGCGCTTCAAAAAGCGAATCTTTTGTGGTCTCAGGTAGCCAGTGACAGGCCCCTTAACCCGACCACGCCAATGTTAGCAACTACGATTGCGCCACTGATCGGCCCGGCTGGTGGCTATTAGGTGTTGCGCTTTGACACGGGCGCGGTAGGGAAAGTCGTACAAGAGGCAAATGCCGACGAATACGGCCACGCCTGCGAGGGCCTGGTTGAATCCCAGATTGAAGAGAAAGGAGTAGAGCGGGTAGGCGAGTGCGGCGGATACCAATAGCCAAACAATAGTGAGGGTTTGGGCTCTCGACATGGCGGCATCTGCTGGCTTGGTTTTCATCACGATCTCCTATTCGATCCTGTTAGCACTAGGGGCTTCGGCCTTCGGTGGTTTGAGCGGGTACCCACAGGCCGATCCTCGATAGGCTACCTTCAGCAACTGTCGTGCCCAAGCGACGGAAATATTTAAGTCATTGAAAAGATTGTCGAGTTCGCAAGAGCCCTAGGTTGGCTGTGACGCGCCTTGCCGCTTTGCGCCAGTTTTGGACCAGAATCAGCACGACGCGCCAGCCGGCACGTAACCGCCACGAGCCGGACTCAGTCGTCGATGCCTTGACTGGCCAGATAGTCCTCGTAGCCGCCTTGATAGTCGATGACGCGATCCGCACGGATTTCGATAATGCGGGTGGCCAGCGAGGAGACAAACTCGCGGTCATGCGAGACGAAGATCAGCGTGCCGGTGTATTTCTCCAGGGCGGTATTGAGCGACTCGATGGATTCCATGTCGAGGTGGTTGGTCGGCTCGTCCATTAACAACGCATTGGGTTTTTGCAGGATGAGCTTGCCGAAGAGCATGCGTCCCTGCTCGCCGCCAGAGATGACTTTTACCGACTTGCCGACTTCGTCGCCCGAGAAGAGCAGCCGACCCAGCGTGCCGCGCACTACCTGCTCGTCGTCATCGCCCCGCGTCCATTGCCGCATCCAGTCGGTCAGTGGGTCCCCTTCCGCGAAATCGCTGGCGTGATCCTGGGCGAAATAGCCGGCTCGCGCCTTTTCCGCCCATTTGATCTTGCCGGCCTTGGGCGCCAGCCCACCCAACGCCACACCCGCCAGACAACGCAGTAGCGTGGTTTTGCCGACGCCGTTCTCGCCGATGATGGCGACTTTCTCACCGGCTTCGATGGTGGCGCTGAAGCGCTCAAAAAGATTTTTGTCGTAACCGTGCGTCAGCCCGTCGATTTCCACGGCATGTCGATGTAGTTTTTCCTTTTCATCCACATCGAAGCGTATCCACGGGTATTGACGCGACGAGGGCTTGATGTCTTCGACCTTGATCTTTTCGATTTGCTTGGCGCGGCTGGTGGCCTGCCGCGCCTTGGATTTGTTGGCGGAAAAGCGGCGCACGAAATCCTGCAATTCGGCAACGCGCTCCTTGGCCTTGGTGTTGTCCTTCAACTGCTGCTGGCGGGCCAGTGTCGAGGCTTCCATGTAGTCGTCGTAGTTGCCGGGGTAGAGCGTCAGCCGCCCGTAGTCCAGGTCGGCCATGTGAGTGCACACTTGGTTAAGAAAGTGGCGATCGTGCGAAATGATAATCATGGTGCTGGCGCGCTCGTTCAGCACATGCTCCAGCCAGCGGATGGTATTGATATCGAGGTTGTTGGTCGGTTCGTCGAGCAGCAGGATGTCCGGGTTGGAGAACAGCGCCTGCGCCAGTAGCACGCGCAGCTTCCAGCCGGGGGCGACGGCGCTCATGGGGCCGCTGTGCTGTTCGGTGGGGATGCCGGCGCCATGCAACAGTTCGCCGGCGCGCGACTCGGCGGTGTAACCGTCGTACTCGGCGAACTTGGCTTCCAGCTCGGCGGCGTGGAGATAGTCTTCTTCGGTCGCCTCCGGGTTGGCGTAGATGGCGTCTTTTTCCTGCATGCAGGCCCACATCTGCTCGTGGCCCATCAGCACGACATCGAGTACGCGGATGTCCTCAAAGCCGAACTGGTCCTGCCGCAACCAGGCCATGCGTTCATGCCTTTCCAACGAGACGTTGCCGCCGGAAGGCTCCAGCACCCCGGCGAGTATCTTCATGAAGGTGGTTTTGCCGCAGCCATTGGCGCCGATCAAGCCGTAGCGATTGCTCTCGCCGAACTTGACGGAGATGTTCTCGAACAGGGGCTTGGCCCCGAACTGCATGGTAATATTTGAGGTGGTAAGCACTGCAAGTCCGATCCTGTGGTGAATGCTGCCAGCGGGTTAGCGAGTTCCAGGGTTGCTACTGAGGTTCCACTGAGGTTGCTACTGAGCTTGTCCCTCAGCTCTACCCGCGCTGTCCAGCGATAAGCCTCTCATTCTACTATGACGACTATTACAGCCGAACTCGATGTGGCGCGGCGCGGCCAGGTATTCACGCCGCCGGCTGTGGTCGACGCCATGCTGGCGCTGCGACGCAATCAGGGCTCGGTGCTGGAGCCGGCCTGCGGTGATGGCGCGTTTACGCAACATCTGCCCGGCTGCACCGCTATCGAGGTCGATACGGGCTTCGCGCCGAGCGGCGCTCTCAATTTGGATTTTTTCGCCTATCCGGAAAGCCACAAGTTCGACACCATTATCGGCAATCCGCCCTACGTGAAAGCGCGCGACATTCTGCCGGAAACGCGGCGCTACCTAGCCCCCGGCCTTCTCGACGGCCATGCCAATCTCTACCTGCATTTCATCCAGAAGTGCGTGCGGCACCTGGCGCCCGGCGGCGAGCTGGTCTTCATCACGCCGCGCGATTTTCTCAAAGCCACCGGCGCGGCGCGCCTCAATGTCTGGCTGCACGATCAGGGTACGCTCACCGACTTCATCGACATGGGCGATGCGCGCATTTTCGATGGCGCCTTACCCAACTGTGCCATTTGGCGCTTCGAGAAAGGCAATTTCACGCGCAGCACCACCGACGGTCGGCGCATGCGCCTGGCAGGTGGCCAACTCATGCTGACACGCGGCATATATAGTGTGCCACTCTCCCGCGTGTTCTTCGTCAAAGTCGGCGCGGTCTCGGGCGCCGACGAGATTTTTACCAACGTTGAGCTGGGCAACAGCGATTTCGTCTGTTCGCGCACCGCCACCACGGGCGAGTTGCGGCGCATGATTTTCGATGCCAAGCTGCCGTATCTGGCGCAATTCAAGGAGCGGCTGCTGGCCCGCCGCGTTACCAAATTCGACGAATCCAACTGGTGGCAATGGGGCCGTCGCCATCATGTATCGACGGCGCCGCGTATTTATGTGAACGGCAAGACGCGCCGGCCGCAACCGTTTTTCCTGCACGATTGCAAAAATTACGACGGCGCCGTTCTCGCCCTTTTCCCGCACGATCCAGAGGCCGATGTGACGACGCTGTGTCGCCTGCTCAATGAAGTGGATTGGCAGGAACTGGGCTTTGTCTGCGACGGTCGTTTTCTCTTCGCCCAGCGCAGCCTGGAAACCGCCCTGCTGCCCGAGACCTTTGCGCCGTTCGCGCGGCGGTGACGTGTTTGTTGTAACCTTTCGCCGGAACTTATCACGACATCATGGTCCCTCATCTCACCACCGCCCTGACCGGCCCGCTGCTCGACCTGGAGCAGAAATTCCTCGGTGCGCGCACCGCCATTGAGCAATGGTTTCGCGCCCAATGGCAGGACCACACGCCGCCTTTCTACACGTCGGTGGATTTGCGCAATGCCGGCTTCAAGCTGGCGCCGGTAGATACCAATCTGTTCCCCGGCGGTTTCAACAACCTGAATCCGGCTTTCCTGCCGCTGTGTGTGCAGGCGGCCATGGCGGCCATCGAGAAAATCTGCCCGGACGCGAGGAACCTCTTGTTAGTGCCGGAGAATCACACACGCAATTCGTTCTATCTGCAAAACGTCGCTCAGCTCGCCACCATCATGCGGCACGCCGGTCTGAATGTGCGCATCGGCAGCCTGATTCCCGACCTCATCGCGCCGACCACCATCGCTTTGCCAGAAGGGCAGGAGCTATTGCTGGAACCTTTGAAGCGCAGCAATGGTCGGCTCGGTTTGGCAGGTTTCGATCCCTGCGCCATCCTGCTCAACAACGATCTCTCCGCCGGCATACCGGAGATTCTAAAGAACCTGAGCGAGCAGTTCGTTCTTCCGCCGCTGCACGCCGGCTGGATGACGCGGCGCAAGTCGCAGCACTTTGCCGCCTATGATCGCGTCGCCGGCGATTTCGCTCAGACCTTGGGCATCGACCCGTGGCTCATCAACCCGGATTTCGCCATGTGTGGTGAGATCAACTTTCAAGAACGCCAGGGCGAAGAATGCCTGGCGGCCAATGTGGATGCGGTGCTGACGCGCATCCGCGCCAAGTACCAGCAATACGGTGTGAAGGAGAAGCCCTTCGTCATCGTCAAGGCCGATGCCGGCACCTACGGTATGGGCATCATGACGGTTTACGACGCGTCCGAAGTCACCGGCCTCAACCGCAAACAGCGCAACAAGATGGCGGTGGTGAAGGAAGGTTTGCAGGTCACCGAGGTCATCATTCAGGAAGGCGTGCACACTTTCGAGACCATAGACGGCAATGTCGCCGAACCGGTGGTGTACATGATCGACCGCTATGTCGTCGGTGGATTTTATCGCGTGAATACGGAGCGCGGTCGCGACGAAAATCTCAACGCGCCGGGCATGCGTTTCGAGCCGCTGGCTTTCGAGACGAGCTGCTCCTTGCCTGATCCGCAAAGCGAACCCGACGCGCCGCCGAATCGTTTCTTCGCTTATGGGGTTGTGGCGCGGCTCGCCATGCTCGCAGCCTCGGTGGAACTTGAATTGTCACAACCGGCCGAGAGTCTGGCATGAAGTTTTGTCTCATTCTCGATCCGCTCGAACATCTCAAGGCCTACAAGGATTCGAGCGTGGCCATGATGCGCGAGGCGCAGCGACGCGGCCATGAGGTGTATGCCGTCATGCGCCCGGCCTTGTTGTGGCGCGACGGCGCGGTGCGCGCGCAAGCGGCACGTTTGACGTTGCGGGACGACCACCATGATTGGTTCGCGGTTGGCACTTCATCGGAACAGGTATTGACGGCGTTCGACGCGGTGCTGATGCGGCAAGACCCGCCCTTCGACATCGAATATATCGCCGCCACTTGGCTGCTGGAGCGCGCCCAGGAAGGCGGGGCGCGCGTCTTCAACGATCCAAGGGCGGTGCGCGACCACTCAGAAAAACTCTCCATTTTGGAGTTTCCGCAATTCAGCACGCCCACCCTGGTGGCGCGCGAACCCGAGGCAATCCAGGCTTTCATCGACAGCATGGAAGATGCGGTGCTGAAACCCATAGACGGCATGGGCGGCAGCCAGATTTTCCGCGTGCATTGCGGCGACCCTAATCGCAACGTCATCGCCGAGACGCTCACCCAGCACGGCACGCGTACCATCATGGCCCAGCGTTATTTGCCGGAGATCGCCCTAGGCGACAAACGCATCCTGCTCATTGGCGGTGCAGTCGTGCCATACGCCCTGGCGCGTATCCCCAAGGCTGGCGAGACGCGCGGCAATCTGGCCGCCGGCGGCACCGGCGTGGCGCAGCCACTGTCCGCACGCGACCGCGAGATCGCCGAACATCTTGCGCCGATACTTCAGGCGCGCGGCATACTGCTCACCGGCATTGATGTCATCGGTGATTGCCTGACGGAAATCAACGTCACCAGTCCGACCTGCTTTGTCGAGATCACGGAACAAACCGGCTTCAGCGTTGCCGGCATGTTCATTGAAGCGCTGGAAAAGGCCGTTCAAGGCGCATTGTGAGCGCGGAGGATCCCCACACTCACCGCGTACGGTTGGCCGCAATGTGCGGCGCCTGGTCGGGCTGAACGTGTTGCGCCGGCTCAATCAAATGCTTCAGGTGCAACGCGCCACCGAGGCGGCTAACGCCCGTTGGGTGCAACGTTGGCTGTGGTTCTTCGCCGCGCTGATGGCGTTGCTGGTTGCACTGATGCTGCGCCGTTAGCCGCGTAGCGCTTCGGTTACAATCAGCCGAACATTTCCTATTTCATCATGATTGGTATTTTTCTCATTTCGCACGGCAGCCTGGGTGAATCGCTTATCCAGTGCGCTTGCCATGTGCTCAACAAGCGCCCGCCGCAACTCGCGCAGTTGGGCGTTTCAGCGCAGGACGACCCGCTCGATGCGCTGCCATTGGCGCGCGACATGTTGAAGCTCGTTGATAGCGGTAGCGGCGTGCTCATACTTACCGATATTTTTGGCGCGACGCCGAGCAACATCGCCCTCAAGCTCGTACAGCCGGGCCATGTCGAGGCTGTCGCGGGTGCCAATTTGCCTATGCTGCTACGCGCACTCACTTATCGCGACAGGGATATGGAAGCCCTGGTCAGCAAAGCGGTTTCCGGCGGGCACGACGGCGTGCTGCAAATCAAAGGGGAGCGTCATGCCTAAGAAGGAAGTAGAAATCCTCAATCGCTTAGGGTTGCACGCACGCGCCTCGGCCAAGCTCACACAGACAGCAACACCTTTTGCCGCCGAGGTTTGGTTGGAGCGCAACGGTCGCCGCGTCAATGCCAAAAGCATTATGGGCGTGATGATGCTGGCCGCCGGCAAGGGTGCCACGGTCACTGTGGAAACTGAAGGTGCCGACGCTGAGGCGGCGCTAGTCGCAATATGCGCACTGATCGCCGACAAGTTTGGAGAGGGCGAGTGAAGCCATGAGCTTCACCATCCACGGCCTCGCGGTTTCGCACGGCATCGCCATCGGGCACGCCCATCTGGTGTCACACGCGACACTGGAAGTTTCCCACTTATTGCTGCCCGTTAAGGCGGTCGACGAGGAAGTGGCCCGCTTCGATGCGGCGTTGGCTTTGGTGGGCGAGGAACTGGATCAATTGCTGGCCGGTAGCGGCATAGGCACGCCGGCGGAGCTGACGGCCTTCATCGACGTGCATCAAATGATCCTCGCCGACCCGATGCTGACCGATGCCACGCGCGCGCTGATCCGCGAGCGGCGCTGCAACGCCGAGTGGGCGCTGGTGCAGCAAATGGAGCAGGTGGCGCACCAGTTCGACCAGATCGAAGATGTGTATCTGCGCGAGCGCAAGGCCGACATCGTGCAAGTGGTCGAGCGTGTGCTGAAGGTGCTGTTGGGCCACCCTGGCCAGTTGCCGGCGCGACGTGGGCGCGAAGAACATCTCATCATCGTGGCGCACGATTTATCACCGGCCGACACCATCCAGTTCAAGCAGCTCAAAATCGGCGGCTTCGTCACCGATTTCGGCGGCGCCACGTCGCATACCGCCATCGTCGCCCGCAGCCTGGCCATTCCCGCGGTGGTTGGTTTGCATCACGCGCGTTCGCTGATCCGCGAAAACGACATGCTCATCGTCGATGGCGGGCGCGGCGTGCTGATCGTCGACCCGGATCCGCGCGTGCTCGAAGAGTATCGCCTGCGCCGCACCGAGCTGGAGCTGGAACGCTCCAAGCTCAAACGCCTGAAAAAATCGCGCGCCACCACGCTCGACGGCGAAGACATCAGCCTGCAAGCCAATATCGAATTGCCGCAGGACATGCCGCACGTCAAGGAAGTCTATGCTGCCGGCATTGGCCTATTCCGCACCGAGTTCCTCTTCCTCAACCGCGCCGACATGCCGGATGAGGAAGAGCAATTTCATGCTTATCGCAGTGTGGCCGAGGCCATGGAGGGCAAGCCCGTCACCATCCGCACGCTAGATGTGGGCGGCGATAAAGGCCTGCGCGGCCAGCGCAGCGAAGCCAACCCGGCGCTGGGCCTGCGCGCCATCCGCTACTGCTTGTCCGAGCCGCAGATGTTTCTGGCGCAGTTGCGCGCCATCCTGCGCGCTTCGCACTACGGCCATGTGCGCATGCTCATCCCCATGCTCTCGCACGCGCAGGAAATACGTCAGACGCTCGCGCTGATACAGCTCGCCAAGGAAGTCTTGCGTGGTCAGGGGCTGCCCTTCAACGAAGCCATCGAAGTCGGCGGCATGATCGAGATTCCCGCCGCCGCCCTGGCGCTGGGCGTGTTTCTCGACAAGCTGGATTTTCTGTCCATCGGCACCAACGACCTTATCCAGTACACGCTGGCGATCGACCGCACCGACGAAGCCGTGGCGCACCTCTATGACCCACTGCATCCGGCGGTGCTGCGGCTCATCGCCCACACCATCCAGGCTGGCACGCGCGCCGGCTTGCAGGTAGCGGTGTGCGGCGAAATGGCCGGCGACGCCAGCCTGACGCGGCTATTGCTCGGCATGGGATTGCGTCAATTTTCCATGCATCCGGCGCAAATACTCGAAGTTAAACAACAGGTGCTGCGCAGCGACTTCAAAGAACTGAAGCGCAAGGTGCTGCGCATGCTCAACACCGACGACCCGATCAAGCTGCGCACGCAACTGGACAAGCTTAATGCGGTGTGAGCCATACGACTCAACAGATGGACCGTCTTGAGGCAGGCTTGACGCCAAGATTTAACAGTGCAAGTATGCCGTTGGCAAAGGAGCACGAATTGGGGATAGACCACGATTGGCGAAAATAATGATGGTCTGTCCCCCATTTCTGCACGTTCTATCCATAACCGGTATTCAGGAATATCTATGTGCGCAAGTGAGAAGGCTGAAGCACCACCCAAAGGCAGAATGGGAGTTCTCAAAGAGTGGGTGCAAATCTTAGCCGTCCCCTTAACGATTGCATGGGTTGGTAATTCCTACAGTGCAAGTATCAAGGATTCCGAGAATCGAATTCGGTATGTGGAGCTTGCCATTGCCCAACTTCATTCTTCTCCAACACCAGAAACAGCAGCGCTCCGCGACTGGGCTGTGGAGCTGCTGGATCGCCAATCTCCCGTCAAACTCTTACCTACAGCGAAAGCACAACTCAAGTCACATACTCTGCCAATGATTCAACTTTCCGCAACCACTGCCGGAGCGGTCGCAACCGGGACAGGAACACTCAGTGCTGGCCAGCCATCTACGGCAAATTGAGTCATTTACAATAAATGACGATGGCCCCTGTATTCATACTTTAAACACACCTGGAGGTCAGCATGGAAATGGTGGTCGTCTTTGGGATTCTTTGCGGAATCGTCACCGCAGTCATCGGTTCCTCGAAGCATCGAAGCACAGGAGGCTTTTTCTTCTTAGGACTTCTCCTTGGGCCTATGGGCATTGTGATAGCTCTGGTAATGAGCAAGAACACCGCAGGACTCGAAGCAGAGGCCCTTCAAAAGGGAGAAATGATCAAATGCCCAGCCTGCGGGGAATTGAACAGAGCGGAGGCGAACATTTGTCGCTATTGCCAATCTGATCTCAGCAAGCAGGCTCGGGCGTTATCCATCACTAAAATGATCAAATGCCCTGCCTGCGCAGAACTGATCAAAGCGGAGGCGAACATTTGTCGCTATTGCCAATCTGATCTCAGCAAGCAGGCTTGGGCGCTATCCATCACTCAAACGGGTGCAACTAATTGTCCGAGATGTCGCGGTAACCTCACGTTGGAACAGGGAGACTTGGATGTGAAAGCATTCGACTGCCCTCTATGCAACAAGCACGTCGAGTTTGCCTAACCTCCCGCTCAACTCGGAACATTCAGCGGAACATTCAGAGACAGACCACCATTGATTCATCATCATCACTCGTTGCTGAACATCAGGGTCAAATACCGTCTTCCACATCAAGCCGTACGTAAGCGTCCAGCCGCCCCACCTAGAATTTTCTGCTTGTCGCTTTCAAAGAACATCCAAAACATCCCAAGCTTAATGCGGCGTGAGTTCTGTCTGGGTGCGGGGCAGGGGCTTTACATTTTGCTTGCATCAAGGTAATTTCCACCCATAGCGCCGATTTCACCGTCAGCTTGCGGGCGCTCAAAAAATACGGCTAAGCGCGGACTCGCAACCCGGTCCAGCTTAGCTGACCGGGTTTTTGTTTTCATAACGAACATAGAACATCGAGGAGCGCATGGCCGAAGGCAGTTCCGTCGGCGCCGTGGTGGCGCAGCGCATGCATTTCGACGAGCCTCTGCACTGTCGCAGCGGCGCGGTGCTCAACGCCTACGATCTCGCCTACGAGACCTATGGCGCGCTCAACGCCGAACGCTCGAATGCGGTGCTGATCTGCCACGCCCTCAACGCCTCGCACCATGTTGCCGGCTGGTATGCCGACGATCCCAAAGACATTGGTTGGTGGGACAACATGATCGGGCCGGGCAAGCCGGTCGACACCAATCGTTTCTTCGTCATCGGCGTGAACAACCTCGGCGGCTGCTTCGGCACCACGGGCCCTGCCAGCATTGACCCCAAGACCGGCCAGCCTTACGGCTCGCACTTTCCGGTATTGACGGTGGAAGACTGGGTGGCGGCTCAGGCGCGTTTGGCGGATCGGTTGGGCATACATCAGTTCGCCGCCGTCATGGGCGGTAGTCTCGGCGCCATGCAAGCCATGCAGTGGGCCATCAGCTATCCGGCGCGCGTGCGTAACGCCATTGTCATCGCCGCCGCGCCCAAACTGTCGGCACAGAACATCGCCTTCAACGAGGTGGCGCGCCAGGCCATCACCACCGACCCGGATTTTCATGGTGGCGATTTCTACGCCCATGGTGTGGTGCCGCGCCGTGGTCTGCGCTTGGCACGCATGATCGGCCACATCACTTATTTGTCCGACGATGCGATGATGGAAAAATTCGGTCGCGACCTGCGTTCCGGCGCGATCGGCTTTCACTTCGACGTGGATTTCGAAATCGAATCCTATCTGCGCTATCAAGGCGACAAGTTCTCGAACTATTTCGATGCCAATACCTACCTGCTCATCACCCGCGCGTTGGATTATTTCGATCCGGCGTTGGCGCATGGCGGCAGCCTTTCCTCAGCGCTGGCTGGCGTAACGGCGCGTTTTCTCGTTGTCTCGTTCACCTCGGACTGGCGCTTTTCACCGGCGCGCTCGCTGGAGATTGTGCAGGCGTTGCTCGACGACGAACGCGATGTCTCCTACGCGGAAATCGATGCACCGCATGGGCACGACGCGTTTCTCCTCGACGATCCGCGCTACCACGCTTTGCTGCGCGCCTATTTTGAAAACATCCGGGAGGGCAAGGCATGAACAGCCAAGCTTTCCTTGCTGCGCAGTCCGGCCGCGCCGACTTCGATGTCATTGCCGGCTGGGTCGCACCGCGCGCAACGGTGCTGGATCTGGGTTGCGGTGATGGCGCACTGTTGCGCCACCTTGCCCAGGCGCGCGATGTGCATGGTTATGGTGTCGAGATCAGCGACGCGAACGTGTTGGCTTGCGTCAAGGCTGGCGTGAATATCATTCAGAGCAACCTCGAAGCGGGGCTGGCCGGCTTCGAAGACGGCGCATTTGATTGCGTCATCCTCTCGCAAACCCTGCAAGCAATGCGGCATACCGAAGAAATCATCGCCGAAATGCTGCGCGTTGGCCGCGAGGCCATCGTCACATTTCCCAATTTCGGCTATTGGCGCCATCGCTGGCAGGTCGGCATAGAAGGTCATATGCCGGTGTCGACGAGGCTGCCGTACCAGTGGTACAACACACCCAACATCCATCTCTGCACCATCGTCGACTTTGAGAATTTCTGTCGCCAGCGCGGCATCGAAATCATTGCCCGGCAGGTGCTGCACGAAGGCGAGGAGGTGCGCTGGTTGCCCAATCTGCGCGGAAGTCTCGCCGTATTCCGCTTTCGGCGGGCGGGTTGATTGAGAGGATTGTTGACGCGGATGAACGCGGATTTTCGTCTTTGATTTTGTTCAACTCTGCCCAACATATCCCCCGCGAATTCCTCCGGACCGTTCGATGAGCGATAAGTCGCCGATACTTGCTACGCTGCTCAACCGACGCATGCTGATCTGCGTTTTCACCGGCTTCTCGTCTGGCCTGCCGCTATATTTGCTGCTCAACCTGGTGCCCGCCTGGCTGCGTACCGAGGGCATCGATTTAAAGACCATCGGCCTTTTCGCGCTGATCGGTTTTCCCTATACCTGGAAATTTCTCTGGTCGCCGCTGGTGGACCGCTACGCTCTGCCGCTGCTCGGCCGTCGGCGCGGCTGGATGTTGGTCACGCAGGTCTTGCTGTTCGCCGCCATCGCCGCGCTGGGTTCGCTGTCGCCGCGCGAAGAGCTGCGTCTCATCGTCTGGCTGACGGTTGGATTGGCACTGCTCAGCGCCACGCAGGACATCGTGCTCGATGCCTATCGCCGCGAACTCTTGCGCGAGGAGGAATTGGGTCTGGGCAATGCCGTGCATGTGAATGCCTACAAGGTGGCCGGGCTGGTACCCGGCGCCTTGTCGCTGATACTTGCGGATCATCTGCCGTGGTCACAGGTGTTTGCCATCACCGCGCTATTCATGTTGCCGGGCTTGATCCTCACGCTTTCGGTGCGCGAGCCGCGCATCGCCGCCGGCGCGCCGCGCACGCTGCGCGAAGCGGTAATCGAGCCCTTTCATGAATTCATCACGCGCAGCGGCTGGCGCAGCGCGCTGCTGGTGCTGGCCTTCATTTTTTTCTACAAACTCGGCGATTCGATGTGCACGGCGCTGGCCACGCCTTTCTATCTCGACATGGGCTTCTCCAAGTCGGAAATCGGCCTGGTGGCCAAGAACGCCGGGCTCTGGCCCAGCGTCATCGGCGGCTTGCTGGGCGGCTTGTGGATGGTGCGGCTGGGCATCAACCGCGCGCTGTGGCTATTCGGGGTGGTGCAATTGTTGGCTATCTTCGGCTTCGCGTGGCTGGCCTGGCTGGGGCCGCGCACCGTGGTGGAACCCGCGCATCTTTTGCAACTGGCGCTGGTGATCGGCGTGGAAGCGCTGGGTGTCGGTCTGGGCACGGCGGCCTTCGTCGCCTACATCGCGCGCACCACCCATCCGCTTTACACGGCCACGCAGTTCGCGCTCTTCACCAGCCTGGCCGCCGTGCCGCGCACTTTCGTCAATGCCACGACGGGTTGGCTGGTGGAGCAAACCGGCTGGACGGATTTCTTCTTGCTCTGTGCGGCGCTGGCTGTGCCCGGCATGCTCTTGCTGTTGAAAGTGGCGCCATGGCAAACGGAGAACGAATCCGCAGTGTTGGGCAAGCCGCGATAAGGCCGACGTTTCAGGCTTGTCCGCGTTCTTTGTTGCTGTTGCCCAGCAGTTCGTCATTCCGCCGGCCGCGCCGGCGATCCAGCCACCAAGCCAAAAACGGTAGCAGCAGCACAGAGCCCGGCAATGCCAACGTAAACAGATAGGGCGAGAGCTGGGACAGCGCACGCAAATCATCGCGCAATTCGCGCCGCTCGGTGCCACTCCAACGGCGACCGTTGCGCTGCTTCATCAGCAGTGGCATCAAGCCTTTTACCTTGAGAACTTCCGAAACCAGGCGCTCGCGCTCGCGTTGCTGCGCGCTGAGCAGGCCGCGCAAAGGGCCGGAATAATATTTCGAGCGCATAGGCTAAAGTGCAGCAACCGCCTGTTGCAAGGCGCCGCGCGCCCGGCGTAGCAACTGCCAAGCAAAAAAGCCTCGGCGCACCCAGCGCCAAGTCACCCTAGGGCGTACAAAGAGTAGCGCAACCCCCGCCACCACCAGCCACTGACTGTTGTCACGCATCCAGGCGCCAACACGCTGCACGCTTTGCATGGCACCGAACGCCGGCGCGAAGGTCTGCAAGTGCTGGGCCATCTGCAAGCGTTGCGTGGCCGCCTGCATTTGCAGGCGCTGCTTCTTCAGTGCGAGTTCAAGGGCGCGCCGATTCATAAGCCAAGAGTAAAAGTCAAAAGTTATAAGGCGTCTAGTCGTTGCGCAAGGCTTCGCAGTCTTCGGCCAGTTCGGCGATGCTGGCGGCGAAGAGCCGTGTACCACGTTGCGCCAGGCGGACGACGGCGAACGCCGCCACGGCGCCAACGGTCAAAAAGACTGCCGTGAATATACCCAAAGCCAACAGACGCTGGCTGTCCCAGAGTAGAACGGTGACAAACAGGGCGAGAAATACGGCGCCGAAGCCGAGAAAAAAGAAGGCCGCAGCGGCATAAGCGAGCAGGCTGCCGAGCCGAAGTTTTTCTTCCTCTACTTCGGTGGCGAGCAGTTCGAGGCGCGTCTTGAGCATGGCGAAGGCCGTACCCGCCACACCGCGCACCCGCGCCCCCAAGCCACCCATGCCCGCACCCGGATCGGTGCTCACACCCATGATGGGCGGCTTAGCGACGGCCAATCAGCAGACCGATGACGAGGCCGATACCGGCGGCGATGCCAATAGAACGCCAGGGGTTCTCATGAACATAATCGTCGGTGGCATGGGCGACGGCCTTGCTTTTTTCCACCACTGCGGCTTGCGCGTCGGCCAGGCTGTGCTTGGCGTTGTTGAGATGATCTTGCAGCTTTAGGCGCAAATCCCCCAGCTTGTCGCCGGCCTGGCCAGCGGTGGCGCGCAGCAATTCTTCGGCATCGGCAACGACCACTTTGAAATCGGCGACGAGTTTTTCCTTGGTGACCGGGCTTACTTGTTCCATGGCGGTTCTCCAGGTTGATGACAGATATTTATGAATGAAGGCTACCGACTTTCACGGTTAAACGCAATTAGCCGCATCAAACGAGGGCGTAGTCGTAATCGACCGTCAGCGGCGCGTGATCGGAGAAGCGCTCCTCTTTGTAGACGACTGCGTGGCGCGCCTTTCCGGCCAGTTCCGGGGTGGCGATCTGATAATCGATACGCCAGCCGACATTCTTCGCCCAAGCTTGGCCGCGATTGGACCACCAAGTGTAGGCCTCGCCCGTGGTCTCGGGATGCAGTTGCCGATACACATCGACCCAGCCCAGTTCGTCGAAGGCGCGGGTGAGCCAGGCGCGTTCTTCCGGCAAGAAGCCGGAATTTTTCAGATTGCCTTTCCAGTTCTTCAAGTCGATTTCGCGGTGAGCGATATTCCAGTCGCCGCACAGCACCACTTCGCGGCCGGCCCGGCGCAATTTTTCGAGGTGGCCGATAAAGTGTTCCATGAAATCAAACTTCGCCGCCTGACGGTGCTCGCCGCTGGAGCCGGAAGGCAAATAGAGCGAGATGACGGAGAAGTGGTCGTAGACCAACTCCAGATAACGGCCTTCGGCATCGATTGCCGGCACGCCGAGCCCTTCGACGATGCGCTTTGGTGTGCGTCGCGTATAGATGCCGACGCCGCTATAGCCTTTTTTCTCGGCGTAATGGAAATAGCCCTGGTAGCCCGGCGGCGTCAACATGTCTGGCGTCATGTCCGCCGCTAGCGCCTTGAGTTCTTGCAGGCAGACGAAATCGGCGTCCTGGCCGGCCAGCCAGGCGAAGAGGCCCTTACGTTGCGCCGAGCGGATGCCGTTAAGGTTCAAGGTTATGATACGCATCGTTTGAATCCGGAATTTTCAGAGTGAGTGCAAGATGAGTTTGAGTGCCGAGTTTATCGAGTTTGCGGTTGAGCAGGGCGTTTTGCGGTTCGGCGAATTCACCACTAAAGCGGGCCGTCTAAGCCCGTATTTTTTCAATGCCGGATTGTTCAATGACGGCCACTCGCTGCAACGGCTTACCGATTTCTATGCTCGCGCGGTACTCGCATCGGATATTGCCTTCGATATGTTGTTCGGGCCGGCTTACAAAGGCATCCCGCTCGCCGCCGGCACCGCTATCGCGCTGGCCCAAAAAGGGCACAACGTGCCCTTCGCCTTCAATCGCAAGGAAGCCAAGGATCACGGCGAGGGCGGCATGCTGGTCGGCGCGCCCATGGTCGGTCGGGTGCTCATCATCGACGACGTGATCTCAGCCGGCACCTCGGTGCGCGAATCCGTCGAGTTGATCCGCGCCGCAGGCGCGCAGCCTTGCGGCGTGCTGATCGCGCTCGACCGAATGGAACGCGGCCAGGGTGAGCTGTCCGCCGTACAGGAAGTGAGCCAGACTTACGCTATTCCAGTCGTGGCGGTCGCCACGCTGGATGACTTGCTAGGCTACTTGAGCGGTAGGGCCGAGCTGGCGCAAAATTTGCAAGCAGTAACCCGCTATCGACAACAATATGGGACTACACCATGAAATCAAGGCTAAGCTCGGCCTGCGCCATCGTGATTTTTTCCAGCCTATATGGCGCTACCGCACAGGCAGGATCGACTTTTTGTTGTGCCGACGACAAGAGCAAACAGGTTTGTTCCGATGTCCTGCCGCCAGCCTGTTACGGCAAGGCTTATCGGGAGATCAATGAGCGCGGCATTACCACCAAGCGCGTCGATGCGCCGCTGACCGCCGAACAGCTCGCCCAGAAAGAAGAAGAAGCCAAGAAAGCCAAGGAAGAAGCACAGAAAAAACTCGAACAAGACCGCAAGAACCGCGCGCTGCTGGCGACCTACGCCGCCGAGCAGGACATCGACTACATGCGTAACCGCGCGGTGACCGAGTTGCAAACTGCGATCAAGGGGTCACAGGCCAAGCTGGAGGAAGTGACGAAGAAACAGCAGAAACTCAACGAAGAGGCCGAGTTCTATAAGAAAAAACCCCTGCCCTTCCAGTTGAAAAACGCCATGCGCGAAAACGAGGAAGAGCGAAGAACCCACCAAACCGCGATAGACACCAAGCAAAACGACATCATTGCGGTCAGGGCCAAGTACGACGATGAACTGCTCCGCTATCGCGAGCTTAAGGGCGGCAAGAAGGCCCCTACCGCCGCTGCCGAACCTTCAGTGGCGGATAAACGCCCGCGCTAAACTGATTGCGTGAGCTTCTGTCGCAGCAGGTCATTCACCTGCTGCGGATTGGCCTTGCCTTTGGTGGCTTTCATGGCTTGACCCACCAGGGCGTTGAAGGCCTTTTCCTTGCCGGCGCGGAATTCTTCGACTGATTGCGGGTTCGCCGCCATGACGCCGTCGACGATTTTCTCGATGGCGCCGATATCGGATATCTGTTTCAATCCGCGCGCCTCGATCACGGCGTCGGCGTCCGTCGCCTCACCGGCCCACAGCGCCTCGAAGACTTCTTTGGCGATTTTGCTGGAAATGGTGCCATCGACTATGCGCTTGAGCAGACCCGCCAATTGCGTTGGTGTGAGCGGCGCGGCCGAGACTGGTTTGTCTTCGCGGTTCAAGCGCGCGGCGAGTTCGCCCATGACCCAGTTGGCGCAGAGCTTAGCTACAAAGGTAGGCGGTAAACTGTCTTTTTCTATGGTACTTGGTACGGGGGGTAATCCAGTCGCAGCGACACAATTCTCGAAATAAGCAGCGGTCTCACGCGAAGCGGTAAGTGTCGCCGCGTCGTAAGGGGAGAGGCACAGCTCGCGCTCGAAACGCTCGCACATTTGCTGCGGTAGTTCGGGCAGCGCGGCGCGCACCCGGCTGATCCACGCTTCCGAAATCTCCAGCGGCAATAGGTCCGGATCGGGGAAGTAGCGGTAATCGTGCGCGTCTTCCTTGGAGCGCATGGCGCGCGTCTCGCCGCTGGCGGGATCGAACAGCACGGTGGCTTGCTGGATTTTGCCGCCGTCTTCCAGCGTTTCGATCTGCCACTTCACTTCATATTCGATAGCCTGCTGCATAAAGCGGAAGGAATTGAGGTTCTTGATTTCTCGCCGCGTGCCTAGTGGCTGGCCGGGCCGGCGCACCGAGACGTTGGCGTCGCAGCGGAAAGAGCCTTCCTGCATGTTGCCGTCGCAAATATTGATCCATCGCACCAGCGCATGTAGCGCCTTGGCGTAGGCCACGGCTTCTTCGGCCGAGCACATGTCCGGCTCGGTGACGATTTCCAACAGCGGCGTGCCGGCACGGTTGAGATCAATGCCGCTCTTGCCGTGGAAATCTTCATGCAGCGATTTGCCAGCGTCTTCTTCGAGGTGAGCGCGCGTCAGGCGCACCGTTTTCTGTGCTTCGCCCACCTGGATGGAGAGGGTGCCGCCCACCACCACCGGCAGCTCGTACTGGCTGATCTGGTAGCCCTTGGGCAGATCCGGATAGAAATAATTCTTGCGCGCGAAGATCGAGCGCGGTGCGATGGTGCCGCCGACTGCGAGACCGAAACGGATGGCGCGCTCCACGGCGCCGCGATTCAGCACCGGCAGCACGCCGGGCAGGGCGATGTCCACGGCGCAGGCTTGCGCATTCGGCACCGCGCCGAAGGCCGTAGCCGCGCCCGAGAAAATCTTCGACTGTGTGTTGAGCTGGGCGTGGGTTTCCAGCCCGATGACGACCTCCCAAGTCATATCAGAAACCCTCCGGCATGCGCGTGTGCCAGTCGGTGGCGAGCTGGTACTGGTGCGCGGCGTTGAGCATGCGCGCCTCCTCAAAATAATTGCCGATCAATTGCAGTCCCACTGGCAGACCGGCTGAAAAGCCACATGGAATGGACATCCCCGGCAGACCCGCGAGGTTTACAGCGATGGTGTAGATGTCGGAAAGATACATCTGCACCGGATCGGCGGCTTTTTCGCCCAGCTTGAAAGCGGGCGTCGGGCTGGTGGGCCCGAGGATCATGTCGCACTGCTCGAACGCCCGCGTGAAGTCCTGCGCGATCAGGCGGCGGATGCGCTGGGCTTGCAGGTAGTAGGCGTCGTAATAGCCGTGTGAGAGCACATACGTGCCGATCAAAATGCGCCGTTTCACTTCCGCGCCGAAGCCCTGGGCGCGGCTTTTCGCATACATGTCGGCGAGGTCGCCGTATTGTGGGGCGCGATAGCCGTAGCGCACGCCATCGAAGCGCGACAGGTTGCTCGACGCTTCGGCCGGGGCGATCACGTAGTACGCCGCCACTGAGAGATGCATGTTGGGCAGCGAGATGTCCACCGTGGTTGCGCCCAACTTGCGGTATTCCGCAACAGCGGCTTCAACCGCGCGTGCGACATCGGCCGATAAGCCCTCGGCAAAAAACTCCTTGGGCAGGCCTATTTTTAGACCGGCGAGCGGCTGGTTCAGATCGCGGGCGTAGTCTTCCATCGGCCTATCCAGGCTGGTGGAGTCTCGTTCGTCGAAGCCGCCCATGGCGTTGAGCAAGAGCGCGCAATCTTCCGCGCTCTTGGCCATGGGCCCGGCCTGATCCAGAGAGGAAGCGAAGGCGATCATGCCCCAGCGGGAGACCACGCCGTAGGTGGGCTTGAGGCCCGTCAGCCCGCACAGCGCGGCCGGCTGGCGGATGGAGCCGCCGGTGTCGGTGCCGGTGGCGGCGGGGGCGAGGCGCGCCGCAATGGCCGCAGCCGAGCCACCGGAGGAACCGCCGGGCACCAGTTGGGGATTCCAGGGGTTTTTTACCGGGCCAAAATAAGACGTCTCGTTGGATGAGCCCATGGCGAATTCGTCCATATTGGTTTTGCCCAATGTGACCATGCCAACGGCGTCGAGGCGCTCGATCACCGTGGCGTCATAGGGACTGACGAAATTCGAGAGCATTTTCGAGCCGCAGGTGGTGAGCCAGCCCTGGGTGCAAAAAATGTCCTTGTGAGCGATGGGGATGCCGGTGAGCGGCCCGGCTAGCCCCGCAGCCAGGCGCGCATCGGCGGCGCGGGCTCGCGCCAGCGTCTTGTCGCGGTCGGTGGTGATGAAGGCGTTGAGCGCGGGATTGAGCCGCGCGATGCGTTCCAGATACAGCTCGGTCAGCTCGACGCTAGAGAGTGTTTTGTCCGTGAGGGCGGCGGCAAGTTCTTTGAGGCTGGCGTTGATCATGGGAGCTAAGTTTTTTTGACGCGGATTACACGGATCAGCGCGGATAGAACACTGCTTTTTGAAATGCCATCCGCAGTGTGTTATTCGATCACTTTGGGCACAAGGTACAGTCCCGCCTCAACCTCGGGCGCGATTTTCTGGAAATCGGCATGCTGATCCGTCTCGGTGACACGGTCGTCGCGCAGGCGCTGGGCCAGGTTTTGCGCGTGAGCCATGGGCTCGATGCCGCGCGTATCCACAGCCTGCATTTCTTCGATGAGCGCGAAGATGCCGTTCAGGCGATCTCGCGTTTCATCAGCCTCGGCCGGCGAAAGTTCGATGCGGGCGAGGTGAGCGATGCGGCGTACTTGGTCGTGGTCCAGCGACATGATTTATGAGTGTTGAGGGCTGAAATTGCGAGACGCATTAGAGTATCATAGACGCCTAATTTCCCACCACGCGGACACATAGTGATGTTTGGTTTCCTACGCTCCTATTTTTCCAACGATCTCGCCATCGACCTCGGCACGGCCAACACCCTCATTTACGTGCGCGGCAAGGGCATCGTGCTGAATGAACCCTCGGTGGTAGCGATTCGTACCGAGGGCGGTCCCAACGCCAAGAAGACCATCCAAGCGGTCGGCGCCTCCGCCAAGCAGATGCTGGGCAAGACGCCTGGCAACATTACCGCCATCCGCCCGATGAAAGACGGCGTCATTGCCGACTTCACCGTTACGGAGCAGATGCTCAAGCAGTTCATCAAGAAGGTGCATGACTCACGCCTCTTCTCGCCCAGCCCGCGCATCATCATCTGCGTGCCCTGCGGCTCTACCCAGGTTGAACGCCGCGCCATCCGCGAATCGGCGCTTGGCGCCGGCGCCTCGCAGGTGTATCTGATCGAAGAGCCCATGGCGGCGGCCATCGGCGCCGGCATGCCGGTGTCGGACGCCACCGGCTCCATGGTGGTGGATATCGGCGGCGGCACCACCGAGGTGGGCGTCATCTCGCTAGGCGGCATGGTGTACGCCGGCTCGGTGCGCGTCGGCGGCGACAAATTCGACGAAGCCATCATCAACTACATCCGCCGCAACTACGGCATGCTCATCGGCGAAACCACCGCCGAAGCGATCAAGAAACAAATCGGCTCCGCCTTCCCCGGCTCCGAGGTGAAAGAAATGGAAGTCAAAGGCCGCAATCTGGCCGAAGGCATCCCGCGCAGCTTCACCATTTCTAGCAATGAAATCCTCGAAGCGCTGACCGATCCGCTCAACTCCATCGTCGGCGCCGTCAAGTCGGCGTTGGAACAGACCCCGCCCGAGCTGGGTGCGGACATTGCCGAAAAGGGCATGGTCATCACCGGCGGCGGCGCGTTGTTGCGCGATCTTGATCGTCTGCTCATGGAAGAAACCGGCCTGCCGGTGATCGTCGCCGACGACCCGCTCACCTGCGTGGTGCGCGGCTCGGGCATCGCCCTGGAGAAGATGGATACCCTCGGGAGCATCTTCGCCAATGAATGAGTTCCTGGTTTCTAGTGTCGGGTTTCTGGCCGAAACCCTGACTAGCCCGACCCGAAACCCGAAACCCCAGACTCGAAACCAAGCGCAACACGCGTGTCCGTAGTCGGTCACCAGCCCCCACCCTTCTTCAAGCGCGGTCCGGCGCCGCTGGCGCGCTTGGCGTTTTTTGTCATCCTCTCGCTCTCCCTGTTGGTACTCGATCTGCGCTTCCATTATCTGGAGCGGGTACGGCAGGTTGTGGCCATCGCCATCTACCCCTTGCAGCGCACCGCTTATGCGCCGGCCGAGTTGACGGATCGCGTCATTAGCTATTTCGTCAGCCTGTCCACCTTGCAGAATGACAATAACCGTCTCAAGCGCAAAGAGCTGGAGTCGGCCAATTGGTTGTTGCGTCAGCAGCATCTCGAATTGGAAAACCAACGCCTTCGGCAGTTGCTGGACATGAAAGAGCGCCAGCCCGTGCCGGCGGTGCTGGCAGAAATTCTTTACACGGCCAACGACCCCTTTACGCGTCGCATCATTGTCGATAAAGGGACGCAAAACGGCGTGGCCGCCGGTCAGTCCGTGGTCGATGAGACCGGCTTAATCGGCCAGGTGACGCGCGCTTACCCATTGCAAAGCGAAGCCACACTCGTCACCGACAAGAACCAGGCGGTGCCGGTGCAAGTTGTGCGCAACGGTTTGCGCGCCGTGTTGTTCGGCGCCGGTGGCGGCAAACTGGAATTGCGCTTCCTTGCCGCCAATGCCGATGTGGTGCCGGGTGATCTGGTTGTCACCTCGGGCCTGGATGCCATCTACCAGCCCGGACTGCCGGTCGCCAAGGTCACGCATATCGATCGCGACGCCGCCTATACCTTTGCACGCATACTCTGCGAGCCGGCGGCTGGCGTGGAAAAGCACGATCAGATTCTGATTCTCGGCTCGCGTGCGCCGTTAGCGCCAGCTACGGACGAGCACGCGACGCAGACCGAAGCGACTGAGAAGCCGCTTAAGAGCCGTCGCGGCAGGAAGAAGGAGTAGAGGCACATGTCGATACAGCCGAATTACAGCTCGCGTCGCATCCTGCTGCCGGTCAAGCGCTGGTTCATTTGGGCTACCCTGGTGCTGGCATTCTTCCTCAATCTGATTCCCTTCGGCCATGCCATTGGTTTTCCCGATTGGGTGGCGCTGGTGCTGGCGTTCTGGAGTGTGCGCGAGTCGCACCGCATCGGCATGAGCGCCGCGTTTGCGCTGGGCATACTGACGGATGTCGCCGCCGCCGGCGTAATGGGCCAGCATGCCTTAGCTTATGTGTTGCTGGTGTTCGCTGCGGGCGGTTTGTCGCGACGCATTTTATGGTTCCCGCTGGCGCAGCAGGCGCTACAAATCCTGCCGCTGCTGCTCGGCACCCAACTCATCATGGTCATCACGCGCATGGTCGCGGGCGCCGATTTTCCAGGACTGGGCTATTTTCTTGGCAGCTTCACCGCTGCTTTGCTCTGGTACCCCCTCACCTTCCTCTTGTTGTTGCCGCAATACCAGCCGACAGAGAAGGATGAGAATAGACCGATTTAATTAAAAGAGTTTCGGGGTTCGCGTTTCGAGTTTCGAGTTATCGAAGCTGCGAGCCGCAACTCGAAACTCGAATTGAGCCATGCATCCGACCGAATTTCTCAATCCAGAAACGGAGATACGTCAGTTCCAGCGTCGGCTGGCGGTGGCGGGCGGCTTTGTGCTGTTCGCCTTCGCGCTTTTGTTCGCGCGCTTCTTTTGGTTGCAGGTGATCCAGCATGAGTATTACCAGACGCGCGCCGAGGAAAACCGTATTTCGCTGGTGCCCGTGGTGCCCAATCGAGGTCTTATCGTTGATCGCAACGGCGTGGTGCTGGCACGCAATTACTCGGCCTACACGCTGGAAATCATGCCGGATAAGGTGGGCGATCTGGAAGCCGTTATCAACGAGTTGACGAAGGTCATCGATATTCAGCCCAAAGATCGCAAGCGTTTCAAGAAGCTGCTGGAAGAGAGTAAAAATTTCGAGTCGCTGCCCATACGCACGCGCCTCACCGACGAGGAAGTGGCGCGCTTCATCGCTCAGCGCTATCGCTTTCCTGGCGTCGATATCAAGGCGCGTCTGTTCCGCCAATATCCTTACGAGGCCTTGGGTTCGCACGCGCTTGGCTACATCGGTCGCGTGAATAATCGCGATCTCGAGACCATCGAAGCGCGCAACGCCGAGGACAACTATCGCGGCACCGAGCACTTCGGCAAGACCGGCCTGGAGCAGAAATACGAGTTCGATCTGCATGGCCAGACCGGCTTCGAGCAAGTGGAAGTCGATTCCGGCGGACGCGCGGTGCGCATACTGACGCGCACCGCGCCGATACCGGGCGACAACCTGATGCTCACCTTGGATATCAAGCTGCAACAGGTTGTCGAGAAAGCGTTCGGCGACCGGCGTGGCGCGCTGGTCGCCATCGATCCCAGCACCGGCGGTGTTCTCGCCCTCGTCTCCATGCCGGGCTACGACCCAAACTTGTTCGTGGACGGCATCAACCCGCAGGACTGGGATGCGCTCAACACCTCCGGCGACAAACCGATGGTGAACCGCGCGCTGAACGGCACCTATCCGCCCGGCTCCACTTTCAAACCGTATATGGCGCTGGCCGCGTTGGAGCTGGGCAAACGCACACCGGCGCAAGCGATTTTCGATCCGGGCTATTACAATTTTGGCGGTCACCATTTCCGCGATGACAAAAAGGGCGGCCACGGCACCGTCGATATGTACGCCTCCATCGTGCATTCTTGCGATACCTACTACTACATGCTGGCCAATGATCTGGGCATCGACAATATCGCTGTCTTCATGCGCCAGTTTGGTTTCGGTCAAACCACCGGCATCGACATCGAAGGGGAATCGCGCGGTGTGCTGCCTTCGCAGGAATGGAAGCGCCAGCGCTTCAAGCGGTCGGAGCAGCAGAAGTGGTATGCCGGCGAAACGATCTCCATCGGTATCGGTCAGGGTTACAACGCCTACACGCCCATTCAAATGGCGCAAGCCATGGCGGCGCTGGCCAACAATGGCGTCATGTATCGCCCGCATGTCGTCAGCCATATCCAGAACATCCGCACCGGCGAGAAGCGCCTCATCGAGCCGCAACCTTTGCGCACCATCCCGTTCAAACAGGACAATATCGACGTCATCAAGCAAGCCATGGTTGGCGTGAACAAAGAGGGCACAGGCGCACGCGCATTCGCCGGCGCGGAATACGTCTCCGCCGGCAAGACCGGCACGGCGCAGGTTTACAGTCTGAAGGGCGAGAATTATCAGGCGGGCAAAGTCAAAGAACACCTGCGCGACCATGCGCTCTTCATCGCTTACGCGCCGGCCGACAATCCAAAAATTGCCTTGGCGGTGGTGGTAGAGAACGGTGGTTTCGGCGCAACATCCGCCGCGCCCATCGCGCGTCAGGTGCTCGATTACTACTTGCTAGGCAAGCTGCCCAAAGAGCCGGCAGCAGACGACACCGTTGAGGAGGGCAGCGGTGATTAGAAACCTCTGGGGTCGACTCGTCGCCCCGATCGATCCAACGCTGATGACCATACTGGGCCTACTCGTGGCCTACGCGATGCTGGTGCTCGTGAGCGCCTCCAGCGAGCGTGTGACGAGTCAGTTGCTCAATCTCGCCGTGGCGCTAGTGGTGATGCGCGTCGCTGCGCAGATTCCGCCGCAACGTCTTATGCATCTGGCGCTGCCCCTGTATGTCGGGGGGCTACTCTTGCTTATCGCCGTGGCGCTATTCGGCGATATCTCCAAGGGTGCGCGGCGCTGGCTCAATCTGGGCTTCATGCGCATCCAGCCCTCTGAGATCATGAAAATCGCCATGCCGCTCATGCTCGCCTGGTACTTCCAAAAGCGAGAATCACTATTGCGCTGGCGTGAATTCGCCTTTGCGGCGCTGCTGCTCGCCGCGCCGGTCGGCTTGATTGCGCGTCAACCTGATCTCGGCACCGCCATCCTCGTGCTGGCGGTGGGCTTCTATGTCATTTTCCTCGCTGGCATCAGTTGGAAGGTGCTCGCCACCCTGGCGGTGGGCGCACTGGCCAGTCTGCCGGTGCTTTGGTCGCTGCTGCACGGCTATCAGCGCAGCCGCATACTCACGCTGCTTGATCCTGAACAGGATCCGCTCGGCAAGGGCTTTCACATCATCCAATCGACCATCGCCGTCGGGTCGGGCGGCGTGCTCGGCAAGGGTTGGGGCCACGGCACGCAGACACATCTGGAGTTCCTCCCAGAGCGCCATACTGACTTCATCTTCGCCGTGCTCTCCGAGGAATTCGGGCTCATCGGCAATGTGGTGTTGTTGTGCCTATATGCCTTGTTGATCGCGCGCGGCCTGATGATCGCCGGCAATGCACCCACCGTGTTCTCGCGCTTGCTGGCGGGCAGTATTACGCTGATTTTTTTCACCTACGCCTTCGTCAATATGGGTATGGTCAGCGGCATCCTGCCTGTGGTGGGCGTGCCACTGCCCTTCGTCAGCTACGGCGGCACCGCGCTGGTGACGCTCTTTCTCGGCGTGGGCATACTCATGAGTATTCATAGGCATCGTATGTTGGTGCAGAAGTGAGTCCTCAGCCCCCCATCCCCCGCCCTGGGGCGGGGGAGCCTTCTGGCTCGCTGCGCTCGGCTGTATGGGGTCGCACTGTACGGGAGGCCTACCGTTTATTCGCTCCGCGAACGGGCCGTCTTGCCTGGGGGCGGCCCGGCGGCAAGACTAGTGCGCAACGAAAACGCACGTCTGCAAGCGCAGTTACAACGTGGAGGAGTCTCTTGGCTCGCTGCGCTCGGCTGTTTTGGGGTGCGGTGAATAGCTTGGGTGCTGCTTGTTCGCTCCGCGAAGGTGCCGCTTTGTCTTGCGGCGGCCCGGCGGCCGAGCTACGGTGTTATTCGAAGCTGCCATTACTTCTACCGGTTCTGTTCCTGGCCGCTTGCAGTTCGCAGTTGCCGCGCGTGCCGGCGCCGGAGCCGGAGCCGGAGCCGGCGGTCAAAGCACCTGCACCTAAGACCGCGTCTATTAAGCCGGGCTATACCCTCAAAAAGGGCGGCGGCTATTACATGGACGACGGCCCGGGCGACAACGCACCTGACAATATTGATACGATTCCCGATGCTGTGCCGCGCGACGAATCGCTGCACCGCTTCGCTAACAGGCCCTACTCCGTGCTGGGCCGCGACTATGCGCCCATGCGGGAGTTGAAGCCTTACAAGGCGCGCGGTATCGGCAGTTGGTACGGGCGCAAGTTTCACGGCCAGAAAACCTCCAGCGGCGAGGTCTACGATATGTATGGCATGACGGCGGCGCACACCACCTTGCCGCTACCGTGCTATGTCCGGGTAACCAATCTGGCTAATGGCAAATCGGTCGTCGTGCGCGTCAATGATCGCGGCCCATTTCACTCTGACCGGCTGATTGATCTTTCCTATACCGCCGCGCACAAACTTGGTTATGTGGGGAACGGCAGCGCTATGGTCGAAGTCGAAATCGTGCAACCCGGCGACACCTTGTTCGCCAGCGCAGCCAGGAACCCCGTACTCGATGCTGATCCGCTTGCCGAACTCACCGCCGCCGCTGCGCAGATTGACGCCAATCCGGCCGCTTTGGCGACTGAGCCCGCCGAGCCGCCGGTGCCGACGGTGGCTGGCCTGCGTGGGGTGTTTCTCCAACTCGGCGCCTTCGGTAGCCAGGACAACGCCGAGAGCTTCCGCGCCCGCGTGGCGCCGCAACTCGCCGGAATTTCCGGCAGCCTGCAAATCCAGCCCAAGGGCGGCGTGTATCGCATACACCTCGGGCCTTTCGCCGACGCGCAAGAGGCCAACCGCGTCGCCAACAAGATACGCGACACGCTGGACTTCAAGCCATTTGTGGTTCAGCGCTGAAACCAAACCAGTGTTTGACTTGACTGATTGGAAAGGTAAGATGCCCTTACTTCCTTACAAATGGAAAATGCCATGCTCGCCAAGCTGACTTCCAAGAACCAGATCACCTTGCCCAAGGCCGTGGCGCAGGCGTTTCCTGGCGCCGAATATTTCCAGGTACAGACCGAAGACGGGCGCATTGTGTTGACGCCGGTGCACATCGGCCGCGCCGATGCGGTGCGAGACAAACTGGCGGCGCTGGGCATCGTCGAGAAGGATGTCGCCGCAGCCGTAGCCGGGGCGCGCAAGCCCGAAAAGCCGAGCCGCAAGAAATAGCTTTGCGCGTCGTTCTCGACACCAACGTGGTGGTTTCCGCACTGCTATTCCGCGCCGGTCGGCTGGCTTGGCTGCGCGCGGCATGGCAGCATGGCCGCATCGTTCCGCTGCTGACACGGGCGACGACGGAAGAGTTGTTGCGTGTGCTCGAATATCCGAAATTTCGCCTGACCACTGAGGACCGGCAGGAGTTGCTGGCAGATTTTCTCCCCTACGCTGAAGCGGTTGCATTGCCGAGAAAAGCTGCCAGACTGCCTGTCTGCCGCGATCCTGATGATCAAATGTTTCTGCATGTCGCTGCGGCGGGCAACGCTGATGCCTTGGCCACCGGAGACACCGATCTTCTGGCGCTGGCCGGGCAAACCACTTTCTCGATCCTGACTTCGGAAGCGCTGCGGCAGCAACTCGGCGCCTGAAACCGCAGCGCTATAATTCAACCTTCCCCCGTCAATACGCCATGAAAACCCTCGCTTTCCTCCTTTCTTTCTTCCTCGCCACGTTAGCGCAGGCACAGCTGCAACCGCAGGCGCCGACCCTCGCCGCGAAATCCTGGTTGCTGATGGACTACGCGACCGGCCAGCCGCTGGCCAGCTACATGCCGGATGAGCGCGTCGAGCCGGCTTCGCTCACCAAGCTCATGACGGCTTATGTGGTGTTCGCCGCGCTCAAGCAAAAGTCTTTACAGCCCAATCAGACGGTGCCCGTCTCCGAGCGCGCCTGGAAAACACAAGGCTCGCGCATGTTCATCGAGCCGAACAAGCCCGTCACCGTCGACGAATTGATGCGCGGCATGATCGTGCAATCCGGCAACGACGCCTGCGTGGCGCTGGCCGAAGCGGTCGCCGGTACGGAGGAAAGCTTTGTGCAGTTGATGAACCGCGAGGCGCAGCGTCTCGGACTGAAGAACACGCATTTCGTGAGTTCCACCGGCTTGTCCGATCCGCAGCACTATTCCACCGCGCGCGATCTGGCCACGTTGGCCGCCGCGCTGATCCGCGACTTTCCCGAGTACTACCCGCTCTATTCACTCAAGGAATACACCTACAACCGCATCACCCAGCCCAACCGCAACCGCCTACTGTGGCAGGACACTACGGTCGACGGTATCAAGACCGGCCACACGGAGAACGCCGGTTTCTGCCTCATTGCCTCAGCCAAGCGCGGCACGCGCCGACTGCTTACGGTGATGATGGGTACTGCTTCCGACACGCTGCGCGCGCAGGAATCGCAGAAGTTGCTCAACTTCGGCTTCCAATTCTTCGATGCCGTGCGGCTCTATGAAAAAAATCAGGCCGTGTCGCAATTGAAGGTCTGGAAAGGGGCGCAGAATCTGGTGAAAGCCGGCTTCCTTGAAGACTTCACGTTGTCATTGCCCAAGGGCATGGCCGGCAAGATGAAGGCCTCGCTGGAAAGCCGCCAGCCCTTGCTGGCGCCGGTGCAGGTGGGGCAACGCATCGCCACGCTGAAACTCACACTGGACGACAAGCCCTACGGTGAATATCCCGTCGTCGCCCTGGAAGCCGTGCCCGTCGCCGGCATCTTTGGGCGCGCCTGGGACACCTTACGCTTGTGGTTCGAGTGAAGCGGCGATAAGCGACGATGATCTACCTTAACGGCCAGTTCATGCCCATCACTGAAGCCAAGGTGTCGGTGATGGATCGAGGTTTTCTTTTCGGCGACGGCGTGTATGAAGTGATCCCCGTTTACTCGCGCCGGTCTTTTCGTCTGGGTGAGCATCTGCGCCGTTTGCAGCACAGTCTCGACGGCATACGTCTCGCCAATCCGCACAGCGAAGCAGAATGGGCGCGGCTCATCGAAGAGATCGTCGCGAAGAATGAGCCGGAAGATCAATCCGTCTATTTGCAGATCACGCGCGGCGCAGACACCAAGCGCAATCACGCCTTCCCCGCCCATGTGGCGCCGACGGTGTTCATCATGTCCGAAGCGCTGTTGACGCCACCGGCCGCCTTGCGCGAAACCGGCGTGGCCGCCGTCACCGCTGTCGACAACCGCTGGCTGCGCTGCGATCTCAAGGCCACCTCGCTGCTGGCCAACTGCCTGCTGCGCCAACTTGCCGTGGATGCCGGCTGTGTCGAAACCATCCTGTTGCGCGACGGTCGCATGTCCGAGGGCGCGGCCTCGAATATTTTTGTGGTGAAGAACGGCGTGCTGCTGGCGCCAATCAAAAACCATCTGATGCTGTCCGGCATCACTTACGACGTGGTGCTAGAGCTGGCGCAGCAACACGGTTTGCGTGTCGATGTGCGTGATGTGACCGAAGCCGAATTGCGCACCGCCGACGAAGTGTGGCTGACTTCTTCCACCAAGGAAGTGCTGCCCATCACGCGGCTGGATGGCGAGCCGGTCGGCCTTGACGCGCATCGCGGCGAACCGGGGCCGGTGTTTACCAAGATGTTTCGCTGGTACCAGGAATTCAAAATTAATGTGATGCGCGGCGCAGGGGCTTAACGCGTGGCTGACGAAAAATCCCTGCTCGAATTCCCCTGCGAGTTTCCCATCAAGATTATGGGTCGCACGCAAGAAGGTTTCGCCCAGGCCATCCTCGACGTGGTGTTACGTCATGCGCCCGATTTCGACGCCGCCAGCATCCTCATGCGTCCCAGCACCAAAGGCAATTACATCGGGCTGACCTGCACCATCACGGCGCGTTCGCGCGAGCAACTCGACGCGCTCTACCGCGAATTGTCGAGTCATCCGCTGGTGTCGGTTGTGCTGTGAGGCGCGCCGCGTGAGAAGTCAGGCACATAGCGTGTTGCTCGATCCAATGCGCGCGCGCGCAGCCCCCGATTTTTTGGTTCGTCGTTTGGGTGTGCTTGAGTACGAACCGACCTGGCGCGCCATGCAGGCTTTCTCGGCCAGTCGCAATGCGGCCACGCCAGATGAGTTTTGGCTGGTGCAGCACCCGCCGGTCTATACACAGGGTCTCGCCGGCAAGACCGAACATCTGCTGAGCGAAACGGCCATGCCCGTCGTGAAAACGGATCGCGGCGGGCAGATCACTTATCACGGCCCCGGCCAGGCGGTGGTGTATGTGCTGCTCGACATGACGCGGCGCGGCCTCAAGGTGCGCGAGCTGGTGCGCCGCATCGAACAAGCGGCTATCGTCATGCTGACGGATTACGGGCTCAACGGCGAGCGCCTGAACGGCGCGCCCGGTGTGTATGTGGCCGGCGCCAAGATCGCCGCGCTCGGCCTGCGCGTAAAAGGCGGCTGCTGCTACCACGGCATCGCGCTCAATGTGGATATGGATCTCGCACCTTATACGAACATCAATCCTTGCGGCTACGCCGGCATGCGCGTAACCCAGCTACGCGATCTCGGCGTCGACATCGACACTCAAACAGCCGGAGAAGCGCTCCTGGCGCACCTCGCGCGGAGTCTGAAGAATGAATCCTGAAAACCCTATCAAGCAAAAAGGTGCAGAGAAAACCGCACGCGCCCATGGCAAAGCCGTCATCAACATCGTGCCCGCCGAGCGTCTGAGAAAACCAGAGTGGATACGCGTCAAGGCCGGCAGCGACCTCACGCGCTACAACGAAGTAAAAGCCGCGCTGCGCGAAGCCAACCTGCACACCGTCTGCGAAGAAGCCTCCTGCCCCAATATCGGCGAGTGCTTCGGCAATGGCACCGCCACCTTCATGATCCTCGGCGATCTATGCACGCGCCGCTGCCCCTTCTGCGACGTCGGTCACGGCCGCCCACTGCCACCGGATGCCAACGAGCCGGAAAATCTCGCCCGCACCATCGCCGCCATGAAACTCAAGTACGTGGTGATCACCAGCGTGGATAGAGACGACCTGCGCGACGGCGGCGCACAACACTTCGCCGACTGCATCCGCGCCGTGCGCGCTGCTTCGCCCACCACACAGATCGAAGTACTAGTGCCGGATTTTCGTGGTCGCATGGAAGTTGCGCTCGACATTTTGAGCACCTCGCCGCCCGATGTCTTCAATCACAACTTAGAGACGGTGCCGCGCCTCTACAAACAAGCACGCCCCGGCGCCGACTACGCGCACTCGCTCAAGCTGCTCAAGGCATTCAAGGCGCGCAACGCTGATGTGCCCACCAAATCCGGCCTCATGCTTGGACTAGGCGAAACCGACGAAGAAATTCTCGAAGTGATGCGCGACCTGCGTGCCCACCACGTCGAAATGCTCACCCTGGGCCAATACCTCGCCCCTTCCGGCCATCACTTGCCCGTGCTGCGCTACGCCCACCCCGACATCTTCAAAATGTTCGAGCGCGAAGCGCAAGCCATGGGTTACGCCCACGCCGCCTGCGGGCCGATGGTGCGCTCCAGCTATCACGCGGATCAGCAGTCTCATCTAGCCAATGAGGCGGGGGGTTGAGCTAGCTGTAAAGAGGAATGCTGGCTTGAGCAGCAGCCGGGCCGCCTGGATAGCTGCGGCTAAGAGCAACCACCAAGAGAAACGCGCTTGCCTTATCGTGTATATGCTCATAATATACAAAGCATGATCGATTTGACCAAGATCACTGGGTTCGATTGGGATGGCGGCAACGCCAGTAAGAACGAATCGCATGGCGTATCTCGGGCGGAATCGGAGCAGGTGTTTTTCAATGCGCCGCTGCTAATGCTGGGAGACATCAAGCATAGTCAACGTGAGCCTCGCTTTCACGCACTGGGCAAGACCGATGAGAATCGGTTGCTTCACGTGACTTTTACGTTGCGCCGTTCCGGCGTCGCAATACGCGTGATTTCCGCAAGAGACATGCACCGCAAGGAGCGAAAAATTTATGAACAAGCAACTTAAACCGATACCTAAGTTCCGCAATGAAGCGGAAGAACGCGCGTTTTGGGAAAAGCACGACTCCTCGGAATATGTGGACTGGACTCAGGCCCAGCGAGTCGCGTTGCCGAATCTAAAACCGACCACCAAGACGATTTCGCTACGCCTGCCGCAGCATTTGCTCGATTCGATCAAGGCGGCAGCCAATGCACGCGATGTGCCGTATCAATCCTTGATCAAGGTTTGGTTGAAGGAAAAACTGCATAGTCATTGAGGGATGGGCGCTGCGGGCCGAGCGTCGTTTATGTCATTAACAAGAACTGCCATGAAGACTGCCGCATACCCGTAGTGCGCTTGCCGCCTGAGCTGCGTGAAGCTACCGAAGCGCTGCTCCAAAATGGCGAGACGCTACCCGCTTTCGTCGAAGTGGCCGTGCGGCGCCATGTCGAATTTCGCCAAGCCCAAAAGCATTTTATCGAGCGCGGTCTGACCGCCGGCAACGCGGCACAACAATCCGGCAAGTACATCTCCTCGGCTGCGGTATTGGGCAAGCTCGCAAGGCGCTTGGAAAAAGCACGCAAGTCAACGTAAGCGCGTGACGCATCCGCGTTCGCTACACGCGTCAAGCGGAGTAACCCGGCCGCATCTTTTGACCTCTTGCAGCGCTACTGCGGAGATCGTCGTAATTAGTCCCGCGTCCGCAACGAGTTCACCAAGAATTGTACGCAGGCCATTTACCAAAAACATTTTCCGACGCGTATGCGCGCCGACGAATGCGGATTGAGCGTCGCGCAAAGCCAATAACTCGCCCCGTCCACTGTCGTCGAAATGTTCGAGCGCGAAGCGCAAAGCAAAAGAAGAGACGGTCAGCCTACCGGTCGCTATGACTGTTCTTCCGCCTGAACGGCCATTCGGGAACGCCCCCCGGAATGGCAGTATTCGGCCAATTTCAGACGTCGCAATTGACGTGCAATTTGCATATTACTACGATTGCCTATCGTGAAAGGAGTGAAATACTAGCGCTTGGCGGTATTTACTGCCGTGCGGCAGGTAACCGGGTAATTGCGGACCTTGTTGGCGCGTAACCCAACGGTCGGCTTAGGCCGACGAGCAGACAATCATAGTAGTTGGGTCGAGTGACCGCGTAGAACCCAATGTGCCCGCCACAACTGACGCCGCTGAACGGCTTCGCTACCTATGAGCAGTAGGACAGGCTATGACATTATTCGACGGGCATGGATATCAAAGACGCGCCCGGTATTCGGGTGTTAACGGTATCGTTCCCGGCCGATATTCCGATACTGTCGATATACAAGCGCCTCACCACGACTGACTTTGGAGGGAAGCATGGCTGAATTCACCAACTTTTCGCAGGAAGCAAAAGAGATCGAACTTGAGATCGAGCGCAACGGCATTGCGCTCGGCATCGATTGGGAAAACGGCGAGCAGGTGCGCGCGCTTGCCAACGAAGCCTTGCATTACCATTCGGGCGGCATAAATCTGAGTGGCGCCACGGATGAGGGGCGGACGTTGCTGACCAAGGTTGAGCTTTTCGGCCTGGCCGGCTTGATGCTGAAAACCATGACCGAAAGTGCGGATGTCGGGGTTCATACCCACGGCGGCGCTGTCTGGAAATCATTCGGCAAAGCGCTGTTGGAAGAACAGAAGTTGATGCCGCCGGCACCGCCACCCAAGGCTACCTGACTAGTTGCTTAGGCGCGCACCTCGCGTCTGTGACACGCGAGGTGCGCAATATTCGAGCGGATCTGCCAGGCTGCGTTGCTTCAGGCCCTAGCTTTTTCGGGTCTGCTCCAACGCACTATCCACCGAGCGCTTGTAATAGATGCAATCCATCTCCGCTGCTGGTGCGCCCAGCCGGGTTGCGGCGCCGGAAATTTAGGAACGTTTGCCGTGCGGTGTCAGAGAATCATTGAGGTGTTCCACGCAAACCTCATGAAGGCATGCACGTAGCCAGCGATGTGCGCTGTCGGCATCCATCCTCGGGTGCCAGAGCATGGAAACGGTGAATTCCGGCGTAGGGACAGGGAGAAGAAAACTATACATTCCGGCGCGCAGGTTTCCAGTGTGTCGTTCGGGAACGGTGGCAATCAGGTCTGAAGCCCGAGCAAATGCTAGCGCCGCCGCAAAGCCACCGACGATCGTGAGTATCTTTCGTTCCCGCCCTAGCGATTTCAAGGCTTCATCCATCGGCCCTCTGTCGACACTCTGCCGAGAGACAAGGACATGTGTGCCGGATGCATAACGCGAGAGTGTCATCTTGCCCCGACTCAGCAAATGCTCCATGCGCACAACGCCGACGTAACGATCTCTGAACAACGCCCTGGTGCGCACTTCCGGACCCGTCGTCTCATCGATAACACCGGTTTCCAGGTCGACCATGCCATCGCGCAGTGGGGCCCTGTCTTTGTCTACTTTCTGCACGAAACGCAGTCGCACTCCAGGGGCTTCGTTGCTGACGCGCGCGAGGAGACCCGGCCCAAAGTTTTCCACAAAGCCATCGCTGGTGCGCAGCGTGAAGGTTCGAACCAGTTGCTTCAGATTGAGTTTCTCAGCCGGAAGCAGAACCGCACGCGCGTCTTGCACTAACTGACTTACCCGCTCTCGGAGCTCAAGCGCCCGAGGTGTCGCGACCAAACCGCGTCCGGCCCTGACCAACAAGGGATCGCCCGTCGTCTCGCGTAATCGCGCCAGCGCCCGGCTCATCGCCGAGGGGCTAAGCCGCAACCGGCGGGCTGCGCGCGCAACGCTGCCTTCCGTGAGAAGCACATCGAGGACGACAAGCAAGTTGAGATCGGGTGTCGACATGCATCGACCATAGCGCATTTTCATTTTGATGTGGCGTTAAACGCACGAATAAAGTGCAAATGACGCGCCTTCCGCCATGTGTGTCGGCGACTTATCCTTCAACAGTCGTTGAACCGGACGCATCCGCGCCGAACTGAAAGGGAAGATATGACCAAGAATTCGCTGGAGAAATCTATTGAGGGAATCAAACAGATTTGGGGGCCGCTTTCCTCCGAAGTGGTCGCAGGTTGTCGACAGCATTTGGAGGAACTTCTGAAAGCGCCGGCCTTGGAGGCGTGGTTGGCGGCACTGCACCGGGAAGCCCCGGCCAGCAGCGAAATGTACCGGGATCCGACACGAGGGTTCGTGCTGTTGGCGCACACGGAACAGGCGGGACTCTACAGACCACCGCATGACCACGGCAGGGGTTGGGTCATCTATGCGGTCCAGCAAGGCGAAATCGAAATGGGTACCTACGCTCGGATCGAGGAGCAGGACGGGCGCGTCAAACTCGTGAAACGGAATTCCACGCTGGTACGTCCTGGACAGGTCCAGTTGTATCTGCCCGGAGATATACACGACACACGATGCATTGCCGGGCCCGCACTGTTATTCCGCTTTACAGAACGAGATTTAAAGAAGGAAGACACCGAAGAACACCGAGTGACGAGGTATGTGGAGCGGGACGGCGTCTGGGCCCGGGCGGCATCGTGACCGCGCCGGGTACGCAAGCCATAGGACGAGACGGTGATCGCAACGAAATGCGCTCCATTGGGCTTAGCAGTGAAGTCATCTCGCATAGGCATAAGCCAAGGAACATGCTCGCAATCGCCGCCGTGCTCGCTGCCATGGTGTTGGTGGTGATGGATGCTGCTATTGCTAACGTCGCTCTGCCTACGATCGCACGATCGCTGCATGTGACGCCAGCCGCGTCGGTCTGGGTTATCACCGCCTACCAGACTGCACTATTGATAGCACTGCTCCCCTGTGCCGCGCTCGGGGAAAGTCTGGGCTATCGGCGGGTCTTCACGGGAGGGGTCGCGCTGTTTACGGGAGCGTCGGTGATGTGCGCGTTGTCACCGTCCCTGTCTTGGCTCCTCGCGGCCCGCTTCGTCCAAGGCCTCGGCGGCGCCGCTGTTATGGCACTCGGTGTCGCGCTGCTGCGCGTCGTGGTTCCACATCGGCGGCTCGGCGCCGCTATCGGCTGGAACGCCCTTGCCGTTGCGCTTTCGTCTGCCGCTGGTCCGGCGATCGGCGCGGTGCTCCTGTCTGCCACAAGTTGGCCGTGGCTCTTCGCCGTCAATCTACCCTTGGGTGTGTTGGTACTACTTGCTTCCCGCGCGCTTCCAGATGTCGGCGGGACAGCGCGTCGGCTGGACCTGTTCAGTGTGGCGTTAAATGCCGGCGCCTTTGCATCGTTGGTCATTGGCGCGGAACTGCTTCCAGCGAGGCCGGCGCTGGCTACCGTCCTGCTCGCCACAGCGGCCCTCGCAGTGGCGGCGCTCGTTCGGCGGGAGATGCAGAAGGAGGCGCCACTGATTCCGCTCGATCTGCTCCGCGGCGATTCATTCCGCTACTCGGTGATCGCCTCGGTTTGTTGTTTCGCTGGGCAGACCGCGAGCATAGTTGCGCTACCGTTCTACCTGCAGCATGGGCTAGCGCAGGGCACGCTGATGGTCGGGCTCTACATGACGCCCTGGCCGTTGACCGTGGCCATCACTGCCCCGTTAGCAGGCCGTCTTGCGGATCGCGTGTCGACAGCCTGGCTTTGCGCCGCAGGCGCTGTGTGTCTCGCAACTGGGCTCGGGGCTGCCGCAGTCTGGCCGCTGAAGGGTGACCCGCTACCGCTCGTACCGCTCACCATGCTGTGTGGCGTCGGTTTCGGCCTTTTTAATGTGGCCAACAACCGCAACATGTTTCTCTCGGCACCCATCTACCGCAGTGGCGCCGCGGGAGGTATGCAGGGCACCGCCCGGTTGTTTGGGCAAACCGCGGGTGCGGTGATCATGACCTTGCTCTTTACCCTAACATCCGCCGAAGCAGCGCCTCAGATCGGTCTTGGGATCGGCGCGGTGTTGGCGTTGGTGGCAGGCCTCGTGAGCGCGCTGAGGGTCAGTCCGATGCCGTCCCGATGACCGCGTGGATTTCGCGCAATTCATGGTGGCCGCTGTCGAGAATGACGGGCGCATTCACGAGTGCCCCGCAATTGTCGGGTGCCGCACACCCTCGCCGCTCGCATGACCTGCACCCCGCTCACCGAAGCACGTCGGATGACCCATGCGGTGCAGCCGCACCGATATCCAGCAGTCCATCGTTGAACCGCCCCGGATCTAATGGAGACCTCTGAACGGCTGCATTCGAAAACAGCGTAGGGCCGCAAAGGGGTCGGGTTTCGTCACTGCCGCCTACGGAAGCAGCCGCTGCATCTGCGGTTTGGCAAAATGTAACTAAGGTAGGCAAGAACCGGCCAGAGCCAGACATAGCCACGACGAAAAACTGAACTACGCGAAAGCCTGGTAAACGATCAGAAACCGGCTGGAAGGCGCTGCGGATTTTCGGCCCGCTTGTCGGCCTGAGCTGACATTGTCGGTACAGCCAATATTGGTCCGCAAAAGGTAGGTCAATTGCCGTAGACCGGAAATCCCATCGGCTATCGGTTTCGGAAAGGACGAGGGACTTTCTGTGCGTACTCTTGGATTGGCCAGATAGTGACGGCCAGGCATCCCGCGAAGTACAATGAACCTGGAGTATCTATGTCTAGAGCCGACCTGATCGTCAATCTTGTCCGCGCCGGCACTCAGGGTGACCAGGGGTTGTTTAGGTCCACCGTGGAGGCCATGGCAGCGGAGGAACGCGCAAAACATCACCACCAGCTTGCTGATCGGCTGGAGGAGAATCTGCGCGAGGCGAACGCTCGTCCCAAGCCTGCCGAAGTTGTGCGCAGCTTTGACGGTGGCCATGGCGGGCTGCTGTATGAGGTTGACCCTCGCCGCACGCTCGGATCGGTGTTGCTGCCGGAAGGTGTCGGCCAGGCCGTGTCGGAATTGATCGAGGAGCAGCAACGGCGCGACATCCTGCGGTCCTACGGTTTGGAACCCCGCCACCGCCTCTTGCTGTCTGGCCCGCCGGGAAATGGCAAGACGACGCTGGCCGAAGCCGTCGCCCATGAGCTGATGGTGCCTCTGTTTGTTGTCCGCTACGAGGCGGTCATCGGCAGCTTTCTCGGGGAAACCAGCAGCCGCCTCAAGCGTCTGTTCGATTTTGTGCGAACGCATCAGTGCGTGCTGTTTTTTGATGAGTTCGATACGCTCGGCAAAGAACGGGGCGATACCCACGAAACCGGCGAAATCAAGCGCGTGGTTAGTTCGCTTCTGCTGCAGATTGATGCGCTGCCCAGCCATGTGGTGGTGGTCACGGCCTCCAATCACGCGGAATTGCTGGATCGCGCGGTGTGGCGGCGTTTTCAGTTGCGGATTGGCTTGCCCGCGCCGACACTCGATCAGAAAATCACTTGGTTCACCCGCTTTGAAGAGCGGATCGGCGCACCGCTTGGCCTGACGCCAAGGGCACTGGCTTTACGCCTGAAGACGGCAAGCTTCTCGGACCTTGAGGACTTTTGCCAGGATATTCATCGGCGTTATGTGCTTTCGCTGCCTGATGGCAATCTGCGTTCCATCATCAATGATCGCTTGAGCCAGTGGCAAGGCCGGGTGCAACCCGGCGCGCAACCTGCTGCCAGCAAAGCGTAACGGATGGCCGAACGCCTACCGCTGCTGCTCTTTCCAAAGCCCAGCATTTCCGGGAAAGACCCTGGCAGGCCCTTTATTCCTCGCGTGCATCTGCCATCGGCCGATCGCCAACGGGAACGGCTGGGGCCGAAGTTCGCCACGCTGCAATCGGCATTCGATGCCAGACGAATTCAGTTGCAGGCGACCGCTCCATAGGATGATCCCGAACTCGTCGTGGTCTTTGAGACGATTGGTTCGATCGGCAGCTTTGTCGGCGCAGTCAAGCGCATCCCCGGACTTGAATGGCTGCTTGAGGCCGACGAGCTCGACATCGAGGCGGACGATGATTTTTTTGACACGCGGCGTGATGAAAAATCGCTGACGGGTAGCCTGTTCCTTCTGGGAACGAATCGGCAGGCGCTGGCCGAGATTGTCAGCCTTTGGCAACGCTATCTTGAAGATCCCTCCGCCAAGTTCGAGCGCGGTTTTGGCGCCTGGATGGACGTATTCAAACATCTTCGGGATGTTCGTTTCTGGGGCCCCAAGGATCGATTGGGGCAGGACATCATCGCCTACTGGAACGATCACCTGGCCGCTGGCGACGACGCTATTCACTTTGAAATTGAGGCATGGTGCTTTGCTTCACAGGAGAAGAACCAGCGCGCGGCGGAGGAGTTGACCCGGCTGATCGGATCGCTGGGTGGGCGGATTCTGCGCAGCGCACTGATAACCGAGATTGCCTATCATGGCTTTTTGGTCGAATTGCCAGCCGACGGCGTACGCCAGCTGCTAAGCGACTCTCCACCTGAGATCGTGCTCTCTGATCGTGTGATGTTCTTCCGTCCGCGCGGGCAAGCAATCGCGCCTGCAGCCGAAGACTCTAGTCGCCATCCGGCTGGGGCACCGCCTTCACGCACAGTCTCTGGCGTTCCAGTTGTAGCCCTACTTGACGGGCTGCCGCTGCAAAACCACCCGATGTTGGCCGGCAGGCTGACCATTGACGATCCGGATGGCTGGGAGACGACCTACCCCGCAGAGGAACGCGTTCACGGCACAGCGATGGCGTCGCTCATTGCAATGGGCGAACTGGATGGCCCCAAGCTTCCGCTGGGCAGGCCTATCTATGTTCGACCGATCATGCGGCCTGATCCAACATCGTTTCGGACACCACGAACCGAGACGACGCCCAGTGATACCCTGCTGATCGATTTGGTTCATCGCGCCGTTCGCAGAATTTTCGAGGGCGAGGGTGACGCTCCCGCCGCGGCGCCCACAGTGCGGGTCGTCAACTTGTCGGTTGGGGCGGAACAGCACACCTTTGACACGGCATTGTCGCCATGGGCGCGACTGCTGGATTGGCTTTCCTACCGCTACCGCGTCCTGTTCGTTGTCAGCGCCGGCAACGCATCCGCCGATCTGACGCTTGAAACTCCCCGCGAATCCATGTCATCGCTGTCGGTGGAAGAGCGGCAGCGCCTTGCAATGCAAGCGGTTTTTGCGGACTCGATGCGCCGTCGGCTGCTTGCGCCGGCAGAGGCGATCAATGTGATTACGGTTGGCGCAGTCCACGCGGATGCCTCCACACCACGTACAAATCCAACCCGGTTCGACCTGTTCCCGCACGCTGGCGTATCGCCGTATTCGGCAATCGGCCATGGGTTTCGCCGAGGAATCAAGCCTGATGTTGTGCTGCCCGGCGGGCGCGTTCTGCATCAGGAAAACTACAGCGGTTCTCAGTACGTAACGCAGGTAAGTCTTGTGTCAACCAATGCTCCACCGGGGCACCGGGTTGCCGCTCCGCCTGGCGCCGACGGAAACGAGGTGTATTCTAGAGGCACCAGCAATGCCACGGCATTGGCGAGTCGTGGCGCTGCTCAGGCATTTGATGTAATCGAAGCGCTCCGCTCCGGTAATCCGCAACTGCTGTCGGACAGATTCGATGCCGTGCTGCTCAAGGCGTTGCTGGCCCATGGCGCTGACTGGGGCGATCTGGAGCGACAGATTCTCGATGCGCGCCCCGATATTGCCGATCGCAAGAAGCAGCGGGACTTCGTGACCCGCTTCATTGGCTATGGGTTGGCCGATATTGATCGTGCATTGACATGCACAGAGCAACGAGCCACATTGATCGGCGTGGGGGAACTGAAACATGACGAAGCACTTGAGTTTCGGGCGCCTTTGCCCCCCTGCATCAGTGCGCAGACCATCAAGCGCCGTCTGACCATCACCCTGGCATGGCTGACGCCGGTCAATGTAAGGAATTCGAAATACCGATCAGCCAGGTTGTGGATCGACCCACCCAAGGATGAATACGGCGTATTGCGCGCGAACTGCGAATGGTGGCATGTTCGGAAAGGAACGCTGCAGCACGAAGTCCTCGATGGTCAGGATGCTCTTGCCTTTGTCGATGGCAAAGAAGTTGTCTTCAAGGTAAATTGCAGCAAAGATGCCGGCACGCTCTCCGATTCAGTGCCATTTGCGTTGTGCGTATCGCTTGAGGTGGCTGAATGCCTCACCCTTCCTATCTACCAAGAGATCAGGGATCGCGTTTCGATCAGAGTTGGAGTGCAGCCGTGATCTCCTTGGCCGGGCTAAGTGGGCCCACAAATGCTGCCTAGCCACCAGTGCCTCTGACCTGCGAAACTTTAAAAATTGCAAGCTTCCAGCGTCAGCAAATAGCACCATTTAAGTCACTCGTTAGTGTCGATGGAACGGCAGCAAAGGCCGATGAAGCGACATAGGTCACTGACTCATCCTATCGGCCATTGCCGCCATTGGGGCGCGGCGTCACCAACCGTAATGAGTAGGTCAAAGGTTGTAGCCGTGGAATTCTGCTCGAACGACCGCTAGGCACTTCAGGCTACTTCGGCACCGTGCCCCTTGCTGCCACTCGATATCGCCAAAATGGTGGCCGAAATGCTGTCGTTCAATTGCGCTAGTCGAACAGCATCCACCTTCAACTGAGATCGACAACGTCCGCCTGCGCCGGCCATAGCCGGCAACCAGGTCGCCGTGTTCCATCAAATCTCGGCAGCGGCCTTGCCAGCGGCCAGCAAGACTGGGTCCCACACGGGCGAGAACGGGGGCGCGTACGAGAGGTCCATGCCGGCTACCTCCGTCACGGTCATGCCGTTCCACAGCGCCGTCGCCAGAACGTCGATGCGTTTGCCGGCATCCGCCCCGCCGACGATCTGCGCGCCGAGCAAGCGGCCTGTCCCGCGCTCGACGACCATCTTGATCTTCATCGGTTGCGCGCCGGGGTAGTAGTGCGCGCGGGTCGACGCCTCGGTGGTCACACTGATGGCAGCCAAACCGGCGACCGCAGCCTCCCTTTCGGTAAGGCCGGTACGGGCGATCTCCAGGTCTTTGAAGCGGGTGATCGCCGTACCGAGCACGCCGCCGAAGACGGCATCACCGCCGGCGATGTTGGTGCCGACAACGCGCCCTTGCTTGTTGGCGTGCGTTCCGAGCGCCACCACAACGGGCTTGCCTGTCATCCGATGGTGTGACTCGACACAATCCCCGGCGGCCCAGACGTGGGGCGTGTCTGTGCGCATGTGATCGTCGACCGTGATGCCGCCGGACTCGCCCACGCCGATGCCCGCTGCGCGTGCCAGATCGGCGTTGGGTCGCACGCCGAGCCCGATCATCACGATATCGGCCTCCACTGCGCCGGCCGCCTTGGTGCCGGCCATCATCTCTACGGCCGTGACACGTCCGCCGCTCACGGTGAAACCGGTGACCGCGGTGCCCAGCCTGAGGTCGATGCCCGCGGCCCGCATCGCGCTTGCGACGTCGCTAGCCATGTCAGCGTCCAGCACGGCGCCCATGGGCGCATCGAGCCGCTCTACCACCGTGACGTGCAGGCCGCGCTCGAGCAGGCCTTCCGCAACCTCCAGCCCGATGTAGCCGGCGCCCACCACCACGGCGCTGCGGGCGCCCGCGACGAGCAGTCGTTCCACCTCGGCCGCATCGTCGAGCGTCCGCAGTTGCAGCACCCCCTTCGCGTCGATGCCGGGCCAGCGCGGCACGATGCCCGACGCGCCTGTGCCGATCAGGAGTTCGTCGTAGTGCAGCGCGGACTCCACGCCCGCGTCGAGCTCGCGCACGGTCACGCTGGATGCATTGACGTCGATGGCGGTGACCTCGTGACGCGTCCGTACGTCGATACCCCTGGCGCGGTGCTGTTCCGGGGTGCGGGCGATGAGACTGTCCGGCGATGCCACGAACCCGCCGACCAGGTAGGGCAGGCCACAGGCGGCATAAGAGGTCCGCGACGAGCGCTCGAAGACCACGATTTCGAGTTCGTCGACGTTCTTCATCCGCCGCGCCTGCGACGCCGCGGACATGCCTGCGGCGTCGCCGCCGATGATCACCAGTCTTCGTGTCATGTGTTTTGTCCCAAGGTATGGCGCTGGAATCGGCCAGCGCTTGCTACGAGTAGCGTCTGCGCGTTTGTGAATAGATTCTGTACGTTTGCGCACCGACCAACGCTCAACCAATCTGCGAGAAGGTAACATCGGGTAGCGCGTGCCGATCTACTTTATGAGGACTTTCTGATGATTTTTCGCCAGATGTTCGAGCCGGAATCGTCGACTTATACCTATCTGCTTGCCTGTCATGACAGGGGCGAAGCAGTACTCGTCGATCCCGTGGTGGAGACCATCGAGCGTGATCTGGGCGTATTGCAGCAACTCGGCCTGCGCCTCGCATACACGCTGGAAACGCATGTCCACGCCGATCACATCAGCGCTTCCTGCCGTCTGCGGCTACGCACCGGATGCAAGATTGCGATGCCCGCGATGGACGCCCTGCCGTGCGTGGATATAGGCGTAGCCGAAGACCGACCGCTCACGGTTGGCAGCCTGACGCTGCGGCCAATCCACACCCCGGGCCACACCGAGACCCATCATTGCTATCTGCTGGATTTCGGCGGGGTGCAACGCCTCTTCACGGGCGATGCGCTGCTCATCGACGGCTGTGGGCGCACCGATTTCCAGAGCGGCAGCGCTGAAGCCCTGTTCCAGTCGGTGCGCCAGAAGATCTTCACGCTGCCCGACGATACGCTCGTTTATCCGGGTCACGACTATCAGTACCGCCATGTCTCGACGGTCGTCCAGGAGCGCGAGCGCAATCCGCGGCTAGGCGACGGGAAGACGCTCGAAGAGTTCATGCACATCATGGCGAACCTGAACCTGCCTTACCCGAAGAAGATCGATGCCGCGGTGCCCGCGAATCGCCTTTGCGGCGACTGCAGCGAGACCGTCGTCGAAGCGCTGCGCGCGATCGGCGGCACCTCGCTGCAGGGATGACTTCCATGAGCGATTCATCTTCAGATCACCAGCTCACCAGCTCACCAACTCACCAACTCACTCACCAACAAGCACAGGAGAGCTCGCCATGACAGCGAATGGGATCTGGTTTCCGATCCTGTTCCGCATTGCCCACTGGGCCGACCTGCATTTTGTTTACGGCATCCGGCACGCGCACTTACGGGTGGTCGCGGAATGAGCGCCACAAGATGTTCGGGGAACACCGCGTACCCCATTTATCCGCACGCCAACCAATGTTAATTTTCATTGTCCTCGGCGCGCTCATCGGCACCGTGCTTGGGCTCACCGGTGCGGGCGGCGGCATTCTCGCCGTCCCCGCTCTGGTGGTCGGCCTGGGATGGTCGATGCAACAAGCAACCCCGGTCGCGCTGATGGCCGTCGTGGCAGGTGCCGGCATCGGCGCGATGGATGGCTTGCGCCACAAGCAGGTGCGCTATCGCGCTGCCGCGCTGATGGCCGTCGCCGGCATTCCCTCAACACTGTTGGGACTGCGAGCGGCCCAGGCTATGTCGCAGCAGTTACTGCTCGGGCTCTTCGCGGCCGTCATGCTGCTGGTAGCGTCGCGACTCTTGTGGCAAGCCGTCAAGGCAGGGCGAGACGGCATCGCTTCGTCACCGATCGTGGGACGCGTCAACTTGATCTCGGGGCGCTTTGAGTGGAACTGGCCAACAGGCCTGTTGCTAACCGTCATCGGCGCGTTGACCGGGTTCATGGCGGGCCTGCTCGGCGTGGGCGGCGGCTTCGTTATCGTCCCGCTATTGCGTAAATTCACGAATGTTTCGATGCATGGCATCGTGGCCACATCGTTGCTCGTTATCACCATCGTAAGTTTGGGCGCGGTGATCACGGCGGTACTTCATGGCGCGATCTTGCCGCCCGCATTGACCTTTTTGTTCTCAGCCGCCACCGTCATCGGGGTGCTCGTGGGGCGCTATGTCTCGCATCGACTATCTGCTCGCCAAGTTCAGATCGGGTTCGCGTTAACGCTCTTCGCTGTCGCACTGGGCCTGCTCACGAAGGTCGTAACGAGCTACTGACTCGTCTTCCATGGCACAAAAATCTGCACACAGCGCTCTGACTACACTCGGTCAGTCAGCAGCGCCCTCGCGAGGTGCTACGCTCCACCGTTCGCTGCCGTAAAGAATGCACCGCACATCGCGCCTACTCTGGCGACAATGGAGAAGACACGAGCGCAAGCCTGGTCACCTTATATTGCCGGTATCCGAAACGCACACCTACGGATGGTCGCGGAATGATGGTCGCGGAATGAGCGACGGGGTCAGCGATGCGAAATAGCACGCGAGCGTGCTTCGGTCTCGTGGCCGCGGGTCTGGCAGTCGCAGTCAGGTTCATAGCACGACGCCGCTTGGCCCAAATGATCTTGGGATATGATTTACAACGCTATGACGGAGGCCGGCTATGAACCTCGGCCGTTTGAACCCTAGTGATGAGCGCGAATGAGTGGCGCCAATCCATACGCAGGAAAGCACGCTCAGGGCCAGCGCTGCGGCGAAGTTAATACGCAGTTTTGATTGAAGTACCTTGCTGAGGAAGTTATGGTCATTACGATGGTCGTCGGCTTTGCCTTAATAAGCGCGTTGTTCCTATTCAATTGGCGCACGTTACAGAACGACACCGCGCCGACCGGGGTTGCTTTGCCGCGCCTCCTACAGCTTGCACTTCAGCCGGTGCGATTCTTTCGCGCAGGCGTGCCGTCGCTGCCCATTTATGCATTGCTACTGTTGTCATGGGGCATGGGTGTACTGAAAGTCATGGATTTCACGGACGCGCAGATCCTCAAAAAGAACATTGGTCTCGAATTTAATTTGTTGGAATCCGTCTGGAACGCTTGGCTGCCGTATTGGATCTGGGTCGCCGGCGTGGGTGTGTTGGCCGCTGGCGTGGTCTGGTTTATTGGCTTCTGGTGGTACAAAAAGCGTTTGCAATGGAGCGGGGCCGCAGCATCGTCACCCATGCAATTGCGTCGCGTGTATGTCTTGAGCGAAGCGTGGTTATTGATCATCGTAGTCGGCTATATGGCACTCAACACCTTGCGTTACGACAATCCGAATGCGGCGTGGATAGGGGAGCATGGCGCTGCTACGGTCATCATTAATCTGGCGTATTTCTACTCGCTCGTTATCAGCTACTTTGCGGTTAGTACTTCCTTCCCCGTACGGCGTGGCCGCGCCTTATTCTGGTTTTTCGTTTTCCCCCTCTTACCCTGTTATTTTGACCTCTTATCCATCGTGGCTCGCATGCACTAGCACCGACTTTGACCATGTGATCATGTTTGGCGGACGCCAAGCAAAATCTCCAAGCTATTGTCCGATCGAGCCATCGCAGGTTGGGCTAGGTGTTTCTGATCTGCTCCAACGCGCTATCCACTGAGCGCTTGTAATAGATGTAATCCATCGTCGCCGCTGGTGCGCCCAGCCGGGTTGCGGCGCCGGAAATTTAGGAGCGTTTGCCTTGTGGTGTCAGCATCCATCCTCGGGCGCCAGAGCATGGAAACGTTGAATTCCGGCGTAGGCCACCCAGTAACGCGAGAGTGTCATCTTGCCCTGACTCAGCAAATGCCCCATGCGCGCAACGCTGATGTGCCCACCAAATCCGGCCCCATGCTTGGACTAGGCGAAACCGACGAAGAAATTCTCGAAGTCATGCGCGACCTGCGCACCCACGACGTCGAAATGCCCACCTTGACCCGAATGGCGCTTACTTAAGCGGATCCATATTCGATGTAGGGTGGGTTAGGCACGCCGTTTGTGCCGTAACCCGCCAGATATGCCGCCAGGCACTCATTAAAAAGTGCGTTGTGTTGCTTGCGCAACGCTTGGTGGGTTACGCAAAAAACGCTAACCCACCCTACATTTTGGTTTAAGTAAGCGCCATTCCACCCTGGGCCAATACCTGGCTCCCTCCGCGCACCACCTGCCTGTATTGCGCTACGCCCACCCCGACATTTTCAAAATGTTCGAACAAGAAGCGCAAGCCCTGGGCTACGCTCACTTTGCCCCGTGTGTGGACCCCCTTTGGTGTACTGGATGGCGCCTGGCCCCCACTTCTCGCCTGAAAAGCGCACTACCGCGTCATTTGGCCGGATAAACACCTTTTTCGCGCGCGGCCTGAATTGGCTGCCAAGGGCCGTACTTGTGCTGCTCCGCCGAAAAGCCCGGCGTGTAGGGAGGAAACGCAGCATCGACCGGCTTGTTCTTGCGCGCCGGGAAATCCGCTTCAAGATGCGCCTTGACCGGCCGAGATTGGCTGTTGACGTAAGCGGCCACGTCGAAGGCCTGCTCATCCGTCAGGACCGTGGTGAGGTGGGTGATGCCGCTGGGCATGTTGCCCTTGATGAAGCCGGCGGCCAGGGTGATGCGGGCCATGCCGGCGCCGTTGTTGTAGCTGTCGGCACCCCAGAGTGGCGGAAACTGGTAGCCATCGGCATCGCCCACCTTGCCACGACGCAGGCCTTGGCCTTTGTCGCCATGGCAGGCCACGCAGTTGCTGGCATAAACGAGTTTTCCGGCCACCGGATCGGCTGCGCGCGCCAGCGCTTTCAGCTTGAGGGTACCGCCGCCTTCCAGTTTTGTTCCAACCGCAAGGCCGGTCGACAGAAAGTGCAGATAGGACATCATCGCTTTCATTTCCGCGCTGTCCAGCGGCAGCTTGCGGCCGTTCATGCTGCGCTCCATGCAGCCGTTGATGCGCTCCTCGGTGGTCGAGACCGCATCCTCGCGGCCACGGTACTGCGGAAAGCTCACAAACGTACCGATCCACGGATTGCCGAACTTTCGGCCGCCGGATTCCATGTGACAGGAGACACAGGCCAGGTTGTTGCCGGCGTAGCGCTTGCTGGCGTCTTTCACCTCGGGGCCGATGTGCTTGTAGGTTTGCTCCATCAGGGCCTTGCCCTCGCGCACCGACTGGCCGTACTTGTCGTCGGGCAATTTGCTGATGTCAGGCGCTTTCCAGTCTGTTGGACCTGAGGCAGCAGCGGCTGCAGGCGGCGCAGCCGGTACAGCGCCCACAGCTGGGCTTTGGGCGAAAGCGCTGATCGTCAATCCGGCACCGAGGGCCAAGCCTATGGTGAATCTGCCGCTTCGTTTCATTTCAATCTCCACAAAAAGTTAGCCTCGGCATGCGCCTGGACTCACTGGAAACCCCGTGCAATGTGTGTCGTTGCGTGTCGTTGCGTGTCGTTGCACCGAAGTAATACATTATGGGCGGTATTTCTGGCCAGGTCCGTGCGCTAAGGAACGCAGCCCCCTACTCAGCATTGCCTCAGTCGTCACTGATCAGTCGGCATGCCAGGAACTGTGAAGCAAGTAACCGTTTCATTGCGGACCTTATTGGAACGTAACCCCACGGTCGGCAAAGGCCGAGAGCAGACTTTCACCGTAGTTGGCTCGAGTGACCGCGTAGAACTCGATGCGCCCGTCACACAAGGTGTTATTCCAATGACCGCATGACGCAATTCCGCGTCCGCTTCACGCTCGAGCACGCAACGCGAGGACCGCGTTGGTGCCGCCGAAGGCGAACGAGTTCGACAGCATTGTGCGTATAGCAATACTTACACGGGCCACATTGGGTACGTAGTCAAGGTCGCACTCAGGGTCGGGCCTCTGCAGGTGCATGGTTGGCAAGGCGACCGCATGTTGCATTGCCAGCAGCGACAAAACGCATTCGAGAGCACCGGCGGCGCCGAGCAGATGTCCGTGCAGCGCTTTTGTGGCGCTAATCGGAATGCTGTGCGCTCGTTCGCCGAAAACTGCCTTGATGGCGGCGGTCTCGACCGCGTCGTTTGCATGCGTACCGGTGCCGTGCGCGTTGATTGCGTCGACGGCGGACGCATCGAGCTTTGCCGATTGCAGCGCCGCGTGAATCGCCGCCGCCTGGCCTTCGACGCTAGGCCGGGTGATGTGGCCGGTATCAGTCGCAAGTCCATAGCCGATTATCTCGCCATGGATAGGCGCGCCGCGTGCAACAGCCTGTTCCCATGGCTCAAGCACCAACATCGCCGCGCCTTCGCCGAGCACCATGCCACTGCGATTCTTAGCGAATGGCTTGCACGAGGCTGACGGTTCGTCCGCATCGATGGCAGCCAGCGTGTGCAGTGCCTCCCAGGCCTTCAAGGAGCCAAAAGAGAGCGGCGCTTCGGCTCCCCCGGCGATAGCAATGTCGAGGTCGCCGCCGGCGACACGCATCCACGCCTCGCCGATCGCTACTGCGGACGACGAGCAAGCGGTGGAATACGTCAGGTTCGGGCCGCGCAACGCGTGCTCAATGGCTATCCATGCCGCGGGTGCATTGTGCATACCCATCAATACCGTGAACGGCTTGATGCGGTCTGAACCCTCGCCGTAGAGTGTCTTGTAACCGTCGTCGCTGGTGTGCGAGCCGCCCATGCCGGTGCCAACAAAAACGCCGGCGCGGTGGCGGTCAACTTGGCGTAAGTCGCTGCGTGAGTCGGCAAGCGCTTGGTTTGCGGCGACGAGCGCGAACTGGCTGACCCGGTCCAGCATGCGCAGTTTCGGTGGCTCAAAATGATCTTCACCGTTGAAGCGCACGGTGGCCGCAAGCGGTGCAACGAGTCGATGTGCAAATGGGAAGTCCTGGACATCAAGGCGACGAATGCCGGAGCGGCCGGCATACGCATTCGCGTACACCTCGGCGGCGCTATTACCCAGCGGCGAGATGACGCCGATGCCGGTGACCGCGACCCGCCTCATGGCGCCCGTGAAGTGGGCGCCACGGCAACGCCAGCCTGAGCATCGCCACCGTGCTGTGCCGCGATGAGGTCATCGATATAACGAACTACGTCGCCGACCGTCAGCAATGGCACGGACTCTGACTCCGACGTCAGCGTGAGCTTGAATTCATCTTCGACATTGAACAGCAGTTCGGCGAGACCAAGCGAATCGATGCCCAGCCCTTCAAGCGGTGCATCGAGTGTCAACGATACGGGAGCCTGCTGGTAGTCCTTCACCAGAATCGCACGCAGCCGCTCGAAAGTTGTTGTCATGTTATTTCCTCTGTTTCAGCTTCAAACGTCAAATAGCCTGCGATGCGAAAGTTGACGCAGCGCTCGACTCAGCAGCCAGCGCCGCGACGGGGGAGAGCAGGGCAATCGTCGCTGGATCGGCGGCGCAGCGTAGTTTGCCGCTCCATCTTGCGCCACGTGTCAGCAGCCCCGGCCAGCTCTCTGCCAGTGCCATAAGTGTCGCAGCGGAGGCTGGCCGCATCGCCATGTGGGCGAAGGCTGCGGCCAGCCGCATACGTGGCTCAAACTGTAAACGCCACTCCGCCACATAGCGACGGCGGACCTCGCGTTGCCACGCCGCCCCGAGTTCTTTTACGCGCCGCTCGACTCCGAGCAGCTGTGCACAAAGTAGCCAGGCGGATTGCAGCGCCATGCTCATGCCCTCACCGATAATCGGATGCGCCTCGCCGGCGGCGTTGCCTATGCGGAACATATCGTCGTCGGCGCGGAGTCGGCTGCCGGGCGCTAGCGGCCCGGCTGCGAGCCAGGGCCCGGCGCGGGAGGCTGCCTGTAATGCCACGCGCACCCCGCGGCACTCGCGTTTCAGCATTTTTTCGACTACCTCACCGGCGCGCAAGCCGGGCGATGCGCGCCGGTGAGCTTCCAGATGATCGCGACGGATGCAGCAGGCCACCGTGGTCACGCCGCCGTCCGCAACGACCATGCCGCCGTAGCCACCGTCGAACGACAGCATCGGAAGCAAACCCTCGTCCAGCGAAGCGCCGTGGAAGTTGGCCTTGAAGGCGAACAGGTCGGAGGCATTGCGGGTCAGGTGTCTATCCTGAGAACGCAAGGCCTCCCACGAGCCATGGGCGTCGATCGCAAGCGGGGCGCGCAACGTCAGCCTAGCCTCGGTGTCCATTGCGCGAGCTTCGCAGCGCCAGTCTCCCGCCGCGCCTTCTATCGTTTGCACGGACCAGGGTTGCAGTAACGCCACGCCGGCGGCGCGAGCTTGGCCGAGCAGCAGCGTGTCGAGCATTTCGCGCCCGAGTGCCCTGCCCCAGGGATACTTTTCATGAGCGGCGGCTGGCAAATTGGCTACGATGACGCGGTCACCACGCATCAATGCGACTTTGCGTAATTCTGCTCCGGCGCCTGCCTCGAACGCAGGACCGATGCCGAGGGCTTCGAGCAGCGGCAGGTTGCTCGCCGCAACGCACTCGCCGCAGACCTTGCGGCGCGGAAAGCGCTGTTTTTCGATTAGCGCGACTGACCAGCCCGCCCGTGCTAATAGGATCGCGGCGGAGGAACCGGCCGGGCCTGCGCCGACGATGATCGCATCGAACTGGGTCTGCATCAGTTCGCCGCCAGGCGCGCTGCGCGAAAACAGTGGCTGAAGAGCCCAGCCGAGTACTCATGTACCTGCCAGTCGACGCCCTGAGCCGGCCACAACACCGTGAGCTCGTTGGCGCGGAAGCCTGCGTGCACGCTCAGCACCGCGTCTTCGCGCGTGACCTTGTTGGCTCCGAGAGCACCGATCAGATGGCTCCCCGCGAGTGCGAGCCCAGCACGGCGCGGCTCGCAGGCGAAGAACCGGTCGCTTCTAGCAGCGATTGCATCGAGCAGCGCAGCGAGCTGCGCGCCTTCGAAATGGTGCAAAAACAGATGGGCGACGATGACATCCCAGCGCGCCGTCGAGCCACCCTTCAGAAGCGGGTCGCTGACACTGGCGGCCCAGTCGAGAACATCGAAAACTTCTGCGACAGCGGTCCACCCAAGCGCCGCGTAGCGCTCGATAGTCGAGCGGTCGACCAAGGCTAGGCGATCAAGCAAGGTTAGCTCGACCTGCGGCCATGCCGATCCGAGCGCATGGGCAACGCCGAGCATCAGACTGCCATCGCCAGCGCCAAGTTCGAGCATACGTAGCGGCGCGTTTTCCCGGCGCGACGCCGTTAAGTCACGCAAGGCGCGCTGCACGATAGAACGGGTGCCCATGGCGCGATGAACGCGCCGCAGATCGCGCCGCGAGCGCTGCGCCACCGGGTCATCAGCCGCTAGGCTGTCGAGCGTTTCGGCCGCTACTATCCTCGACATCGTCATACCAAGGTCCTGAGGGCGTTCGCGCGGGGCGTCATCAACTCACCTGCAGCAGGGCGCCGTGGCAGCTAAACCCCGCCCCGAACGACGAGAGCCACCACCAGCCGCCGGGCGCTTCGTCGGTCAGCGCCGCTTCGAGCACGAAATAGACGAACGCGCTCGACATGTTGCCGTATTCGCGCAACATCGCGGCGCTGTAGCAAAAGTCCTGAGCCTCGAGCTCGAACTCTCGCGCGAGTTCGAGCAAAACGTCACGCCCACCCGCATGCATGATCCACGCGCTGATGTCGTTCCTGCGCAAACCGGCACGTCGCAGCACGGTGTCGAGCACCCGGCGCGCATGCTCCGCAGCCAGCCGCGGAACCTCGCGCGTCAGGATGTTGCGCAGCATGCCGTCACGCTGCTCGAACATCAGCGCCTTGCGCTCGGTCGGGTCGATCAGAGAGGTGCTATCGGTCCACTCGATGCGCCGCGCGGCCGCCGCGGGATCTCGCGACAATATCGCCGCCCCGGCGCCGTCGCCAAACAGGCAGGCGCTAATCAGCACGCCGGGGTCGTTGTCGAGGTACATCGCCGCGCTGCTCACCTCAACGCAAATCGACAGCACGTGCTCACACGAGTGGGATACGAGCAGCGCGCGGCCGAGCTGAAGGTTTGGTAGTGCCGCTGCGCAGCCCTGGCCAACGAGATCGAAGGCCTGCACGTCCGCGCGCAGACCGACTCGCTCGACCACATATCCCGAAAGGCCAGGGCACAGGTAGCCGGTGCAGGTGCTGACGACGATGGCACCGATGTCACTCGGTTCCAGTTTGGCTTTGATGAGCGCACGCTCGGCGGCTTGGGCAGCGAGCGCGGGCGCGTGAGCAAGGAAGCGCTGCCCTAGCGTGTTCGGGTCGATACTGAAAACTTCTTCAAGCGAGTCGAGGGCGAGCCGGCGCGCTTCGATTCCGTTGTCACGCTGCAGGACAGTGCGCGCAATTAAATGGGAGCGCGCGTCCAGCCGCCCGAACCAGGCGGATTTCTGGAACGCATCCAAGCACTCTGCTTTGGTGTAGCGCGCCGCCGGCGTTGCGGTACCGATTCCGCGTAAGTACATGCTTGCAGTGGGCCCGAATGTAGGAAGTTTGAAGTTATGCGACCAAAGCGACTCACACGACTAACGCACGGAGCACTGTAATGCGGGGCTCATGCTGTATATTTTCGTCACGCCCGAGCGTTACGTCGCAGGAAATTCTGCGTCACCGAAACGCCGGAGTCTGTACGCTGACGTACGTAGACGCTTAGCTTGTCGGTTATTCGACTGCTCTAAGCCCGACCGCCCAAGCCTGACTGTCTAAGCCTTTCTCGTCTGCTCCAACGCGCTATCCACTGAGCGCTTGTAATAGATGTAATCCATCTCCGCCGCTGGTGCGCCCAGCCGGGTTGCGGCGCCGGACACCTGGCCGCGGTGGTGGGCCATGTGGGTCATCATATGGGTGAGGATGTCGCGCACCCAGTTGCATCTTTCCTTGCCGTCGGTGCTGCGGTAGCTAGCTTCGGAATCGAAGTAGCTGTCCGGCTGGCGTTCCAGCCAGTGTTGCAATTCGCGCGTCTCGATTTGCAAGGCCTTCTTGAGCTCGCGCCAGTCGGGGTGATGTAGCTGCATCATGTCGGTTATGGGGTGCTCGCCTTGCAGGCGCATACGCCATAGTTCGGCGACAACCAGGATGTGATCGACGGTGTGATGAATGCTGTCGAAGTAGAGGCCTTGCGGCTCCATCAGGGCCTTGGGGTCAAGGCGGTCCAGGCATTCGAAGAGCACCTGGGTGGCCCAGTGCTGGTAATCGGTCTGGTACATAAAGTATTGCTTCCAGCTCAATCCGCTCATGTCGGCTCCCGTAACAACTCATCAATCAGCTTGTCGAGTTGGGCGAAATCCGGCTCGCCCTGTAGTTGTCGCACGATGCGCCCCTGCTTGTCGATGAGAAAGCTGGTGGGCGTCACCCGCACGTCGCCGAATTGCCGCGCCAGTTCGCCTAGTTGGTCGAGCGCGACGCGGAAAGGTAGCGCCTGGCGCTTGGTGTAGTCGAGCACGTAGTTGGGTGGGTCGTAGCTCATGGCGACGGCGATGGTCTGGTAGCCGCGTGGCGCGAACTTGTTGTGCGTCTCAATAAGCTTGGGCATTTCGTGCATGCAGACGGTGCAACTGGTGGCCCAGAAATTCACCAGCACGACCTTGCCGCGCAAGTCTTTGGTGTGGATGGCTTCGCCGTCCAGCGTTATGAACTTGGCGTCGGGCGCGGCCGGCTTCTGTGAGAGAATAAAAATTCCCAGCGCTACCAGTGCGGCAGCGATAGCGAGCGTGATCGCGGCGGCGCGGGTTTTCGAGCGGCCGGCCGGCCGCGTTTCCGGGAGAGTGTCCATGCGTTCTATTGTGAGTTTTTTGTTGCCGCTTGTCATCTCGACTGCTGTCTGGCGTTTTGAAGTAAAACCTTGCTGCGGATTTCGCGTATGAACGCGTATGAACGCGGATAAAGGCGATGTTGTTTGATAGGCCGTTCCAACTCCGACGTAAGCACCGAAACTAATAACCACTAAAATTCGCCAGCGCTTTTAATCCGCGTTCATCCGCGTGTATTTGCGTCGATCCGCGGTCAAGCATTTTTCGTAGCATCGAATGTCAGCCACACTCAACCCCCCGCAGCGCGAAGCAGTCAAATATCTCGATGGCCCTTTGCTGGTACTCGCCGGCGCCGGCTCCGGCAAGACGCGTGTCATCACGCAGAAGATCGCCTATCTGGTGGAGCAGTGCGGCTTTAATCCAGCACATATCGCCGCCATCACTTTCACCAACAAAGCCGCGAAAGAAATGCGCGAGCGCGCCGGTAAGTTGCTGGCGGGAAAATCGCTGTCGTCATTGAATGTGTCGACCTTTCATTCGCTGGGCATGCGTATCCTGCGGCTGGAAGCCAAGCACTTGGGACTCAAGCCGCAGTTCTCCATCTTTGATTCCGCAGACACCGCCGGCATCATTGCCGATCTTGCGAAGGACGCCGACAAAGGTCGCGTGAAGCTCTTGCAGTGGCGCATCTCCGGCTGGAAGAGCGCGCTTGTTGAGCCGGAAGCTGCGCTCTCGCTCGCAGCAGATGAACTCGAGCACGCCGCTGCGCGACTCTATGCCGGCTACGACCAGGCTTTGCGCGCTTATCAGGCGGTGGATTTTGATGATTTGTTGCGTCTGCCTGTGCGCCTCTTTGAGCAAGACGGGGAAGCGCTGACGCGTTGGCAGGGCAAACTGCGTTATCTGCTGGTCGATGAATATCAGGACACCAACCGCACCCAGTACCAGCTCCTGCGCCAACTGGCTGGCCCGCGCGCCGCTTTCACAGCGGTGGGCGACGACGATCAGGCCATTTACGCCTGGCGCGGCGCGGATGTGGAAAATCTGCGGACTTTGCAAACGGATTATCCGCAACTCAAAGTCATCAAGCTGGAGCAAAACTACCGCTCCACCACGCGCATCCTCAAAGCCGCCAACGCACTCATTGCCAACAACACCAAGCTTTTCGAGAAACGCCTGTGGTCCGAACACGGCCAAGGCGACATGATCCAGGTGACGGCTGCGCGCGACAACGAACAAGAAGCCGAGCAAGTGGTGATGAAGCTCGTCGCCCACCGCTTCGAACATCGCGGCAAGTGGGGCGACTACGCCATTCTTTATCGCGGCAATCATCAGGCGCGCGGCTTCGAGCAACAATTGCGCAATCAAAAAATTGCCTACGCGCTCTCCGGCGGGCAATCTTTTTTCGAGAAGGCGGAAATCAAAGATCTCATCGCTTATCTGCGTTTGATCGCCAATGCCGACGATGATCCCGCCTTCATACGCGCCGTGACCACGCCGCGTCGCGGTGTCGGCAGCACTACGCTGGAGGCGCTGGGACGTTATGCGGGAACGCGCCATCTGTCGCTTTTCGCCGCTGCCTTTGAAGCTGGCGCAGCGAGCCATGTGAATCCAAAGCAACTCGAAGCCGTGTTGGAGTTCGGCCAGTTCATCAACAAAATGGAATGGCGCGCCCAGCGTGAGCCGGCGCGTCAGGTGCTGGATGACCTGCTCAATGCCATCCGCTACGAAGCCTGGCTGTTCGACACCTACGATCTGCGCGAAGCCGAAACCAAGTGGGCCAATGTGCGCGACTTCATCGAATGGCTGTCCAAGAAGGGCGATGAAGACGACAAGAAACTGGCGGAACTGACGCAAACCGTCGCGCTGATTTCCATGCTCGACAAATCCGACGACGGCGCCGACCAAGTGCAACTGGCCACGCTACACGCCGCCAAGGGGCTCGAGTTCAAACACGTTTTTCTGGTGGGGATGGAAGAAGGCCTGCTACCGCACCGCGAGTCCGTGGAGGCAGGCGGCATTGAGGAAGAGCGTCGCTTGATGTACGTCGGCATCACTCGCGCCGAGCGCAGCTTGCACATCAGCTATTGCGAGAAGCGCAAGAGTGGCAAGGAATGGCGCGCCTGCGAGCCCAGCCGCTTCATTGCCGAAATGGGCGACGACCTCAAGATGTCGGGCCGGGGCCAGGATCAGCCGGCCGACCGCGCCACCGGCACGGCGCGCTTAGCGCAGATGCGGGCGATGTTGGGTAAGGAACAGATCTAAGAACTTGGGCGCATTAACGACCGCCGGAAGTCCCCTTGCGGAACGCGGATTGCTTTTTGGGTGGTTCGTAGAACCAGGGGGCAGATAATTTATAGGTTGTTACGAAAGGCGCTGAGTTCCCGCTTTCGCGAGGACGACAAATCAAGATAAATCCGCGTTCATCCGCTTTAATCCGCCCGCGTTAATCCGCGTCAAAAATCTTCTTTTCAACCACCAAACAAAACGGGGCGTTGCCGCCCCGTTCTTTATTGTCCCGCCAGCAGCTTACTTCGCGTCCGCATCCTTGAAGCTGGCGCCCGACTTATTGGCGAGATAGGCCACCACGCGGGTGAACTCTTCGTCGGACAAGCTGCTGCCGCCCTTGGGTGGCATGGCGTTCTTGCCTTTGATGGCCGATTGCACAAGCTTTTCCAGGCCCACGGCTATGCGCGGGGCCCAGGCGGCCTTGTCGCCCAACTTGGGCGAACCCGCCACGCCCGTGTCATGGCAGCCCGCGCAGACGGTTTTGTAGGTCTCTTCCGGCGGCTTGGCGGCGCTGCCAGCCGCGCCGGCCAACTCCACTTTTGCGACTGGCTCGATACGCTTGGCGATTACTTCCGGCGCCGCATTCTTGCTGGTCTGGCCGCTGGTCACCCATTGCGCAACCAACAAGGCCAGTGCCACCGGTACAGCGATACCGAGTACGCCGGCGATAATCAACTGTTTGGGCGTACGGATCAGTCCGCCTTCGTCGTGCTGCTCGGCCATCTTGAAATTCCTCTAGTGCGGGAAAAGCGCGAATTATAGACCAACTTCTTGTTCCAGCAGCGCCTTTCAACCCCGATTCAATGGACGCTAGACGGGAAAAAAGCTATGCTTCACCACCTTGCGCCCGTAGCTCAGCTGGATAGAGTACTGCCCTCCGAAGGCAGGGGTCGGACGTTCGAATCGTCTCGGGCGCGCCAGTTACCCAGTGCCGCGAATGCGCATTTTTTTACGCCTGCCGGCCCTGATACCCGCAGAACTCGCGTCACCGCCGTCACTATGACGCCAGCACTCTCTAGGATTCTTTCGACGACCTCACGCCGCCGATGGTTCGTGCTGGCCTTGCTGTCGGCCTTGTGCGGTGCTGCTCAGGCGCAATCAGACGAATCTGCGAAACCCGAGCTGCAGCGCATCACGCATACCCTTGAAGAACAGATCGCCGCGCTGCGGCCCGTATTGATCGGCAAGCCGTATCTCGACGAGGCGCGCCGCAAGCTGGCTGTGCAGCTTGCGCGCATGAGCCGCGACATCGACAGGCCGAACGCGTGGATGGCGGATAACGCCTTGGTGGTGCGCGATTTTATCGGTGACGTGCAGGTTGTCTACGCGCTGGTATTTCGTGAGGGGACACAGCTTGTTTCCTGGGGCGCGATGCGGGCTTGGGGCATGGACCCGGATCGCCTGCATCAGCGTGCGCTGGCGAACCTCGCCGCGTTTGACGAGGAGATCAGGATCAAGCCGGTGGGCAAGCTGCCCTGGTTGAATGTTGTCGATGCCGACGGCGGTGACGATGGCGACGCGGCGAGCCGCGTGTTGCTGCATTGGCGTTGGTCGGAACTGACACTCCGATTGGGCGAAAGCTTGCTGCTGGGCATGCCGACGCGCGATGTAGTGGTATTCACCTCGACACTGGAGCCCGAACGAATCGCGCAAATGCGTGAAACGGTGGCCACCATCGAAGCGCACCAGGGCCGGCCGATCAGTCGCATGCTGTTTCTATGGACGCCGCAAGGTTGGCGCGAATACGAATAGCTTGCTCGTCTCATTCCTTGTTCTTCATAGCTACGCTCCGCTTGGCGGCCTGGCGGCGCCATTCGTCATTTCAACAAGAAAGTGTGACGGAGTATTCAACCTTTTCCCCCGTGAGTCGTTACTCTGTTAACGTCTGAACGCTCGAGACGTCATGGTCTTAATACTCGACCTTGTACGGAGGTCATCATGGTGCTATTTGCTGACATGGATACGGGAAAGAAAAAACTAGAATCGGCGGAGGAATACAGCGAGGAAGTGCTGCTGTCCAACTGGACGCCGCAGCCTGAGTTGGGCCTGGGCTTGCAAGAAGCCATGCCTGCTAAGGCTGAGCGGTCACAGACTACGCAGGACGTCGAAGCGTTCATGCGTGCTGTTTACCTCAGCCAGGAATAGAGCTGCCAGAAAGGGCGCGCCAGTCTCCGGGCTGGTCGGTGCGCTTTTCCTGGTTTGCCGGGTACCGGCTTGCTTTCCGTTTTGTCCCCAGATTGAAGGGAGCTGCAAGGGCTTCACCTTCCGACAAGTTGTAAGATAAACTCCGATGTCATGACGCGTCGCAAACCGACGCGCCACTCTCGCTCAAGAGTACAACTTACTGACCACATGGCCACTCTGCAGGAAACACGCGCCGGCTACCAACACTTCCTCGCCATCCCGACTCGTTGGATGGATAACGATGCCTACGGCCACGTCAACAATGCAGTGTATTACGCCTATTTCGACACCGTCATCAACGATTACCTGATTCGCCAAGGCCGACTTGATGTCGACGGCCAGGTCGTAGCCTATTGCGTGGAGTCGAACTGCCGCTACCATCGTTCGATTGGCTTTCCGGAAACGCTGGACGCCGGCCTGCGCGTGGCTCATCTGGGTAATTCTTCGGTACGCTATGATGTTGGCTTGTTCAAGGCCGACGAGGACAAGCCCGCCGCGCAAGGCCATTTCGTGCACGTCTTTGTGGATCGGACAAAGGGGAAACCGACGACGATCCCAGAAAATATCCGCGTCTGTTTGCGGCGGCTGCAAGTGTAAGCTTCGACTACAGGGGGGGCTGTCATGAACAAGTTCAAGCAAGGGCTCTACGGCGCTGTCTTGGTGCTGACGTTGCACGGTGGTTGGGCGACCAGCGCACTAGCTGAAGATGGCATCACTGACAACAGCATCCTGGTCGGCCAGTCCGCCGCTTTGACTGGTCCCGGCGCGAGCCTGGGTCTGGAGATGAAACAAGGCATCGAAGCCTTGTTCAGCTCGGTGAATAAGGAGGGCGGCGTTAATGGGCGCAAGCTTAAGCTCATTGCCCTCGACGACGCCTTTGATCCGGGCAAGGCCGAAGACAACACGCGCAAGCTCATCAAGCAGGAAAAAGTGTTTGCCCTGCTGGGTTATGTCGGCACCGGCCCCAGCAAAGCGGCGATGCCGGTCTTCATTGCTGCGAAAGTGCCGTTCATCGGCGCTTATAGCGGCACCGAAGCCTTGCGCACTCCGTTTAACCGCCTCGTGTTCAACGTGCGTGCCAGCTATATCGAGGAGGCTGGCCCTATTATCCGCAGCCTCAAGGCCAGCGGTTCTTCCAAGATTGCGATCTTTTATCAGAACGATGCTTTTGGCCAGGAGACCAAGCTGGCGATTGAGAAAGCACTGGCGGCCACGGGCGACAAACTGGTCGCGGTGGCCACTGCCGACCGCGCCCCGCAGAGCATCACCTGGGCGGCTGACGCCATCCTGAAGTCCGGTGCTGATGCGGTGGTACTGGGCTGCGATCTCGTCACCTGCAGCGAGTTCATCGCGAAAGTGCGCGACCGCGGCACCTGGATGGCGTTTGCTGTTTTCTCTACCATTGGCTCAAATGGGCTGATGGACAAGTTCGGCGACGATGCGCGCGGCATCGTTATTCCACAAGTCATGCCCGCGCCCTTCAGTGCGTCAATTCCGCTGATTCACGATTATCGGAAAGCCATGAAGGATGCGGGCTACGAGAAATTTTCCTACGGCTCGCTGGAAGGCTATTTTGCCGCCAGGGTATTCGTCGAAGGTGTACGTCGCGCCGGCAGGCCGCTTACGCGCGATAAACTCATTAGTAGTCTCGAGTCTATGAACAGCACGGAAATCGGTCGTCTGCCGGTGTCCTTCTCACCGAATAACCACAACGGTTCCCACCTCGTCGAAATCACCGTCGTTGCCAAAGGCAAGACACTGCTGCGCTAAGCCGAGTGATCGGGCGTCAGCCCATTGCTGTCACAAGGCTGCGCTGCGGTCACCGCGGTGCAGGCCCAAAAGTGGTTCATTCAAGCGACGCCCTAGCGCCATCACCTTGAAGCGCTCGCCCATCTCTTGCGGGCTGATGAGCTTTTGCACGCCCGCCGCCATCGGCAGATAGCGCGTCGGTTCGTCCGCCGGACAGCGCGAGAGTATTTCGGTGATGCCGCAATTTATTAAGAATTGCGCCTGGCTGGTGTAGCCATAGAGATCGAGACCGGCGTCGTGCGCCGCCGTAATGACGGCCGTGAAATCGACGTGCGCCGTAATGTCGTTCAGCCCCGGCAACCAGAAAGGGTCTTCGTGGGCGTGTTGGCGGTAGTGGCAGAGCAGACTGCCGCGGTCGCGCTGGGCATGGTAGTACTCATGTTGTGGGTAGCCATAATCGATCAAGAGCAGCGCGCCGACTTCGAGGATGCGCCCCCATTCGGCCGCCCAGGCGCGCGCCGCGAGGTTGATTTCGCTCATGAAAGGTGCGGCCACTGGCAGAGCCGTCGCCGCTTCCAGCAGAGCGCCCGCAGCCGTACACTCTTGCCACATGAAGCTGCCATCGGTATGCAGCGCGACGCCACGCTCAAATATCCCCTCTTCGCGCCAGACCACGACATGGGTGGGCAACGCGTCGAGTAATTCGTTGGCGATGATGGCGCCCTTGAAAGTCGTCGGCAACGCCTCCAACCAGCTCACGCGCGCGAGCAGCGCCGGTGCGCGGGTAGCGAGCGTTTGCTGCTGCCGCAGGCGCAGCTCGCCTGACAGTTCGAGGATGGCGTAGCGCTCGGGCAAACGGTTAAGTCGTTGCAACTCCAGCAACAGATCAGCGGCCAGCGCGCCGCTGCCAGCGCCTACTTCCAGCACTTGGTCGGCACTGCCCCGCATGATCTGCGCGACTTGCGCCGCCAGAGTCTGGCCAAATAAGGGCGATATTTCCGGCGCGGTGATGAAGTCGCCTGCTCGACCGAACTTGGTCGCACCGCCGCTGTAATAGCCCAGGCCCGGCGCGTAGAGCGCCATATCCATGTAGTGCGCGAAGGAAATCCAGCCGCCGGCCTGCTCGATAGCGTCGGCAATGTGTTGTCGCACACGCTGGCTGTGTTCGAGGGCGACGGGGTCTGGCGTGGGCAGGGTCACGAGGATGGCGAGCGGGCTTTTGAAGAGGCCGCATGGTGGCCGAATCCGTTAGAATCCGCAATTGCCTTGGCAGTTAATTTTGATGGATATGTGATGAGCGATTTGACAGGAAAAGTGGTGTTAATCACCGGCTCCGCGAAACGTGTTGGCGCCGAAATTGCACGCACACTGCATGCATCTGGCGCCACCCTGGCCTTGCATTATCGCAGTGCGGCGGCGGAAGCGCAGACGCTGGTGGCCGAGTGCAATGCCGCGCGCGCCGGCTCGGCGCTGGCCTTTCAGGCCGATCTGCTGGACGGTGAGCAAATATCCAAATTAGTGACCGAAGTGGCGGAGCATTTCGGCCAGATCGACGCCTTGGTCAATAACGCCTCGAGCTTTTACGCCACCCCCATAGGCCGCATCGGTGAGGCCGAATGGAACGATCTCATAGGCACCAACCTTAAAGCGCCATTAATGCTGGCGCAGGCGGCGGCGCCGCATCTGGCGGTGTCGCGGGGCGCGATTGTGAATATCACCGACATCCACGCTGAGCGGCCGCTGCATCATTACACGCTGTACTGTGCCGCCAAGGCTGGGTTGGCCGGGCTGACACGCGCATTGGCCCTCGATCTTGCGCCGGACGTTCGGGTGAATGGTGTCGCGCCGGGGCCGGTTCTGTGGCCGGAGAACGCTGCTTTTGATAGCGCTGCTCAAGCAAAAATTCTGGCGCGTACGCCGCTGCGGCGCAGCGGCGAGCCGGCCGACATCGCGCGCGCCGTGCGCTTTCTGCTGGCTGACGCGCCTTTCGTCACGGGCCAGATCATCGCCGTGGACGGCGGTCGCAGCATAGACTTGTGAAATCATGACCAGCGTAATGCACAACCTGCTGGGCGCAATGGGCAACGCGCTCGACGAGCGCCAGCGCCATGAGGCCAATAAGCTGTCCAAGCGCTTGCGCCGCAATGTCGGCCAGGCCATCGCCGATTTCAATATGATCGAAAACGGCGACAAGGTGATGGTCTGCCTCTCTGGCGGCAAAGACAGCTATGCCTTGCTCGACATCCTGTTGCAAATGCGCGAGATAGCGCCCATTCATTTCGACATCGTCGCCGTCAATCTGGATCAGAAACAACCGGGCTTTCCTGCCCACGTGCTGCCGGAATACCTCGCCAAGCTGGGCGTGGATTACCGCATCGAGGAGCAGGACACCTATTCCATTGTCAAACGCGTGGTGCCGGAGGGCAAGACCACTTGCGCGCTGTGTTCGCGGCTGCGTCGCGGCGTGCTCTATCGCGTCGCCGGCGAGCTGGGCGCGACCAAGATCGCGTTGGGACACCACCGCGACGATATCCTGGAAACGCTGTTCCTCAACCTGTTCTATGGCGGCAAACTCAAGGCCATGCCGCCGAAATTGGTTTCGGACGATGGCCGCCATATCGTCATCCGTCCGCTGGCCTATTGTCGTGAGCGCGATCTGGCGAGCTGGGCCGAACTGCGAGGCTTCCCCATCATTCCCTGCAATTTGTGTGGCTCGCAGGAGAATTTGAAGCGCAAGGAAATGAAGGCCATGCTAAACGAGTGGGACAAGCGTTTTCCCGGCCGCGTCGAGAAGGTCTTTGCCGCCCTCGGCAATGTCGTCCCCTCGCACCTGGCCGACCCGGCGCGCTACGATTTTGTGAACCTGCGCGCCAGTGGCCAGGCCGATCCGCAGGGTGATCGCGCCTTCGATCCGGACGAGCTTGAGGAGCCCTTCGTGATTCCGCTTCGCGCCAGTGACGTGGTTTGATATGATCTGCGCCAGAAGAGCGGCCGGCCACACGTGAATATTCTTCAAATAATGCAAATTCACTACCGCTCCCATCGCTAATACCACCCTGCCGGGATCCGCATAGGCATGAGCAAAAAGACCGAACGTAATCTCTGCGTGTTGTTCGCCGATGTGTCCGGCAGCACCCGCCTGTATGAAAAACTCGGAGATAAGGAAGCGCTGCACGCCGTGGAGCGCTGCATCAACCGCATGTCGCGCACCACCGAGCAGTATCACGGTCGCGTCGTCAAGACCATAGGCGATGAAGTCATGTCCGCCTTCGACAGTGCCGAAGCAGGCTTCCAGGCCGCCTGCGAAATGCAGTTGCGCATCGACGATTTGCCGCCCTTACGCGGCGTCAAACTGGCCATCCGCATCGGCTTTCACTACGGCTCGGCCATTGAGGAAAACAACGACATCTTCGGCGACACAGTGAATACGGCGGCACGCATGGCCGGCTTTGCCAAGGCCGGCCAGATCATTACCAATGCCGCCACGCTGGAGGCGCTGCCGCAGTTGCTACGTCAATCCACCCGCGACATCGATGCGCTTTCCGTGAAAGGCAAGGCCGAAGATATGCGCGTCTTCGAGGTGATCTGGCAGGAATCAGACGAGCTGACGATGAAATCGGCCGGCATCGCGCCGCCGTCGCCCGCCGCCTTGCTGACGGTGCGGCATGACAGTCTCGAATGGGTATTGAGTGTCAACAACAGCTTGCTGTCGCTGGGGCGTGATTCGGCCAGTGACGTGGTTATCGCCGATAAACGTGCCTCGCGCAGTCATGCCAAAATCGAACGACGTCGCGACAAGTTCGTGTTGATCGACCAGAGCACCAACGGCACTTACGTGAGAATCGATGGCGAAGCCGAATTCGCCCTCAAGCGGGAAGAAGTCATATTGCGCGGGCGCGGCATCATCAGCTTCGGTCACGCGCACGCGGACGGCAGCAACGAGGTCGTGGAGTTTCAGGTCGGCTGAGCCCTGCGCGACGCTTTTCCGCCGCGGGCCGGCAGGATTTCCTGGCTTAAAAGGACAAAAAGACAAAACGCGGCATCTCACGATAGCCGCGTTTTGTCTTTTGTAGATCCCCCGCCTGTGCCGTCAGGCCGGCATCCTGAACCTAGGGTTCAGAGTGGCCACGTTCCGGTCACCGTAGGTTCGTCCAACGAGGGACGCTCACAATAGTGACGCTGTGGTTCGCGACCAATGCCAACGTATTGGTTCAAGGAATGTATGGCCCAGTCGAACACCGCAGGGGAATTTCTGCGCGACCGGATGAAACTAAACGACGGAGCGGGGATGCTGGTCTGGTGCTGCTAGAAGAGCTGTTCCTGGCTGGCCATGGCTTCATCAAGCCGCGACTGCATGGAACCGATTCTACGCCGGAACTCTTGCATGTCAAACCCGCCGGGCAACTTGATGGAAAGTAATTCGTGGGCGAGATTCAGGGCGGTCATGACGGCCAGCCGCTCGCCGGTAGATTTGGTTTTTTCGGCCAGGTCGCGCATGCGCTCGTCGACGTAAGCCACCGCCGTTTTGAGCGCCTCGCGCTCCTCGGGCGTACAGGCCACGCGGTACTCGCGGCCCATCAAGACGATATCGAGCGTATCCGGGGTTTTTGCCTTGGCGTTCATAAACTTGTCATTCCGGCAGGCGTTCCATGAGACCTTCCAGGCGACCGCAGGCGGCGTCGATTTTGTCGTTCAGGAGTTTGCGTTCGCCTTCCAGGCTGGCCACGCGCGTGCGCAGATCCTGATTTTCGCTGCGCAGGTTCTGGCACAAAGCAATGAATTGCTCGATTCTTTCTTCGAGCGCAAAGAGTTCGCTGTCCATCCCGGAAAACTAGCCGAAAAGACTTTTGAGGTCAAGCAATAACGCCTTACTGTGAAAGTTGTTTGTGATTGCGGGGGCATTCGCACGCGGCGTCGCGCGCCAACACGCAAGCGGCGATTTGAAGGCTATAATCCGCCCGCCGCGCAGCACACCGCGCGGCATCCTGTTCAAGGTGCCCAACCGGCTTCCAGCCGGCGGGTTAAACGGGAATGAGGTGCGTCGAGGGATCAACCCCCTCGGCAAAGCCTCAGCTGCCCCCGCAACGGTCAGCGAGTGCGGGTACGTCATTGGGTGTCAAACCCTCGCCACTGTGAGCAATCATGGGAAGGCGACGTACCAAGACTCGCGAGCCCGGATACCGGCCTGTACAGACATGTTCGGAAACGCCACGGGGGTGTGGCGGCCGGCTACGGGCCGATAGCTAAGTTAGTACTCGCCCGCACCGATCTCGACTCCTCCCGACTTTCCGTTTTTTCGCCATTGTCCGGCGGCGGGGACGCTCGCCGGCATTTAGGGAGTCTGTCATGCATCCGTTCATACGGCGCTACGCGCCTGTCGCCCATTTTGTCCTTGCTTGCTGCTTCGCATCCTCGGCCGCCCAAGCAGCCACCGAGGAAATCATCGTCACCGGCACCCGCTTCGTCGATTCCTTTCGCGACAAGCCGCTCAACGTCAGCATCATTACCGAGGAAGACATCCGTAACAGCGCCGCCAAGACGGTGCCCGACCTAGTGTCTGAAAAAGCTGGCGTGTCAGTTCATGATTTTTATGGCAACAATGCCGCCAATGCCGGCATAGACCTGCGCGGCGCTGGCGCCACCGGCGGATCCAATACGCTGGTGCTGCTGGATGGCCGCCGCATTAGCGACATTGATCTGGCCGGCGTGCAATGGTCGGCCATCCCCATGGTCGCCATCGAACGCATTGAAGTGCTGCGCGGCAGCGGCACCGTGCTGTTCGGCGGCGGTGCGACCAATGGCGTCATCAATATCATCACCCGTTCGCCGGCGCGCATCGGTAACACGGCACAGTTTTCGCTGTCGGCTGGCAGTTATGACACCTACCAGGGTCAGCTCTATGCCAACAAATTCTGGGAGCGCTTCGGCATTTCGATCGTCGCCAGCAATTACGACAGCGACGGATATCGCAAGAACAACAGCAACCGGCAGTCGAACGTCGAGACCAAACTGACTTGGCTGATGGACAACGCGCAGTTGCAACTGCGGCTGGGCGCAGACCGGCAGGACATCCGTCTGCCCGGTGCGCGGCTGGTGGATCCGAGCATAGGCGTTAATTTGCTGGACACCGACCGGCGCGGCACAGTAACCCCGTTGGATTACGCGACCCGCGATGGCAATCGCGCCGCGCTTGAATACAGCCACACCATGCCCTTCGGCGACATCAACGTCGATCTGTCCTACCGTAATCGTCCGCAGACTTCCTATTACGATTTCAGCGGCTTTCCGCTCTACACGGTGACCGATCTGGACATGCTGGCTTTCGCACCGCGCGCCCGCATCGCGCATAGCTTGTTCGGCGGCCCCGGCAATCTGGTGGTGGGGCTGGACTGGCAGCGCTGGCGCTATCAGCGCGGTATATCCGATTTTCCGGCGAATAGCGGCCAGCCTCACAACCGCATCGGCGCCACGCAATACAACACCGGGTTTTACGTGCAGGACACCTCGCAGCTCACCGAGAACCTGAGCATGCTGGCCGGCGCGCGCGCCGAGCGCCAGAGCTTGAGCGCGACGGACGAATACGATGCCGCCTCACCGGGCGGCGCCTTCGGTTCCGGCGCCCCGGCCGCCTCACGCGTCGATCATCAGCATGCCGCCGATCTGGGCTTGCGCTATCAGTTGCAGCCTTCCTGGGCGCTGATCGGCAAACTGGCGCGCAGTTTCCGGCTGGCCAACGTGGATGAAATCTACGAGCAATCGGCCTTTTTCAGCAACGAGTTCCAGTTGTTGCGACCGCAGACCGCTGTCACGGGTGAAGCGGGAATCGCCTACCATCAGGGTGCAACCCACGTGCAGGCCAGCGTTTTCGTTACCGACGTGAAAGACGAGATACATCTCGACCCCTTCACCAGCGGCGTAGGCAATACCAATCTGCCGCCCTCGCGTCGTCGCGGCCTTGAGTTGGAAGCCAAGACCCAGGCCACCAAGGACTTGTCGCTCAATGCTGCTTACACCTACACGGTGGCGCGTTTCCGCATTGGCGAGTTTGTCGGCGGCGGCTTTGCTTTGTCCAACAACGTCATCGCAGGCAAGACCGTGCCGTTGGTGCCGCGCCACAAGCTCAACCTCGGCGCATCGTGGCTGATCCAGCCGCAAACGCGTTTGACCGCCGCGGTAAATTACGTGGGTCGTCAGTACATGGAAAACGATGAGGCCAACGATCTAGGCGCCATGATTCCCGCCTACACCGTGACCGACCTCAAGCTGAGCCATGAAATCGGCGACTTCCGCTTGGCTCTGGCGGTAAACAACCTGTTCGACCGAAAGTATTACAACTACGGCGTAAAGAGCGCGTTCACCGCCGGTCGCTACAATGCCTATCCGCTTCCGGAGCGCAACGCCATGCTGACGATGGAGTATCGATTCAAATAAATATTTTTTGCCACGGATGAACGCGGATGAACACGGATGACATGCCAAGGCCGATGCCTGCACGGCGACGTGAGATCGTCAAAGGGCAGCCTGCGCTCGCTTTCTTCAACATCATCCGCGTTCATCCGCGTTTATCCGCGTCATCCGCGGCCAAAAGCTTTTCACACGCTGTACTGAATTGAGCACGACATGAAACGCGGCGCGCTGACCAGTCTGCTGATCCTGCTCCTTATCGCTGCGGCGAGCGTCCTGCTCGCGGTGGTGTGCGGCAGCGTCTCGCTCGACTGGTCGGCGCTGTTGCGCGATAGCGACGCCACCTCGCGCACCATCTTGCTGGAGCTGCGTTTGCCGCGCGCGCTATCGGCTTTCGCCGTTGGCGCGCTGCTGGCATTGTCCGGCGCTTTGATGCAAATCCTCCTGCGCAATCCCCTCGCAGACCCTTATGTACTGGGCCTCTCCGGCGGGGCGGCGGTGGCGGCGCTCGGCGCGCTCATGCTCGGCGCGGCCGGCCTTATTGTTTCCGGCGCAGCGCTGGGCGGCGCCTTGTTCTCGGTATTTCTCGTCTTCACTTTAGCGCGCGGCGACTACAGCTACACCCATGCGCGCCTGCTACTCACCGGCGTGGTGGTGGCGGCCGGCTGGGGCGCGGCGATCTCGCTGCTGCTCGTGCTGGCGCCGGATGCGCGGTTGCGCGGCATGCTGTTCTGGCTCATGGGCGATCTGGGCACGGCGGGCTTCCCCTGGCTGGCGCTGGCAACCTTGGTGGCGATGCTGGCGCTGTGCCTGCCTTGGGGCGGCAGCCTCAACATCCTCGCCCAAGGCGATCTGACGGCACGCGCCCTCGGTGTGCCGGTCGCCCAGTTGCGACGGCTGCTGTATTTCGCCGCCTCGGCCTGCGCGGCGGTGGCCGTCACCAGCGCCGGCACCATCGGCTTTGTTGGCCTGCTCGCACCCCACATGGCGCGCATGGCACTGGGCAACGACCAGCGCCTGCTCCTGCCCGGCGCGGCGCTGATGGGCGGTGCGCTGCTCACGCTGGCCGATACCGCAGCGCGCACCGTCATCGCCCCCGCGCAATTGCCCGTGGGCGCACTCACGGCGGCGCTGGGCGTGCCGCTGTTTCTCTACCTCATGGCGCGGCGATGAATAAGGCCGTGAGCGCAATCCTCCAAACCGAAAATCTCGCGGTGACCATAGGTGGAAAATCTGTCTGCGCCGGGCTGGACATGGCGCTCACGCGTGGCGCCTGTCTGGGCATCCTCGGCATGAACGGCATCGGCAAGACCACGCTGCTGCTCACGCTGGCCGGCCTGCGCCAGGCCGACGGCGGCAATCTCACTATCGACGGCAAGCGTCTCGAAGACTGGCGTGGCCGCGAGCTGGCCCGCGTGCGCGGCCTCATGCCGCAGGATACGCACGACGCCTTCCCCCTCACCGTGCTGGAAGCCGCGCTGGCCGGCCGCCACCCGTATCAATCAAGCTGGGGCTGGGAAAGCCGCGCAGACATGGCCCTGGCGCGTGAGGCGCTAACGCGCGTCGATCTGGCGGCGCTGGAAGAACGCGATTGCGCCACCCTCTCCGGCGGCGAGCGCCGCCGCCTGGCGCTGGCGACGCTCTTGGCGCAGTCGCCGCAACTTTATCTGCTCGACGAGCCGGTGAACCATCTCGACCCGCACCATCAAATCCTGCTGCTCGATCTCATTGCGCAAGAATGCCGCGAACGCAATCGCACCGCAGTGATGACCCTGCACGAACCCAATCTCGCCGCGCGCTATTGCAGCCATGTGCTGCTGCTCTACGGCAACGGCGAAGCCCGCTACGGCACACGCGAGGCGCTGCTCACCGCAGAAAATCTAAGCCGCCTTTATTGCCACCGCATGCTGGCGCACGAGACGGCGGAGGGGCTGTGCTTTTTGCCGGCTTGAAGAAGGGAAAGACAGAAAGGGCCGAAAGGGCAGAAAGCGAAAGCAGTCGTTTGGCCTTGATGGACGGCCATTGACGCCCTACCCGCTTTGCCGGCCTCCTTCACGAATAGGTCTCGTTCGGTGACTTAATTCACCCTGAACACCTTCATGACCTCATCGCCCAGATGATTGATGACTTTCACTGCAATCCGCCCCGACTTCGGTTTGTCAAACGGACGTGAAGTATCACTATTGAGCGTCGCCCAGGCTTCGGGGTCGATCTCGGCTTTCAGCGTGGTTTTGAGGGCGCTGTAAGGATCGTTGGCGCCGAGGAAGTAGGCGTGGCGGACGAAGAAGCTTTCTTCGTTGTAGTCGGAGTCGATAAACCAGCAGGCGATGCCGTCGGCGCCGTCGCTGATGACTTCGCCGGTCTGTGGTTTGAAGACATCCACGCCGTTCACTTTCACGCGCAGCTTGCCGTTGGCTTCGTCGATGAGCGTGATATCGGGCTCGCCGAAAATCACAAACAGATTGCCTTTGCCGGTGTTCTTCAGGTCTTCGGCCATGTGCAGGTCGGCGTTCATGCGCGCCTTCAGCACGGGGATGCGGCCGAGCTTGCTGAACTCGGTGGTGTGGGCTTCGTAGTTGAAGGCGCAGGCGATGAGCACATCGAAATCGGCATCGCCAGCCTCACGGGCCGCTGAGACCAGATCGGCGCGCTGCACGGTGCCGAATTCGGAGCCGATGAAAATGGCGGCGCGTTTCTCTGCATCACCCTCCATGTAGCGGCCCTCGGCGCAAACCAGATCGCCGGGCCAGGGTGTGAGCGAAGTGAAGGTGATGCGGTCTTCCTTGTGCGCCTGCTGCACACCGGCGGTCTTGAGGTTGTCCAGTATCATCTGCGGGAAGGATTGTTTGGCCCCATAGTCCTCGCGGGTCTGTTGCAGGGTATCGATCAGCTCGTCGTTCTCATCCACGCCCAGCATGCGGTGGGGCGAAAGGCTCTCCACGGTGAACGGGCCGGCGACGCGGACGCATTTCCTGTTTTCGTAGGGCTTGTCGTAGAGGTATTCGAACTCGGCTTTGGCGGCGATGGATTTGTCGATTTCCGTCTGCCGCGCAATGCGTGCCTGCCACCAGTCGGCGTGCAGTTTTTTCGCCGCCTCTGGCCACTTTGCATCACCCTCACGCGGAATTTCCCAATCCGGCCATTGCTTCTTGAGCGCAGCGTTTAGCTTTTCGCGCAGCGGCTCTAGCTTCATCTGCCACTGATCCCAGATGACATAGATTTCCGCGTTGTTGGCAATGGAACCAAGCGTGATGTGCGGCACGCGCTCATAGACGAAGCCGTGGCGGATGTTCCCGCGCACGGGCTGTGAACTGGGCGCGGTGCGAGTGACTTCGGCTTCTTTCATCTGACCTTCGCGCGAATCGGCCAGCAGGTAAAACGGATAGCGCGCGCCCATGATGCGGGCACGGGCGAGCGCCAGTGCAACGCGCGAGGTATCGATGGTGATCCAGCGGCGACCCCATTGTTCGGCGACGGTGGCGGTGGTGCCGGAGCCGCAGGTCGGGTCGA
>Ga0209181_10000523_pt1 | contig 71754 bp, 66 predicted proteins | sample MAT05_FD_187208 | JGI IMG/M metagenome (GOLD analysis project Ga0209181, IMG submission 187208) | Freshwater microbial communities from Lake Fryxell liftoff mats and glacier meltwater in Antarctica - MAT-05 (SPAdes) (version 2) | ecosystem: Environmental > Aquatic > Freshwater > Ice > Liftoff... | reverse complement strand
CCCAACCTCCCGATGCATCGGGACAGGCTCTCTCCCGAAATAATCTGGATCTTCGACAAGGGCAAGGGGAGCAGAGTCTGAAAATTAGAAATTGTATTCGCTTGGCTATCAGACAGCTAACAAAGGTGTATAATTGTCGCAGCATCCATGGGTTGCTTAGTTTTAGTTTTGCCGTTAGGTATACAGATTACTATGGTTCATTAATAACTCATCGTCTGAACGCCTTAACGGCGATTTACTTATTTGTTCAATCAATATCAAAGGATACCGCTGCAATTTCAAGCCATTAAAATGTAGTTTTTTCAACAACCAAAAATGTTGGGGATGATTGAACCGGTGTAATAATTACAAATACTGAAACGCATGTGTGAATAAAAAGTGACCCATATATTTGGCAGGGTTTTTACAACAAATATCAGGGGTGATAAAAATGATGTTCTTAAAATGTATTTTTGATATGATACCGGGACGGCTGGTTTAGACAGATGAAGGGAATGATGAACGTTTTCACGCCGGTTCCTGCTTTTTATACAATCATGCAATAATTAATTTGAGAAATGAAAAAAAAAATTAGCGGAATCATTTTATTTGTAAAGAAAGTAATATTAGAATTTTTTGATGACAATGTATTGAAGTATAGTGCTTCTTTATCTTATTACACGGTCTTTTCACTGGCTCCAATGCTTATCATCATTTTTGCAATTTGTGGGTTATTATTTGGCAAGGAGGCCATCCAGGGGCAGGTATATGGCGAAATAAAAGACCTGGTGGGAGCCAATGCGGCGCTCCAGATACAAGAGACGATCAAAAATATACACCTTACTAAAAATACACCCATAGCCACATTTATAAGTATTGCCATTTTATTGGTGGGTGGCACCGCCATTTTTGGAGAAATACAGGATTCGCTTAATAAAATATGGGGACTAAAAATAAAAAGTAAAAAAGCATGGTGGAAACTGATTCTCAGCCGCCTGCTCTCTTTCTCACTGATAATCAGCCTAGGCTTTGTATTGATGGTTTCGCTGCTGCTCAATGCATTGATAGCCCTGGTGGGTAATCATTTGAACAAGCTTGTTTCTGGCGTTGGTAAAATATTTATACCGGTAATTGATAACCTTGCCACCTTTTTAATTACTGCCGTAGTATTTGCTGTGATTTTTAAAGTGTTGCCGGATGCAAAAATAAAATGGAAAGATGTAAGCGTGGGAGCGTTTATTACTGCAATACTTTTTACGCTGGGTAAAATCGCCATCGGGTGGTATCTTGGCCAAAGCAATTTAGCCACCATTTACGGAGCTGCCGGATCGGTGATTATCATCATGGTGTGGGCCTATTATAGTTCGCTGATACTTTATCTGGGTGCCGAATTCACTAAAGTGTATGCCACACAATATGGCACCAAAATACAACCCAGCGACTACTCGGAGTGGATAATAATTGAACAAATACCCGTTGCAAATGCCACATTAAAAGAAGAAGTATTAAAGTAGTTGTATCTTCATAAAAAATTTGGGTTTATGAAGAAGAGTGTATTGGTTATCGATGATGATGTGGATATGTGTGCCTTGTTAAGCAGGTTTCTGAGTAAGCATGGATATATAGTGGATACTGCACACAGCAGCAGCAAAGGAATTGAAAAATTTAAAGCCGGTAATTTTGATGTAGTAATTTCAGATTTCAGGCTGGGCGAAAAAAAAGATGGTAAGGATGTATTAATTGAAATTAAACAACATAATCCTGCTACCATTGTACTGATCATTACCGGGTATTCAGATATAAAAATAGCAGTAGATGTAATTAAAGCAGGTGCTTATGACTACATCACCAAACCACTTGTACCGGATGAGGTATTAAGTGTTTTAAGTGCAGCTTTGCAAAGCCCATCCAACACGGCGTCACCGGAACCATTTATTGGCAGCACAAAAAATGTCAAGAGAGGCAATAATCAAAACAGCGAATTTTTAGTAGGCCAGTCCTCCACTACCAAAGAATTATACAACCAGGTAGAAATGGTAGCCCCTACCAATTATAGTGTAATATTATATGGTGAAAGTGGTACGGGAAAGGAAGTGATTGCCAAAACCATACATGAATTAAGTAGCCGGAAAGGACGCCCCTTTATTGCAATGGATTGTGGCACATTATCAAAAGAGCTGGCAGGTAGTGAATTATTCGGGCATGTAAAAGGTGCGTTTACCGGGGCCATCAACGATAAGGAAGGCCATTTTGAACTGGCCAATGGAGGAACCCTTTTTTTAGATGAGGTGTCCAACCTTTCTTCGGAGATACAGGCTTCGTTATTGAGGGTAATACAGGAAAGGAAATTTAAAAGAATTGGTGGCAACAAAGAAATGGATGTGGATGTACGTATCATCGTAGCTACCAATGAAAACCTGCAGGATGCATACCGCAATGGAAAATTCCGGGAGGATCTTTACCATCGTTTCAACGAATTTGCCATTAACCTCCCGGCCCTGAGAAACAGGAAAGAAGACATCCTGCTTTTTGCCAATTTCTTTTTACAAAAAACAAACGCAGAACTGAAGAAAAACGTTGAGGGATTTGAGGAAGACGTTTTGAATATGTTTACTAATTATGCCTGGCCTGGAAATTTAAGGGAATTCAGAAACGTTATCCGGCGATGTGTATTGCTAACCAGCCAAGGTAATATAGCAGCATCTACCCTTCCTGTTGAAATAACGGGTGCAAGCATTTCACCTTCTTCTCCAACCCCGCTACAGGTGCCCGGTGAAAGCAAACCGATTTCACTGGACTTAAAAGATACTGCTTCAAGGGCTGAATATGAAACCATCATGCATGTATTAAAAGAAGTAAATTTCAATAAAACAAAAGCTGCCGAGCTGTTAAAAATAGACCGGAAAACTTTGTACAATAAAATTAAAAGTTACGAAGATATACAGCAAGACAGTAATGGATAACAAATAATGGATCTTTTCCTGGCAGATGTTAATAACGTGATCGACAGTATATTGCGCTCAATTTTCTTTAATCGTTTTTAATGATTGGTATGTAATTCTTCTTCGCTTGCGGGCTTGGAAAATGCACTACCTATTTTATGCATCAGGCTGGAGATCGGACCTTCCATTTTGTTAGTATTGTCATCCAACGTATCATCATTTAGTAAAGCGCCCATGTGAAGAGCTTCCGGTAAATACAACAAAATATCATTCCTTTGCTCTGCCATAAAATCCTTTACATTCATTTTTGTTGCCCCGGGTTTTATATTTGCTCTGATTAACCTCACAGCTTCTTCACATATTGAACTCAAATGCTGCTGTGTATATTCAATTGACTGAAAAGAATAAGCGGCTATTTTTTTCACTACTTCATCCTTCGTATCATCTAAAAAAAGATTTGCCCAAATTGTGGAAATATCTCCACTTAAGATATCATCTGCTCCTGCATCTGTCGTTGAATACTTATATAGACCGGTTAATACAGCAGGGATAGATGCCTGGCTAAAGCGGTGTTCATCCGGCTTATTGTCATTTACCTTAACCTCCTGAGTATTAGGATCAATTTTTTGAAGCGGCGGATACTGAAGATTATTTTGGATCGTTTCAATTAGATTGATTGACATAAAAAATGTATTAAAAGTGATGCAATGATTATATACCCCTATTTACAAAACCGTGCCAATGTAATAGCTTGGTAATCGGAAAAACGCTTGTATTTTAATACATAATATTAAGCTGGTATTATTGTAGAATATTTATTATAATTGTGCTAATCCCAAACACAATATATGAAAAATTTTCTACTTGTAGATGACCATGTGGTAGTACGGTCCGGCATAAAAGCCCTGCTGCTTCAAACATTTAATCCGGCAACAGTGTATGAAGCATTTGATGGAGATAGTGCACTTGAAAAATTGGCAGAAAGAAAATATGACCTTGTGATGCTGGATATACAGATGCCGAATACAGATTCGTTGACCTTAATGCAGTTGATCATAAAAAAATACACCGATGCCAGGGTGCTGATCTTTTCCATGGCTTCGGAAAATGTGTATGCAAAACGTTTTTTAAAAGCAGGCGCCAAAGGGTTTATTTCCAAGGAAGCGCCAATGGAGGAAATAGAAAAAGCCGTAGCCCAGTTACTGGACAACAAAAGGTATATCAGCAGTAACCTTGCTGAAACACTTGCTAATGAAAGTTTTGAAACAAAATCGGAAAATCCATTTAACCGTTTATCTCCCAGGGAGTTTGAGATTGCTACACTACTTTTATCAGGGCAAACCATTAGCCATATAGCCATTTCTATAAAAATTCAGGTATCAACAGTAGGCACCCATAAAGCAAGGATGTTTGATAAATTAGGAGTTGCCAATTTATTGGAATTGAAAGAGATGGCGAATACGTATAAGTTGTAAACCGGGTATTTGAAAACACGATAAGCAATATCCCTTTCCTGCCTGACTAAGCAACCATTAAATTCTTGCAATAATATACCAACCTATTCCATCACTTTGGATGGTCACAGATTCGTACTGCGCATTAATAGAAGTATAGGTTGTTGCACCATCTATTCTTTCAGAACCATTGGCATCTATTGTCACAGTTCCACTACCAGAGTCTATTTTTTTTATAGTATATATCCTGCCAATACAATTTGCGGAAGGTGGCAATGTAATGGTTCTTCCAGAACCGCCATTACTCATTAAAACAAGGTTACTAGTACCGTCCAACGTGGTATTGCCGGTAATCTTAAGTACTGCGGTTGCTAATGAACCTTCAATATGTAAAGAACTTGATGGCGTAGTTGTTCCTATACCAACATTACCTCCCGCCAATATTCGCATCCTTTCAGTGCTGGTTGTCATAAAGATCATGGGAGATGCAACGTTTGTTGAAAAATAAAAAGTATTACTATACGGAGCACTGGCAGAAGTATTGCCCCACCCAATATTTCCAACTTGTGTTCCCGCTTCATTTTGAAGGTCGATTGAAGTGTACCCATCTGCGGCAGTGTTTCTAAATTGCATCATTCCTCCCAGGGCCGGTAAATTTCTTACAATATCAATCGGCTTTAGTGGTGTTGCTGTCCCATAGCCCACATTGCCCGTGCTGTCCACCACCATTCGTTCTATATTATTGACCCTGAACCTTAAGGATACATTGTTGGTAGAGCCCAAAAATTGCGAACCGGCAGTAACGGTATTACCATTCATATTCCATCCCGATGCCCCTACGGATACAGCCCAGGTAGGCACTCCTCCCGCAAGGGTTAATACATGACCATTGGTACCTGCTGCTAACCTGCTCCAGGTATTGGCAGCAGATCCATACAGCAAATCTCCTGTTGCTACTACTGTTTGCCCGGTACCGCCCTTGGTAGCCCCAATTGCAGTAGCATTCCACGTACCGGTGCCAATAGTTCCCAATGTAGTCAATGAAGTTTGGCCAACGTAGGCGCTGCTAATGTCTGTCACACCGGATGTTAATGTAATTCTGTTGGCGGTACCTGTAATGGCCGCCTGCGTCCTTGCATTGGTAAAATAAAGATTTGTACTGCCCTCGGCTATTGAATCCGTGTTTAAAGAAATAAACTGTTTGTAACCGTTTAAGTATTTTGTGATGGTATTAGGTGCGGTAATGACCGGTTCGTAAGTAGCCGCTGCTGATGTGGTAGTCAGGTAAGTACTGTTATCATAGCTGATTGTTGTTCCGGTTGCTTTTACAAAACCGGAACCATTGATGATATCGATACTCCCGCCCAGGGAGGTGGAAGTACCCTGGATGGTGATGGCGCTGTTGGCTAAATCAGCATTGGGAATAGCCGCTACATAACTCGCGGTAGCACCACTGAATTTGGAATACCCGGTGCCGCTTAAGGCCGTTTGCTTGTTATTAAAAGTATTCCAGTCGGTGCTGCTTAAATACCCATTTGCGGCCGTGGCTGCCTGGCTGATGGTAAATGCGCCGGTAGCGTTGTTGTAATTTAACGGGGCAGTAGCAGAAAGTGCGGTAAGACCAATACCGCCTAAACCTGCCAGTGTATAAGTAGGTACATTTAATGTGTTTGAAATAAAACTGGCTGCACCACTGCTACCGGTGGTTGTAAGGGAGATAGCTGCCTGCTTACTGTTAAACAAAGTCCAGTGGGCTGCTGATAAAGCTCCCCTATTGGTCGCCGATGCTGTTGGTACATTCAAAGTAATCACCGGCGTTGTGGTACCTGTTGTCACGGTAGAACTTAAATTCGTTCCGGATGTCCCCAGTGTAATTGCAGAAACGTTGGTTACAGTGCCAACCGAAACATTCCCACTACCTAACAACGTATTGCCATTTACCGTTTTAATGGATGTGCCGGAAACAAGCGCTTCCTGTTTTCCGTCAAAGGTACTCCAGTCGGCAGAAGACAAGGCTCCCCTGTTGGTTGCAGAAGCAGTGGGTAAATTAAACGTATGGGTTGAGGCCGAACTACCGATACCAAAATCAGTTCCACTTGTGCCGGTTGCCAAGACTTGTGTAGCCGATGTTAAACCGCTTAAGGTGGTTATGGCAATACCAGAACCTGTTGCCAGGGGCGTCCATATGGGAGCAACAGTTGTTCCGGTATTTACTTTAAATACGTTGTCCGTGGTATTAAATATCAATAACCCATTGGCGGGTAAAGGGATGGCATTTTGCAGGGTGGTTGTCATCCGTGGGGTAAGAAAGCCTTTGTTGGAGCTGCTTACATCCAGCATGGCACTTGTATCTGGAAGGTTGCCATTTCCATTGATGGCAATATTTTGAGCGCTGACTTTTGTAAGCAATGCAAGTTGACTAATCAACAGCATCAATAGAAACTGCTTTTTCATAAAAAGGATCTGATTTAGATTATTTTTCAAGGTTTGGATATACTGTTACTAACTTCACTCATCACAATTGCAACACATCATTCATTCTGTCACTAATCATTCATCACTCATTCTTCATTATTCATCATTCATCATTCATTCATTATTCATTATTCATCATTCAACAAATGCATTCAGCGTATTACGATTGTTATCCACCCCAATTATTTCCAATTGGTAAATACCAGTAGGTAGTTTAACAGGAGCAGTAAGCGATTGGGTGCTGTTTGCACTGCCATTCTGAACAGTTTTGGCAAATATCAGTTGGCCATTGCTATTGGTTAATTTAATTTGATAGGTTCCGGCAGGCTGGTTCGTCATTAACAGGTTGATCACATTACCAGTTACCGGGTTGGGATAGATACTAAATCCACTGTTGTCTTTTCCTATCGCCACCTTCACAATAGAACTATACTTAATGTCGCCGCTTTGATCATAACATTTTATCCTGTAAAAATTAGTTCCCTGCACAGCATTAAGGTCTAACCAACTGTAAGTATTGTTGGTACTATTTGTTCCGGATACGTTCACTAAACCAACCTGGCGGAACACCGAACCGTCAGTAGATTTTTCTACGGCATACTTCGCCATATTCAATTCATTTTCCACTTTCCATACTACCGCAATATTGCTATTTGCCTGGTAAGCCTGTACACTGGTGATAGTAACCGGTAAAACCGAAACGCTGGTTTTAAATACAATCCTAAACCTGTTGACGGCCGAAGACGCAGCAGCGGCATTGATACTGAAATTTACTGTTGTGGTACCGGAAAGGCTGATTAGCGCAGTTGTACCCAGGTAGCTATCTTGCAGGAAGCCCATCATACCTGGTTGATCGAGGCCACTAACATCAAATACAAACTGGTATCCTCTTCGGGTTGTAGTTGTCAGCCGGAAATAAAGGGTGTCGTTACCGGTAAGGGCAGGCCTTCTTTCAGCAGCAAGCAACACGTTGTTTCTAACGATGCTGATATTTTCATTCGTGTTAGCAAATTTTACCGCATCATCGAGGTTAACATCCGCAGTATATTGATTATCAAATTCTGCAATTACGCCATCAGCCAGTATTGTTTTACCATTTGCATCTAATAAATTCAAAGTGGTAACTATCTGGCCTGTTCCCATCCCTGCAGGTGTATTAGGATTTACCGGCCGAAATATGCCATTGATATTATTTCCCGATTTGCTTGATTCAGTAAAGTTGAGAGCAGCAGCCCCATTTGAACTCGTTTGAACAAAAAATGCCTGGCTGGATTGAATATCTTTAGTTTGTGTACTTCCTGGTACAGATTTTACATATATACCATCATTGTTTAAATCATCCATCATTACATATCCACCAACTGAATTAATAGAGGGGTCCCACACATAAAAGCGTTTCATAAGATTGGTGCGGGAAACATTGTTGAAGTCAATTGGCGAAGCATAAGGATTACCGATTAGTGTATACTTGTTAGAATCAGGTGAGGCGGTAAAAGTCTGGACTCCGGTTTGCAAAACACCAATACTGGTGATCGTGGTAATGTTACTGTTGGCCACATTGGTATTGATAGGGTTGCGGTCGCCTCTCAGAAAAACAAAATAACCTGTATTGTCTGCCCTTCCGTTTGTACCTGCCGAAATGGGTACTTTAGTGTTCAATACGTTTGCAAAACCCTGAGTCATATAATTAAACCCCTTCATTGAGACATTGCTCAGGGCACTAGCATCCAGCCCGTTACCTGCTGCACCGGTAGCGTTTAAACCAGTGACTAATGTACCTGACCCAACGGTGTAAACACCTTTATTCTGCCAACTGTTATAAATGGTATTTGAACTGGTAACCGGCGCTGTCATTAATCTCCAGGCTCTTCTTGCAGGTATAAAACGTTCTACATTTGCTTTACCAATAATGTTGCTACCGGAAGGTACTACATCTACTCTGGCAGTAAGGTTTACATCTGAACGAAGGGTAAGATTACTGTCGGTAAATAAATTGCCGCCATTTACAGCCAACACATTGGTAACTATTACAGGGGATTTTAAGGCAACCCCATTGGCAGATTTGGATACAGATAAGTTATTAAAAGTAGTTGGATTGCTTCCTGAAACATATGATATAAGGGTGTCATTGTGTCCACTGAATTTAACGGTACTTCCTCCTGCTATAAATGTTCCATTATTTTGAAAAGCCAGGTTATTGACCACCAATGATACGCTGCCATTCAAAACCATCCGGCTTCCGGGGTTAATGGTAAGATGCTGTGCGTATGAGGAGAAGGCTGTTATAAAAAGTGAAATAAAAAAAACGAATGACAAACGGTTTGCTTTTGCAGCAATGTTGAAAATGGATTTGAGAGAAGCCTGGGCAATTATGTAAAAAAGTTTCATACTTGGGTTTCAGTTTTCAAATATTGAGCGATTGCAATTCTATTTCTCAACTATCATCCTCTTTTTTCTATCAGGTTGTAGTTAAACTTCTACAAACAAATAAATTTCGAATCTGGAAACGCATTTATGCGGGTGATATTGTCTTTGAAAATCTAAAAATTTAAAATTTTATTCCTTCCTGGAGAATATTTTAACCGCAATATTTTCTCTTTTACCTGATATTACATCAGGGTATCAATAATTATATTACTGACAACCAGAGTTTTATAAAATAACTTCTAGTACAATTTTCTTTTTGAAGGAAGCCATTTCCTAAAACTGGATTTGCTTAAATCTTATTCGATTGAGACTGTAATATTTTTTCTACAAAATTTATTTTGAAATTTGATTGCAGAAAGCTGGGAATAGCATTTGAATGATCTGTGCAAAAAGCGATTTCTAAAATGTATGTAATTTGGATTCTATAGATGGAGCTTTGTCTGCCCTATCTTATTTGACAGTGTGGGATCAACGAATGTTCTTGTAAGGTATCAGGCCTGATGTTTTTAGGATTTAAATACACTGAATTCAAAATGCTATATCGAAGCTGCAAGAATGCAGTGTACAACAATATTTGTAAGCACCTGTTGATTGAAAAGAAGTAGCGGTAATTGAATAATGAAATGTTGTCAAAGCTGGAGTGAGTTGCCAGTGAAACTGGAATTCAATAATTATAAACCGGAATGGATGAAAATAATAAACACCTGAATAACTACCGGATAGTTGCACATATTATAATAAGGTAAAGTACCTTAACAGACAATGCCTAAGGCTATACGAAACCCCAAAAAAAACTTCCCTTCAAAAAAAGTATGTATAGCGTATCAAAATTGATCTAACCGTTTTGAATCATTCGAAATAATAACTATGCCTGTGCCGGCGGACCTCCGAAAGTAAATGGAATTTCAATCTGCTCTAAATCCTGGACTGTTCCATTGGCTGCCTCAAATTTGTTCACGTTTTCAATCATCGCTTTCATAAAGCGCTTGGCATGAAAAGGAGTAAGTATGATCCGGCTTTTGACTTTACTCTTGGGCGTTCCAGGCATTACGTTTACAAAATCTATCACAAACTCAGCATGACTATGGGTAATAATAGCTAGATTGGCATATTGACCTTCAGATACTTCTTCAGAAATTTCGATATTTAACTGATTGGGTTGTTCTGGTAGACTATTCATATTCGTTTAAATTTGAACAAAGATAAACGAATATGATGAGTGATGATGATGAGTGATGAATAATGAGTGATGAGTGATGAGTAATGATTGTCTTGTCTATATTATCAAATATCCATTACCTAATTATCAATTATCCATTTGTCAATTATTAATTATCAATTATCCAATTATCCATTAAAACTGGTACTGCGCCTGTATTTTAACTTCAGTTCTTTTATTACCGGCTATTTCATCCAGGCCTGTGCCAATTATGGTTTTACCTTGATATACAGTTTGTGCCCACCGAAGCCAGATACTTAATTTACTGTTTACATCATAATTAAAATTTACATAGTACCGGAATCCGTTATCGTAAAAAACCGGAATGGAAAAACTGTATAACACATCATTTTCATAAGCATACAGGCGGCTGTCGTAACCATCTGTTTTAAAATATTGTAAACGAACACTACCTGAATATTTTTTCATCAATGGTTTAAACAAGCCATCCAAATAGGTTAAAAACCCCTTTTCCTTTACGGCACCTTTTTTATCAACCCAAACCATTTCTACCCGGTTACGAAATGTAAACATTTTATTTAACCGGTAGCTGGTATGGTACCTCATATTTTGCCGGTTCCCGGACAGCACCGGTGTCAATACCTGGTTATTGAGATTAAAGTTTTTGGATTTTGATTCTGTCCTGTATCGAAAATACATATCTAATTGCTTATTGGGTTTGTAAGATACCTGCGCCATATAATCTGTACCGGTAGAAGGTGCGTCTACCTGGTACTTCAGCCATGGAAATTTATAAAAATCTGCATAAGCATCAATCCGCCAAAATACATGTGGCCTTATGCTGATCCCTGCATACAGTCCTTTTTCATTAGTAGGAAATGTATTCTCAGTAAACGCATTCGTATACAATGACTGGTAACTTTTTGAAATGTTTCGGTGAAGCAAACTAAGGTCAGTTTTGGCATCAGCACTCAACACCAGGCCATTTACAAAAGCCTTATCCATACGACTGGTAACCGCCACCTCACCAAAAAAATGAATGTTCTTATACCCATAGCTATAATCAACACTGTAGTTGCCAAAACTGTTTCCGGATAAAGCATAAATATTATAGGGCTCTGGTGATTTACTAACAGGTAGTTTAAAATGATACTGCACACCATTCACTCCAAGGTGAAACCTGTTTGTATTGTAGGCCACATTACCCCCTGCTACAAATTGCCGCTGCACTCCTTTGTCTGAAACTTCACTTTTGGTACGGTGCAGACCAGAAGTTTGAAAAGAAGAAATATAGTCATCATAAGTAATGGTATCCGGTACCAGGTTGCCATCTACATTTTTATAAGATACAAAAGCGGTGGCCTCCATATTATTTTTAGCCACTGTAATACCTGCCCCACGATGAAAATTAATTTCTCCGGCAGAATTATACGGCCTCAAAACCGCCAGCTGTCTTTTGATATTGGTTACATCAGCACTTTTTTTAAATGCAAGGCTTTGCCACTGGGTAAGGCCCTGCCCAAGGTTTACCGTAAAATCACCAATGGCAATTGATTTAATGAAACCGATATTTCTTGCAAAAAGATGAGCAGAATAAAAATCAAATCCATTCTTTTGGGCACCTTTAAAAAATTGTTCTCCGGCATCCTTTTCGCCAACTATACCATACTGCAGCAGATTTTTAAACTGGTATTTATACCTTACCAACAATTTTTGTTTTGATCCCGGATAAAAATTATTTGCCGTTGCCGGATTGAGTTTGAATCCCTTCTGGGTTTCAAGCACCTGGGTAACCCTTGCAAGCAGCGTACGGTTTCCTCCTTTTAGCCGTTCATTAAAAGATGTAAATACATTGGAAGGAGTACTGACGGTAATGTAAGGCCAAAGTCTTTCAATCAACGGGAGGTCAAGGCCCGGAACCGCCTGCAATTCATAGATACTGATAAAATTTCCAAGCAGGGTTCTGTAGCGAATGATTTGCTGAATCTGAACAGGAGTTAAAATGGTGAGTTCTTTTAATGCGGCAGCGTTAGCGGAATTAAGATTTAAAGGATTTTTTAAGAACTGTCGCATAGATTGTACAAAAGAATCATCTTCCGTTTCGGCATCTTCATTATTTTCTGTAATCGCCTCCAACTGTTGCTCTGTTATATTAGGCGGTGTTATGGGCACTTGTGAGATGAGGGCAAATGGCAGAAAGAAAAACATGAAAACCAGGGCGGCTGTGATACCCTTAAATATGTAAGCAGTATACCTGCATGCCTGTTTTTTCAGCCCTGTACAACTCATCAATATTTTTATTTGGGTCGTCATTAAAAAAAGGGTTATCAAAGGGTTAAATCTATCAGCCCCATTTATACCGCTATTCAGATTCTCCGGGAAGTTGGGATGCCTGCTTTCCAAAATTGAAAATGAGCAACAAGCCCGGCGACCAGCCCAGTTGTGGATGGTAGCTACCACTAAAGTCTAAACGGAAATTATTCCAACCAATTCCTGCGCCACCATAAGCCGTGGAAGATGCGGATGAAATGCCCGCCCTTATAAAAAACTGTTTCATAAACTGGTATTGCATTCCCGCATTCACATTAACCGGGTAATCTTCTTGTCTCACTATTTCAGCACTCACAAAAAACCGGTCGGATGCATCATAACCCAGTCCGATGGTATAAGCCGTAGTTAGCTTTTCTTCTGTTTTAGAAAATTTGCCTCCCACAGGATTGTACACATGAAAGCCAACATTCAAGTGGTCCGTTAGATGAATCATTGCGCCAATTTCAAAATTAACCGTATTGGCACTATTGTATCCCGGAACCCGGTAACCATAATAATTAAATTGAACGCCAATATCTATTTTTGATCCCAGGCTTCGGGCATAGGCCAATCCTGCCTGGCTTTCATTAAAATTTTTGAAACCACCATATCTAAGGTTTACGCCGAAATTGCCCATTGAAGACGGCATCGCCACTGCAACAGTATATAAGCTGGTAGCTGCCAGTAAAAATCTTCTTTCGCCATACACCCCTGCAGCAGCTTTCTTTATTTGAACCAACGCAGCCTGGTTATTTACAAATGAAAAAACATCATGCTGCTTTGTGCTATATGCGCCCAACCCAGGGTACAGTGATGAAACAGGCTGTCGTAAGGATTGAGCAATCCCATAGTAATACAGAAAAAATAAAGGGGCGATTAAAATAAGTAAATACTTCCTCACGGTAGTAATGGTTTATTCATTAACAATATATGATAAATTCGTTATTTAAAACACGATATTTAAAATGCCCGATAAAATCATCCGGCATTTACACCTGGTAAAGAAAGTATATCCTAACATGATGTTGATTCCACCAAGAATATTATGGGTTGCTATTCAAACGATTCTTCATCAGAAAAATCAGGTATCAAATATCCGATCGCTGTCGGATCAGACATCAGACATTCTCGTTAATTTTGCCGGATGCAAATTTTAGATGGCAAAATTGTATCGCAGTCAGTAAAAGATGCGGTAAAAGAAAAAACAGCCCGGTTAAAATCAACCGGAAAAAAGACACCTCACCTTGCTGCGGTATTGGTTGGATCCGATGGAGCAAGTGAAACTTATGTAGCGAGTAAAGTTAAAAGTTGTGAAGAAGTTGGCTTCACCAGTACATTGATACGGCTTGATGCAACAATACCCGAATCAGCGTTAATTGAAGCGATTGAAAAATTAAATACGGATGAAGATGTGGACGGGATATTGGTACAATTACCATTACCAAAGCAAATCAGTGAAGAAAAAATAATCAACCTCATACACCCGGATAAAGACGTAGATGGATTTCATCCAATGAGCGTGGGTAAAATGGTGCAGGGACTGCCAACATTTTTACCGGCAACACCTTATGGAATTTTACTGATGCTGGAACACTACAAAGTTGAAACAAAAGGCAAACACGCTGTGGTAATTGGTAGAAGCAACATTGTAGGAAGACCCATCAGCATTTTATTGAACAGGAATACCTACCCCGGTAATTGCACGGTTACAGTTTGCCATAGCCATACGCATAAGTTAAAAGAAATTTGCTTACAGGCAGATATCATTGTAGCCGCATTGGGAAGGCCGGGATTTTTAACTGCCGATATGGTAAAAGAAAACGCAGTAGTTGTGGATGTAGGAATTACAAGGGTAACCGATGCAACAAAGAAAAGTGGATTTGCCATTAAAGGTGATGTAGATTATGTGAACGTTGCGCCTAAGTGCAGTTTTATAACCCCCGTGCCTGGAGGGGTAGGCCTTATGACCATTGCAGCATTGCTGATGAATACGTACAATGCCTGCACAGCTAAAAATGAAAATTAGCAATGATGAATTCAGAATAATGATCCGATAGCGAATCATTATTCTGCATTCATTACTCATCATTTACCTGGAACGCTGCTGCTTTTACTTCTTTCAAATTGAAAAGAGAACAGGTGACTAAATACGATTATTAGTTTTATTAAGTTGGCTTTGGTTAACAAGTTTTCAATTCAAATAGACTCTATTTTCTTTTTTTCTTGATAAAAAAAAACAAAAAAAATCAATCCGCCGCGGCGGATGATTTCTTAACGACTTATATTGAAAATTTCTACATCTCCCGACGAACGAAGTGGAACTCGGGAGCACTTTTTATTCGAGGCCGTAAAAACACCCGGAGTGCCACATGATGCTTAAATGAATAATTATTAGTAATGATCATAAATTTCTTGAGTAAACGATATTGATTACTTATTAGGCGTTACTCATTACTCTTCACTCATTACTCTTCACTCATCTCTCTCATCAAATCAGTTCACATCCTTCCCGGCTTTCAGCTTTTCTATCATTCCTTCCACATTTAATTTATTGGCATTGTCCGGAGCCTGGGTAAGGGCTGCATTGGCAAATTTCAATGCTTCCTTATATTTCCCTTCACTACTTAGCGCTCTTACCATTCCCATGTTGGTTGTAAACACATTGGGATACTTTTTAAAGTTGGCTTTAAAAACTTCTGCGGATTCGGATACCTTTTTACCCGCCAGCAACTGACGTGCATAACCATGTACCTCCTGCATAGATCCAAGTGGCGCAGCTTCCTGCATGATTGCAGCCGCCTCAGTTGCTTTACCCATTAAATTCAATATCCTGGCTTTGGCAGATAAAGTCCTGAAATTTTTCTCACCGATAAACTGCCCGCTGATAGCATTATCCGTCCATAGCAATGCCTCCTCCAGATTGGTATTATTATCAGCACTCCAGTTGGCGGCCTGTACAAACGCCTGCCAGCTAAAACCTTTGTCATTTTGCAAGTCCTTTCTAAAAGAGGATAACTGGGTCTTTGTTATATCTGTTGCTACTTTAAAAGGAAAGCTCCATTTTTCCCACTGCAGTGCTATCGTGGCGCTGTTGATGGTTTGATTGATAAAAATATATTGAAGGAATTCAACCGGCTTTTCCAATACCTGCTGTTTGATATTTACACGCAATACATCTTCCGAAGGATCGTAAAAAAAGCTTCCCCATGCTGTATTGTTTTTTGAAAAAATCAAGGTGGATTCATCCTTGCCGGTTGCAATAAAAAAGCCGTATTTACCGGCAGGTAAATTTTTGCCTTCAATGTCTACATCGGTAGAAAATTCAATAGTGGTGGATTCATTAGCACCGGCACGCCAGGGCGCCGCTTTACTAGTACCAAACCCCAGGTCGTTGTATCCAAATGGCACTAACTGCCCCCATATTTTACCTTCCCTTCCCTTTACCGCTGGCCTGCTGTAACTGATAATGATATCAGTTATCCCTATCTTTTCACCTACCATTGCTTTTTTATTACCGCCATCCGGCACTGTGGTTAATTGCGCTGTAGATGCCTGGTGCAACATGAGCAATACTATCAGCCCGGTCAATATTTGTTTCATAAAATTTTGTTTAAATAAAATAAAATTACGGTGTGTATATACAAAACCAATTCTCATTTGATGAATGGTTGAAAAATCTGTTTCGGTTAGCGTTAGGTTGTATTAATTCATATAGTCAGGCTTGCTCCAACTGAGTTTGTATTGTAACCAAGTACAAGTTTGGCAACCATTGATTGATAAAATGAAACCTGGTGATGCCCGGCCATTTCAATGCATCCATGCAAAACTATTGTACGGGACGATTCTTTTCTACCCGGTCGCTACCAACCCAACATGTCTTTCTCTTTTTTTTTGGCACGCAACATTTCAGGGAATCCCATTTTTTTGCCAAGCGCAGATACAGCCTGTACAATACGTTTCACCCTGGTTGGCTCCGTTTTAGCCGATTCAATCCACTTGCTGAAATAATGTTGGTGGGCAATCGGCAGCGACTTAAAATAAGTCATTGCTGCGGGCTCATCATCCATGCATTCAAGGAATAAGGCATTTACCTGGTAGGGTATTTCGTCCACGGCTAACTGCACTATTAAAATAGCGCCCTTCGTTTTACCAATGGCCTTTCTTAGGTCTGCATTAAGTGCCATAATGAAATCTCCTCCCCCCATTGGCATTAATGCCACTCCGTTTATTGAATGCTTATCCAGCTTGCCTTTTACCCGAAAAGATTTCTTACTAGCCGGCTGAAGTTGCTCCGCATATTTTGCCGGAATGGAAATATATGTCCAGCCGGTTTTTTCTCCCTGCTTATCAAATTTCAATATTGTTGTGCTAAAGCTGATCATCTTTATTTACAATCCTTGTAAAGGCCCGAAAGCCTAAATATAAAAAATTATTCATCAATTTTTACGGCCTGCTAAAATTGGAGTATGTTCTGTGAAAGATGCAGGATGAACCTAAGACTGTTTGTTGTTGATTTATTGCCGGGCGTTAGCGTTTACTTATTGCTATTTGCCGGTTCGTTATTATCCAGGCTGCTTTGCAAATTTTTGTATTCTGTTAACGCCTTATTGGTTAATTTTATTTTTATGAAATATTTGCATACCCTTCTCTTTAGCGGAATATTGACCCTGGCAGGCATGAGCGCTTCTGCTCAAATTTTTAAAGGCGATTTTACAGAGGTTGATAATTATGTAAAATCATTGGGCGCACTTGATACCCTGAATATGGGAACCATTACCGCCATTGTAACCAAACAGTTTCCTGATCCGAAAGATAAAGCGAGGGCCATATTTGACTGGATCGCTTACAATATCAGTTTCGATCTGAAGGCTGGCAAGAATAATGACAATGAAAAAACAAGTACGGATCTCGTATTAAAAACAAGGAAGGCAACAGCGGCTGGTTATGCAGGTTTATTCCAGGATATGTGCAGCGTGGTAAAGATCCGCTGCCTTACCGTAGACGGTTATGCGAAATATAATACCGAACAAATCAACGAAAAGCCGGATGAATTCAACCATACCTGGGCCGTGGTACAGTTGGGGCAAAGTCCCGATACCTGGTATTATGTAGACCCTACCTGGGGCAGCGGATACACCGATGATAAAATGACCAAATACACCAAAGCATACAATGATGATTACTTCTTTGCAGACAGAACAATTTTTAACTTTCAGCATTTCCCTGATAACGGAGCCTGGCAACTGGGGCCTGGTCCAAAAAGTGTAAGCAGTTTTCTGTCGTTGCCATTGGTAAAAAGTGCCGCTTATGAATTTAGGATTAGTAAGGTTATGCCGGATGATGGCTTTATAAAGGCCAGCCTCAATAAAGCGGTGGCATTTAACATCAGGCTGACAAGCAGTTCTGATATTGATCTTGTAGCGTTGGAAATTGGTGAAAACAAAAAGAAGAAAATAAAAACGGTTGATTACTCCTATTCAAGGGGCATCCTGGTTTTTAATTACAAATTTGATGTAGAAGATACTTACCCCGTAACTGTACTGATTAACAATAAACCAGTGCTGGGTTATTTGGTGGAAGTGAATGAGTAGGACGGTTGAGGGTTGATGGTTAAGGGTTGAGAGTTGAGGGTGTGTTGATGGTTGAGGGTTGGTGGTTTAAGGTTGAGGGTGGTGGTTGAGGGTTGGTGGTTTGAGGTTGAGGGTTGAGTTTGAGAAGGTTGTAATTGATGGTTAGTAGCTTGGGAGGGTAAGTTGATTGCTGGGTTATGGCTATTCTTTAAGCTATTTTATAATGTTGTAGCGAACAATGATTATTTTATGAATCATCAACAAATAATGTCCTTTATTTGGCCTTCATTAATGACCATATAAAATCAAATGTCTAATAGTATCTCAAATAGGCCGAACGAATGTATCCCTCCTTACAACCATAGGCTAAAGTTCATTTTAGTTCCCTAGGAACGTGATATTGGTAGCAATTTAAAATAGTTCCGTTGGAACGTGATATAGGTAGCAATTCAAAATAGTTCCGTTGGAACGTGATAATGGTAGCAATTCAATATAGTTCCGTAGGAACGTGATATTGGTAGCAATTCAAAATAGTTCCGTTGGAACGTGATATAGGTAGCAATTCAATTTAGTTCCGTAGGAACGTGATATTGGTAGCAGCAACACAATTTTATTTTTATCCGTAAGTCCCGTAGGGACGTGATATAATTTTTTTGAAAGCTCAAATGAAAACTACTGAGGACATCACGTCTCTACGGGACATACGGAATGAACTTTTCTAGCTACCAATATTATGTCACTACGGAACATAAAACCTGATAGTACCGAACCTATAACGTAATTAAAGTTGCCAAATGGTATTTAGTAAAAGAGTGCGACGCCAATGAAGCTCAATCAAAGCACTTCTGCCGGGCCAATAAAAATCATACGTTCATCCAAACTTTGATTGAAGTTGTGATGAATATTTTTCAGGTAAAGAAATTTTCAGAGTAGTTACTTCACTCCCCAATCAATTCACAAAATTCCACGATAACCCAAACCGGAACACAAACCCGGGATACACGTAATGCGGTGCCGCAAAATTATTTCGGGTAAAGCTGAAACCATTGGAGAAATCCATTGCATTCAGGTTTTCGGCACGCAGGTAAAGGGTAAATGATTTTATCCTGAAATGCAGGAAAGCACTGATATCCGGACGGTTTTTTATGGTCAGTGTATCCTGTGGAGTAAACTTCCCCATTACCGGCGAATAGTTATATGCTTTGTAAGGCGTATAATACCGGAACTCAAGACCGGTACTCAGGTTTAAATTACTAAAAAAAACTCCCTCATAAGCAAACCGGTTCCTGCTGAATATCAACGGAATTTTAATGGGTGCCGCACCATCTACCTGCTGAACCGTTACATCTGCATACCAACTCCATCTCCTTGTAAGCCTCGTTTTCCGGGAGGCAGATGCCTGCAATATATTGAGCAGCTTTCCATACTGGGCAGTTTTATAATAACCTGAAAAATAAACGTAGTTGGTAATTAAATAATTGGCAACGGCTAAATTGATAAATGGATTATTAGCCGATGCTTTTATGCTGGTAATATTTTCTTTTTTGTAATTGCCTGTATTGCCAAAATTAAAAGAAGAACTGTTTTCATATATATAAGACGGGCTCCTGCTTACATTATTAAAACTGATGCGAACATTGCCCAGTTTTTTATTTAAATACCTGCTCAATGTGGCATAGGCGCTGTAATCGGCATTGTTGAAGCCCGCTAAATAGAAATCGCCCTTTGCCAAAATATCCCATAGCCGGTTACGTGTTTTATTGCGGTACTCACCATGCAACACAATATTGTAAAGCGTTTTGGTTCCGCTGGCAAAAGTGCCGGTCATATTTTCCAGTCTGGCCCCTGCGGATAAAAACTGGGCCGCATTTTTGGTATCGGGAAACTGCACCAGCGAAAAATCATTGGTCACTACTTTCCACCGATCGGTTACAATTAGTGAATCGGTGCTTCTTCTTAAAGTGGTATCATACCAACGCTGGTAGAGCGCTGAATCTGCCACGATATCTTTGAACTGGTAGCTGTAGGTATTATAGGTAAATGTATGCTGAAAGCGAAGTTTGGGATAAAAAAGATACTCTGTGGTAGAATCATTGATTGCGACCGAATCCTTTTTACCGATATCATAGGTTTGCCGCAGAAAAAAGGTAAACTCCTTATAAATATTACCGGTATTAACAGATGATTTAAATGGATTGGGTTGTATGGCAGCATCACCACCCAGGTTAACCGGTATGGTAAAGCGCTTTGAAAAATCTTTATCGTATAAAAGGCTGTCATTTCTGATGCCGCCGTTTTCCGAGTTTTTTACAGAATTACCCACCAGTGCAAAAAACATCGCATACCGCTTTCGCTTACCCTGGTAATTGCTAAACAGGCGGTAATTGTTTTGATTGGCGTTTTGTGTTACAAAAAACCCAGGTGCTGAAATGAGCCGGTACTCAAATCCAAAATTCATATTGGGCCTTGGATTCTGCGTATGCAGTAAGTTTATCATTTGCTCCTTACCGGAAGCCAACTGGTAACCTAACCGGGTAAAAGGCTTGGTGGTTTTAAAGAACCGGGTATTTTCTAAAGTAAACTTAGTAATGTCAAAAGCGTGAAAACCTGCATCCCAGCCCGGTTTCATAAAGGGTAAAAAAATAAGCGGATATCCTGCAGCACCGTTATTGCCCAGGTACTGTTGATCAGCGGGTTGAGAGAAATATTTATAAAAATCATTGATGCTGGTATCGAGCTGCACACTTCGGATAGAATCGAGATAACGGAAACTGATAGTGATAGAATCTTTTGCATCGTCGCGATGTTCAAAGCCAAGGTTATCATTTTTGCTGGCGGTATCAGCAGAGGGTCTACCACCCCTGTCCTGAGGCCGGTTTTGAGGCAACCTCCTTGTGGGTACTTGTGCAAAAGCAGATTGCAAAACCATCAGCAATAAAAAAGTAAATACAATTTTATACATCTCTACAATTGGGCAATAAGTTCTTTAAAAAGGTAAGTAAGCTTCGGCTCTGCATGAGCGGCCGCTTCCAAAACTTCGGTATGGGTAATTTTATTTTCTTCTTCACGTATACCAATGTCTGTAATTACACTCATCGCAAATACCGTTAAGCCCATGTGTACCGCCACAATCACTTCCTGCACGGTGCTCATGCCTACTGCATCGCCACCTAATACCTGCATCATCTTATATTCGGCCCGGGTTTCAAAGGTTGGACCTGTTACGCCACAGTACACTCCTTCCTTTAGATCAATATTATTTTTGGAAGCAATTACTTTCGCCTTTTCAATCAATACCTTATTGTAAGGTTCGCTCATATCCGGAAATCTTGGCCCGAAAGCTTCAATATTCCTGCCTATCAGGGGATTTACGGCAAATAATGAAATGTGATCTTTTATTACCATCAGGTCGCCCACTTTAAAGCTGGTATTTATTCCGCCGGCAGCATTACTGATCAACAGGGTTTCCACGCCCAAAAACTTCATCACTCTTATCGGAAACACCACATCGCTGGTATGGTAACCTTCGTAATAATGAAAACGGCCGGCCATCGCTACCACCTTTTTTCCACCTAATTCACCAAAAATTAATTTACCGCTATGACCCTCCACCGTACTTACGGGAAAATGAGGTATATCGCCGTAGGCTATTTCCTTTTCCATTTTTATTTCAGCGGTAAAACTTCCCAGGCCGCTTCCTAATACAATTCCAACTGAGGGAGATACATTGTGTTGAAGCCGGATATAATCCACCGCTTCATTAATTTTGGTAATCATATTTTTAAAATAATAATTAAAAAATTATTCAACAGTAAACAGGCATTTAAAAAACGACCGCATACGTTCAATAAAAAATAAGAATGATTTACTGTTTTGCAAAGAACGTAAACTAAAACCAAGGATAGATTAAAATAATGGTAAAAAAATGTGACGTGGTTTAAGCGCTTCATTCCTAATCCAATTAACAGCCCCTCATAAATGGAACATATTGTATTAAATTACCGTTTAATTTTTGCCACATACTTTCTTATCTTCGTCAAAATTTTTAATACATGAACCTTCACGAGTATCAAGCAAAAGAACTGCTTAAAAAATATAACGTGCCGGTGCAGGAAGGCATCGCCTGTAACACCGCCACCGAAGCAGAAGAAGCATACAGGCAAATACATTCTCAGTACGGCAGCAAATTTGCCGTTGTAAAAGCTCAAATACATGCGGGTGGACGTGGCAAAGGCACCATCGTTGGTACCGATCAACGTGGTGTGGCTGTTGGTAAAAATGCAGAGGCAGTAAAGCAAATTGCCCAGAATATTATCGGTGGTACATTGGTTACCATACAAACCGGACCTGCTGGTAAAATGGTAAATAAAGTACTGGTAGCCCAGGATGTTTATTATGAAGGTGCTCACCCGGTTAAAGAATTTTACCTATCGATATTATTAGACAGATCAAAAGGTGAGAACGTAGTGATGTACAGCACCGAAGGAGGAATGAATATTGAAGACGTAGCACATAATACCCCGGAAAAAATATTTAAAGAGTGGGTTTACCCGGGCGGTATGTTGCAGGCCTTCCAGGCACGCAAAATTGCGTTTAACCTGGGACTGAGTGGTGAAGCATTTAGAAATTGTGTAAAATTCGTTACCAATTTATATAGCGCTTATGTGGGACTGGATTGCGGAATGCTGGAAATAAATCCTCTGTTTAAAACAAGTGATGAAAAAATAATAGCGGTAGATTGTAAAATGAATGTGGATGACAATGCCATTATGCGTCACCCTGATATAGCATCGCTCCGTGATATTTCAGAAGAAGATCCTACAGAAGTGGAAGCTGGTAAATTTAACCTGAACTTTGTAAAATTAGATGGTAATGTAGGCTGTATGGTAAATGGTGCAGGCCTCGCAATGGCTACCATGGATATGATTCAATTAAGTGGTGGCCAACCTGCCAACTTTTTAGATGTAGGCGGTACCGCCAATGCTCAGACAGTGGAAGCAGGCTTTCGTATCATCTTAAAAGATCCTAAAGTGAAGGCAATCCTCATTAATATCTTTGGTGGTATTGTGCGATGCGACCGGGTAGCACAGGGAGTTATTGATGCCTACCAATCTATTGGCAATATTGAAATACCCATTATTGTTCGCCTACAGGGTACCAATGCGGATGTGGCTAAAACATTGATTGATGAAAGCGGTCTTAAAGTGCAAAGCGCTATCTTGTTAAGCGAAGCGGCGGCGCTGGTTAATAAAGCAGTTGCTTAAAAATATTTCGTCGTGTAATTAATTAAAAACCCATCCGTTTTACCGGATGGTTTTTTTTATAGTAGTAAGACTACCTGCACTGCTTTCCATTGTAAAAATGCTGAAATTATTTTTGTTTCGTGCTCATAAAAGCGAGGATCTTCCGTGGCGAATGTCTATCCCGTATTTTAATCGGACTTCGTTCAACAATTGATACTTTGGTGAACAGTATTAAATGTGCGGCATCTTCAATTCCGCAAATATCTATTGCTAAAATGCCTTTTTACACTTGTATAATAAATCAACATAAGAAACAGTAGAATTGATGTTGACATAATTTTCGCTCAATACATAAATGCACCCATTCAACCTGTCAATTAACAACTTCACGGTTGATTGAATTACCTTTGCGCCGATGGACAATTTTCAGAAATATTCCCGTTTAATGTTGTTGCTGGCAGGTAGCTTTTTTGCCTTCATTTTATTGATCGCTATGATCATTTATATTTTACGATTGTTTTCTATCACAATGTTTCACATTCCGGGTTTCGATTTGTTCTTCCAATACGTTATTATCATTATCCCCTACATCATCTTTTTTGTAGCTTATTATTATTTACACAAAAAAATACGTTTATCAAATAGTAAAACCTCCAGGGCAATCGCCAGAATGCTGCTGGTGACCGGGTGCCTGATTTGCACTTTCACATTAGTATTGTCGACGGCGGTATTCCTGCATATAAATAATCATTGGCTGCGAACCTATTCAGAAAACGGGCATTACGCATTGATTATACAAATAACCATATTGATTATTGCTGCAGGTGTAATTGCAACGGGAGATGCGAAAGAAAAAGACTGGATGGAGAGAACCCCATAGTTCAAAATTGAATGTGCATGGTTCTGGATAGGACGTCAACTTCTAAAGGTCGAACTGTTAACCAACAACTTTCAACATTCAACCATCAAACATCTTCTTTCAACCATCAAACATCAACCCTTCAAACCAAGTTGAGCTATCGCCTTCGCCGCTATCCAACCGGTTGTCCACGCATTTTGAAAATTAAACCCGCCGGTTACACCATCTACATTTACTACCTCACCGGCAAAAAACAAATTGGGTACTATTTTGCTTTGCATCGTATTGTGATCAATTTCTTCCAATGCTATTCCCCCTGCCGTTACAAACTCCTCTTTGAAAGTGGTTTTGCCATTTACTGCAAACTCCTGCGCACATAAATTTTTAATGAGTTTATTTTGTTCTTTTGCAGGCAGATCGGCCCAACGGATATTTTCGTTTACACCTGATTGTTGCAACAGGTATTCCCATAAGCGGCCAGGCAGTCCAAATGGGTTGCGGTTGCTTATTTTTTGTGCGGCTATTTCAAAACGAACCTGCTGAAATTTATCCTTCAAAGTTTGTTCGTTATATGCAGGAAGCCAATTTACGTTGATGGCAAACTGCCAGTTTTTTTCAGCTAGCTCCCTGGCCCCCCAGGCAGATAATTTTAATATTGCAGGCCCGCTCATTCCCCAATGCGTGATTAATAGCGGGCCGTCTTCTGTTAGTTTGCTTCCAATAATTTTCACCTGTGCCTGTTCCACAGTAATACCCATTAATGAAGTAATACTGTTGCCAGGCATATTGAAAGTAAATAAAGATGGTACCGGTACAGCTATCGTATGGCCAATTTGCCGGAGCCAGTCAAATTGCATTGATTTTGGATAGCCACCACTTGCAATGCATATATAATCAGCGGGTATATTGGGCCCGCTCTTACATTCCAACATCCATCCTTCACTCTCTTTCCGCATAGCACTCACCTCTTTGCTTATCATTATTTCTACGCCATAGAGACTTACTTCCTTCATCAGGCAATCAACAATTGTTTGCGATGAATTACTAACCGGAAACATCCTGCCATCATCTTCTGTTTTTAATGACACCCCTCTTTCCTCAAACCAGTTGATCGTATTTGTTGTAAAAAAATGATGAAAAGCCTTCTTCAAAAAAGCCGCCCCCCGGGGATATTTCCTTATCATCTCCGCCATACTGAAACAGCTATGGGTAACATTGCAACGACCACCACCACTCACTTTAACCTTGCTTAACAACTTGTTGCTCTTCTCTACAATAAGCACATCCAGCGCTGCATTCATTCTTGCTGCATTTACTGCACAAAAGAACCCGGCTGCACCACCACCAATTACTACCAATCGCTTTTTAGTCATGAATTAAAAACATTGTATAAAATCCGAAGGTTAAATTGAATGGTTAATTGCAAACAAATGTGTATGAATACTGGTAAAATGAATTTACTGAAGATTTTTTAGAAGAACTTTCTTTTTTATTTTTTGAAAGCTATAAAATATTAGAAGTGTGAAATGGGGGATTACTTATCCATTATCAATTAAACAATTTTCCATTAATTATTACTATGGTGCAGCCTGCACTTCCGCCCAGTTTTCTCCCCGCTTAATCCTTAATATCTGCGTTTCTGTTACTTTAAATTGTTTTACCAACTGGCGCATTGGCTTTCCTTCATTCAATAATTTTTTTAGCAGCATTACCTTGGTAACAGACAATTTGGTAGACCTGGCATCTTCTTTTCTTCTTCCATCAGAATATAATTTACTGGCAATTACATTTGGGCTCAACCGCTGATGCAAATAATTCTCATCTGGCTTCATCCATTTTAAATTGCTCTTTTGATTATTGAGCTTATTAAAATCAAGGTGGGCCACAACAGTGTGCTCAGGAGATGGCTGCTTTATAAAATACGCTGCTACTAACCGGTGAACAAGTGCCTGGTAATAAATAGTTCTGCTTTTAAGGTCGTCATTCAATTTTTTTGTTACACTTTCTTTCAGCTTTTTAAGCAATAGAGCAGTATCCTCCTGCTCCTTTTTGCAAGAATTATAACTGGCATCTTTCTTAGATATGCCGTTGAGCGTATCCTGTAATTGATTGACTTTTTGGTTGAGTTGTAATACCTGTTGTTTAAGATAGGCTATGCGATGATGGATGTTTTCATCTTTCGCTTTAAAGAATTTTAAACGGATTATTTTATACCCGTTAATCATCGATCCTTTGATAATATTACCATTGGAAACCTTATTAAATGTTTTGATACGACCGAAATTTGAAACCTCTATCTTCGTTTCATTAACGAATTCGAAATCAAAAACAATTGACTTCCATTGTTCTCCCGGATAATTTTTTTCCATAAATATTTATAACTTGTTCACAAAATAAATGTGAGTTAACATATTGGTACGGAAAAAATCAACAAGCCGGAACTACAAGTAATCGACACACAAATTACTATTGGCCTTTTCTGCAATTTCAATCTCAATAAAGGAAGACAGGATATCGGCCTTTCCCCGCTGTATACAAATGGTATGTTCAAAATGAGCTGCCGGTTTACCATCTTCGGTTCTGATAGTCCAGCCATCTTTATCATGATATACATTTTTCGTACCAAGATTAATCATTGGCTCAATTGCAATCACCATACCTTCTTTTAATTTTTGCCCGGTACCTCTTTTGCCATAATTGGGCACCTGGGGCTCTTCGTGCAAATTTCTGCCAATCCCATGTCCAACTAACTCTCTTACCACGCCATATCCATGCTCTTTTTCTGTAGCATATTGAACTGCAAAAGCTATATCACCCACACGGTTGCCATGTACCGCTTTTTCAATACCCCTGTAAAGAGAGGCTTTGGTAACGGCCAATAATTGTTTCACATCATCCGAAATATCCCCTACCGCAAAAGTATATGCGCTATCGCCATGAAAACCGTTTTTATAGGCCCCCACATCAACTGTTACGATATCCCCTTCCCTTAGCGGTTCCTTTGTTGGAAAACCATGAACTACTGCATCATTTACTGAAATGCAACAGGCAAATGGAAAATCCTGGAACCCCTTGAAAGATGGAGTAGCACCATTAGCACGAATAAATTCCTCCGCAATCCGGTCTATCTCCAGTGTAGAAATTCCAGCCCTGATATGTTTTGCCACCTCTGCCAAAGTTTTACTTACCAGTATACTACTCTCCCTAATTAGCTCAATCTCTGCCTTTGATTTATAGTGAACCATGTTTTTTATAAATTTAAAAATAAACCCCGACAAAAAATGTCGGGGTTTAAAATATTATATGTTTCCCATTTCGTATTTACAGTACTACCCGATTTTACTGTAATAAAACCATACCCATGGCGGGTAATTATATTGTACGGATGCCTATTTTAGAATTATATTCCTGAAGCAACAGTCTGCCTGCCCTGAATCCGTCCCGTACTCATCAACCCATCATATTGACGCATTAATAATTGTGTTTCTATCTGCTGCAATGTGTCCAATATTACACCTACCATAATTAATAAAGATGTACCACCATAAAAACTTGCAAAACCCTGTTGCGTATTAAACACCAGTTGAAAAATTCCCGGCAAAATACCTACGAATGCTAATAGTACAGCACCAGGTAAAGTGATTCTATCCATGATAGTGCCGATATAATCAGCAGTAGGCTGTCCTGGTTTCACCCCGGGAATAAACCCGTTGTTACGTTTTAAATCTTCGGCCATTTGCTTTGGATTAAAAATTAACGCTGTATATAAAAAAGTAAATCCAATTACACATACCGAGTAAACGATCATGTAAACCACGTTTGTATGGTCTGTAAAATATTTAGCCCATCCACCACCGGTAAACCCGGAGAATATGGTTGGTAAAAATAAAATTGCCTGGGCAAAAATGATCGGCATTACACCCGAAGCATTCACCTTCAAAGGTAAAAAGTTCCTGGCTCCACCAAATTGCCTGTTGCCCACAATTTGCTTTGCATAATTTACCGGTACCCTTCTTGTTCCCTGAATCAACATTACCAATCCCATAATGATCGCGACTAAAAAGGCAATTTCAATCAGGAATATTAATAAACCACCTCCGCCTCTTACAGCTCTTGATGACCATTCCTGGATAAAAGATTCCGGTAACCGGGCAAGAATCCCCATCATAATGATGATAGAAGTACCATTACCCAAACCCTTATCTGTAATCTTTTCACCTAACCACATTACAAACAGAGTACCCACTGTTAATATAACAACGGTTGATACAACAAAGTAATTGGAATAGGAAGTGATTAAGGCCTCCGCATTTGCCGGGCTTTTAAGATAACCGATATATGCCGCCGCCTGGAAAGCGGTAACAATAACCGTAAGGTAACGTGTCCACTGGTTAATTTTTTTTCTGCCACTTTCACCTTCCTTTTGTACCTTCTGCATTTGCGGAACCAGGATGGTCATTAATTGCATAAAGATAGAAGCAGAAATATACGGCATAATGCCCAAGGCAAATATGGACGCCTTGGAAAAAGCACCTCCAACAAAAGCATCCAACAATCCCAGCATTCCACTTTGTGTGCTCGCAGTTAGGTTAGCCAGTTTATTAGGATCAATACCAGGAAGAACTATAAAAGAACCAATCCGGTAAATAAAAATCAACAATAAAGTAAATAATATCTTGTTCCGCAGCTCTTCAATGCTCCAGATATTTTTGAGTGTTGTTATGAACTTCTTCACAGACTTGGTAAGATTTAAATGTTTGCGTTAAATTAAAAAAGACGCTTTTCGTACCTGCCCTTTTATGGCAAGCAGGAATGCGTCTGTAAATATCGGAAATTTATTTAACTATCTCTACTGAACCTCCGGCGGCTTCAATTGCTGCTTTGGCAGTTGCACTCACAGCATTCACTTTAAAAATGAATTTTCCCTTTAATTCGCCTACTCCTAAAATCTTTACATTATCATTTTGGCTGATTAACCCGTTGATATATAAATTTTCCAGAGTGAATTCGGTTATGCTGTATTTCTCTGCGTAATGATCAACCTGGCCCAGGTTAATCACCTTGTATTCAATACGATTGATATTTTTAAAGCCACGCTTAGGTATACGACGCTGGATAGGCATCTGACCGCCTTCAAATCCCATCTTACTTTTATAACCCGCCCGGCTCTGTCCACCTTTATTACCCTTGGTGGACGTACCACCCTTACCACTTGCTTCACCACGACCAATGCGCTTTTCTTTATGTACTGCGCCTTTGGCTGGTCTTAAACTGTGTAATTTCATATCTGTTTGATTTTGTACTTACGGGGTATCACCCCTCGCAATTAATAATAATGTGATAATTTGCTAATTTGATAATGTGCTAATTGTAATGCAATTCGAATTTAACCAGCATTAGCATATTAGCACCTTGGCTAATTGGCTAATTTATCAGGCTAACTCCACCACCTTAATCAAGTGATTCACCTTGCGAACCATTCCTAAAATTTGAGGAGTAGCTTCTACTTCAACTGTAGCATTCATTTTTTTTAAACCTAGAGCTACCATTGTTCTTTTCTGCCGCTCCGGTCTGTCTATTACACTCTTTACCTGTGTTACTTGTATCTTTTTCATACCAAAAAGGTTTAGGGTTGAAGGGTTAAGGTTTAAGGTGTATAAAGTATAGTGCTTTATCTTCAACCTTCAGGCCTTATGCCTTACACCGTTATATTATCCGTTAAATACTTTCTTTAGAGAAATTTGTCTTGTTTTCGCCACTGCAATTGGTTCACGTAAGGTAGCCAATGCCTTTACAGTTGCTTTTACAACGTTGTGTGGATTAGCAGAACCCAGGCTTTTCGCCAAAACGTCTGTAATACCTGCAGCTTCCAATACAGCCCTCATACTACCTCCCGCAATTACACCAGTACCATGTGCAGCAGGTTTAATGAAAACCCTCGCAGCACCTTCCTTGGATAACTGATCGTGAGGAATGGTACCATGCATTACAGGAACTTTTATCAAATTCTTTTTTGCATCTTCAATACCTTTTGTAATAGCTTCCTGTACTTCTTTAGCTTTACCTAAACCTTGCCCTACAATACCTGCTCCATTACCTACTACCACCAGGGCAGAAAAACTAAATGCACGACCACCTTTTGTTGTTTTTACAACACGGTTGATAGAAACCACTTTCTCCTTCAACTCAAGGTCTCCTGCTTTTACTCTGTTATCGTTTGCTTTTAACATGTATGGTTCTTATTAGAAAATTTAAAATTAAAATTGCAATCCACCTTCTCTTGCACCTTCAGCAACTGCTTTTACGCGGCCATGATAAATATAACCGCCACGATCAAAAACAACGGTAGTAATTCCAAGTTCGGTGGCCTTTAATGCGATCGCATTTCCAACCAGTTTGCTCTTTTCTGTTTTTGCTACTTTTTGGGCTACAATGTTCTTGTCTTTAGATGATACAGAAGCGATGGTAACACCGTTCTCATCATTGATCAATTGTGCATAGATTTCAGCGTTGCTTCTGAAAACACTTAACCTTGGTTTAGCGGCAACACCGTTGATCTTTTTACGGATGCGAAATTTGATCTTTTGCCTTGCACTTGATTTGCTGTTCATTTTCTTATATTTTGTACCCCTGTCCCCTAAAGGGGTATGAGGCGAATTAATAGCTTTTTTATTTTAGACCGCTGTGTTACCCCTTCGGGAGTAAGTGGGCGTTATTTACCCGCTGACTTACCAGCTTTTCTCCTGAGTACTTCACCTTCAAATTTAACACCCTTTCCTTTGTATGGTTCAGGCTTGCGTAATCCACGGATCTTTGCACACACCTGGCCCAGCAACTGCTTATCAACACTACCCAATGTGATGATTGGATTTTTACCTTTTTCCTGGGCTGTAGCTATAGTTAATTCCTTCGGTATTTCAAAAATAATATTGTGAGAATAACCCAACGCAAGATCTAAAATATTTCCCTGGTTAGCAGCTTTAAAACCTACACCCACTAACTCCAATTTTTTGGTGTATCCTTCAGTAACACCTTTCACCATATTGCTTACCAATGAACGGTATAAACCGTGCATGGCTTTATGACGTATCTGGTCAGTTGGACGACCCAACTCCAGTTTACCATCTTTAATTTCAAGTTTGATATCACGATCAACAGCTTGTTTCAATTCACCCTTTGGCCCTTTTACAGTAACAACGTTATCTGCACCGATATTGACAGTTACTCCTGCGGGATAGTCTACCGGTTTTTTTCCTATTCTTGACATAGTCGATTTTTAATTAGTTATTTAATTCGGTTCGTGTTCAGCCACGACTTAGGCTTAATTGTCAAACCCTTTATCATTAACTTATCAGCACATTGGCTAATTAGCATATTATTTAATAGATATTACACAACACTTCACCACCTACATTCTGAGCTTTTGCTTCCTTATCGGTCATTACTCCTTTGGAAGTAGAAACGATCGCAATACCCAAACCATTCTTCACACGCTTAAATTCATCAGGCTTAGCATACGTACGTAAACCAGGACGAGATACTCTTTCCAAACTCTGAATTACAGGTAATTTGGTAGCTGCATCGTATTTCAACGCAATTTTGATTAAGCCTTGCTTACTATCATCTTCAAATTTGTATTTCAAAATATACCCTTTATCGTACAAAATTTCAGTCATGCGCTTCTTCAAATTAGAAGCAGGTATTTCTACAATACGATGATTTGCCATCTGGGCGTTCCGTATTCTTGTAAGAAAATCTGCTATCGGATCAGTAACCATTGTTATTTCAATTAGTTGATTAATAAATTATTTCAATGCGATATCCTTTTGGAGGGATGGTAAATACTGGATTCTTGATGCTGGATTCTTGATTTATCCAGTTTCCTGCAATAAGTAACCAGTATCGTCAACTACCAACTCGCCTTGGTAACACCAGGTATCTTTCCTTCCAGTGCCATGTCTCTAAACATATTCCTGGATAAAGCAAAGTGCCGCATGTATCCACGTGGACGACCAGTTAACTGGCAACGATTCTTTAATCTAACCGGTGATGCATTCTTTGGTAACAAATCCAAAGCTTTGTAATCACCAGCCGCTTTTAAAGCAGCCCTTCTTACAGCATACTTAGCCACCATTACTTCACGCTTTCTCTGCCTGGCTTCAATTGATTTTTTTGCCATGTTATATGTTTGTATTTACTTTTTAACGTTTTTAAAAGGCATTCCTAACTCTTTCAATAACTCAAATGCTTCTTCGTTGGTACCCGCTGTTGTAACAAAAGTGATGTCCATACCGGTAATCTTATTTACTTTATCAATATCAATCTCAGGGAAAATGATTTGCTCAGTAATACCCAATGTATAGTTACCACGGCCATCAAATGACTTATCATTGATACCCTTAAAATCACGTACACGAGGTAAAGAAACAGAGACGAACCGATCAAGAAATTCAAACATCTTAACTCCACGAAGTGTAACCCTTGCACCAATAGGCATGGCCTTACGCAACTTAAAGTTGGAGATATCCTTTTTACTCATAGTAGCTACCGCTTTCTGGCCAGTTATCGTTGATAACTCTTCAACAGCGATGTCAACTAATTTCTTATCTGCAACAGCACCATTTACACCACGATTCAAACAAATCTTGGTCAACTTTGGTGCTTGCATTACGGTTTTATAACCGAATTTTTTCATTAAAGCAGGTACAACTTCTTTAGTGTACTTATCTGCTAATCTTGGAGTGTAAGTTGCTGTGCTCATTATTTTATAGCCTCCCCTGATTTTTTAGATGTTCTGATTAATTTCCCGTTTTCCCTGCTACGTTTAATTTTAGTAGGTGCACCGGCTTTTGCATCCCAAAGCATCACATTAGAAATGTTGATAGGTGCCTCTACCTTTTGGATACCACCCTTGGTATTTTGTGAAGTGGGTTTGGTATGCTTGGTAACAATGTTAACACCTTCTACCAATACACGGCCTTTTTCCAAAATCACTTCCATTACCTTACGTGGCTTTTTAAGGTCCTTATCTTCACCGGTAATAACCACTACGGTATCACCTTTTTTAATGTTGAACTTAGGTTTAAATCTTGTACTCATTTTTAATTAATTTGCTAATTTGATAATGTGCTAATCTGCTAATTTATTCAAACTAAAACATCTTTTATAATATGAACTTCTATACACTGAGAGAATTAGCACATTAGCTAATTAGCACATCAGCTAATTTTTATCACAATACTTCAGGTGCCAGGGAAATGATCTTCATATAACCCTTGTCCCTCAATTCTCTTGCTACCGGCCCAAAAATACGGGTGCCTCTTGGCTCATCTGCATTGTTTAGTAACACTACTGCGTTATCATCAAAGCGAATATATGAACCGTCTTTACGACGTAATTTATTTACCGTTCTTACTATAACCGCTTTGCTAACAGTTCCTTTTTTAATACCCCCATTTGGAGTTGCATCTTTTACAGTAACCACAATTTTATCACCGATTTTAGCGTAGTCCTGACCGGAGTTACCTAACACACGGATACACAACACTTCTTTAGCGCCACTATTGTCTGCTACGTTCAATCTGCTTTCTTGCTGAATCATTTTTTTTAGCTTTTAGCTTTATACTGCTTGCATTATTTCAAACAGTGAATGAATTTTAAAACCCTGCCAGCGGCTATAGCGGAACGCTGATAGCATGTGCGGTTCATTATTTTACTTTTTCAATTACTTCAACCAGTCTCCAGCGTTTTGTTTTGCTGATGGGACGGGTTTCCATGATCTTAACAGTATCACCGATGCTACACTCGTTCTTTTCATCATGTGCATGAAATTTGGTAGACTTCTTTACGAATTTGCCATAAAGCGGATGCTTTACTTTTCTTTCCACCTTTACTGTGATAGACTTGTCACCTTTGTTACTGGTAACTACTCCGGCTTTGGTTTTACGCAGGTTTCTTTCAACTGCTGTTACTACTTCGCTCATTGTTGCAAAATTTATGGTTTAATTATAAACCGAGTTCTTTACTTCTTAATGCTGTTTTCAAACGGGCAATATCCCTGCGCAATAAACGCATGCTTACCGGGTTCTCCAGTGGAGTAACGCTGTGAGCAAAAGATACTTTCTTCAGGCGCAATTCATCTTCAGCGATCTTCGCTTTTAAATCATCGGGGCCCAAACCCTTAATACTCGTTGAAAAATCTGCTTTCTTTGACATTATAAACTAATTTGATAATTCGATAATTTGCTAATCTGCTAATTCTTTCAAATTGAATACCATGCATTTCGCATTAGCACATTAGCACATTGGCTAATTAGCTAATATTATATTTAAGCCTGGTAATCTCTTCTAACCACAAACTTTACCGCAATTGGTAATTTCTGAGCAGCCAGTTCAAACGCTTCTTTGGCAGTTTGTAAACTTACACCATCCGCTTCAAATAAGATGCGGCCTGGCTCTACTACTGCAGCCCAGTATTCAGGGTTACCTTTACCTTTACCCATCCTCACTTCAGCCGGCTTTTTAGTAATTGGTTTATCAGGAAAAATTCTGATCCAAACATTTCCTTCCCTTTTCATATGACGGGTCATAGCCTGACGTGCGCTTTCAATCTGCCTGTTAGTTAACCAGATGGGTTCCAGTGCTTTTAAACCAAATGAACCAAAAGAAATAGTAGTACCTCTTTTTGCTGTTTCCCTGATTCGGCCTTTCTGCGCCTTTCTATGTTTTGCTCTTTTTGGTTGTAACATCTTAATCTAATTTGCTAATTCGATAATGTGATGTGCTAATGAAGGCACATTATACTTTTAGAATACTTTTTAAAATTCGATTTTAATCAATTAGCAAATTAGCTAATTGGCTAATTGGCTAATTAACGCCTACCTCCCTGCTGACCACCACCACGGTTTCCACCGCCCTGGCCGCCACCACCTCTTCTATCTCCACCACCGCCACCACGTCTGTCATCTCTTCTATCTCCACCACCACGGTTGTCAAAACCTCTGTCCGGAACACCTTCTTTACCACCACCGGCTAATATATTTGGATTTAAGTCTCTCTTCGCTAACACTTCACCTTTACAAATCCAAACTTTGATACCAATTTTACCATACACAGTTTGAGCAAATACATTGGCGTAATCAATATCCATACGCAATGTATGTAATGGTGTTCTTCCTTGTTTGATCTCTTCGCTACGTGCTATTTCCGCACCACCTAAACGACCACCTACTCTTACCTTAATTCCTTCTGCACCCATTCTTAATGCTGAAGCAATAGACATTTTAACGGCACGTTTGAAATTGATCCTTCCTTCTAACTGGCGGGCAATTGTATCAGCTACAATCTGCGCATCCAGTTCAGGACGACGGATTTCTAAAATATTGATCTGAACGTCATCCTTACCGGTTAATTTCTTCAATTCTTCCTTAATCCTGTCAACCTCTCCACCACCTTTACCGATGATGATACCTGGCTTGGAAGTATGGATGGTAACAATCAGTTTGTTAAGCGTACGCTCAATAACAATCTTAGATATTCCACCTTTGCTGATACGGGCATTCAAATAAGTTCTGATCTTATGATCTTCAATTAATTTGTTACCGAAATCTTTTTTGTGTGCATACCAATTACTATCCCATCCACGGATGATTCCTAGTCTGATACCAATCGGATTTGTTTTCTGACCCATATTGTTGGTTAATTCGTTTTAATTAATTTATTAACTTTTGCTATCTACTATTAAGGTTACATGGTTGCTACGTTTGCGAACCCTGTAGCCACGACCTTGCGGTGCCGGACGCATACGTTTGATCACCCTTCCACAATCTACCATAATTGTTTTCACTACCAATCTTGCATCTTCGGGTTTTACACCTTCATTCTTTTGCTCCCAATTATTGATGGCACTCTTTAATAACTTGTATAAAGGCACAGCCGGATGCTTGGTATTAAATTGTAAAACGCCTAAAGCTTTTTCCACTTCCATTCCACGTATCAGATCAACCAGTAAACGCATTTTACGTGGTGATGTTGGATAATCGTTTAGTTTAGCTACTGCTTCCATTTTTTAAATGTGTTTGTCGTTTATCGTTTAATGTTTGCTGTTGAAATCAATCAACTGTAAACTATCAACTATCAACTTCTTATTAAGATATCTTTTTACTTGAGTGTCCTCTGAAATTCCTGGTCGGTGCAAATTCACCTAACTTATGGCCTACCATAAATTCTGTTACATAAACCGGGATAAACTTGTTGCCGTTATGAACCGCTAACGTATGTCCTACAAAATCCGGAGTAATAGTGGAACGACGACTCCATGTTTTGATAACGCCTTTTTTATTTTTTCCTTCGTTGATTGCCAACACCTTTACTTCGAGGTTAGCATCTACATAAGGACCTTTTTTTACCGAACGAGCCATATTATTATTTTTTCTGTTGATTCTCCCCCGATGTATCGGGGGATATTTTAACGTGATTGATTACTTATTTGTTACTGATCTTTTTACCGTTTCTGCGCTGGATGATCATTTTATCTGACCCCTTACCTCTTGTACGGGTAACTTGTCCTTTCGCGTACTTACCAGTACGGCTACGTGGGTGACCACCTGAAGCTCTACCTTCGCCACCACCCATCGGATGATCAACCGGGTTCATCGCTACGGCTCTTGTTCTTGGCCTGATACCTTTCCACCTGTTCCTACCTGCTTTACCTGCACTCTCCAGGTTATGATCGCTGTTGCTTACCACACCTACGGTTGCATAGCAATTGATCAACACTTTTCTTAACTCACCGCTTGGCATTTTTAAAATACCATATTTTTCTTCCTTATTCGCTAACTGTGCGCTTCCGCCTGCACTACGTACCAACTTTCCACCTTGTCCCGGCTGCATCTCAATATTATGAACCATGGTACCCAATGGCATGAACTTCAATTGTAGTGCGTTTCCTAATTCAGGAGCGATGTTGTCACCACTTAAAACTGTTGCGCCTACCTGTAAACCATTTGGTGCAATGATGTAACGTTTTTCACCATCTACATAATTCAACAAAGCGATGAATGCGGTACGGTTTGGATCATACTCAATACTCTTAACTATTGCAGGAATATTTTTCTTATCTCTTTTGAAATCGATTAAACGATACATGGTTTTGTTTCCACCACCCATATAGCGCATTGACCTTCTACCTTGTGAGTTACGGCCTGCAGTATTTTTCTGCGCCTCCAGCAAAGACTTTTCAGGAATGTTAGTGGTAATTTCTGCGTATGCATTACCAATTCTCCAACGTGTACCTGCTGTGGTCGGTTTGTATTTTCTAAGTGCCATAAACTATTTTTATTTCAACTTTTGCGGCAGCTGATGCCATCCGTTATTAAATTATTTTTACCTCTTCTCCGTACCCACTTTAGGGGATGAGTGCGGCTTTTAAACAGTTCCGTACAAGTCAATTGTTTCGCCTTCTGCCACTGTTACATAAGCCTTCTTTTTAGCGGGTTTGCGGCCACTAACTACACCGGCTTTTGTATTACGTGATTTCGCTTTTCCGGGAGTTACCGAAGTGTTCACATTAACCACCTGTACACCGTAATATGATTCTACTGCTTTTTTAATTTCCAGTTTGTTAGCCTTTCTGCCTACCACAAAAGCATATCGATTCATTTTTTCAGTTTGTTTGTTTATCTTCTCAGATAAGATCGGCTTTACTAAAACTTCAGACAGTTTCATGTCAAATTAATTTGAAAATTTAAAAATTCGAAAATTCGAAAATTGCGACTCATTTTCACATTGAGCAATTTTCACATCTTCACATTTGCTTTATGCTTCTACTACTTCTTCTTCTTCTGTAAAAATCTTCGCTACACTTTCAGTAAAAACCAACACGTTGGCGTTTACAATATCATATGTATTTACATCGCTTAATAGAGTACCCTGTACACCAGGTATATTTCTTAAACTCAGGTAAACGTTTTCGCTATCTTCCCCTAAAACAAATAATGTCTTTTTATCGCCAACTTGTAAGCTCTTCAAAATACCTGCAAATTGCTTTGACTTTGGAACGTCCATTGTTACATCTTCTACCACTACGATTGCATTTTCTTTTGCCTTGTAACTTAAAGCACTGATTTTAGCCAGGTCCTTTACTTTACGATTCAATTTAAAATCATAAAGATGCGGTTTTGGTCCAAAGATAGAACCACCACCTTTATAGATAGGACTACGTAAATTACCTTTACGTGCGCCACCGGTTCCTTTCTGCTTTACTAATTTCTTAGATGAACCGTTTGCTTCCGCTCTTGTTTTTACTTTATGGGTACCCTGACGCTGGGCAGCTAAATACTGCTTTACAGCTAAGTAAACAACATGATTGTTAGGTTCTGCACCGAAAATTTCCTCAGGCAACTCAATGGTTCTGCCTGTTTTAGCGCCTTGTATATTTAAAATTTCTACTTGCATGTTTTTTAATTTGCTAACGTGCTAATTTGCTGATTTGCTAATTAATCCACTTTATTTTTTAAAAACTGTTTTTCAATTTTTTCATTAGCACATTAGCTTATTAGCTAACCAGCTAATTCGTTTTTTACTTTTGTATTAAAACGATTGAACCATTGTGGCCAGGTACAGAACCGCTAACCAATATGTAATTTTTTTCAGAAAAAATCTTTACAACCTTCAATCCTTTCATTTTCACTTTATCCTGACCCATACGGCCACCCATTCTCATACCCTTGAATACTCTTGAAGCATCAGATGAGTTACCAATTGAACCCGGAGCCCTGGAACGGTCATGCTGGCCATGGGATTGTCCGCCCACACCATGAAAACCATGACGTTTTACAACACCTTGGAAACCCTTTCCTTTGGTGGTACCCACTACTTCAACTTTATCGCCTTCGGCAAAAATGTCAACAGTGATGGTTTCGCCAACGGACTGAGTTAATTCGCTATCGCGTATTTCTTTTACTACTTTTTTAGGGGATGTCTGAGCTTTGGCGAAGTGATTTACCTCAGCTTTAATGGAGTGCTTTTCTTTCTTGTCGCCGAATGCGATCTGGAGGGCATTGTATCCGTCTGATTCTACGGTTTTCTTTTGTGTAACCACACATGGTCCTGCTTCAATGATTGTAACGGCCGTTTGTCTGCCTGTTGCATCAAAGACACTGGTCATGCCAATCTTCTTTCCAATAATACTTTTCATTGTATCTTTTTTTTATCCAGCGCTCCGTTTTTATTGCGGAGTTAGATGTTTCAATATTTTAAATAAGAACTAACCCTTTGCCTCCCCCTTTACTTTAATCAGTATGGGATGGTTCATCAGGCCTTGATCTCAACATCTACACCACTAGGCAGGTCTAATTTACTTAGCGCATCAACCGTACGGCTGCTGCTGGTGTATATGTCTAATAAACGTTTGTGTGTACACAGTTGGAACTGTTCACGTGCTTTTTTATTAACGTGAGGAGAACGCAATACAGTAAAAATTTTCTTGTGCGTTGGTAAAGGAATGGGGCCTGTTACAACTGCACCGGTACTACGTACCGTTTTTACGATTTTCTCAGCCGACTTATCAACCAGGTTATGATCGTAAGACTGTAATTTTATTCTGATTCTCTGTGACATATTTAAAGAACTTTAAACTTTCGTTTTTTAATTTGGAGTGCAAAGGTAGGGGGATGGATTGAAATAGCAAAGGGAATGTAAAAAGTTTTTTAAGATTTCTTTTAATGCCTGATTTTTATGTCTGCTGTCTGATTTTGGGATGTCTGAATTGTTGACGCCTGGTGTCCTTCAACCGGATTTTCGATCCTAAACGAAATGCCTTTAACTCAGACATTAATAAATCAGACATCAAACATTAATGGGTTTATTTGACTATAACCACCTGTTCAACCATAAGCAAAGGCAGGTTTTTAAACCGTAAAATGATATTGGCCACGGTGACGATGTCTTTTTGACAATATACTGCAATGCGCTGCAGATCTTTTTCTTTCCAATACACATCACCCACCATACTGCCATCAATATCATCTTTTGGTGAGGGTACGTTTAAGGCTGCCGCCAATAGTTTGAGAGAGGTATAATTTTTATAATCCCCAAAGCGCCAATACTGGAAAGTGTCCACCATATTGGTTTCCCAGGGTTTCATATTCTGAAAATCCAGGTAGCCCGGAATGGCGAGCCCGTTAATCAGCAACCGTCTGCATAAAAACGGGATATCAAATTCCTTTATATTATGACCGGTAAAACTCCACCGGTTATGCACGGCTTCCAGTTGATTGATCGTTTTTACAAACTGCTGCAGCAACTCCTTTTCATTTTCCCCAAACAGCGATTTTACCCGAAACTGGTACTGGTCCATTTCCTTTTTAAAATAGCCGATGCTAATGCAAACCACTTTGGCAAATTCTGCCATTACCCCGGCCCGCTGCGGATAATATTCTCCCACAGAAGTATTTTCGGGTAGCGTTCGAATCACTTTTTCCTCCCATAAATGCTGCCACTCCGAATCCATCGCCTCAAAGTCTTTTCGTTCAGATACTGTTTCAATATCAATCACCAGGAAATTTTCTAAAGGCATTTTTACGATCATAGTGCAGGTTTATCAGCTAAATATAAGGAAAGGGCTGCTTTTTTGCAACCATTTGAAACAATTATGCCCTGGCTAACCGTTTCGACCCCGGACACAGTTGATAGATTTACTATTTCAATAACCCACAAAAACCATTGGTTATGTACAAACTAATTGCCCCTAAACTTAAAGTGCCCCAAAAAGTAATTACAAAAAGGGATACAAAAAAGGCTTTGACTGCAGCGGTACGTTTCGTCCGGTGAATAAAAAAATATTAGAAAATCGAAAAATAAATCAGTTGAAAAGCAAAAAACGCCACCAGTGAAACCGGAGAGTTTTTAGAATTAAAAAGCGATGAAAGCGGCACAAAAACGACCACCTGGGCTAATAAAGTAAATCCCGACATGTACATATTGGCAACCAGATGCTCAATATAATTATAACCCGCCTGGCTGTAAAATAACCAGTAGATGAGTGCTATCAATGGGAGTGCAAGCATAGCCACATTATTGGAATGCTTATTCATAAAACCCCTTGCTTTCGCGGCACGTTCATAAATCCTCATTACATTAGCCCGCTTTGCTTCGTTGGGGATTTTGTTTAATTCAGGATGTTCCTTCAACACATCCACCGATGTGTGAGGTTTATCATTCAACGTAAATACAAAAACGTAAATAGTAGCTACAATCAGGAAGAAACTGAAAGGAGGAAAGTATTTTTTTCGTTTACCCTGTACAAATTCCCTTGCTACCGTGCCTGTTTTGGTAGCCAGTTGAAGCAATAAATGAAAAATGCCCTTATCAGCGTGAGTAAAATAATGAACCGCGTCGTGGGTAACATCATGCCAGCTAAGCCGGTGCAGGTGGGCTTTTTGTCCGCAGCTGGAACAAAAATGTTGATCCTGAATTAATGGCTGGTTGCAGTTAGCACAATTGGAGGACATAGTGATGGCTTACTTTATTGGGAAATTAAAGTTTTAAGATAAATCTTTTAACAATACGGCGAAGCATCATAGCTAATACTATTGGAATTATTGTTGGTAACTACATTATCAAATTGTCCATTTGCTTTCTTGGCTGGCATAAAAAACGACCAAGTTTAATATGCCGCTCTACATCGCCACTCCTTGTTTGCTAAAGGCATTTGGTAAATACCTCGTATCTCCCCTTATTTTTGAGGTTTCAATTTGCAACCTCAAACGACTGCTTTTCGTTTGGTATTCGATAAAGGGAGTTCTGGGGCAGAACACATAAACTAACCCGGGATTAAGACTATACAATAATGCCGCCATAAAACACATCTGTTAGGTTCATAAAAACAACAACCCCGCACTCACGTACGGGGTTGTTGTTTTCATAAAATATCTGCATCCCTGTTCTCCCCTTTAGGAAAGTTAGAGGGGGCCTAATCATCCACCTTCTGCTTACCTTTTTGCTTGGCTATCACCGTTTCTGCAATATTATTTGGTGCAGGACTGTAATGGCTAAACTCCATGGTAGAAGTAGCACGACCTGATGATAATGAACGCAGTTGGGTTACATAACCAAACATTTCGCTCAAAGGCACTTTGGCCTTGATAACCTGTACACCATGTTTACTATCCATACCTTCCAACATACCGCGACGACGGTTTAAATCGCCCGTTACATCACCCATGTACTGATCCGGTGTAAGTACTTCAACTTTCATGATTGGCTCAAGCAACACTGGCTTTGCTTTACGGCCTGCTTCGCGATAACCTTGTTTGGCACACAATTCAAAACTCATCGCATCACTATCCACCTGGTGAAAACTACCATCAAACACGCGTACTTTCATGCTCTCCATCGGGTAGCTTGCCAATACACCTGTTGTCATAGCGGTTTCAAAACCTTTCTGAATGGCAGGAACAAATTCTTTTGGAATAGATCCACCAAACAAACCGTTTACAAACTGGAAGTTAGTTTTTCCTTCTTTCAAAAACTCTTCATCAGCGGGCCCTATTTCAAACACGATGTCGGCGAATTTACCACGACCACCGGTTTGTTTCTTCAGCGTTTCCCTGTGCTCAATGGTATTCTGGAATGCCTCTTTATATGCAACCTGTGGTGCACCCTGGTTAATTTCAACCTTAAACTCACGACGCATACGATCTACAATGATCTCCAGGTGCAATTCACCCATTCCACTTAAAATGGTTTGGCCGGTTTCTTCATCTGTTTTTACACGGAGGGTTGGATCTTCTTCCACCAGTTTGGCAATCGCCATACCCATTTTATCCACATCGGCCTGAGTTTTTGGCTCAACTGCTACAGAGATTACCGGTTCTGGGAAAGTCATGGCTTCCAGTACAATCGGATTATCTTCGTTACACAAAGTATCACCTGTTTTGATATCTTTAAAACCTACCGCTGCGCCAATATCTCCAGCTTCAATATAATCAACCGGGTTTTGTTTGTTAGCATGCATCTGCATGATACGACTGATACGTTCATTTTTGCCGGTACGGGTATTCAATACGTACGAACCTGAATCCAAACGGCCACTATATGCCCGGAAGAACGCTAAACGACCTACGAAAGGATCGGTCATGATCTTAAATGCCAATGCACTAAACGGTTCCTTGGTATCGCAATGACGGAAAATTTCTTCACCGGTATCAGGATTGGTTCCTTTTACTGCCTCAATATCCATTGGTCCGGGTAAATAACGAACAATTGCATCCAATGCAGTTTGTACACCTTTGTTTTTAAAAGATGAACCACACATCATTGGTATAATGCTGATATCGATGGTTGCTTTACGGATCGCTTCATGAATTTCGTCTTCAGTAATCGTATTAGGATCATCAAAGAATTTTTCCAGCAGTTTTTCATCGTAATCAGCAACGGCCTCAATTAAATGCTGCCTCCACTCGGCTACCTCTTCTTTCATATCTTCCGGAATGGGCACTTCATTATAAGTCATACCCAGACCGGCTTCGTCCCACACCATGCCCTTCATGGTAACCAAATCCACTACGCCTGTAAAATTATCCTCAGCGCCAATCGGCAACTGCAATGGCACTGCTTTAGCGCCCAGCATTTCCTTGATCTGTTTTACCACGTTTAAGAAATCAGCACCGGCACGGTCCATTTTATTTACAAATCCTACACGTGGCACTTTATATTTATTAGCCTGCCGCCAAACGGTTTCAGATTGTGGTTCTACGCCGGATACAGCGCAAAACAATGCCAGTAAACCATCCAGTACACGCAAGGAACGCTCCACCTCTACCGTGAAATCCACGTGACCGGGCGTATCAATAATGTTGAATTTGTATTGTTTTGTATCGGGTGTCTTTTTATTTTGCACCATTGGGAAGTTCCAAAAGCAGGTGGTGGCAGCACTTGTAATTGTGATCCCTCTTTCCTGTTCCTGTGCCATCCAGTCCATGGTAGCGGCGCCATCATGCACCTCACCAATTTTATGATTCACCCCGGTATAATATAATATACGCTCGGTGGTGGTAGTTTTGCCTGCATCAATATGCGCCGCAATACCAAAATTTCGCTGATAACGTAAATCTCCCATTGTATTTGATTATTATATGTTTTTAAAATTAATTGTGAGCCCGGCCAATAGTTCGCTTTTCAGCTTCATTGGCGTAGCACTCTTGTACCTTATAACTATGTTGAACAAAGCCCCTCCGAAAGAGGGAAAACTATTAACCCGTAAGTACTGGGTTGCCGTGATATGATTATTTTACTCTCATGATATGCTAAATAAATTGCAGCTACAACCAAATTTCCAATACTATGCTGAACTTTTTAGCGCCGCAAAGGTAGGGGGATTTTCTTAATTTACAAACAGGTGAAGAATATGTCTGATGTATGATTTATTGATGTCTGATTTCCCTTTGTTCAATCCCAATTAGCAATCCCCCAGCATTGGGCTTTTTAAAGTCATAAAATAAATAACCATTTCAAATATGAATTAGACAAACTGGAAGAGTTGTAAAATTAAATCCAAATCAGACATCATAAAATCAGACATCAGACATTGAAGAAAATAGGTCCGATGAAAGATACCGGTCGCCCCGATCGCACACAATAAATACGATCACTCCTTCTTCCAGTTCTTTCGAAAGTTCAATAGCAGCATGCGCTGCTCCCCCACTGCTCATTCCACTAAAAATGACCTCCTCCTTTGCGAGGCGCCTGGCCATTACACGTGCATCTTTTTCAGCGATTTCAATAACCCGGTCTACCCTGCTTTTATCAAAGATGGTAGGTAAGTATGCTTCGGGCCATTTACGAATACCGGGTATTTTTGATCCGTCTGTAGGTTGGCATCCTATAATCTGAATCGCCTTATTCATTTCCTTCAGGTATTTTGAAACCCCCATTATTGTACCGGTAGTACCCATCGATGAAACAAAATGTGTGATTTTACCATTTGTATCGTTCCATATTTCAGGACCGGTTGTTTTATAATGCATTGCCGGGTTATCTGAATTTCCAAACTGGTTTAACATTAAATAGCCTCCCTTAGCCACCTGCGCTTTTGCATAATCAATCGCTCCTTCCATTGAATTTGCTTTTGGAGTCAATATCACTTTTGCACCAAATGCCTCCATTGTCAGCACCCTTTCACGGGTGGCGTCCTCCGGCATTACCAATTCTATTTCCACACCAAATAAACTGGCAATCATAGCCAGTGCGATGCCAGTATTGCCGCTGGTTGCTTCTATCAACGTAATTCCATTGGTTATTTCGCCACGCTCTATTGCGCCTTTTATCATGCCATAGGCGGCCCTGTCCTTTACACTTCCCCCCGGATTATTTCCTTCTAGTTTTCCGTATATAGTTACTTTTTTATTAACCGGTATTTTTGTTAACTCTACCAGTGGAGTGTTCCCTACCAGGTCTAAAATTCCAGCCATGTTCTTTTTTGATAAAATGAAATAATTAATCCGGCGTGCCGGCCACCATTGTAGCAGCAAATATAATCCTGCATACTTTCTTTCATTGTTGAAATAAGATAATTTTTTATTAAAGCCTCCTGAACAAAATTTGGTGATTTATGAGTATTGGCTAAAAACCCCATTCATTTAATAAATGTAAGCGGATAAGTTTCTACAAGAATTGAAGGAATTATATTAATGGGAAATATCAAAAGTGGGAAATAAAATTGAAAAACTCACTTGAAAAATATAAATTATGAAATATCGCAGCATATAGTTTTACCGACATCATGAATTATTAATTTTTTTAGCTTTTTTTTAAGGATTTAAGATACTTTTGACAAAATAAAAATTACTGTATGAAAAAATATTTTATTGTTCTCTCAATTTCCTTTTTTGGTTTTGCTTGTGGTAGCCAATCCAACAGCTCCGAAACAAAAGATGCAGAAAAGACAACAACATCCGTTATGGACAACCCGGATTATGAAAAAGGCCTTAATCTCATTGCAAAATCTGATTGTTTTACCTGCCACAAACTTAGGGATGCGTCTATAGGTCCTGCGTACGGATTGGTTGCAGCCAAATACGAAGGCACAGAAGCAAACATTGATATGCTGGCAAATAAAATCATTGCCGGCGGACAAGGAGTTTGGGGGCAAATTGCGATGGCAGCTCATCCGAACATAAGTAAAGAAGACGCAAAAGCTATGGTAAAATACATTCTGCTACTAAAAGAAGAAAAAAAATAAACATGAAAACTACACTTTCGCTGATTGCTATTTCAATTTCAGCACTTATGAGTTGCAATAATACTAAAAACACTGCAACATCAAATACCGATAGTACAGGTACAGCCACTGTAAAAACGGATGCCACCTCCGATGGTTGGACTGCTTTATTTGATGGTACTACTACTTCCGGTTGGCATAGTTACGGAAAAGATAAAGCTACGGACAGATGGAAAACTGCTGATGGTGCTATTTATTTAGATACCCTGGTAAAATCTGCCGGTGGCGACCTTGTGACAAATGGAGAATACGGGAATTATCATTTAAAACTGGAATGGAAAATTGCCCCGAACGGAAACAGTGGATTAATTTTTTATGTTAATGAAGACACTTCTAAATACAAAGCCACTTATAATACCGGTCTTGAAATGCAGGTGTTGGACAATGACGGCCACCCAGATGGTAAAATTACAAAGCACCGTGCCGGTGATTTATACGATTTAATTTCCTGCTCTAAAGAAACGGTGAAACCAGTTGGCGAATGGAACGAGGCAGAAATCATTTCAAAGGATGGAAAACTTGACCTCGTTTTGAATGGAACAACAGTTGTGTCTACAACATTATGGGATGATAACTGGAAAAAGATGGTAGCGGGAAGTAAGTTTAAAAATATGGCAGGCTTTGGCACCTACAAAAAAGGCAGGATCGCTCTACAGGATCATGGCAATTTGGTTTGGTACAGGAATATAAAGATCAAAGAACTTTAGATTATAAAAAGGTCCTGATTTAAACAGTACCTTTTTTTATATAAATCTGAAAATTATTTCAACAAATTCTTATTGATATAAGTATAACTTTTTTGGATACTACCGATTGTATCCGGCACATAGTTGTTTTCCTGCTCAAGGTAAAAATGCTTTATTCCGGCAAGTTCGGTGCTTTCTAAAATTCTTTTAAAGTCGATTGAACCATTGCCTATCTCAGTATTTTTAGTATTGTCTGTTTTGTCCATATCCTTTATGTGCACCATCGGAAAACGACCGGGTTGCTTTTTAAAGATCTCTACCGGATCCAGTCCTGCTCTAACCACCCAATAAAGATCAAGTTCAAGCTTTACCAGTGCTTTATCTGTGCTATTCATAAAAATGTCATAACCAGTTTGACCGTCCATCTGAATAAATTCAAAATCATGATTGTGGTATGCCAACTGCAGATTGGCAGTTTTGCAAATTTCACCAGCTTTATTCATCCTTTCGGCAAGCGCCTTGTATTGGTCGATCGTTTTTCTTCTTTCTTCTTCCAGGTAGGGTATTACAATATATTGCTGACCGAGTAAATTTCCTACTTCACACAATTTCTTTACATCGTCTCCGTTACCATTCTCAAACATCATGGCCGTAGGCATGTAATGTCCACTTGGTGTTACTAGTTTATTCGCTTTCAACAAATCACTAAATTCCTTTACACTCAATCCAAAAAACTGCTGTTCGTTACTTAAACCATAGGTTTCTATTTCTTTATACCCGGCTGCAGCAATCTTGCCAATTACGCCTTTTACATCTTTATCAACATCATCTCTTAAGGAATATAACTGTATTCCAACATTGGTTGAACTACTGGCGGCTCCACACCCGTTGAAAGCAAATCCGGCGCTTAAAATAGCGGATTGCTTGAGAAAATCACGTCTGGCATTCATCGTTTTGAAAGTTTGGTTAAAAAATGAAGGTACTAAAAATTGATGCCCATTATTCATAATAGTATTGCGATATTACAAACAGTTTATTGGAGTTTAATTTCCTGAAGAGGTTGATCAAAATAATAAATAATTCCGCCTATAAGTAGTACACCCAATCCTATCAAACTTTCTGCCGGCCGATCTACCATTGTAAAAATCAATACCCATACATTGAAAATTAAAAATATAACCTGTAGTGCTGGCTTCAAAGGGCTTCGGAATGTTGATTTCTCTTTATTTTTTATAAATAAACTGCTTGCCACCGTAAGGGAAGCCATTAATTGCAATACAAATCCTGCATATAATAGTACCTTTTCAAATGAACCCGTTAAAGTAAGAATAATTGAAATGAATACGTGGGCCCATACTGCCGCTACCGGAATACCATGTTTATTTTTTTTTGCCAAAGGTTGCCACAACTTGTTTTCCATTGCCATAGCCCGGGTAACCCTTGGCCCTACCCATAAATAGGAGCTAATTGTAGCTACTAACTGAATAGCAATAAACACACTTACCCATTTACCACCTGCTGAACCTAGCAAATTATCAAAGGCAATAAAAGTAACCTCTTCATGATTTTGCATTTGACCCACAGTGGCATTTTTTAATAATACCAGTTGAAACAACACATACACTACAGCAACAAACAGGGTGCTTCCTATTAACGCTTTAGGAAGATTTTTTGAAGGGGTATCAATTTCGTCTACCACATAGGCAGCAGCATTCCATCCTGTGTAGGCAAAAGACACATACACCATTGAAACAGCAAAGCCCGGCTTTAAAATTTCTTTTTGCCATCCATTACTAAAATCGACGGCATTACTGGCATTTCCTGAAATAGAAAAACCAAGGATAATTAAGCAAACAATAAATAAAACTTTTATTGCAGTTGAATAGTTTTGTAACCGGCTGCTATGCCTGATGGTAAAACTGTGCATCAATCCAATTAAAATAATGATAACAATGGCCAGCCATACATTACCCTGCAAGCCAAAGGGGGCAAGGTATTTTGTAAATGCCATAGCTGCAAGCGCCACAGGAGCAGAGAATCCTACCGTAAGCCCTGCCCAGGCAGAAAGATACCCAAGCGCCGGATGAAAAACCCTCGATAAATAAATATAATCACCCCCTGATTCCTTAAAATGTGTACCCAATTCAGCATAAGCAAACGCTCCAAATAATGCCAGTATACCTCCAATAAGCCAAAGTATCAGAATACTCCATGTATTTTGGATTGAAGACAACTGAAAGCCTACACTGGTAAATACTCCTGTACCGATCATATTGGCAACTACTATGGCGGATGCAGTATAAATGGAAATTTTGCTTTTCAAATAAAACGCTTTGGTTAACTCAAGATATGTATTGCTGATGAAAAACAAAACAAAATGGATTGGATTACCAAAATATATTATTGCTGCTAACTATAACAAGGACTATAATTCTGCCCGCTATTTTATAAAAAAACCGCGAGGGATGAAATTTAGAATGAGGGGAAAAGTGATGCACAAAAAAGCCGCTTTCTAAAAAAGCGGCTTTAAAATAATATTTTGAGTTTACTTAAATTCTAAAGTGAGCAAATGCTTTATTAGCTTCAGCCATACGATGAGTATCTTCTTTCTTTTTGAAAGCTGCCCCTTCACCTTTGCTTGCTGCTACAATTTCATTGGCTAATTTATCAGACATACTGCGACCATTTCTATCACGGCTATACTTCACCATCCATTTGATGCTTAAAGATACCTTTCTGTCGGTACGCACTTCGGCAGGTATCTGAAAAGTAGCACCACCAATACGACGGCTACGAACCTCAACACCCGGAGTAATATTTCCCAATGCCTTCTTCCAAATCTCATAACCATTGTCGCCGGTTATTTTGGATACTTTATCAATCGCATCGTAAAAAATGATATAAGCTCCACTTTTTTTACCAGCCCACATTAAATTATTTACAAAACGGGTAACTAATTTGTCGTTGAACTTTGGATCTGGTGCTAACGGTATTTTTTTTGGTTGTGTCTTACGCATTGTTGTTTATTTTTTATCGTTGTACGATAAACGTGAAACGGGATATATTAAATTATTTTTTAGCTTTTTCTTTCTTGGTTCCGTACTTACTACGGCTTTGCTTACGATCTTTAACACCGGCAGTATCAAGGCTACCACGAACGATGTGATACCTTACGCCTGGTAAATCCTTTACCCTTCCACCGCGGATCAATACAATCGAGTGCTCCTGCAAATTGTGTCCTTCACCCGGAATATAGGCAATAACCTCAATTTTATTGGTTAGGCGAACCTTTGCAACTTTACGTAAAGCTGAGTTTGGCTTTTTAGGTGTAGTTGTATACACTCTTGTGCACACACCACGACGTTGAGGACAAGCATCTAAAGCTCTTGATTTGCTTTTGGCTCTGATTATTTCTCTTCCTTTTCTTACTAACTGTTGTATTGTAGGCATTTTTAACCCTTTATTTTTTGGACGGCAAAGGTAGCAATTCTGATTTAAAAATGAAAATTAATAATTAATTTTTTAAAAATTCTTATGGAGTTCAGCATAACACGTTCAAAACATGATTACAAAACTATCAACTTTTCTGATATTTCTTCATTTGTATTCATGTCAATACACCTTATAGTATAAATTCCCTTCGCTAATGAATGTGGTCTTGCGATACGCAAAGTGTTATTATTACCGGATACAAAAGTGGTTTCCCATACCCCCTGGCCAACCATATTCAACATTGTAATTTTATATACATGCCTTGACACCCCCTCCAAATTAATTGTAAGCGTGTTGGATACCGGGTTCGGGTAAAAATGAAACATCCATTTGTTTTTACCTTTTTCGAGCATAATGGTTTTACTGTATGTAAAAGTATGATCCTTGTATAGCAATTTCAGCCGGTAAAAATTTTTGCCTGTTTCGGGTTTACTATCAATAAAATTATACAAAGAGGTTCCCGATGAATTTGCAATTGGATTTAACCGTCCAATATCAACGTATTGGCCATCATTGCTTCTTCTTTCAACTACATAATTCTTTAGTTCCTGATCTTGCCATGTTCTCCAGTTTAATACCCCTTTGTCATCAATCAATTTTCCCGAAAATAACATCATTTTTACAGGTAACACCAGATAGCATAGGCCATTTAAGTTATAGATATAAGTTCTTTTTACACAACCTGTATTTACTGTAACATGGCAAACATAGGTACCGGTATCATTTGCGGATAAGTAGGGAATGTAGACCTTATACCCAGAACCGAGATAAGTACTATCAATACTACTATAATTTTCTTTTTTAAACCAGGCGTATGTTGAATTAAAAATAGTATCTACCGATAAAGTGCTACTACTTTGAAAACAATTGCTATCTACATCAATTTTATAATTCGCCAGTGGTAAAATGCTTGCATCACCCAATGTAGCATTACCGCAGGCATCTAACACCCTCAATCTAATAAGAGAATAATTTGTGCCATTATTGATATTAAAAACAGGCCCGGTTTGCGGAGAAGTATTGATAGATGGAAAAGAAGGCGTACTCCCAATGATTTCATAAGAAAATGGCCCTACTCCATTGGAAGCGACCGCTCCAATACTAAAACCACTCACATCACACTGATAAGCTGATGACCTGCTCAGGTTTGGGTAATAATAGGGAGCTATGGAAACGGTATCATACAAATATTTGTTGCAAATATCGTTCAGCTTGTACCTTACGATATAAGTTCCGGTTCCCAGATCATTAAAAGTAAATACTCCACCGGATGCTGTATTTGGGGCTAGTTCAGGAGATAATGTTGTTCCATTTTTTTTAATTACCCGTACAGTAAACACTCCCATATTGGTATTGGTGTTTAATTGTATTTTTCCGGATCCGTTCTGCCAGGCTGCGCTGGGGCATTGTGCAATTACACTTGCCTCATGAGTTGCAATGCTGGCGGTAACCCCGGTAATGGTGGAATCAACAGTACCACAATTATCTGTTGCCACAATTTTATAAGTTTCACCTGGTACAATCCCCGGTATACTATCAATATTAATGCTGGTGGAATTATAATGTCTATCGAAAAACAACGTGCTATCCGGCCTGTATATTTTAATATTTACCGGAAGAACGCCACCCGTAACTGACACCGAAATTGTTGCATAACCATATGAACAGGATTTACTTGTACCTACCGAAATATCCAATACTTTGGGATAGGAACTAAAACACCGAATGATAGTAGTGTCATAACAGGCATTTATTATTTTAATACAATAACTGCCGTAGGCTAAATTATTAAAAGTACCCGTAGTATTACAACTTAACTGAACATTATTGCTGTCGTAAATGCAGTACTGCGGATTGGTAAGATTCTGCTGCCCTGTAATTTTTGCTGTAAAACTGGTACAGGCATTATTGCTGATAGTGACTGTACTGGTGGCCGTGGGTTTGGGTGCTGATGCTGTAAAACAATATTGGAAGAGCGTATCAGGGCAACCATCCCGTGCCTTAATGCAATAAGTACCGTATGCCAAACTATTGAAAATACCGGAACTGTTACAACTAATTAATGAATCTGCCTGTGTGTACAAACAGTATTGTTCACCTGTCAAATGGTTGCTGGTGCCTGTTACTGTAAACGTTGAACAAGTTTTATTCGTGATATTGGCCGTAAGATCATTTGTAACAATGGCAGCCCCGACGTTAAAGCACCTTGTTATGGTAGTGTCATAGCAGGCATCATAAATGGTTACACAATGATTTCCGACAGTTAGACTGTCGAAAATGCCTGTACTGTTGCATTCTATGAGTAAGCCTGCGGTATCATACAAACAATATTGTGGCGAGTATAGGCTATCGCCCCCAATATTAATTGTTACATTTCTGCAATTTATATAAGAAGGGCTAATGGTTGCTGGAACTACGGGCTTCGGTTTTAAAATATTAAAACATCTTGTGATGGTAGTATCGCGACAACTGTCGTCTGTTGTAATACAATACCGGCCATAGGCAAGGCCATTAAATATACCGTTGCTATTGCAGCTTATCTGTGTGCCGACAGAATCAAATAAACAGTAATAAGGCATTGTTAATCCCACCTGGCCTGTAATGGCTACGGAAAATGTTGTACAATTTTTATTGTAAATACTGACGCTATTTCCAACCGATAATGGAGGTGGAGAAACTGTAAAACACCTTGTAATAATTGTATCGGGGCATAAATTGTGGGCCTTTATACAAAAGCTGCCATAGGGAATGTTGCTAAATACACCGGTTCCATTGCAGCTTATTTGAACATTATTATTATCATACAAACAATAATCAGCATTAAAAAAATTTACAAGGCTTGTTAGCGATGCTGTAAATGAATTACAGGATTTATTAGTGATAGTTACTGAAGCTCCTACAGAAGCATTGAACTTTAAAGTAGTACTGGCCTTTTTGATTATCCCGCATCCATCTTTTGCAATGATATCTATAGACGAAGCCCCATTGAGATAGAATGTAAAAGCGGAACTTGAAGACCAGATGGTATCCCCCGGATAACGTACAACACCGTACATAAATCCGGGCAGGGAACCTACTGTACTTACATTACCTCTGCTATCAATTACTTTAATAAAGCCTGAGGTAGAATCACAGGAGAGTTTATTAAAACTATATGAATCGATCCACCAGGTATAATTGTTTACTTTAATACTCCTGGTTTGAATTCCACCACAGGAATCCGCCATTTGTATAATATAATCACCCCCAATTAAATTAGGGAAAATTCCGGTATTGTTTGAGGTACCAACCCCCATTGGTGAGGGAGCCATAATGGAATAGGTAAAAGGTGAACGGCCAAATTGTACCCCATTTACAGTAATGCTACCATTATTGCCATTATCACAACTTACATCGACCCCTTGCAGGGTAAATCTCGGATCCAAATAACTGCCTTGCACCGCCACATTGGTTTGTGTAAAAGTGCAATTAGTAATAATGTCGTTTATTATTACGGTGTAAGTACCAGCCGATAAACCGGTAATAGAATCACTGGTAGTAAAATTGGTATTAACCGGGCCCGTAGTTTTATATTTGTAAGAACCTGAGCCGCCTGTAGCATGAACACTTATTGAACCAGTTGCAGCGCACCTGGATTCGTATGTATTAAATGTAGCTGTAAGGGAAGTGCAATTCTGAGCTTTTGATTTATTTGGAAAAATGGAACAAAAACAAAGCGCCAATCGCACAAAAAAGTAGATTTTCTGCATAGTTCATAGGTTTGGTTCACAAAATTGAGACCGTTGGATTAGATATTTATGGGCACTTACAATGTCAAACGAATTTGAGGGAAAAATATTGAGTAGAAATTATTTTAAAGTAAAAACACTCAATGGTATTTTTTCATAACATATCGTAAAACTTCTTTACAATAAAAATCAGCTAAAAAAAGCCCCTTGGAATTTACAATTGAATACCTTACAACAGTAACGTTCTGTAGTAATTGAAAGTAATAGAATTTATTTTAATTGCATGGAAACAAATTGTGTTTCTCAACAGTTAGATGTTACCGGATATTTTATACCATAAAAAAAGAGCATTTTTACATGCCCTTCTTTCAAAAAAATTATATTTTAAATAACCAGCCATGTGGGTCCGGTTCCTTTCCATATTTAATGGCATCCATTCTACGCTTTATTTCCGGAGCGATAGTCCATTTTTCTACTTCAAATTTCATAACGTCCTCTTTATACTTCAATTCCTTAATTAAGGAAATTGTAGCTGCTGTGCCCGTTCCAAAAACTTCCTTTAAAGTTCCCGCTTTATATGCATCCATAATTTCATCAATGCTTAAAGCCCTTTCTTCTACATTGAATCCCATATCCTTTAAAAGGACTATGGTACTGTGCCTGGTAACGCCTTCCAGGATAGTGCCGCTTTCCAGCCCTGGAGTTACTGCCGTATTTCCAATAATAAAAAAAACATTCATAGTACCACATTCCTGCACATATTTGTGTTCGAATGCGTCCATCCATAATACCTGGTCGTATCCTTTTTTATTGGCTTCCGCAGAAGCAAGCAGTGAACCACCGTAATTTCCGGCTGCCTTTGCAAAACCATATCCGCCCTCCACAGCACGAGCGTATTTTTCTTCCACATAAATTCTCATGGGAGTAGCATAATAGGGGCCTGTAGGACTCAAAATAATTAAAAACTTGTACTTTTCACTCGGCCTTACTCCAATTGCTTCATCAGTGCTAAACATAAATGGCCTTATATACAATGCATGATTTTCTTTATCTGGTATCCAGTTCCGTTCAATATCTACTAATAAGCGCAATCCTTCGATAAATATTTCTTCCGGCACAGTGGGCATTTGCATTCTTTCAGCAGAAACATTAAATCTTCTGAAATTATCATAAGGCCTGAATATCTGTGGATTTCCAGCGGTATCCTTGTATGCTTTTATACCTTCAAAAATAGCCTGGCCATAATGTAATGCTGCCAGGGAAGGATCCAGTTGTAAGGGTTGGTAGGGTACTATACGGGGAGTTCCCCATGCGCCATTTGCATAATCTACTTCCAACATGTGATCAGTAAAGTATTTCCCGAAGGGAATGTTTACCAAACTCAAATCACTTAATTTACTGCGCTGTACTTTAGTGATTTTAAAATCTTCCACTGCTGTCATAATCCTTAATTTTACAGCAAAGAAACAAAAAAAAACACAGAGTAAATTGCCGTTTTATGAGTTTAGACAATATTCAACTTCCTTCAATTGTACTGCAGGGGCTTTATAAACATTGCCTGATTGATTTAAAAAATGAACAACAAACTGCAGTAAAAACGGAATTAAAAAGGTTCTCAACATTAGGGAATAATCGCCGGCATGTACTTATTTTAGTGGAAAGTGATGAAACATTATATATGCCAGATGACCTGTTGAATTTTTTAATGGGTGTGTTGGCTGCCTGCAATTTAAATATGGAAGATGTCGCTATTTTAAACATCAAAAAAAACACATCAGTTACCTATAAAAATTTAACCGATGTGCTAAAATCTGAAAAAATACTTTTGTTTGGCATTACACCTTCTGGAATTGGATTGCCTTTAGATTTTCCAAATTATCAAATTCAACAATATAATGGTCAAATTTATTTAACAGCACCTGTATTGTCTCATATTCAGAATAATAAAATTGAAAAAACAAAACTCTGGATCTGCCTGAAACAAATTTTTGAAATAAAGTAGGCTTGTGAATTAATATAGCAAAGACTACTGAACCGTATTTCTAAAATTACAATCCTCATTTTTATGAACACACTTATTTTTGCGACCAATAACCAGCACAAAGTGGATGAAATACGCCATTTTCTGGGAAGCCGGTTTGAAATTATTACTTTAAAGGAATCGGGCATTGATATAGATATCCCGGAGCCACATAATACATTGGAGGCGAATGCAACTGAAAAATCAACCACCATTTACAAACTGACCGGAAAAGACTGTTTTAGTGAAGATACCGGTTTGGAAGTGATTGCACTGAACGGTGAGCCAGGTGTTAAAAGTGCACGTTATGCCGGAGAAAATCAATCCTTTAAAGCAAACGTTGAAAAGCTGCTTCAAAAAATGGAAGCTGTTAAAAACCGAAATGCACGCTTTAAGACAGTCATTTCCTTGATAGTGGAAAAAGAAGAAATTCAATTTGAAGGGATATGCGAGGGTGAAATAATAATGAAAGAAAGAGGACAAAATGGTTTTGGCTATGATCCTGTATTTGTACCAACCGGAAGTAAACTAACATTTGCAGAAATGAATACAAACCAAAAAAATGATTTTAGTCACCGCAAAAAAGCAATGGATAAATTAATTTCATTTTTACAATCCAATCAATAAATTTTTAAAAAATTTAATTTTTGCTTTCGTTTATGTCAAGAATAAAAATCAATATCCCAGCCAATAATATAGCGGCAGTCAATATCAGGGTTCGCATCAATGACATCAATTATGGAAACCATGTTGGTAATGATGCTTTTGTTTCATTTATACATGAGGCCCGCCTACAATGGCTGCAACAAAATAATTTTACAGAACTGGATATTGCGGGAACAGGCTTGATTATGAGCGATCTAGCCTTTGAATTTAAAAATGAATCTTTTTACGGGGAGGAAATTTCTATAACGATCAGTGCCGGAGAGCTTTCAAGGGTAAGCTTTGATTTATATTACCAGTTAACTACAGATAGAAACAATGAGACCATATTATTAGCCAGGGCAAAAACAGGAATGGTTTGTTACAACTATCTGCAAAAAAAAGTAGCTGTCATACCCCTTGAATTAAAAAAAATGTTGCAGGTTGATTAAGCAATTAACTATTCCATATTTTCCAGCTTGCTTCTGCCTGTATCAGCAGCATATCATAACCGTTTTTTACAACAGCCCCTCTTTCTTTCCCTTTTTGCAAAAATAATGTTGTAGCAGGTTTATACACCAGGTCGTACAGGTAATGATTTTTAGTAAGTAAGTGGTAAGGTATTTCAGGTGCGTTTGCTTCTTTAGGGTGCATACCGACGGGTGTACAATTAATAATGATTTTATAGTCGCTTATTAAATTTTGGTCAATGTTATTGTAGAGTATAAATCCTTCTTTCGTTATTTCATTTCTTGTTACCACCAAAAAGTCGATGTTTAATTTGTTAAGTACAAATTGGATAGCCTTCGACGCTCCACCGGTACCAAGTACAAGAGCCTTTTTATGAAATATTTTTAGCTTTTCGGTAAATGATTCTTGAAAGCCAATAATATCGGTATTATAGGCTATCAACTTATTACCGCTAATTTTAATACTATTGGTAGCCCCGATTTGCCTTACTTCTTCAGATAACTCGTCAACAAACTGAAGTACCTGTTCTTTGTAAGGTATTGTTACCCCTAATCCTTTTAATGATGGATTAGCAGCAATTAAACCACTGAATTCATTAATGGAACTTATAGGGAAGGCTTCGAATTTACAATCCGTCAATCCTTCCCTTTCAAATTTTTCAGTAAAATATTGCTTGGAAAAAGAATGCCCTAAAGGATAACCAATTAAACCATATAGTTTCATTATGCCAGCTCTTTACTAAGATATAATTCAAATGTATCACCTCTTAATCCTATTCGCATCGTTTCTAAAGGGATCACTTCGTTTGGAGCAATATTTCCCAGGTTTACGTTGCAGCCAATTAATTCTAAAAAATAGAGTTGCTGTGCTTTTTGAGGTGCTTCCCATAATATTTTCTCCTCGGGTATCTGTGTTAAAATTTCTTGTACCAGACCTTCTCTCACCTCCCCTGTGCCACGATAAATACCGACATTTCCAGCTTCTCTTGCTTCAGCAATTACATAAGTAGAACCAGCTTCCAATTCAGCCTTCATCAATTCGATCCATTTATACGGGGGGATAATATGTGCAGCATCTTTACTTCCAACCTCACTTAAAACAATGCCATGCTTAGTTAATTTTTCTATGTACCCGCATTTTTCAGCATGAGGAATTGAAATAGAACCGTCACTTACTTCCATGTACCTTATTCCAAATTCCTTGCAAACATTAATGTAATCTTCAAACTGATTTCTTACTAAAAATGCTTCGAATAAGGTTCCTCCAAAATAAACCGGAATGTCATAAGCCTGGTAAACTGCCAACTTTTCCTTTAAAGTAGGAGTAACGAAAGCAGTTCCAAAACCCAACTTGACTATATCCACATGATGGTGCGATACACTCATAAAATTTTTTGCTTCCTCCACGCTTAATCCCTTGTCCATTACCATTGTAATGCCGTGTTCGCGTGGCTTTACCGTCCGGTCGGGTATTTGCGATAAATTAAAATTCATATTGATTTTTTAATAACGGCGCAAAGATAACCATTGAACAGTAAATGTGTGAGAAAGCAAAAAGTGAATTTAGTCAAAAGGAGATTAAATAGACTTACTACGTTTAAAACGGGCAATTACATCAACTACTAATTGGCTTTGAAGTATAGATGGATTTAATTCTATCAGTTTTTTTACAAGTTTTGGGTTTTTATCCATGCCTGCCTCAAGTTGAAGTATGCCTTCCTTCGACTTGCCTAAAGCCAGCAAAAAAGCACTCTTATAAAAAATAAATACAGGCTTCGCATTTGTTAACGCAATTGCATGATCTACATATTCTAATCCCTCATCAAAGCACCTTGCCTGATAAAGACATTTTAGTAATTCAAGCCAGCCGTTACTGTTCTTTGGCCTGGTTCGAACTACATTGCCAAAATATTGTACCGCTTCTTCTATTTTCCCCTGTTCCATAAAACATTGCCCCATCGCAAGATTATATTCTGGCTGCATGCGGTGAACTCTCAATGCAATTTGCAGGTTTTTTATGGCACTTTCCCAAATGCCTTCATTCATGTATGTACAGGCAATTTTATAATATAGCTGGGTATCTTCCTGGTTAAGATGGGCTGCTTTACGATAATTAAATCTCGCCTGTGCATAATTCTGCAATTTATCAAAACAATGCCCGATGGCCTCGTATATAACATCCTCCGGCCGGGCAAGCTCCAATACTTTCTGTAATACTTCTATTGCTTCTCTATATTTTCTAATTCGCAGGTATGCATCACCCATATTGCGCCATGCATAATCAAATTTTTCATCTATTGCCACCGCATACTGATAAGCGTCAATTGCCTTTTCATATAATTTTATTCCCTGGTATGCAGCAGCCAAATTAAACCATGCCAATTCATTAAAAGGAGAATCTTCAATTATTTCCTGGTGTAGCCTTATCCCTTCTTCATTACGTCCTGTAAAATCTGTCCAAAAGCAAATTTTATATAAAGCTTCTTCGTTATTCGGGTCTAGTTGAAGAATTATTTTAAGGCAATCAAAAACTTTATCGAAATTTTCATAATCATCATAGACATCTGTAAGTTCAAAAAGCAGTTCAATTTTTTCGTCTCCTTCAAAATAATTCAATGCGGCTTCCAGCACACTAGCCGCCTTAGCCTGTTGATCCATAGCAAGATAAGCGTCAGTTTTAAGAATGTAGAGATTAATATCACTGCTATCGAGTAATTCGGCCTGTTCTAAATAATAAATGGCTTCTTTGTATTTTTTACTAGCAATTAGTAAATCGCACTTCTTCAATATCATTGTGGAGGAATAAGGAAATTGCTCTGTCGCATACCTGCATGCTTCCAGAGCTTTAGTAAGTTCATCCTTTTCATCAAAATGATCAATAATTTTTTCGAAGGAATCTTCTTCGATTAAAGAGTGGCATCTGCCAGATTTGAGATTATCGTATTGCTGTAACAATTCTCTCAACTCTTCCCGATCTTGGCGGTAAGGATATTTACTCATTGGCTTATAGGTTACTGTAAAGTACACCAAAAAAAATAAACACACAACAATTTGTAACCTTTTTTAAATTTATACGTTAAAGAAAAGTCAAAATATTGTATGAGCGGTTACTAAATAAATAAAAAAAACATCTATATTTGACCTGTTAAAAATTCTCCAATGAACAAATTAATCAACATATCGCTTACAGTTGTTATACTTTTCAGTATAGTAACAGAGGCATTGGCTGATCGGGGCACTGGAAGAAAAAGCAAGAATAAAACCACATTAAATATTTCAGCCCCTTCAAACATTAAAAATTCTATAGCTTTTAATTTAAAATTGGGCCTTATCTATAAAGGTAGTTTGTTGAATACGCGAAATACAGTTGGGAATGCAATTGTTAATACTTCAGTTGTTACCTATCAAAAAGGAAATACCACTTATATTATTCCTTATAAAAATAAAATAACGGTGGCGGAAATGCGGCAAGGTTATACTGGCATGAAGATTATTATTAGGAAGAAATAGAAAATATAATTATTTATATAAACCCTCACCCGTTAGGTGAGGGTTTTCTATTTTGGCAATGGGGTATAACCAAATAATTTAAATAAACCTGGTTAACTATTTTTTTTATTCTAATTGGTAAAATGAATTACTGCCTTACCAACAATTCCATTATATGCTGTTTTTCAGAATTTAAATTTTATTTTTCTTTGCCTTTTTTGTTTTCATCAAAGGTCATCACTCTGTATCCCGACTTTGGGAAATCAAAAGTAGAGGCTGGCACAGGACTAAAATCTATTTTAGATAACTTGTATTTGAAAATAAGTTTTTCTGTTTCAAAATCATATTCCATTGGAAAACCGGCTAAATTCTTAAACGCCTGGTTATATTCCTTATTCATTGCAATTAATTCAGGTGTATAATAAACTGATATAGTAGAACCATCTTTTAGTTTAGCAACAGCCTGTTTGCAATTGTAGCCGTCTATTACTTTAGTATTAACGGTATTCTCAAAGATAATTCCATCAAATTTTTTGTTCCGGGTTTCCCAGTTTTCTTTTGTGAGTGTTATCATCAACTTTTGTCCGCTATATTCTTTTAAAATAGCCGCACTTCCTGTTTTTCCATTATGTATTGTAGTTTCATTCCCTAAACTACTATTCATTTCTGTTCTGCTTAAAGCCCCTTTTAAATAAATAATAGATTTGGATCCGCTTAGGCCGCCATATTCTTTAACGCCGGCATTTTTAGACTGTATGAAAATGTCGTAAGTTATCGTCCCTTCAGAAACTGTCCTTTGAGCATAAGCTGCAAAACCGGAAATCATAATCCACCCCACCAATATTAACCTTGAAAATTTCATTTTAATTTTTTGATTAAAGATAACAAAATCCCATGCCAAATTAAGCCGATACAAAACCAAAAAAGCCTGTAACGTCTATTACGTATACAGGCTATTCAATTTTAACAGTAATTTTCGACTATTATTTTTTTGTTTTACTTTTAAGTTCCTGCACTTTTTTATTAGCATCCTGCATTGCTTGTATCCTTTCCTGAAGTTTACTTTGTTTAACGGGCTTTTTTCTGTTAATCTCAATCTGCGCTAAAATTTTATCATGATCAATAATGTATTTCTGGATCACAATCTGCAAAATAAGCGTTATGGTATTTGAAACAGTATAATACCATGTAAGTGCTGCCGGTAACATATTAAATACCCCTAATAATAACACTGGAAAAATATAAGGCATATATTTCATTACAGGGTTGGAATTATCCTGCATACTACTCATACTGTAAATTGAAATTAACAAACTTGTAAGCGTAGCTGTAATGGTAAATAAGCTAACATGGTCGCCGTAAAAAGGTATTTCAAATGGCAGGTTGTAAATAGAGTCGTATGCTGCCAAATCTTTTGCCCAAAGAAAATTTTCGCCGCGTAATGAAATATTGCTTTGAAAAAAGTAATATAAAGACATAAAAATCGGTATCTGTAATAATGCTGGCAAACAACCTCCCAAAGGGCTTACTCCCGCTGATTTCCAAAGCTTCATTTGATCCATACTGAATGCCTGCTTATCTTCACCATGCTTGTCTTTAAGTTTATCTATTTCCGGCTTCAGCGCCTTCATTTTAGCACCGCTAACATAACTTTTATAAAGAATAGGAGAAGTAAGTAAACGAATGAAAAGCGTTAACAATAAAATTACAATCCCCATGCTGGCAACATTCTTTCTAAGCATATCAAATACAGGTAACAGAAAATGCCGGTTAATATATTTCACAAATGCAAATACACCACTACCATAAGGAACAATATTTTCCATCTGGTTATTGAAGGTTTTCAATACATTATAATCACTGGGGCCATAATACAATTGTAAAGGTATTTGAGGTGATTTACCTGTAGGGACATTCACCCTGAAATTTGCCAGAGTTTGAGCTATTACGTTTAAGGCGGTATCTGAAGGAACTGACCATCTGACTTCTGCTGCCTGAAATTTGTTTTTATTAATTAATGAAGTGATAAAAAACTGTTGCTTTATTGCAACCCAATCCACTGGCCTATCAAACTTTTTATCATCGCCAGAACCTAGCATTTCAAAATCATAACTTCCCCCGCTTACCTGGCTAATATGTGTTTGCTGTTTTTCGTAAGTGATATCTTTCTCTACTCGTTGGGTTTGAGTTTGCCACAATAAATTAATGGAATTTTGAGTCACGAGTTTATCAGCACCTTCCATGTTAATTGAAAAATCAATTAAATAATCACTTGGGCGCATGGTGTATTGGTGAGTTACCTCTTTTTGCCCAGCCGAATCCTTTACATTAAAATGAATGGTTTGACTTTTGTCGGAATTGGTTACAACCGGTGCAGCAGTAAATGTCAAATCGCCAGTTTCTGTCGTCTCCTGACTTCCTGATTTAATTTTATAAGTTATTTTATTAAATGCACCATCTTGCAAAATTACCGGCTTCCCATCGAGGGTTTTATATTTTTTTAATTCTACTTTCTTAGGCTGAGCTCCCTTATTTGTAAATGTCACCTTCATTACCTCATTCTCTAAAACTGTCAATTGCTCGGGTTGATTCAAAGTAGACTGGAAGCCCCCGGCAGATTGCCTTTTACGCATTGTATCTGCACTTAATGAATCTCTAAGTAACGCTATCGTATCCACTTTTGGCCTTGTATTAGCAATAGAGTCAGATGTTCTTTTTTGTTCGGCCATGTACGCCTGGTTTCCTTTGTTATTAAAATAAAACATACCGATTAAAAGCATACCAATCAGCACAAATCCTATCACTGTATTTCTATCCATTCCCATAATTTGAATTTAAGTGTGCAAAGGTAATTAAAGTTTGTAGTTAATGGTTTGTAGTTGCGTTTAAATAAAAATGCCCCGAATTTTCAGGGCATTTTTATCACAATTTATATAATTTTATTTTTTTGCAGCAGGAGCGGCAGCTTTAGCAGCGGCAGGTGCAGCCTTTGGAGGAGCAGCTTTAGGTGCAGCAGCTTTAGGTGTAGCAGCTTCTTCCTGTTTCAACTGGCGTGTCATTGTCACCGAAGCAATCGGGATACGTGGCGAATTCATTATTTCCATATTTTCTGCCTTCACATCCTGTACGCGTATATTTTCGTTCAATTCCAGGTTTGTAATGTCCAGTTCAATATTTTCCTTTAGATATTTCGGGAGCAGTTTCACCTTAAGGCTCTTAATTTTAGTTACCAACTTACCGCCAGCTTTAACGCCGGCTGGCGCACCTGTAAATTTAATAGGTAAGGTTACTGTCACTTTTTTGTCTTCTACCAATTCCAAAAAGTCAACATGTATCAGTTTATCACTTACTTTATCAAACTGAAGATCTTTCAGTACGCACCGGTAAGTTTTACCATCTACAGTGGCTTCCACCACCATAAATTCCGGGGTGTACACTATATTTTTAAACGCTGTTGCAGGGGCAGCAAAGTTTACCTCCTGGGCACCTCCGTAAATTACAGCTGGCACTTTTTCCTCAAGGCGAAGTTGGCGGGTGGCTGACTTGCCAAATTCGGTCCTGATTTGTCCTTCGATTGTAATCGTTTTCATTTATTTAATTTTAATGAGGCGCAAAGGTAAGGGAATAGCATATAAATGCAGCATGCAAAATCGATAATTTTACATGCGTATCACTATTTTTATCAAATATCGTCAACCCAGGTAATTAGCTGTTTTTATTAGCCATTCTACTTCTTAAGAAGAGGCTATTGATGCTTTTATTTTCCAGTGCATTTCGAATTGCAATTGCAAAAAGTTCTGCAGTAGATACTACCCTTATTTTTCCGCCATAATGCTTTACAGGAATCGTATCGCAAACCACCAGCTCTTCCAAAGCGCTGTTTTCTATGTTTTCGTATGCCTTCCCGCTTAAAACAGGATGTGTACAAAATGCCCTTACGCTCCTTGCCCCCTTCTCTTTTAACAATCCCGCACTTTTAGCAAGCGTACCTCCTGTATCGCAGATATCATCAATTAAAACAATATCTCTATCTGTTACATCGCCTATAACAACCATACTGGCGATTTCATTTGCCCTTTTCCGATGCTTGTCACAAATAACCATCTCGCTTTCAAAATAAGTGGCTATTTCCCTTATCCTGTTCGCACTGCCTACATCCGGTGCTGCAAAAGTCAGGTTCTCCAGATTTAAGCTTTCAATATAGGGAATGAAAATAGCTGAAGAATCAAGGTGATCAACGGGGATATCGAAATAACCCTGAATCTGTGGGGCATGCAGGTCCATGGTTACCACCCTGTCTGCACCAGCCGCTGTAAGCATATTAGCAACTAATTTTGATCCGATTGCAACCCTTGGCCTGTCTTTTCTATCCTGCCTGGCATATCCATAATACGGCATAACTGCTATTACTTTATAAGCGGAGGCCCTCTTTGCTGCATCAATCATTAGCAACAGTTCCATCAGATTATCTGTAGGTGCAAAAGTACTTTGAATTAAAAAAACAAACTGCCCGCGAATGCTTTCCTGGAATTCTACCCCAATTTCGCCATCACTAAACCGCTGAATATTTACTTTACCTAATGGCTCACCAAATTTTTTTGCGATAGCTTCAGAAAGGTACTTGGAACCTGTTCCGGAAAAAAGCTTTGCATTGTATGACATGTTATTTATATATTGGAAGATGAAAGGGAATTAATCCTGCAAAACTATCGTTTAATCATCGATGTTTAATTTTATAAAATGGAAAATATCAACAAACCATCCACCTCAATAAAAAACTGGGCAATTGATGACCGCCCAAGAGAAAAGTTATTAAACAAAGGCTCTACATCATTGAGCGATTCGGAACTGCTGGCTATTTTAATCAATAATGGAAACAAAGAAAAATCAGCAGTTGAACTTGCAAAGGACATTTTAAAAATTGGAAATAATAATCTCAATGAATTGGGAAAACTTACCCTAAAGGACTTTCGAAAAATAAAGGGCATTGGTGAAGCCAAGGCAATTACGATAGCTGCCGCTCTTGAGTTAGGAAGAAGGAGGCAGGCATCAGCTTACCTTGAAAAAACAGTTATCCGCAGCAGCAGTGACCTTGCTAATTATCTCAGGGCCAGTATCAAGGATTATAGTTATGAAGTGTTTGCAGTTGTATTTTTAAACAAAGCAAATAAAATCAATCATTTTGAAATCATTAGCCGCGGAGGTATAACAGGTACGGTTGCTGATCCGAGGATTATTCTTAAAATGGCTTTAGAGGAAGACGCCACTTCAATTGTTTTGTGTCACAATCATCCTTCAGGTAATTTAAAACCCAGTAGGGCCGACGAAGAATTGACACACAAGATAAAAGAGGCCGCCAAATACTTTGATATTGTTGTTATGGATCATATCATTGTTAGTGAAGAGGGATATTATAGTTTTTCAGATGAGGGGAATTTGTGATGCTGAATTAAGCACAAAATATTCCATATCCATTCAAAAGCATTTATATCTTTTGTGCATTATGAGAAAAAGCTTCCGTTTTCAACTGTGAACTAAAATGAATATGAATCGATCGGCCTCTCGTTAAGATTTTTCGCAGGATGAACATGCATATGGCGAATTGGGTTTCCTGGAATAGTTATCGAAGATCTGCCCATCAAAAAATTATCCAAGGTATGTCGCACAATAAAAAAGAGGCTGTCTTTCGATGACAACCTCTTACAAGCAAAACTTAAACCTTAATTTTTTAAAAATTGTGAGCGGCTTTCATTTCCAGCTCCATCTTTGATAACAATAAAATACATTCCTTTAAATAATTCCTGTATTTTAATTTGTTCGAATAATTGGCCTTTGCCAACATTTGATTTTATTTTAAGTGCAACTTTACCAACTGCATCGTAGATGGTGATTGCGGCAACGCCATTTTGAATATTTGTAACCTTAATGTTGAGTACATCCTGAACTGGATTTGGATACAAACTAATAATACTTTCCCTAATGCTAATTTGAGTTGGAGGACAAGAAGCAGGCCGATTGTATACTGTTATTAAAGTAGCCGATGAAATACAGCCAAAGCTGCTCATAGCTGTCACATTATAAGTACCAGGTGCAACACCGGGGAAAGTTCTGCTTACCTGGTAATTTCCACCAATACTATAAGTTGTTCCCGGGTTAACAGGAGAAGAAATGACTATCGTTCCGGTTGGTACATTACAGGAAGGTTTTACGGTTACTGTTGCTTTGGGTGGAGCCGGATAGTCAAACCCGGAATTTATTGTTACAGAAGTGCCTGATGAGATGCAACCGCCTGGATCTTTTACCGTAACACTGTATGTTCCGGGAGCTACTCCAACAAACAGCCTGCCTGATTGATACGCACCGCCAATACTGTACATATATCCTTGCCTGGTATGAGATGTCACTAAAATAATACCAGTTGGAATACTGCAAGTGGGTTGTGATACAACATATACGTTTGGCCTGTCAGGAGTTCCACCAGCAGCATTTACTACTACTCTTGTTGCTGCAGAAATACATCCGCTGCTATTTTGTGCTGTAACATTATAAGTGCCATGTGCTAATCCAGTGAATGTACCGCTGGCCTGGTAAGCACCGCCAATGCTATAGGTAATACCTGTACCGGTTGGGGCGGTTACCACAATGGTGCCTGTTGCTGATGTGCAGGTAGGTTGTGCTGTTACGCTTGCCGTTGGGGTTGCAGGTGCTGAGGCAGGAGCATTTACTGTAACGCTTGTTGATACAGAAATACATCCGCTGCTATTTTGTGCCGTTACATTATAAGTGCCTGCGGCAACAGCGGTAAATGTACCACTTGATTGGAATGCACCGCCAATACTATAAGTAATGCCTGTACCCGTTGGAGCGGTTACAACAATGGTTCCAGTAGTTACTGTGCATGTTGGCTGAACCGTTACGCTTGCTGTAGGTGCGGATGGGGCAGCGGCAGGAGCATTTACTGTAACGCTTGTTGAGCCAGAAATACATCCGCTTCCATTTTGTGCTGTCACATTATAAGTGCCTGCGGCAACACTGGTAAATGTACCACTTGATTGGTATGCGCCGCCAATGCTATAAGTAATGCCTGTACCCGTTGGGGCGGTTACAACAATAGTTCCAGTAGTTATTGTACAGGTTGGCTGAACTGTTACACTTGCGGTTGGTGCTGCCGGTGTGGAAAGTGCTGGGTTTACCGTAACGCTTGTTGAGCCAGAAATACATCCGCTGCTATTTTGTGCCGTTACATTATAAGTGCCTGCGGCAACAGCGGTAAATGTACCACTTGATTGGAATGCACCGCCAATACTATAAGTAATGCCTGTACCCGTTGGGGCGGTTACAACAATGGTTCCAGTAGTTACTGTGCATGTTGGCTGAACCGTTACGCTTGCTGTAGGTGCGGATGGGGCAGCGGCAGGAGCATTTACTGTAACGCTTGTTGAGCCAGAAATACATCCGCTTCCATTTTGTGCTGTCACATTATAAGTGCCTGCGGCAACACTGGTAAATGTACCACTTGATTGGTATGCGCCGCCAATGCTATAAGTAATGCCTGTACCCGTTGGGGCGGTTACAACAATAGTTCCAGTAGTTATTGTACAGGTTGGCTGAACTGTTACACTTGCGGTTGGTGCTGCCGGTGTGGAAAGTGCCGGGTTTACCGTAACGCTTGTTGAGCCAGAAATACATCCGCTGCTATTTTGTGCTGTAACATTATAAGTGCCTGCGGCAACAGCGGTAAATGTACCACTTGATTGGAATGCACCGCCAATGCTATAAGTAATACCTGTACCGGTTGGGGCGGTTACAACAATAGTTCCAGTAGTTATTATACAGGTTGGCTGCACCGTTACACTTGCTGTTGGTGCTGCAAGTGTTGCAGGTGCTGGATTTACCGTAACGCTTGTTGAGCCAGAAATACATCCGCTTGCATTTTGTGCTGTTACATTGTATGTGCCCGGTGCAATACCTGCAAATGTACCGCTGGCCTGGTAAGCACCTCCAATGCTATAGGTAATGCCCGTACCTGTTGGGGCTGTTACCACAATGGTTCCTGTTGCTATTGTGCAGGTAGGCTGTGCTGTTACGCTTGCCGTTGGGGTTGCAGGTGCCGAGGCCGGAGCATTAACTGTAACGCTTGTTGCTGCAGATATACACCCGCTTGCATTTTGTGCTGTCACATTATAAGTGCCTGCGGAAACACCGGTAAATGTACCACCTGACTGGTAGGTCCCGCCGATGCTATAAGTAATGCCTGCACCAGTTGGAGCTGTTACCACGATGGTTCCGGTAGTTATTGTACAGGTTGGCTGAATTGTTACACTTGCTGTTGGTGCTGCCGGTGTGGAAGGTGCCGGGTTTACCGTAACGCTTGTTGAAGCCGATATGCATCCGCTGCTATTTTGTGCTGTTACATTGTATGTACCAGGAGCGACACCAGAGAATGTACCGCTTGCCTGGTAAGCACCGCCTATGCTAAAGGTAATGCCAACACCTGTTGGGGCAGTTACCTCAATGGTACCTGTTGCTACTGTGCAGGTAGGCTGTGCTGTTACGCTTACCGTTGGGGTTGCTGGTGCTGAGGCCGGAGCATTAACTGTGACGCTTGTTGAAGCCGATATACAGCCGCTTGCATTTTGTGCTGTCACATTATAAGTGCCTGCGGCAACAGCGGTAAATGTACCACTTGATTGGAATGCACCGCCAATGCTATAAGTAATGCCTGTACCTGTTGGAGCGGTTACAACAATAGTTCCAGTAGTTACTGTGCATGTTGGCTGAACCGTTACGCTTGCCGTTGGGGTTGCTGGTGCTGAAGCCGGAGCATTTACTGTAACGCTTGTTGAAGCCGATATGCATCCGCTGCTATTTTGTGCTGTTACATTGTATGTACCAGGTGCGACACCAGAGAATGTACCGCTTGCCTGGTAGGCCCCACCGATGCTGTAAGTAATTCCTGCACCTGTAGGCGCAGTCACCACAATAGTTCCATTTTGAACTGTGCAGGTAGGCTGAACGGTTACACTTGCTGTTGGTGCAGCAGGAGAGGCTGGTTGCTGGTTGACAGTCACACTTGTTGATGCAGATATACAACCGGCACTGTTTTGTGCAGTTACATTGTATGTGCCTGCAGCTACGCCACTAAACGTGCCGCTACCTTGATAGGCACCACCAATGCTATATGTAATTCCTGCACCCGTTGGAGCAGTTACCACAATGGTTCCGGTTGCAACAGTACAAATTGGTTGAATAGTCACACTTGCTGTCGGCGCAGCTGGCAATAAATCTACTATAACTGAAGTCGTTGATGAATTCGAAGATGTACATCCGTTTGCATCGGTTGTGTTTACAGTAAATGTTCCACTTGTATTTACAGTAATACTTTGTGTTGTTGCACCATTGCTCCAGGTATTTCCAGTTGCGGCACTCGACGTTAAAACCACTGAACCACCTGTGCAAAACTTAAGCACGCCACCCACCGAAATGGTAGGTGGTGGTGGCAATGGATCTACTATAACAGAAGTTGCGGCTGAGTTTGCAGATGTACATCCATTTGCATTGGTTGTGTTCACGGTAAATGTTCCACTTGTAGTTACAGTAATACTTTGTGTTGTTGCACCGTTACTCCAAATATTTCCGGATGCGGCACTAGATGTTAAAACCACCGAACCACCCGTACAAAACTTAAGCACTCCACTCGCTGAAATGGTAGGTGTTGCTGGCAATGGATCTACGGTAACAGTTATTGATGCAGAGTTTGCAGATGTACATCCGGTAGCATTCGTAAAAGTTACTGAGTAATTACCTGCTGTAGTTACAACAATGCTTCTTGTAGTAGCTCCATTACTCCAGGTATTTCCAGTGGCAGAGCTTGAAGTTAATGTTACGCTGCCTCCCTGGCAAAATTTGGTGGTACTGCCTGCACTAATTATTGGTGCAGCACCACTTAACTTTATCAATTGCACATTTGTAGCATTTACTACTAAAGTATAGCATGATGGTAAATTAACTGTCGCAAAACTGCCGATTATATTTCCCGTTGTACAATTGATTATTGTGTAAGTGCCATCTGGTACAACGCCTATTTCCTGTACATTCAACGTACCGGACAATATTAGATTTCCAGCTCTTGCCAGTTGATCGTGGCCAATGCCAGCTCCGCTGCCATCAAACATTTCAATGTTTAAAGTACTGTTGGCAGAAAATGGTTGGGCTCCATTTATAGTAAGCAAGCCGGGTGAAGTTCCTGGTGCAATAATGCCGTTGCTAGTAAAAGAATTTGAAAAACTAATTGTACCAAAGCCATTAACTGTACCGGTGTTAGCAGATGCCACCTGAATGGTTGTAGTGCCACCACTATTGCTTTTAGTAAAAATACCGGCGTTATTAAAAGCATTTGTACCTCCTTCATTTGTAAATACATTATTATTAGAGGCGTTTATTACCCCGGTTGCACCATTATTAAAAACCCCACCTAAGAAACGGATATTACCATCCACCCAATTGAAA
>Ga0209181_10000522_pt1 | contig 71780 bp, 65 predicted proteins | sample MAT05_FD_187208 | JGI IMG/M metagenome (GOLD analysis project Ga0209181, IMG submission 187208) | Freshwater microbial communities from Lake Fryxell liftoff mats and glacier meltwater in Antarctica - MAT-05 (SPAdes) (version 2) | ecosystem: Environmental > Aquatic > Freshwater > Ice > Liftoff... | reverse complement strand
CAGCGACTACCACCAGGCTGTCCCATCCGACTCCTGCGATCAGGGCGAATTCGGATACCGGACCATTGAACATGCGGCAATTGTGACAGGTGGTTGCGGGCGCGAGGATGGCGAGCTGCCAGGGGAACTGGATGCCAAACTGCCCGGCTTCCTCCAGTGGGCGATCCGCGGTCGCCTGGCGTGGCGCACATGAAGCCGCAATATGCCGTCCAGGCCATTGACAAGAATGCCTCCGTATTGCCGACGATTCATTCGGGGTTCTTGAGGACCCGTTCGATTGACACCGGGAGTTGACCCAGCAGGTTCTCGGGACGGGTCGGCCGGGATTCGATCCTGACCGTCGGCGGCAGCCCGCCACGGGGATTGGCCTCAGGGTCTGTCCGGGCCAGCGCGCCCGATGGGCATCATCCGGTGTGCCCGGGCGGCAGGATCGGACCGAGGCGTGCGAGCAGACGAGTGGTCTTCTCCGTCACGGGCGAGTTGGCGCCGGTCTTCGCCCAGTGGAGCATCATCGCGTCGATCGCCCCGAGGTACGCTCCGGCCAGCACGAGGGATGCCTCGGTGTCAGCGGTCGAGAATCGCTCGAATATCGCGGCGATCCGCCCGAGCCAGGTGGTCTTCACGAGACCGGATTGCTGCAGCGTCGCGGACTGCCCGAGGATCTGGTACGCGGTCCTGACGATCTCTTTGTGCTGGTCGATGTGGGCGGCGACAGCTAGTGCGGGTTCGCCTATGGCATCGCCTATCGGGGCGTCGGGCGGTAGTGCCTCGACGGCGTGGTCAAACACGAGCATCCAACGCTCCGGTACTTCCAGCACCAGGTCTTCCTTCACTGGGAATCGTCGGTACAGGGTCGAACGCGAGACGCCTGCTGCCTGCGCCACCTCATCCATGGTCACGTTCGTGAAGCCGCTTTCGACGAAGAGGTCGAACGCGGTCTCGACCAGCAACTGTTTGGTCTCAAGGTGGCGGCGTTCGCGAAGCCCGGTCATAGGTTGCACTTTATCGTGTCCTCTGACACGTTGACGCAATGTGGAACATTGTGTCATTATAGACCAATGAGCACTGCCACCACTCTTCCACCGTTCGATGAGATCGTTCCAGCGGCTCCCTATCGAGAACTCCACCAACGCCTGGTTGCAGCTCCGATCGAGGATGTCTGGCCACACTGCCTCGGCGTCACGGCTCGGGAGATCCGCACGTTGGGACCCTTGATGGCGTTGCGCAGCCTGCCCGCACGAATCACGGGCAAGGAAGCTCGCTCGGCGGCGGCTCCTCGTGCATTGCTCGACGTGTTCACAGACGAAGGTTTCGTGCTGCTTCGTCGGGATCCCGAACCGCACGACGGTCGAGCCTCGATCGTATTCGGTGGCGCTGGTCGTTTCTGGTCAGCGCGGAACAACGCGCCGATTGCCTTCTCCGACGGTGTTGCGTTTGTTGACTTCGACGAGCCAGGCAACGCGAAGACGGTCGCTCGCCTCGACGCCATCGACCTGGGCGACGGCACCACACGGATCGAGACTGAGACGCTGGTCGCAGGCACCGACCCGGCAAGCACCCGCAGATTCGGCCCGTACTGGGCGCTGATCCGGCTGCCGAGCGGACTGATCCGGCGCAGCTGGCTGGCGGCCATCGACAGACGGGTCCGCCGATGAGCATCCGCGGACTCTTACCTCGTCGTGCAGAAGGCCTGCCTCCGGGCCAGCGTCAAGTAAAGGTGTTCCCACGCTTCTCCGACAAACCGCTCCGTTGGGCTCCACCGAGCGAGCCGATCGCGCTTACCGTGTCCGTGGACGGCGACCCGATCTCCACTTTCTCGGCCGACGACCTCGGCCGTTTCGAACAGGTCGAACAGGTGAGCGACTTCCACTGCGTCACAACCTGGACCTACCGCGGCGCACGCTGGGGTGGAGTTCGATTCGGCCAGCTAGCCGCGACCGTTTTCGACGGCGCGACGCCTCCCTACCTCGCAGCCCACGCCGCGGACCGGATGAGTGCCATCTACGTCACCGATGACCTCGACAACAACAACGTCCTGCTCGCCCTGAAGCTAGACGGCCAGCCACTCGATCGCCGGCACGGTGCCCCGCTCCGGCTGGTCAGTCCCGACCAGTACGGCTACAAGAACATCAAGCACCTCGTTGGACTCGACTTCCGCCACGAAGAACCGGCCTCAACCATGGGACCGAAGGAACACCTGCGCGCACGGGTAGCAGCCGAGGAACGCCACTCATCACTCCCGAACTGGGCGGTGAAGGCCCCGTACCGCCTCACGATCATCCCGACCGCCCTCGTAGCCGAACGGGCCCTGCGTTCGTCGCCCCGATAACGACGCAGGGCGCCTCACCCACACCGCGGAAGAAGGGCCTGAAAGTCGCAGGTTCGAACCATGTTCTCCGTCAAGAAGGCTCTATTGGCTGCTGCGTCGTTCGGTTCGTCGATCAGTTCCCGCACAGCAAAACGATTTTTCCCCGGTTGCGACCGGCCTCGATGTCTGAGTGCGCGATGGCAGCGTCCTCAAGCTGGTAGGTCTTCCAGACCGGGATGTCGATTTCTCCCGATTCGGCGAGCTCCAACAGCTCCGGCAACGCCTGCCAGGCACGGTCGTCCGGATCGCCGCCGGTGAAGCGCACGCCCAACTCCCGAGCCTTGACATCAGCGATCGTCACGACTCGCTCCGGACCCCCTGCCAGCTCGATCGAGTCCGGGAGCAGGTCGTGGCCGGCAGTGTCGAGCACTGCGTCGACGCCATCCGGTGAGATTGACCTCACGCGCTCGAGCAGGCCATCTCCGTATTGCACCGCCACCACTCCCATTGATTCCGCCCGAGGGATGTCCGCCTCGCCCATCGATCCGATCACTGTCACTCCACGCGAGATTGCGATCCAGCTCGCGATTGCTCCAACGCTCCCGGCCGCTCCGTGGATGAGCAGGGTTTCTCCGGCGCTGAGGTTCAGATGCCCGAGAGCTCGATATGCGGCCTCGCCGACAGTTGGCAGGCAACTTGCCTCCTCCCAGGAAATTCCGTCGGGCTTGCGTACCGCTACTTCCATCAGAGCGTGAGTGGCATAAGAGCCGCCGACGGCAGTCCCGACGACATCGTCTCCAACGGCCAGGTCGTCCCGGCCCTCTCCGACCTCTTCGACTACTCCGGCAACGTCGAGACCCGGAACAACCGGGCCATCGGGGGCTGAAGCCGAAGCCATTGTGCCACGGCGCAGCTTGATGTCCAGCGGGTTGACACTGGTCGCCCGTACCCGGACGCGAACCTGACCGGCCTTCGGTGAAGGCACTTCAATTTCGGAAACCTCGAGAACTTCAGGTCCGCCGAACTCCTTGTAGGTAATCGCAAGCGACATGGCCTTCTCCTCAGGATCGGAATTTTCGAACGAGCTCACAAGAAAAGATAGCTTGCTATCCGCCCGGCAGAATTTGCCGCGCAGGCCGGTGTCGAAACTGGCCGTTCAGCAGAAACACGGTCGCTTCTTCGAGAACTCTGACTGTTCGGTCCATGAAGCATGCGCCCGGTCAGTCGTTCCGCTAAACCGGTCCTTCTCCCATGTAGGGGTCGTCGGGCCACGCGGTCCTGCCGGACCCAGGGATGGGCCTTCGACCAGGGGTCAGTCCTTGCCGCGACCGGTGAGCTTGTTCTTCACCTTGTCGACCTTTTCCTTGACCGATCCTGCGGCCCGGTCGGCCTTGCCTTCCCTCTTAAGATGCTTGTCGTCGGTGAGGGAGCCCGCGGCTTCCTTCGCGCGTCCTTTTGCTTCGTCGATATTGTGACCGGTCATCGTTTCTCCTTTAGGAGGGGTTCGCAACGGCACTAGGGGCACCGTCCCTTCCGCTCCGCTTCAGGGTCTCACTGGAACCTACCCCAAAAGTCCGGTTCTCATTCGGGAGCCGAGACCGATCATCAGGAGGTCTGGCACCATGCGCCGACCCGGCTCGCCGCTTTCGACCAGCTTCGTCCGGGCGAGTGCGCAGGCGGCGATCCCCACAGGCACGTTGACCAGGAGTACGAGCCGCCACCCGTCGGCGCTCACGAGGAAACTTCCGAGCGACGGTCCGGTCCCGGCCGCGAGTGCTGCAATCGCGGTGAGCAAGGCCACCGCGTGCGCACGGCGCTCAGCCGGGTAGGCGTGCAGGACGAGGGCCAGGGAAGACGGCACGACCAGAGCCGCACTAAGTGCCTGCAGCACCCCCAGGACAGCGAGGCAAAGTCGCTCGACGGGAACGACTCGGCGATATCCGGGAAGGCGATGTTGACAATCGTCGCGTCGACGAACGCCATGAAGACTCCGAGAGAAGCAACCGCCAGCACGGTCAACGGTGCGGCGACGCGCCTTGTCTTCAGTTCTTCCGGAACATCATGCTTCTTGTATCCGATCAGCAGGCGGCCGTCGTCGGCCACCATGTGGGGGACTGTGATCACGAGCGCGATCAGTACCGCGACCGCCACACCGGCTTCCGTTGCGGCTCAGACCAGCGCCGGGATGAATGCCAGGCCGTAGCCGATGGTGTGCGACAGCAGCGCGCGGCGTGCGACCCGGTTGCGACCGAGCCCGCCCTCCTTGTTCCGGGCCTGCCAGTCAGTCTCGAAGAAGAAGTCCCCCGACCAGGTGGCTGACGAAGAAGACGATCGTGATCTCCCCCCAGCTCAAGTCGATGGGCCCTGTTTCGGTGGTGCTTCATCAGCTGTGGAACCTGCTCCAGGATCCGGGGCCAATGACCAGATCCCGATCTTGCGGTCCCGGCCTCGGACCTCGCGCTCGCCGACGTGAACCAGGTCGGGCACCGGATCGATCAGGGCATCGCGGGTTGAGTCCGAGATGAACACGTAATGGCCTGAACCCTTGGTCATGCCCTCGAGCCTTGCGGCGGTGTTGGTGGTGTCGCCGATCGTCGTGTACTCCATGCGCTTCTCGGACCCGACCTGTCCGGACATCACCTCTCCGGAGTTCAGGCCGATCCCGATCTTGAAGCCCTCGCCGTGTCCGCTTTCCTCCATCCATTCGCAGAAAGCCGGCAGCCGAACCTCGAGCATCTCCCGCGCGGCGGCGACGGCGCGGTCGGCGTGATCCTCCTGCTTGACCGGGGCTCCAAAGGCAGCCATTATCCCGTCGCCCATGTACGCGACCAGAGTGCCCCCGTGGTCCATAATCGCCTCGGTCATCTGCCCGAGGTACTGGTTCAGCACATTCACCACTTCGGTCGGAGGCTTCGATTCGGCGTAGCTGGTGAAGCCGCGCAGGTCTGTGAACATCACGGTCACGACCATCCTCACGCCGCCGAGCCGAAGGCCTTCTTCACCATCTGCGAGGACCTGGTCGACCACGTTCTCCGGCACAAAGCGTGAAAAGGTGAGCCGCACCCGCTGGCGGTCGAAGGCCTCGAAAAGGTAGTAAAGGAACAGTGTCCCGATCGACCCGATCAACAGGGCAAGCAACGGGTCCACAACCGGGATGATCAGGCCGGAGTCGAAAGCGAGCTGCGCGAAAACGAGGTAGATGAGACCGGTGCCGACCATCGAGGCCAGGGCCAGGCCGGGTTTCAGTCGCGCACCGGCAATCGGGCCCACCGCAGCCAGCAATGCGATCAGCAGGATGTCGAGTCCGGCCGGTGTGGAGTCGAGAGACACACCGTCAAGGATGGTCGCGATTGCACTCGCCTGAAGCTCCGGGCCTGCCATCAGCCCTCCGCCGGCCGAGGTCGGATGGACGTCCTGGAGCGAGGGAGCCGAGGCCCCGACCACCACCGTCTTATCCGCGAACGCGCCGGGATCGAATTTTCCGGCCAGGACCCGCGAGAACGAATAGGTCGGGATCGTCCCGGGCGGGCCCGCGAAGTCGATCCAGGCGCCCCCTTCACCCCAGCCCCCGGTATCAGTTTTCGTGCTTGTGGCAACGTCGGCGGAAACTACCGCGAAGGTCTCCAGGCCCTGGATCTGTGGCTCCACCTGCCGGACCACGCCATCGGAGCCGGGAGTGACCAAAGCGTTGCCAGAAAGCGCCCCTATGCTGCGCAGCACCTGCTCCCCTCCGAACACATTCGAGCGTCCCTGCTCGTCCACCTCGGTCGTTGCCAGGACGACATTCCCGGCCTGCTGGACTGCTCTGATCAGAGCGTTATCCTCCGCTGGCTCGGTGGGTTCAGTGAACTGGACGTCGTATGCGATGGTCTTCGCTCCAGCTTGCTCCAGACGGTCGATCAGCTTGCCATGGAGCGAGCGCGGGAAAGGCCACTGCTCCCCCAGGTCACTGAAGGTGATGTCGTCAACGGCGACCACGGCGACGTCTTCGCGCGGCTGCTGCTGGCCGCGAATCTCGAAGCGGGCATCAACGGTGTCGAATTCGGCACTGTCGAACAGGCCCGAGGCATGGAAGATGATGCCGACCAGTACGGCAAAGACGCCCATGGCTGCGAAGGCTGCGGTGCGGCGACGCTTCAGGGACATTCAGCCGACGTTATTTCACTCGGGCGAGGTAACGGTCTCCCGGTCGCAGGGTGACAACCCGCTGCTTGGCGAAGTCGTCCACCTGCACGACGCCCTCGGTGACGCGGAAGAAGGTCCCGTCGCAACGATCCTGAGTGAGCCAGCGGGTCCCACGCACGGTCGCTGCGCCGCCTCTGCCCTTGGTCTTGAACCTGCCACTGCCTTTCCCCCAAAGGCTTCTGACGACCCGTGCGGAGCTTGTGCGGGCGCCGGAAGTCGTCCAGCCGAGGCTGTAGAGGGCACTGGAAGCCCTGTCCCTCTTCTTGCCGGCCGCCCTGCAGACTCTGTTGTTCCCGCCGGCCAGGACCAGAGTGACCTGGGTCCGTCCTTCCGGCTGCAGGAACCTGAACACGCCACCCCTGAACACTGCGCTCTGGTTGTCGTCGGGTCCACCCGCGGTCTCCGCCTCGAGCCGTACGCCGCCCCGGGTGGCATCGACCAGCGAGCCGACGGGGATTTCCTTAAGGGAGCTCAGCGACTCGTATCCCCGGCCGGGCACCTTGATCCGGATCACACCGGAGACCGGGGCGACGACGGCCGACTCGCCGTTGACCGGCTCGGGCCCCGGGATGACCGGGGGGGTCGAGTCCTCGGTGTAGGCGAGGCCGGTCGAGCAGGTGGAGGTGTTGTTTGCCCCGTCGGTTGCGGTGGCGCGGAAGGTGGTGGATGTGTTGTCGGAGACGGTGGCGGTGAGTCCGGCTGCGGCGAAGGTGGCGGCGGTGCCGGTTGCGGCGGGGGCTCCGGTGCAGTCAGGAGTTGTGTAGAGGCGGACGGTGGAGCCGGATTCGGCGGTTCCTGCGATCTCGGGGCTGTTGTCGTTGGCCGGGGACGGCGGGTTCGTGGCGGTGAGGGTCGGGGGGTCTGGCGGGTCGGCGACGTATGCCCCCGAGGTCATCACTTCGGTGCCGGTAGAAACGGCGACAAACATGCCGTTGGCGTAGGCGACCGAACGCCACAGCATGGCAGGGGAGCTGCGGAGAGTCCAGTTGATCCCGTCGGGGCTGGTCATAACGCGTTCAGGGCCGGTGGAGCTTACGGCGACAAAAAGGTTGTTGCCGTGGGTGACCGAATTCCATTCTTCGTCGGCGGCGGAGGATCGGATAGTCCAGTTGATCCCGTCGGGGCTGGTCATCACGCGGTTGCCGGTGCCGGTCCAGGCAACGGCGACGAACAGGCCGCTAGCGTAGGTGACCGACCACCAGTCGTTATCGGCGGCGGACGTTCGGGCGGTCCAGGTTATGCCGTCGAGGCTCGTCATCACACGGTTTCCCGTTCCGGTTTTGGCGACGGCGGCGAACAGGCCGTTCCCGTAGGTGACCGAATTCCAATCGTTGTCTGCAGCGGAGCTGCGGAGAGTCCAGTTGATTCCGTCGGGGCTGGTCATCACGCGGTTGCCGGTGCCGGATTGGGCGACGGCGACGAACAGGCCGTTGCCGTAGGTGACCGAGGTCCAGTTGTTGTCGGCGGCGGAGGATTGGATGGTCCAGTTGATCCCGTCGGGGCTGGTCATCACGCGGTTGCCAGTGCCGGATTGGGCCACGGCGACGAACAGCCCGTTGCCGTAGGTGACCGACCACCATTGATTGGGGGCGGGAGAGCTGCGGAGAGTCCAGTTGATCCCGTCGGGGCTGGTCATCACGCGGCTGGTGCCGTTGCTGGAAACGGCGACAAACAGGCCGTTGCCGTAGGTGACCGACTCCCACAAGTTGTTGGCAGGCCCAGTGTCGAGCGCCCAGTTGAAACCCGGGGATGCATCGGCTGTCTGGGGTCTCTCAAGCATTGCGGGTAAGGTCGCAAGGATCGCGATCACCGTGACGATCGTTCGTGGCAAAGGCTGCCGAGTGAGCCCGGGTCTTGCCGGCAGCATCAGGGTCCCGTTCAGCATCGGGCTCCCAGTGAGGCCGCGCGGATCCTGTTCACAAGAGACATGCCTCCCATTCGCAGGCGACCGAAAACCGGTCACCACATTGGTTCGAAGCTTACTTCAGAAGGCGGCCATAAAGCAAGCGAGCTGCCGAAGCATTAACGCAAGCCTGCGGGTCAGACCCACTGGTAGGTTTCCGGCGATGGCCACCGTGGATTCCCCCGCGTCCCAAGAGGCCCTCGACATGCCGCTCCCTCTCTACGGTGTGCCTGGGGCGGAACACCGGGATTCCTGAAACGAAGCGAGACCTTGCGGACCCGTTGCGGTTAGATGAAGATAGATAAGTCCGCTGGTGATCCGCGACCAGTCGCTAGCTGACGTGCCCAGGGACGTTGTGAACAGCTGACAGGCGATCGAACTCGCCATCCGCGAGGAGTCCGGAGCGATCGGTGTGGTCCGGACCTCGGACTAGCGGAGGCTGCACCCGGTCGGCGCCCGCCTGGCCGCGAAGCCGGTGGTCGAGGTCATGAAGATCGGCGAGACCGATCCGATCCCCCTCCCCGAAGGAGGGACATGCCGCTATAGGGGATCCGGACGCTCGACTGCAACCATGTCATCGGAGGTCCAGTAACCGCCAGGACCCTGACCGGGTTCGGCGCCGGCATGCTCCACATCTCCTAGCCGAACTACCCGGACCACATGAACTGGCGAATGGAGCCCGACAGCGGCAAGCTCGCCGCTCACTGCGACTTCGGCCTCGAGTCCGACCGGGAGAAGTTCTTCGCCGCGCTCCAGGATGCCGATGTGTTCACCTGCTCCTACCTCAACCTCGACGAGCGCGGGATTTCGCCGAAGCGGCTGGCCGCCAGCAAGCCCGGGATCATCGCCCACGAGCTGCGCTGTTTCGACTTCGAAGGCGAGTGGGCCAACTTCCGCGGCTTCGACATGATGGCCGTGACCGTTTCCGGCTACGTCGACGCCGAAGGTGCGACCGACGCGCCGCTGATGCTGCTTCAGGTGATCTTCGCCGACTACCTCGCGGCGTATGTAGGGGCGGCGGGAGTGGCGGCCGCGCTGCTGCGGCGCTCGCAGGAGGGCGGCAGCTACCAGGTGAGGGTCTCCCTGGCGCGGATGTGCATGTGGGCCCGGGACGTCGGACTGCTGGACGGCGACGCGCTTGAGGGGTCCCGCCCGTTCGCCGATGTCGTCGCCGAAGCCGACCTGCCGCTGGCCCACATCGACAGCCCCTTCGGTGAGATCACCTACCTGCCGAGCGTGATCGACATGCCCGACATAAAGCCACGGTTCGAGCGCGGCCCCCAACCGCTCGGTTCCTCCGAGCTCAGCTGGGACAGCTTCAAGGCATGATCGCTTACACGCCACCGCTGCTGTTCGTTCTGTCCTGGGTTTTCGCACTGTTGGGCATGGACGCGCCCGGCACGGGTGCCTCGACACCTTTCGACGAGCAGGCCCTGAGGTGGATGCTCTTCCTCGGGATGGGCTGGAGCATCCTCGGCGGATTCCTGATGCACACCGTCTTCGCCCGTTCGACCGCCAAGGCGATCGGCCGGCAGACGAACGGCTTCCAGTACGAGGTCGGTTTCGCCAGCCTCGGGATCGGCCTGGCGGGAATCTACGCGTCCAACCTCGACCTGCCGGAGGCCTGGATTGCGGCCTCACTGGCGGGTGGCCTGTTCCTGCTGCTCGCCGGTTTCAACCACATGGGAAGCGCAGGGACAGAACGGCTCTGCGTATGCCGAAACCGGGGTCCTGGGCGGAACGTGGCCGCAGCGCGAAGGCATACTCTCCGCCCTGGTCCCGCCCGAACGGCTAGCACCGCGCTGGCCACTGCACCCGAATCGGTCGAGGCGGAACTTCTCGGGGAGGTCGCCGGCATGTTCGGAGAGCGGTCTCCCGATCCTCATGCTTTCTTCCTCCGCCACTGGGGAGTCGACCCCCTGACCGAGGGCTACATCACCGCCTGGCGCCCGGGCGACGTGATGGCGGTCGGTCCGCTCCACGGCACCCATGAGCCTCCGTTCTACGTCGCCGGCTCCGACCAGTGGGTCTGTGGCTACATGGAAGGCGCGATCCGGACCGGCCGCGGTGCGGCCCAGGCGGTCCTCGCGCAGGGCTGAACCCCCTCCCACCCCTCGAAGATCAATCGGTGGCGTGAGGCTCCGCCACGGCATCACCGGGACCTGACTTGGCGGTCCGGGCAGAGGATGCGCTGCTGCGGACCCCCTGCTCCTTGCGCCTACTTCTTTGAGTCGCCCTGCTTCTTCAGAGAACTGTCCGCGCTGCGAACCACGCTGCGCAGGAACTCGTACTGCGTGCCGACGAGCTTGTCTGCCATCTCGAGCGCCGCCTCGATCACGGTCTCGCGCCGCGACGGGCGCCCGCCGATCGTGGGCAGGGCCTCATCGACGGTGTCGACGAATTTGCGCACCGCGTCAATCGCCGCCCGCTGACCGGACTCGACCGACTTGAGTACATCTTCGGACAGGTCCGCCGTGCGGGTGGCCGGGGTCTTCTTCCGGGTTGCCGTGCTCTTCCTGGCCCGGGTGCCCGCGCTCTTCGATGTCTTGCTCGCCTTACTCTTGCTCGCCGGCTTTCGGGCCGGTGACTTGGCCTTCTTGGCCGCCTTGGTTGCCGGTGCCTTTGCCTTCTTGGCCGGCTTTCGAGCCGGTGCCTTTGCCTTCTTGGCCGCCTTGGTTGCGGGTGCTTTTGCCTTCTTGGCCGGCTTTCGGGCCGGTGCTTTTGCCTTCTTGGCCGGCTTGGTTGCGGGTGCTTTTGCCTTCTTGGCCGGGGTCTTGGCCATGGTCGCGCTCCTTCGTCAGGTGGACTGGACTTCGCAAAGCAACCGTATCGCGCACTGACGATGGCTGCAGAAATTGCCCTGTCACCATCGAAGCGGCAAGCCCGCCGGTCTCCCTCGAACCGGCGGAGCCGGGAACAAGCGCAGGTGGGGAGCGTCCCTGACGCGAACTGTCAGAAAGAGTGAGCGCCCTCAGGCAGAGAAGAAGGTCTGAATGCCGCTCAGCATCAGCTGAATCCCGATGGTGGCTATCACCAGCCCGCCGAACTTCGTCGCGATCTTCATCGCGTTATCGGAAATCGAAAGCTTCTGTGAAATCAACAGGTGACCGATCGGCAGCAGGATGACCGCGACTGCGACGGCCACAAGAGCGGCGATCGCACCGGATCCGTCTGACGTCCCGGATGCGATCGTGATCACCAGTGTGATCGCACCGGGACCGGCCACGAACGGCATCGCATAGGGCACCAGGACCTGTCCTTCAAAGCTCTCCGGATCGGGCTGCTCGTGGGCCTCTTCTCCTCCCTGGGCACGGCTCGGCTCGCCACCGAACAGCATCTCGAAACCCATCAGGGCGACCACCAGGCCTCCGGCCACCCCGAAAGCGCCGAGGTTGATTCCGAGGACATCGAGGATCTGCCGACCCGCGATGGCGGAGACGCCGAGAATGACTGCGACCGCTCCGGCGATCCTGAAGGCATACGCGCGGCGGCGCTCAGGCTCATGCTCGGTCAGGGTCTTGAAGAAGAAACCACGGGTAACCGGATCGGTGATCACCAGGACCCCGACGATCGCCTGCAGGAAGTAGTTGAGATTCGCGTCCACCCCTGCGAACGTATCAGCGTGACGCTGCCCGGACAAGCGACCGCGCAACGCCACGGCTGAGCGAATCCTGGGAGGTCAGTCCGGGACGGGCGGCAGGCGACTCGTCAGCCAGCGTCTCAGGGTCCTGGCGAAGGTCGCCGTCAGGTGGTAGTTGTCCCTGAACACGACCGTTCCGTTGACCACTGGAGAGCAGATGCCGCCGGGGCAGAACGCCGGCTGGGGGTCGATCGTCCTGACCCCGACCCGCCGGGCGGCCCTCAGCTCGAAGGCAGTGGGTAAACGAGGGCCAGCGGCGTAGGCGCATTCGTCAAAGCTCACCGGGCCTTCAACGAGGCACTCCGGCGGAGCGAAAGGCGCCAGCGACTGGTCCCGGATCACAAGGAGCCTCGCCCCGGTTGCCCTGAGCCGCCTCAGGGTTGAAGCGAACCCGCGGACAAGCAGGGGCTGGCTGGCGGACCGGCTCAACTGACGGGAGCCGCGCCGGACCCGGTAAATGGACTTGGTCGCCGATCCGACTATCACCAGGTCTGGCTTCTCCCGCTCGATCCGTCGAAGCGAGTTCTCGCGCCAGATGTCGCAGTACTTCTCGTACGCGACCTGGGCCACCAGGCAGTTTCCCCGGACCAGCCCGACCAGCCTCCAGTTCCGGCGCACGGCCACTGGCTCCAGAGGATCGAAGTACTGCATCGCCCGTGAGTCGCCGAAGACCACCACCCTGCGATCGGACTTCGGGTTGCCGTAGGTGCATCGGTCGGAGGTGGTGTCTTCGGCCCACGCCATGCAGCCGTCGGCGTAGAGCCTTCCCCTGTCCTCTTGAGCGATACCCGGAGACGGAAGCAGCCCCGCGAGCGGGTCGTCGGAAGGCGCAGGGGCCTCCGCCCGTGCGGCGCCCGCCGCCACGAGCGCGGCCAGCGAAAGACCGAGCAGCATGAGAAGAAGGCTGCGAATCGGAAGGGAACGGCTGATTTTCACCCTGGCCACTCACAACTTTCTATCGCATCGCGGTCGGGGGTTCATCTGGTCGGGGTCCGCCGTCCTGCAAACGGACCGTGGCGGCCGGTGGGGGCGCCCTTGCGATACTCAGCCCGGTGAAAGTACGAATCGCCACGGACGGGCTCACGATCACCACCCTGGGGCCGCGACGAACTCAACGCAGGCGAGATGTGGAACTCGAATTCGGTCGTATCCTGGCTGCTTGTCCGCAGCGGAATAGACGCGGGTGAAATCGCGCTGCCCGCCGCGGGACGGGCGCCGGGGTGGCAGGCCGGTCTCGAAGTGGCTTCGCGCTGATCTCCTCACGGCCGGGTTGACATCCCGCGACGCGGTTTTCGGCAATGGCTCCGCCCCCAATAAGCCACCGGCTTACCGACGGTACCGAGTAGACCGCCGGCTTCGCGTCAGTTCAGCGTGACGTAGAAGAACCAGTTGACGAGACCGGCATCACTCAGGTCCCTGGTCAGGACGACCATGTCACTGTCGGCCGGGCAGCCGAACCCGAAATCGTCATCGCTGCGCAGCTGAAGACTCGCCACTTTGTCGCTCGCGGCGATGTTGTTGTAGTTGACCTCGGCCGTGGCGGAGGCGTTCTGCACGGTGCCGAGAGAGCTCAGTTCGAAGCAGTAAACGCCGGTCTGTGGTCTCGATACCATCGAGGAAGTTATGCCCTTGGACTTTTCCGGCACGACGTTCACGGGCCCGATGTCTTCAACGTACGCGTACGCCAGAGCGCTCCCGGAGGCGCCTGCGGCGCCTGTCGCACCCGTGGTGCCTGTCGCACCTGTGGTGCCTGCCGCACCTGTGGTGCCTGCGGAGCCCGTGGTGCCGGTCGGACCCTGCTCCCCCTTGGGGCCCTTCTCGCCTCTGGGAAGCTGCCCGGGCTTGAAGTCTTTCGCCAGCAACGAGCGGTCCTTGACCTTAGGAGAAGTGATCGCGTTGTTCTTCACCTGCTTGGTGCCGACCGAATTGGCCGGAAGCTGCGAGATCGCGTAACTCGTGCCGCCGAGGGCGACGAAAAGAGCGACTACTGACAGGACAAGTGAAGGATTCAGGTGATTCTTCATGCGCGAAAGCTACTACGGCTTTGCGCCCGGCGCAACTCTTCAGGGCCGCAGACGGACCGGCAGCACTCGAAGCTGATTAACGAAACCGGAGTCGATGTAGCGAGGCTCGCCTTCGATCTTCATGTCCGGAAAGCGGTCGAGAGTCTCCTCGATCAGCACCTTCAGCTCGAGCCTGGCCAGGGCCGTGCCGAGGCAGTAGTGGCGACCGCCGGCGCCGAAGGCCTGATGCTCGGGGTTGCGGCGCACGTCGAAGCGGTCCGGATCCTCGTAGCGGGTCTCGTCACGATTCGATGAGACGTACCACATGACCACCTTCTCGCCCTCCTTGATTTCCTGGCCGAGCAGCTCGGTGTCTGTGGTCGCGGTGCGGCGGAAGTGCGCGAAGGCGGGGAACATGCGAAGCGATTCCTCGACCGCCGAGGGGACCACCGACGGGTCTTTGAGCAGAATCTCCATCTGGTCCGGGTTTTCCAGCAGCGCCCGCATCGCCGAGCAGTAGGTCGCCTTGGTGCTGTCGTTACCGGCCGCCATCAGCAGGAAGAAGCCCATGACGATCTCGTGTTCTTCGAGCTTCTCTCCTTCGACCTCGGCGTGAACAAGCACGCTGGTCAGGTCGTCGGTCGGGTTTTCCCGTCGTTCCTCGATCAGCTTGCGAGCCCGCTCGAACACCTCCGGCAGATCCCGCTGCAGAACCGTATCCATCCCCTCCGGGTTCACTTCGACGTCGTTGGCCGCAAGGATCTTGTTCATAAGCCGCGCCCAGACAACGTCGTCGCCCGGCGGCAGACCCATGAAGCTGCCGATTACTCGCGAGACGAACGGCTGGGCGAGGTCCTCGACCAGGTCACAGCGTTCACGGCCCTCGAGTCCGTCGAGCACGTCCTGAGCGATAGCCCTGATCGCGTCTTCGTGTTCGGCGATCCGCCTCGGGGTGAACCCGCGCTGAAAGAGCGCCTTGATCCGGTCGTGCTTGGGTGGGTCCTGGGCGATGAACATCGCGGTCTCGAGCTCGAGCGGCATGCCGGCTGCGCTGCCGGCGAGGATGCCGCCACGCTCCGATGAGAAGGTCTGCCAGTCGAGGCTGACCTCGCGCACACCGTCGGCCGTGGTGACCGACCAGTAGCCGTCCTCTTCGGGAAACGGCGGTAGGTCCTTCGACCAGTGGACCGGGCACTCGGAGCGAAGCCGCCCGAGCAGCTTCCACGGCGGGCCTTCGGCCCAGAGCCCGTCCTCGATCAGGACGACGTCTTCGAGCGGACCTTCAGGGTCGAACGGCACAGGTCACCTCCGGTGGCGTACGGGCAGGGGCGTGGGGCAGATTACCGGCACAAAGCACGATTACGACCCCCGGACTGTAGTCACTCGACCGGGTAGCATCGACGGATGTCCGACGAACCGTCCTACTCGACTCTGGACCTTCCCGCCACCGAGAGGTTTAAGTGGCTGGCCAAGGAGCTCGGGGTGACGACTTTCGGACTTACTGTCATGAACCTCCGGCCCGGGCAACGTGGACGAATCCACCGCCACAGGCGGCAGGAAGAGGTCCACATCGTGATGGTCGGCGAGCTGACCCTCGCGCTCAAGGGTGGCGAGCACGTTCTTTCGAAAGGTGATGTGGCTCGGGTTCCACCCCATGCCCGGAGGCAGCTGATCAACAGGGGGCCGGAAACCTGCTCGCTCATCGCCCTGGGCGGATCGGCCAGGCACAGCGGACGGGACGCAGAGGCGTTCCCCGACTGGAAGGAGCGCTACGGGCTCCCACCGGCCGAGGTCCCGACACCCGACGACCTTCCGGCCGGCTGACCGGACGACAGGGTCTTGAACACGTCGCACCTTTTGCGATGATCGCTTCTTCTGACTGCGACCGACCAACCTGATTCTCGGCCTCGGTGCTCTCGGGATCGTCTTTTCGCACTCCTCCAGGAGCCCGTCCGGACTTGGAGCGCGAGCGACGGGGAAACGACCTCGACCCTTCCGGGCGACAATCTGCTGCCCGACGCCGACGGCGAATCGAGCCGGTCGACCCTGAGCACACGCTCACTTTGCGATCGGCCGATGGCTACTGGCTCTGGAGCTTCAGCCTGATCGCGGAAGGCGGTTCGACCAGGCTGATCGGCCGCCACCGCTTCCGCCTCCCCACCCTCGGGGCGAAGCTCGGAATCCTCCCGATGGAGCCCGAGTCGCTGATTGTGGAGCGAAGGATCCTGCTGGGGATCAAGGAGCGTGCCGAAGGACCCGCCTCACGGGCAGATGACCGCCCCCGGCCCTGAGTCAGCCCGAAGACGGTCGCGGCGCCATGCGCCGCCGTGTCGACCCGTTCGTCCTACTGAGCCCGGTCGTACTTGAACGAAACCCCGAGCCGGACCCGGAACTCCGAGATCTTTCCGTCGACGATGGTCACGTCTTCCCGGGTCACCTCGGCGACGCGCAGGTCACGCACCGTCTCGCCGACCCTCTCGACTGCGTTTCGGGCAGCCTGCTCCCAGGAATCGGAACTGACTCCGACCACTTCGGTTACGCGGTACACGCTTTCGGCCATCTTGATGCCTCCTCAATCGTTTGCTGTAGTTCTGCTTTCAACCCAGCCTAGCGGCGGCTGGTAGCCGCACCGCACCATTACCGTCCTCAACGCAGTCGACTACGAGCGGTGCCAGTCGCGCCATCGACGAGCGGTCAGGGCCGGAATCAGGCCAGTTCCAGTTCAGGCGTACCGGGCTGGACCTTGAAGACCGCCAGATCGAAGGCCCGGCTGGTCGGCGACATCGCCGTCTCGACCGCCTTGATCCGACAGGTGAGTTCATCACGACCGGCGGTGATCACTCCGTAGCCGCGGTGGACAAAGTCGACGAACTTGATGTGCGGGTCGAAGCCAGGAACCAGCCCTTCGAGAACCGCGGGCGGGATGTTGACGGCCTCGGGTATCCCGGTGGAGCTCACCGAGCCTCCCCCGAACTCGACCCCGACCGGACTTCCACTGATCCGACCGGTGTTGGTCAGGTTGCCGGCGAAGATCGTATGGATGTCGCCGCTGACGACGGCGAGGTTCCTGACGCCCCTGGCCTTGAAGTGATCCAGGATTTCGCGACGCTCGGCCGCGTAGCCGTCCCACTGATCCGGGTTCGCGTACTGATTGGCGGGAAGGTCCAGTGCCATGACCATCAGCTGACTGCCCCAGATCTTCCACTTCGCCTTCGATGCCGGCACGGCGCTCTTGAACCAGGCCTTCTGACGGGGACCGAGCATCGTTCGCCCGGGCTCGTCGTATTCATCACACGGCGAGAGCAGTGCATCGCCGCAGGGCTGCGGATCGCGGTACTGGCGCTGGTCCGTTAGGAAGAGGTCCGCCAGGGCGCCCATCCGGACAGTCCCGAAGATGCCGTCGCGGTTCTTCGGGTACTGCAGCCGTGGCATCGCCTCGAAGAAAGCCCGGTAACCGTTCTGCCTTCTCTTTTCGAAGGGGACGCGCCTTCGAACTCCTGCGTTGTCTAGCGCCGGGTCAGTCTGGGCCGGGCTGGTCCCGTCCGAGTTGTAGTTGTCCTCGACTTCATGGTCGTCCCAGAGTGCGATGAACGGATGGGCCGCGTGCATGTCCTGGAGATTGCGATCGCTCTGGTAGAACCGGTACTTCTCCCGGTACTCGGCCAGCGTCTGGACGTCACCGTCGCCGTTGGGCCCGGTCCGGTCGATGCGACCGGCAGGTCCGTCGTAGAAGTTGGTCTCGTACACGTAGTCGCCAAGGCAGAGGACCAGGTCGAGGTCCATCTCCCGCGCAAGTGCCGCATGGGCGGTGTAGTAGCCCGACTCGTAGCTCTGGCAGGAGAAGAAACCGATCTTGACCGGCTGCCGGGAGCCCGCCGGCGGCAGGGTCCGGAATCGACCCACTCTCGACTGCCGGTTCCTTGTCTCAAAGCGGTAGAAGTACTCGCGCGCCGGCTTCAGCCCGCCGACCCTGGTGTGGACCGTGAAGTCCCGACGTTCGTCAGCCAGCACCTGCCGCCTTTCGACGACCTTGCTGAATCCTTTGTCCGTTGCCACCTCGAGGGTCAGCCTCGACGAGCGATCGAGTCCCGAAACTCTCGTCCAGAGAGTCATTGCCCGGGCGGACGGCATCCCGGAAGAGACTCCGTGGGCGAAGGACCCGCCTTTCGCGAACGGCATCTTCCTGCTTCTCGTCCGCGCCCCAAGGTTCGCCGGAGCGGCGATCGCGACCCCGGCCAGGGTGCTGGCCAGAATGAACTCGCGGCGCCGGGAATACGCTCCGCCTTCGTCGTCGAACCCCCTGCTCATGGTCTGCAGCCTAGGAATGCCTGGCGGTTCTGGAGTTAACAACGCGTGAAGTCGGGCAGGATTTCGCTTCGCGCGCACCACGAGGCTGCCTTTCCATCGGCAATTGCCCTGCGCCCGCACTCACGGCGCGATACGGTGTTTTAAAGACTTCGGCCGCCGCCCGCGGAGGCCATGCCAAGCAAATACGACGGAGGACCATTGCGATGAGCACCACCACTACAGCCGCCGCGCTCGACCGGACGCGGATCAAAGAACTCACCGTGAGGGAAGAAGAGCGCCTCAACGCGAACACGCAGAAGTCGAAGGAAACCTTCGAGCGTGCCCGGCACCACCTTTCCGGCGGGGTGGCCTCCTCGTACCAGCTGCGTGAGCCGTGGCCGATCTACATGGAGTCAGGTGCGGGTCCGAAGGTCTGGGACGTAGACGGCAACGAGATGTGGGACTTCCACAACGGATTCGGCTCGATGGTCCAGGGCCACGCCAACCCGCTGATCGGCGCGGCCGTCCAGGCGCGCTACGAGAAGGGAACCCACTTCGCTGCCCCTACCGAAGACGCGATCGCGGTCGGCGACGATCTCGCCGCCCGCTGGGGAATACCAAAGTGGCGGTATACGAACTCCGGCTCGGAAGCGACCATGGACGCGATCCGGATCGCCCGCGGACACACCGGCCGTGACGACGTCATGAAGATCTTCGGCTCCTACCACGGCCACCACGACACGGTGATGGTCTCGATCGGTGTCGAGTACGACCAGATCGGCGACCACGAGAACCTCGCCTCGCTGCCTTACGGCGCGGGCATCCCCCAGGCCACGGTCGACCAGGTCGTCGCGGTGCCTTTCAACGACGCCGGCGCGATGGAGCGCCGCCTCGTGAAGATGAAGGAAGAAGGACGGCTGCCGGCCTGCGTGATCATGGAGGCGGCAATGATGAACCTCGGCGTGATCCTGCCCGAGGACGGCTACCTCGAAGAAGTGCGGCAGATCACTGCCGAGCACGGTGTCGTCCTGATATTCGACGAAGTCAAGACCGGCATAACTATCGCCCCGGGTGGCGCGGTAGAGAAGTTCGGCGTGGTGCCGGACATGGTCACCCTGGCCAAGGCGCTCGGCGGAGGCTTTCCGGTCGGCGCGATCGGCGGCAACGAAGAGGTGATGGCCTGCGTTGAAGACGGCTCCGTCTACCAGGTCGGCACCTACAACGGCAATCCGCTCTGCATGGCGGCCGCCCGGGCCAACCTCGAGCAGGTGATGACCTCGGAGGCATACATCAAGCTCGACCACCTCAACGAGCGCATCCTCGCCGGCTGCGACGAAGTCGTCACCAAGCACAACCTCCCGGGCTACACCGTCGGCATCGGCTCGAAGGGCTGCGTCACCTTCTCACCGACCCACGTCAATGACTACGAGACATTCAAGGCCAACCAGGATGCCGAACTGAGTGAGCTGGCCTGGCTGTTCAACATGAACCGCGGCATCTTCATGACCCCGGGCCGAGAAGAAGAATGGACCCTGTCGGTCACCCATACCGACGAGGCCGTGGATCGCTACTGCGAAGTGTTCGAGGAGATGGCCTTCGAACTGACCCGGCCGTAGCCCGGTCGTGACGGAAAGGGCGCCGGGCGGATGTCCGGCGCCTGATGATTCGACTCAGAAGACGAGCAGCACCGCGCCGGCGAGCATCAGCAGGACGAGTACAGCTGCGACTACCCGGAGGACCGTTCCCGACATCATCACGTCGGGCGAACCGGTGGCTTCGTTGTCGACGCCGAGCTCGCGCATCTCTTCCTGAATCTCTGCTTCTGTTTCGGGCCGATTATCCATGGGCGCACAATAGTGCGATGAACCCCGTGGGTGCCCGAGCCAGTCGGGGTCGATTCTTCACCCGGGCCCCGCCGCGCCGGAATCCGACACCGTCTGTCGCCTACTTACCGTCCGGCCGGTTGAACTCGCCGCGGAAGTGCCGACGGCTGTTGTCGAGCGCCTGGTCGAGCAGTCCGTTGCCGGCATGGGGTGAAGGCTGGTTCGGGCCGAACCGGTGGTGGTACGTGATCTGACCGTTGCCGTGGTTGACTGCGACCACGATGGCGGCCAGTTCAACCGAGGCCTCATCGCCGTAGTTGCCCGCGATGCTCTCGAGGAACTGCGCGGCGAGTGTGCCAATGTCCGATTCGACGCTCATGTGACTCCCGACTGTCCGTTGTTCGACTTTGCTCCGGTCACCTTATCTCCGGAAAGCGCAAGCCTGAAGCAGGAGGTCGGGTGGGCCGACCTGACTCAGCCCGGGATTTCTTCCCGTGCGGTCTTGGCCCAGGAGTCGCGACTGGCCAACTGCCTGAATGTCGAGCGCATAAGGACGGGCCAGAGCAACCAGGAGTAAAAGGCGTAGACCTGAGCCGTCAACAGGCCTTTCACCAGGCCTGCGAAAGTGAAGTGCGCCTCCATCTTTGCCGCAACGCAACCGAACATGGTCCCGCCGAATCCGAGCAGATAGACAAAAGCCAGCCACCAGAAACTGCCGGAGATGACTGCGGTTCCGCTTATCGCGAGCACGAACGCGGCGATCAGACCGGTGCCGACGATGCCCTGCAGGATAGGAGTCAGCAGGTAGAGCAGGAGTTCGATTCGCGGGAGCAGTGGAATCCGGGACCTGGCGATCGGAGCGATCAACCCCATCGCCTGAAGATTTCCCTGCGACCACCGGGTGCGCTGACGGAGCAGAGCACGCAGGTTCGAAAGGCCCTGCTGGTCGACGGTGGCCCTGTTCTCGTGGCGCATCTCCCAGCCCGCCAGGATCAGGCGCAAACCGAGATCCTGGTCCTCGGTCAGGCGGTCGCGCCACGGTCCGCGGCTGGCGGGTGGTGATACCTCCACCCGCGAGCCGTGATCGTCTGGCGCCGCAGGCCCTTTGTCGAGCGAAGTGTCGATCGAGGCTAGCGCGGAAACCCGGTTGTACTGCCCGTTGCCGCCCATACCGGGCGTTCCCCAACCGTTTCGCCCGGCCTGAAAGAGCCTGCCGTAGATCGAGAACTCGATGTCCTGGAACCAGGTCAACAGGCGATGCCGGTTGTAGATCCTGACCAGGCTCTGAACGCCGCCGACCAGAGGGTCAGCAAAATGGGCCGCTACAAAACTCGGACTCTCCGGCCCTATTCGGCCGTCGGCATCAACCACGCAGATGATCGTCCGGTCAGGATCGAGCTCCGGCCACCAGCGACGGACTTCGGCGAAGGCGTAGTTGAGGGCAGCCGCCTTTCCCTGCCTGGCTACCGGGAGCCGACGCTCGATCACATGCAGGTGCGGGCTGCCGAGTGTGGCCAGGACCTCGCCGGTACCGTCGTCCGAGCCATCATTGATCACCACGATGCGTTTGCGCTCGAGCGGGATCTCCTCAAGCCGCTCGACGCTGTCGCGAATGGTCACTTCTTCGTTCAGGGCGGGCACGAGGAAAATCCACTCGAAGTCCTTCTCACCGCCCGCTTCGGGCGGATGGCGATCTGCCCTGAGGCCGGAGTAAAGGAGTACGCCGGTCCAGATGAGCATCCCGAGAATGATCAGGAAGTCGATCGAAAACAGCACTTGCACTGCCGGCGGCAGGCCGGAGAACGGGTACCAGTCCCCCGCGAAAACTGTCAGCAGCGGCAACAACGGCTACACCTCAGGTCGCGGGCTCGCTCTCGGCTATCTCTCTCGAATCAGGCCACACCGCATCCGCGTCGCGATCCGGGACCAGGCCACGCTCGGATCCGGGAAGCGTCTCGGGATCGATCTCGCCCTCACCGGAAGCCGGCATCGAGAAGCCGGCCGCCTCGACGACTGCCCTGCGGGAGTAGCCGGATCCGAACGGTTCCGGCTTCTGCCCTCCGAAGACGAGGTTGGCAAGAGCCTTGACGATGCGCTCGGATGCTCGCCCGTCGCCGTAGGGGTTCTTCGCTTCACTGATCTTCTGGTAAGCCTCTTCGTCGTGGATCAGTTCCATGCCGCGTTCGTAGATGACATCGGGGTCGGTACCGGTCATCACCAGGGTGCCGGCCTCGACACCCTCGGTCCGCTCGGTCGATTCCCTCGCTACGAGGACCGGCTTGCCCAGCGAAGGTGCCTCCTCCTGGATTCCGCCGGAATCGGTGATCACGAAGTAGCAGCGGGCCAGGAGTTTGGCGAACTCGGCATACGGGGCGGGCTCGGTGAGGTGCACGTTCTCCGCCTCGGAGAGCGCGGCCCATTTCTCCCGGACCAGCGGGTTCGGGTGCTGGGGCACGACGAACGAGACATCGGGGTTCTCAGCGGCAAGGCGCTGCACGCCGAGGGCTACGCCGTCGATGCCGGAATCCCAGTTCTCGCGCCGATGGGCGGTAATCACGACCAGCCGGCGATCCGAGTGGTAGAGCTCACGCAGGACCGGGTCCGAAATGTCGGTCTGGAGCCCGGCGGCCCACTGGAGAGCGTCGATCCCGGTGTTCCCGGTCACCAGGATCTGCTCGGCCGGGATTTCTTCGCGGATCAGGTTCTGCATGTTGAGGGTCGTCGGTGCCAGGTGGAAGCAACTGATGCAGGTGATCAGCAGACGGTTCATCTCCTCCGGGTACGGGGTTAGATTGTTTCCACTGCGGAGGCCTGCCTCGACGTGCACCACCGGGATCTTGAGGTGGAACGAAGCCAACGCGGCGGACATTGCAGAAGTGGTGTCGCCGTGGACCAGGATCGCCGCCGGGTAGCGCCCGTCCCGGATGCTGCCGTCCTGGCGGACGGTCCCATCCGCCCCGAACTCCTCGCGACAAAAATCGTCCAGCCGCCCGATGACCTCCCTGACCCGGTCGTTCAACTGGCTGCGGGCGCCGCCGACCCAGAGGTCGTAGTCGGGTTTGACCCCGGCGAGGCCCAGCACTTCTTCGACCATCCGGTGATGCTGCCCGGTGGAAACCACCATCGGCCTGAACACCTCACTCTCACGGAGGGCAAGGATGAGTGGAACAAGTTTGATCGCCTCTGGCCGGGTGCCAACTACGATCAGAATACTTACCTTGAGCTTGTCCATTTCGGGGAGGCTACTAGCGGAAACGGCCAACGGCGGCAGGGACATCGGCGCGGTCACGCTCCGTCAGGAGACGGGCAACTTGCTGACTACGCGTATGACACCCGTGTCGGGCACCGGCGCTACGCTGAAGGCGTGACAATCCCGACTGGAAATGGGCACCCGGCGTCGTGACTCCCATGGGTGACGACGAGGTTGAGAAGTGGCTGTGCGCGATCAGGCCGGTCAAGCCGGCCACTCCCGGCGAGGTGACCCTGTTGTGCTCAGATGTGGAGGCCAGCGGGCTTGACCTCATTCGTGTCCGCATCTGGGTGGAAGACAAAGGCGGGTGGGGCTTCTTCGACGGAGTCGAAGTCCCCTACTTTGAAATCCCGGACACCAAGGCGCCGGTCTACGACCCGGAGGCGCCGAGCAAGGTCGAGTACGACCGGATCATGGCTCGATCACAGCAAACCACGGACTGAATGTGTCCAGAAGACCGATGATCTCGATCAGCGGCGCGGCATCCGGCTCGACGATGACCTCACCCGTTGCGATCGCCGCTTCTAGCTCCAGCTGACCGGACACGATCCGGTTCAGTGCCTCACGATCGAGGGTCACCGTCGCGTCGGGATCAGGCCTCTCGCGCTCGAGCGAATGACTGAGGGCACCGTTCTCCAGCCGCAGCCAGCCGGTCTGGTTCGTGTCCGGAAAGACGAAGTTGAGAGTGATCTCACGGCCGGCCGCCTCCGGTCCGTTCAGCCTTACCGCGAGGTAGTTGAAGATCATTTCCAGGGTCAACGCGTGAATCGTTTCGGCGCTGGCGGTATCTGTCATTTGAGGCAGGACCGGTGAGCCGAAGCGCAGCTCCTGAGCTCCGGTCAGGTAGGCGTTGCGCCAGGTCGATGACTCCGCCTGGTAGGCGAGCTGCTCCATCGCGTCGGCGGCCAGCTCCCGCGCCGCCTGGTCGGAGGGATCGGCGAAAACCACGTGCTTCATCACTTCAGCCACCCAGCGGTATTCACCGGCTTCGAGGCAGCCTCGGGCGCGTTCGCTGACCGCCTCGGCCCCACCCATGAACTCGACGTACTTCTTCGCCGCCTCGACCGGCGGCAGTGGCTCCAGGTTCGCGGGATTGCCGTCGTACCAGCCCAGGTAACGCGTATAGGTCGCCTTGACGTTGTGGCTGATCGTTCCGTAGTAGTCCCGGACGGCCCAGTGCCGCCCCAGTGACTCGGGCAGCCGGACCTCTTCGGCGATCTCGATCGGGGTATGACCGTGGTTGGCCAGCCGCAGAGTCTGGTCGTTGATGTAGCGGTAGGCGTCGCGGCCCTTGCTCAGCATTTCGACGATGCGCTCCGGGCCCCATGAAGGCCAGTGGTGCATGCCGTACATGACTTCCGCCTGCTCACCCCAGCGCTCGATCGTCTCGTTCAGGTACATCGACCAGGCCTGCGGATCCCTCACCTGGGCGCCGCGGATCGGGTAAGTGTTGTGCATCGTGTGCACGCAGTTCTCGGCTGCGGTGAGCGCCTTCAGCTCCTCGATGTACCAGTGCATCTCGGCCGGGGCTTCGGTGTCGGGAGTCGGCATGAACTCGAAGGTCAGCCCGTCGATCACCATGCGCTGGCCGTCTTCGGTGATCTCGTCGGACGGCTGGATCAGCGTGATCGTGCCGAGCGAAACCCCGGACCCGAGGCCGGTGCCGACAGTGCCCTGGTCATCGGGAGCCAGCAGCACCCCGAACTGGTACATCGCGCGTCTGGTCATGGCGTTTCCCGCCATCACGTTCTCCGATACGGCAGCTTCGAGAAAACCCTCGGGAGCGATCACTTTCACCTTGCCGGAGATCACATCGGCCTCATCGACCACCCCTCGGACCCCGCCGTAATGGTCCACATGGCTGTGCGAGTGGATCACGGCAACCACTGGCTTCTTCGGACGGTGCTCAAAGTAGAGGTCGAGCGCCGCCCTTGCGGTTTCGGCCGAGATCAGCGGATCGACCACGATCACGCCCGAGTCTCCTTCGATCACGGTCAGATTCGAGATGTCGAAGCCGCGCACCTGGTAGATCCGCTCGCAGACCTTGAAGAGGCCGCCCTCGGCGATCAGCCTCACCTGGCGCCAGAGGCTCGGATTCACCGTGTCGGGCGCCCGCTCTCGGCCCTTCGCGAAATCCAGCCGGGAAGGGTCGAAGACGAACTCCCCGTTCGGTTTGAGTACCGGTCCGTCGGGCAGCGGCGCGATGAATCCACGGCTGGCCTCTTCGAAGTCCCGCTCGTCTTCGAACGGCAGGGCCTCGAGAATCTCACGGTTGGCAGCGAGGGTGAACTCACTGGCTGGCTTGCGCTCGCTCATCGGTTCTCCATCCTGATCGCGGATTCTCCTCCGGACCCCGCCACACCCGGGAGGTCAACCCTCATTATGCTGGCCCGGTGGCCGGGAAGAGGAACGACCAGAACCGCGACGGCAGCTCGCTCAGCTCGAACGAGTACGCCGGCCTGCTCCTGGCCGTGCTTGTGCCGCTGGTCGGCCTCGGATTCGGGATCTACCTTCGCCAGGAGGGCAGCGTCTTCGGCAACCGGATCATCGGGATCTCGCTGGCCGCCACGGCAATCTGGATCTTCCTCATTCTGCGCTGATCGGCCTCCGGGGCGATGCCATACAAGGGCTCTGGCTGCAGGGCTCTGGCTGCAGGGCTCTGGCTGCAGGGCTCTGGCTGCAGGGGATCCCCGTGCCGGCTTCGGCCGACTCACGCCGGCTTCTGCCGGCTCAGGTCGGCTTGACCGCGACTGAAACGACCACCGAGCCGGTCACCTCTGCCGGGTAGTCGAACCTGTCCAGAGCGACTTCGAGGCCCGCGACGTTCAGCCGGCCGGCACTGGGGCCCATCGAGATCAGGTCGGCAAGCTCGCTCCGGCTGAGCATCATCTTCCAGGCCAGCGCTGACGACTCCAGGCCTTCCGCCAACGGGCCGAGGGTCTCCCGCAGGCGTTCCTCCTTGTCAGCGTCCACCGAGATCATCGAGAACGGCCCGATCAGTTCCTTGAGGTGGTCAGGGCCGGGAGTGATCGTGATGAGGTGCCCCCCTGGCGCGAGTACTCGGAGGATCTCCTCGCCGTTTCGGGGAGCGAAGACGTTCAGGATGACGGCTGCCGAGCCGGAGTGCAACGGGATCTCGTCCCAGATGTCGGCCACAACCGCCCCGGCCCGCGGATGGCATCTTGCGGCCCGGCGGGCCGCGAACTTCGAGTTGTCAACTGCGATTCCAGTCCGCTCCGGAGCGGCTTCAAGAGCCCGCTCGAGGTAGCAGCCCGGGCCGGAGCCGAGGTCGAGCACGGCTCCTTCGACCCCTTCGAGGCTCGGATCGGCCACAGCGGCCTCGATCGCCTCTGCCACCGGTTCGAACAGACCCGCCCCGAGCACACGCTCCCTGGCGGCGATCATCGCGGCCGAGTCAGCCGTGTGGGTTCCGGAGTCCCTTCCGAGCAGGCTTACGTAGCCCTGTCGGGCGATGTTGGAGGTGTGGCCACCGCTGCAGATCAACGAGGCGCCGTTCTGACGGAGGTCTCCCCCACAATGGGGACAGATCAGGAAACCGACTGCTTCGGGTATCAAGAGTGCTTCACTTCACTTAGTATAGTAATGGGGATGGCAACTTTCCGCAGACTGCTCGGTTTCCTCCGGCCGCACCGCCGGGCGCTCTGGGGTTCGCTGGCGTTTGCCTGGGCAGCGATGGGCATGACCGTACTGATCCCGCTCTTGATCGGCAGGGCCGTGAACGCGATGGAATCCGGCGAGAAAGATGCCCTGCTGCCCCTGGTCGCGCTGATCCTCGTCGCCGCCGTGCTCCGGCTGGGCCTGACCGTGGTCCGGCGCATCGTCGCCGGCAAAGTCTCCCTGGCGGTTGAGTTCGACCTGCGCCAGAAGCTCTACAACCACCTGCAGCAGCTCGAACTGGGCTTCTTCGATACCCAGCAGACCGGTCAGTTGATGTCGAGGGCGACCGTTGACCTCCAGGCGATCCGGTTCTTTCTTGGCTACGGCCTGATTTTCTTCTCCCAGAGCCTGCTGACCGTCGTCCTGGCCGGGGCCGTCATGTTCGTGATCAACCCCTGGCTGGCCCTGATAGCGCTCGCCCCCGCGCCCTTCGTGATCCTGACCGCGGTCCGATTCACCCGCCAGTCCCGACCGGCCATGCAGGAAGTCCAGCAGCGCATGGCGGAGATGACCGCCGAAGCCGAGGAGAGTGTGACCGGGATCAGGGTGGTCAAGGCCTTCGCCCAGGAGGACCAGCAGTTTCTGCGCTTTCAGGGCTCGGTTTCCAGGCTGTTCGACCAGAGCATCAAGTCGACCCGGATACTGGCGCTCTTCTCCCCCGTGATCGGCGCTCTGCCGCAGCTGGGCCTCGCGGCGGTCCTCCTGGTCGGTGGCACGGCCGTGATCAACGGCAACCTCGACCTCGGCGAGTTCACCGCCTTCTACACCTACCTGATCATGCTGGCCTCGCCGATGCGGATGGTCGGCATGGCTCTCGGCATGGGCCAGCGCGCGATCGCCGCCGGCAACCGGCTGTTCGAGTTGCTCGACCGGAACCCCGGGATCACCTCCCCTGAAGGGGCCCCAGCGCTGCCGGCCGGCGACGGAAGAGTCGTGCTCGAAGCAGTCTCCCTGCGCTACTCGCCGGAGACTCCGGAAGCGTTGAGTGGCATCGATCTCGAGGTCGCGGGCGGCTCGCGGGTCGCCCTGGTCGGACCGTCCGGCTCGGGCAAGACAAGCCTGGTTTCCTTGATCGCCAGGCTCTACGACCCGTCAGAGGGCAGCATCTCGGTCGATGGCGCCAACCTCAGGAACATCGATGTCAAATCGCTGCGAAGCCAGATGGCCTATGTCTCGGAAGACAGCTTCCTGTTTGGCGACACCGTCGCCGGAAACATCGCTTACGCCCGGGCGGACGCCTCGCGCGAAGAGGTCGAACGGGCCGCGAAACTGGCCCAGGCCCACGACTTCATCACCGACCTGCCAGACGGCTACGACACCGTGGTCGGCGAGCGCGGACTCACGCTCTCCGGCGGCCAGCGTCAGCGGGTCGCGATCGCCCGGGCGATCCTCGCAGACCCGAGGATCCTGATCCTCGACGACGCGACCTCATCCCTGGACGCAACCACCGAGCGCCGCATCCGGGCGGGCCTCGACCAGGCGATGCAGGGTCGGACCACCTTCGTCATCGGCCACCGGCTCTCGACGATCTCACTGGCCGACCGGGTCGTGCTGATGGAGTCAGGGCGGATCAGCGATGCCGGCACTCACGACGAGCTGCTGGGGCGCTCGGACCTCTACCGGCAGCTGATCGTGACCGAGGACGAGGTCGAGCACCTGTACATCGACGAAGCCGTCGTGGTGGCATCGTGAACGCCGGCTCCGACGCCGGCAGCCGGGTGGGTGCGGCACCATCCGCACCGGTCGTCCCGCGACGACTTGAGCGCTTTCGCGGTGAACGTGGCCGGGGCCGCAAGGTGCGCTGGGTGCTCGGCCTGATGCGACCATACCGCCGCCGGATCGTCCTGATGTCGTTCGCGGTTATCGCTGCCAGCGCCGCCTCGCTCGCCCCGCCCTACCTGGCCGGTGTGGCGATTGACCGCGGCATGGTCGCCGGAGACACCACCGCCCTCGCCTGGGTGGTGGCCGCCTTCGTGGTGGTTACAGCCCTTTACGCCGGAGCCAGCTCCCTCCAGACCTACATGGTCGGCTGGGTCGGAGTCAGGATGCTTCAAGACCTGCGCGAGGAGGTGTTCAAACATGTCCAGAAGATGTCGATCGGTTTCTTCACCCGGAACCGGCCCGGAACACTGATTTCCCGCATGACAAACGACATCGAGGCGCTCAACCAGCTGATCAGCGCCGGCATCGTCACGCTGTTCTCGAACATGCTGACACTGTTCGGCGTGGTTGTGATCCTGCTCCTGCTCGATTGGCGACTGGCCCTGATCACCTTCTCGGTCCTGCCGCTGCTGCTGATCGCCAGCATCGTCTTCCGCACCTATTCGGGCGGCGTGTTCCGCCAGACCCGCGAACGGATCGCGGCTATTTCGGCCCACCTCCAGGAGACCCTGAGCGGGGTCCGGGTGGTCCGGAGCTTCGGCCAGGAGGAGCGCCACGTCGAGCGCATGGACGTACTGAACGAAGCCAACCGGGACGCAAACATGAAGACGGTCTACCTGAACGCGACCTACTTCCCGGCGACCGAACTGCTCACCGCGATCGGCACCGGCGCGATCCTGCTCTATGGCGGATACCAGACGATCAACGGCAACATCATGATCGGTGTCGTGATCTCGTTCATCGGGTACCTGCAGCTCTTCTTCGACCCGATCCAGCAACTGTCACAGCTCTACGCCACCTACCAGCAGGGCATGGCGGCCCTGGACAAGATCTTCCTTCTGCTCGACACCGAGGCCGACATCGTCGACAGCCCCGAAGCGGTGGAGCCCGGACAACTGAACGGCACGATCCGCTTTGACGACGTCTCTTTCAGCTACGACGCCGAAGCCCGGGGTTCGCCTGTCTTCGGGCCTGGCGACCGGTGGGCGGTCGGTGGCATCAACCTCGAGATACCGGCCGGCGAGACCGTCGCGCTGGTGGGCAGCACCGGCGCCGGCAAGTCCACCCTGGCGAAGCTGATAACCCGGTTCCACGATCCCCAGCAGGGTGAGGTGCTGATCGACGGCGAGCCGCTGCGCTCCTACCGTCAGCGCCCGCTTCGCGGTCAGATGGGGATCGTGCCGCAGGAGGGCTTCCTCTTCTCCGGAACGATCGCCGAGAACATCGCCTTCGCCCGGCCCGGAGCCGGTACGGACGAGATCGCAGCCGCCGCTGAATCGGTCGGTGCGACCCCGTTCATCGAGCGGCTCCCCGACGGTCTCGAGACCCAGGTCGGCGAGCGTGGAATCCAGCTTTCATCAGGCCAGCGCCAGTTGGTGGCCTTCGCCAGAGTCATCCTCGCCGAGCCGCGGATCCTGATCCTGGACGAGGCAACCTCTTCGGTCGATACGCAGACCGAGCGCACGATCGAAGTCGCCCTTGACTGGATGCTCAGCGGCCGGACGGCAGTGGTGATAGCCCACCGGCTGTCAACGATTCGCCGCGCGGACCGCATCGTAGTACTCGACCACGGACGCATAGCGGAAACCGGCAGCCACTCCGAACTGATGGATGCCGACGGCATTTACAGCAGGCTCTACGCGGCCTGGACCGGCTGAGACGCTCCGACCCCGGACCCGCCTGCGCGGTGCCCGGCAGCAGGCTCAGCCGGGACTGATGCCACCGCTGGAGCCACCGGATCCGCCGCCGGTGTCAGGCGGGGCGGGGGTGACACCGCCGCCGGTATCAGGCGGCGCCACCGGAGCCGGTTCCGGGGCCGGCGCGGGCTCCACGGTCCCACCCGTATCCGTCCCCGTATCCGTCCCCGTACCGGTGTCGGTGTCGGTACCGGTTGAAATCGGGGCCGAAGGAGACTCGGCACAGTCGGTGAACCCGTAGTCGGCGGCTGTCTGCTGGAACTCGGCCAGGGCCGTCTCCTGGTCGCTTGTGGCCGGGTCGCCGAGAGCTTCGGCTGTAGCGATCACGTCAACCGGAGCATCGCCGTCGGTCGGGATGCCGAGGCCGTCCAGGCGTTCCGCCAGGCCGGAGTAGAGATCTGCGATCTGAGTCGTCTTGATCGTCTCGTCGGAGGTCTCGGAGGCCTGAATGGTGCCTACGGCGGCGTTGATCTCGGCGCAAATGTTGTCGCCGGCACTGATCAGCTCGGTCTGGGTGAGCGCCGAAGGAGCGGGCTCCGGGGTCGTCACCGGCGCGGCCGTTTCTTCATTGCCGCCGCCGCAGGCAGCGAGCCCGGCGGTTGCGAGGGCAAGCAGGCAGAGGGCCAGAGCCGATCTGGAAGTTCCTGACATGAGCCAAAAGTAACACAGTGCGCGGTCGCCAATGTGACCACCGCCATGCCCGGGACGGCACGAAAAGGGGCGCAACGGTATCCTCCCGGCCTACCGCTGCGGGGTAGAATAATGGCAATTCGTGCGGTTCTGGTCCGTGAAATCGGGGTTCGAGTCCCTGCCCCGCAGCCTTTAAGCCCATCACGCAGGTCCGGCGGGAAGGCTCAGAGGCCGAGCGCCTGTTTCAGGGCTTCTTCTTTGGCGGGATCCAGCACTGCGAGGATGTCGTCTCCGGCCAGCAGGACAGACTCGGCGTCCGGCACGAATCCGGTGCGGTCCCGCAGTACTGAAATCAGGAGAGTGCGCTCAGGGGTCTCGATGTCGAGGATCCGCTTGCCGGCTATCGGCGAGTCCTCGGGGATGCGCAGTTCGATGATCTCGATCTTCTCACTCTCGAGGTCCAGCAGGCGGACCAGCTTGTGATGTGGCACCTCGTGCTCGATCAGCTTGAGGATCAGGCCGGTCGCCGACACAACGGGACTGATTCCGAGCAGGTCAAAGTGCTGTCGGTTGCGGGGGTTGTTGACCCGGGCGATGATCCGGTCGACCGCGTACTTCTCCTTCGCCACTTGGCAGATCAGGATGTTGTCTTCGTCATCGCCGGTAACCGCGATCACCATGTCTGCCCGGACGATCCCGGCCCGCTCGAGCACCCACAGTTCGGAGGCGTCGCCGTACTGGACCCGGTGCTCGAACTCCTGCTCGATCGAGATGTAGCGCGATCGCGAGTTTTCGATCAGCGTCACTTCGTGACCCTGGCCTTCCAGCTCCCGGGTCAGATTCACACCAACCTTGCCGCCTCCGACGACGATCAGGTACATGCTCAGACCCCCGCCGCCGGTTCGCCGCCGAGGCTTTCCTCGAGCATCTCGATCGCGACCCTGGTCGGGCAGACGATCTCCATGCCACGCTCGCGATAGAACTCGGCCCGGGCCGGATCGAGGATCCGGGCCACCACCCTGTCAACCTTGTAGCGCTGAGCGGCGACCTGGGCGATCACGATGTTCGTATTGTCGCCGTTGGTCGCGGCCACAAACGCGTCGGCGTCCTTGATCCCGGCCGTCTCCAGCGCGCCCGACTCGAGCGCGGCGCCGACCGTGAAGATGCCACCCTCTTCTTCCCACTCTCCATCGAGGCCGACGCCGAGCTTGGCGTGAGCTTCGGGGTCCTGGTCCAAGCAGGAAACGGTGTGGCCCTCACTGAGCATCTTGCGCGCGAGGCTTGAACCGACCCTGCCGCAGCCGACGATGAGAACGAACATGGGCGCCATCCTACGCTTCCCCGGTCGGTGGGGCGGTCAGCAGGACCTGACACGGGGCCCGCTTGAGCACGTAGGCGGTCACCGGGCCGACTTCTTCCGGCCGGGCCTCCCCCACTCCTCCGAGCCTCGCTCCGCCGCGTATCGCGTTGGGCGGTTCAGCGCCCAGCACGATCGCGTCGGCCCTCATGTCGCCGGCCGCAAACACGATCCCCGAGCCGGTCCGTCTAACCCGTGAGATCCGGGTCCTGACCTTGACTCCGGAGTACTCCCGGGCGATCTCGGCCGCCCGTTCAGTCGCACGCACGGCCTCTGCCTCTACCCCTTCCGGGAGTGGATCGTGGATGCCAAGCGAAAGCGGCACTTCGATCGTGTAGAGGATGACCAGCTCCGCCCCGCCGCCGCTGCCGTCCGAACGCGGATCGATGGCGAGCAGCCCGGCGGTGCTGACGATGTCCTCGTCGATGTCGGTGCCGAAGACAGGAACCATGATCCTGCTCAGACCGGGCTTCAGATGCGGTCTGGTCAGTGAGCGCGGATCGACCGTGACATGCCGGTTCATCCCTATCTGCTCGAAGACGAGCCGGTAAACCGCATAGCTCCCGACCCCGAACAGCAGCCACGCACCACCGACCCACCGGGCGGAGTCGTGGTAGATCAGGACCGAAACCAGGGCCAGCGCACCGAGAACTGCCCCGGCCACGGCGGGCAGCGGCAGGGAGCCGGAGCCCAACCTGACCGAAAAAGGGATTGAGAACGGACGTTCAGCCTCGGGACGGCTGAAGCGAAGCTTTATGACGGAGAGATTGGCGATCGTGATCGCAAGCGTCGCGCCGAATGCGTAGAGGCCGGCCAGCATCTCGATGTCTCCGGTCATCGCCAGCCCGAAAACGATCACTGCGCAGATCAGGATCGCCTTGAACGGGGTTTCGTAGCGGTCCCCGAGCTGCCCGAGCCAACTCGGGATCTGCCGGTTCACGGCCAGCGAATAGACATGGCGCGAGACCCCGAGCATCGCCGTATTGGCAGCCCAGATAAGGGTCAGGGAGGCGACGAATGCGACCATCAGCCTCATCGCGTCGGCCAGCCAGGTGGGGTCGAAGGCAGAGACCACCCCGAGTATCGGGGCATCCAGATAGGTGGTGCCGAGCTCGGTCGAGGGGCCGTCGGGTCCGGACAGCACGGGCAGCGCCATCAGGGCGATCGTGGCGATTCCGGCGTAGATCACCGGCACCAGCCAGACGGTGCGGGTGATCACCTTGCCGAAGCGCTCGGGGTCGAGGTCGAGGTCGGGAATCAGGTTCGCAACCGCCTCGATGCCGGTATAAGCAAGCATCGCCAGGACCGCCGCATAGATGACGTCTTCGACCCCGGGGCTGCTCCACAGGTCGAGGCTGTCAGTCAACAGGGAAGGATTCAGTACAACGAAGATCCCGACCACCAGAACCAGCAGCTGCACCAGGAGGTCAGCCCCGGCCAGCACGAGAAGGAACCATGGACGCCGCCGCGCCGGCACGTCGATCACGTTCATACCGGCCACGTAAACGACGACGGCGAGAATGATCGCGGCGCCCCACACGGTGCCATCGAGGTCGCCGGTGAACGGCTCGAGATAGCTCGGCACCGAGAGTACGGCCAGGGCGATCACGATCAGCAGGTCGAGCAGGATCGCCCAGCCGGCGATGAAAGCCAGGGTCTCGTTGAAGGCGTGTCTGGCGAAGGCTGAAGAGCCACCGCGTTCGCGCAGCATCGCGCTGCCTTCGATGTAGGTGAACATCGTCAGCACGAACAGAAGCCCGGCTACGAGGAAGATCACGGGAGTCAACCCGAGGCCGTGCTTGGCGACCACTCCGAGCGCGAAGTAGATCGAGAAACCGACCGATGCCCAGGTGATGGTCAGCAGCCACAGGGCGCCGTTCTTCGGAGCGCTGCCGCGCTTCATTCTTCGCTGCCGATCTTCTGCTGGAGGCGGTAACGGGCGACGCCGATCCCGATGAAGGCCAGGCCCAGAAGCATCCCGATCGAGAAGACTCCCCCACCCCGGGCCAGGGTCAGGATCAGCACGGCCACGCCGATCACCAGGTAGAGCACAGAGATCGTCTTGATCGACCGGTCGTAGAGCCCACCCTTCTTCATGATCCGTAGTCCTCGATTTCTGGCCCGGAATCTCCGCCTGTCGCGGAAACCGGCCTCGCTGCGCCGTCCTCATCCCCCTCCGAAACCACGATCACCCGGCAGGGGCGCTCTCTCAGAACGGTTTCGAGCGCCTGTCCGTACAGCGGCACTCCGCGGCGGCGGCGCATGCCGATGACGATCGCCTCCGCCTTCGATTTTCGGGCCTGTTCGGCGAGGAAGTAGCCCTCCTGGCCAGGCCGTACACGCTCGACCCGGCCCGAGACCCGCATCCCCACCATCAACCTCGCCTCTTCGATCTTTCGCTGAGCCAGGGCCTCGCTCTCCCCCATCGCACAGTCGATCGGCTGGCTGCTGGGCACGGTCAGCAGGGCGACGAGGTGAATCGCCCGGCGGCGGTGCGAAGTCAGGCGGGTCGCGGTCGTGATCATGTCTTCCGAAAACGGATGGTCGGCCGGAAAGGCGACCAGCACGCTGCGGTACTCGATCTCCTCGACGCCGAGTGGCTCGGGGAGAACCACCTTGACTGTCTTCGACAGCGGCAGGCGCTGATACCTCCGATAGAGGAAGTAGCTGACGATACCGACGATCAGCCAGATCGTGCCCACCGCAAGCGTGACCGGATTGAGCGCCATAACCACGAACCAGGCCGAAAGCGTGCCCAAACCGCCAACGACCGCAGTGAGCGGCACCGAGACCCCGCGGACGCGGAAGTTAAGCGGCGGTTTCCAGGACCGCTCGGCGTCTGGATATCGCTTGCGAAGCCAGATTACGGCGCCGTGAGCGATGGTGAAGGAAAGCATGGCACCGAAGGAGTAGAGCGTGGCCAGGAATTCCGCCTGACCCGGAAGCAGGGTGATGATCGCAAGCACCGCGAAGACCGAGATCGCGATGTGTGGAGTCCGGTAACGCGGGTGGATCTGGCGGATCACCTCGGGCAGCTGGCGGTACTGGCCCATCGAGTAGCTCAGCCTCGAGACACCGATCATTCCTGCGTTGGTCGCGATCACCAGGATCACAGCGGCCAGCACCCCGACGTAGATTCTGAGGATGTCGGTAAGGCCCGCAGACAGTCCGAGATTTTCGACGATCCCGAGGATCGGGTCGTCTGCGAAGGTCGTGCCGAGCTCGGTTACGTAGCTGCCGTCTGCACTCTGGAAAACCGGCATGGCCGAAAGCGCGACGATCGGTATGAGCAGGTACAGGCCGAGCACGGCGATCACCACCATGGCCACCCCTTGCGGCACCGATCTGGCCGCGTCGCGAGCCTCCTCGGACATGTTCGAGATCGTCTCGATTCCGGTGTAGGCGATCATGCCGACCGCTACGCCCAGGGCGAAGTCCGGCCAGGTCGGAGCGACACCGAGCTGAACGTTGCTGACCAGGATGTCGGGGCTGAGCACGAGGAACAGGCCGATCGCCACGAGAATTACCTGCGTGGCCAGATCTGTGACCGCGAGAACGGTATTCAGCTTCGCCGATTCCTGACTGCCGCGGATGTTGAGCAGCGCCAGGGCCGCGATCAGGACTGCACCGCCGATGATGTCGCCGGGAGCCTCGCCCAGGGGCGCCCAGAAAACCGCCAGGTAGTGCGGCACGAAGTAGGCCGAAATCGCGACCGTGATCATGTAGTTGAGCATCTGGCCCCAGGCGGCAATGAAGCTCACCATCTCGTTGAAGGCGTGCCTCGCGAAGCTCGATGAGCCGCCGGCCTCCGGATACATGACGGTCGCCTCGGCATAGGACGCTGCGGTACAGATAAAGATCAGCCCGGCGATCACGAAAGCGACCGGTGTCAGGCCGAGCGCAAACGCAGCGGTGACGCCGAGGGCGTAGTAGATCGAAGAACCGACATTGCCGTAACCGGCCGCGAAGAGAGCGCCGGCACCGTGGATTCGACTCAGGCTCTGGTCGCGCGGGATGCGCTCAGCCAACTGTTTTCCCTGTACCCGGCAAGCTCACCGCGGCGACTCTACTCCTGTCGGAGTCAGGCCGAGTCGGCACCCCAGAGCCACTTCAGCTCAAGCGAAACCTCGTTTGGCTTCGAGTCGGTCACGTTGAACCCGACCGGCATCGAAGCCCGCATCTCGGAGATCAGATCCACTTCCGTGGAAACCTCCAGCAGGAAAGTCGCCCAGTCCTCCTCCCGCTGGATCGAAACCACCCGCTTGACCCCGGGCAGGCCGCGCAGCGAGGTCTCCGCCACCGCCGCCATGGCCAGCTCGGGTAACGGCCTGACGGTGACCCGAAACTCCTCGTACGTAGTCCGGGACGAGGTCGGCCGGGTTGACGGGGCCGGGTGCGCATCGTCGGGCACGTTTGCTCCCGGGCCAAGTGCCTCGACGGCTTCGGTCAGCTCTCTGAGCCGGTTGCCCAGGTCCCTGAACTCCTGCGCAATCTCCACAACAGCCGATCTGAGGCTTTCGACCTCATCCGCCCGCCGCCTTGCTGAAGCCGGAACTCTGCTCATGGCCCCATCCTATTGCCCCCGAGGCCAAGGGGGTGGCTCGTCAGACGCTACGGCGTATAGATCTGGGCGGCGACCACACACCAGTTCTTCGCGGGGGCGGGGTCGTTGACCTTCCACCGTGAAGTCACTACAAAGCGCTCGCCCGAGTTGAGCTGGAAGAAAAGCATGCCGTTGTTCGGAAGCAGGGCCTGAATCGGGCCGGTTTCGAAGTTCACCGATGCCACGTCAGACCCTTCGCGGGTCTCCACCCGCCCGCCGACCGGACTGTCAATGGAGAGGCGGCGCACACCGGTGGGACCGGCCTCGCAGGTGAGGGTCACTTTGCCGAGGTCCGGGAAGTCGACTTCACTTGTACTGTTGCCAGGTGTCGCGTTGGTCTCGCCTCGCCACACGACCTGGGCCGAACGCGCCAGGGGCTTGTCATTCTGCTCGGTCTCTGTCCTGAACACCGCTTCGACGCTGCATCTGGAGCTGCCGGATTTGCTGAAATCCCACTCCCAGTTGAGGTCGTAAGTAGTCGGAGGGGCGAGTGCAACACCACCGGGCCCTTCGATCGGTCCCCGGTCGGAGATGATCCCCTGGAACTTGCCGCGAGACCACTTCTCGGTCGGACCGAACTTGTTGAAACCCTCCCTGAAGTCGGGGCCGGTTCCGGTGGCGTACTTGGCCTCCCGGAGGGCGACCTCGCCGAAGCTACCCCAGTTCTTGTCGGTCCAGGTCATCATCGCGGATTCACGACCGCCGTTGGACGGGTAGAACCTGATCCACTGCTGGTCGGGGCTGCAGACGATCTCGCCGAACCCGATTCCGGGAGCGATGAAGCCCGCGATCTGGCGACCCTGCCACTTGCCGCCATTCCAGTCGACCCTGACCTTCTGAACCTGCACACCGGTCGGTTCGACCGGTGCCGCGCCGCCGCCGCCGCTGACGAAGCGCACCTGCTGCTCAGAACGCCTCCAGATTTCGCTGGACGCCTCCTGTCCGACGAGCCGAACGGTGTAGTTGCCGGGAGAAAGCGGGTTGCTGATCGGAAGTTCAGCCACGATCTGCTCCGAGCCGAGCTCGGGGATTACGTCTTCGGCGACGGTCGCACCACTGGAGTTGATCAGAGAGGCCCGGACCGTTCCCACACTGGCTCTGCGCAGGGGGCGCAGAGCGAATCTGACCACATCGACGTTGTCACCGACCCTGGTGCTGTAGGGAAGCGCCCTCACCGGCAGGCTCGGCGCGGCGAAACTCCAGACCCTTGTCTTCGAGCGCGGCCTGCTGCATCCGGCCTTTCGGGCGGTGACCACTACCCGGTACCTTCCTCGGTTCACGGTCTTGTAGCGGGCGAGCTTGACAACCGTCGTGCGACCCGCGGGCAACCGGCCCGAGATGCGGCCCTTGGCGTAGAGCTCGCCGGCCCGGGTTACGGTGACCCGCGCCGCGCTGATCCTCTGGCCCGGCTTCACGTAGACCCATGCCTGTGCGCCCTCGAGCAGGTCGGTGGGATCGTGTGAGTTGAGCTGGGCTGAAAGCGGAAGGGCACAGCGATCGACCGCAGCCGTGGCGGGTGCGGCGAACGGCAAGGCGGCCAAAAGGGCGCCAGCGACGATTGCAATCGTGGACGAGAGGGACTTTTTCATCATCAGGATGATCTCACGACTCCATAAACCCGTTCTCAAGCCAAAGTAGCGGGCCGTCCGGTCCCGACAAGGACCGTTCTGCCCCTACTGGCCCTGGTTGGCCTGCGGGGCAGTGCCGTTGCCCTGTGCGCCGGTGCCTGCGGGGGCCACGTTGTAGAAGACCACGTCGGGCTCGCTGCTCCCGTTAATCCAGGTCTGCTGAGCCAGGAGCGTATCGTCCGGGATCGGCACCAGGGCCTTCTGCTGTGCCTGCTCCTGTGCGTTCGAAAGCGCCGAGCTGAGGAAGCCGTTGATATCGGAGTCGAGCAGGTTCCTGTAGCTGACTGTGAGCAGCAGCTGGCGGGCCAGCGGATAGGTCGCGTCGGTAACGGTCGTCTGTGAAGGGAAGATGCACTCGGGTTCAGTGAAGTCGTTCGAGCTGCTGATCTCCATCGGCCTTAGCTGCTCTTCAAAGGCTTCGTAGTAGGAGAACCTGAACAGTCCGAGTGTGCCCCGGGTCGAGTTGAACCGCCCGGCTGCGACACGATTGGCCCTGACGAAACGCCTGGATTCGACCAGATCGGCCTTCAGGCCGGCCAGCTGCGCTTGAGCGTCCCTGAAGATCCTCTGGTCACGGGCCCTTGCCGCCGGGGTGCGGCCATCCTCGATGCCTTTCCTGACCTCCGCCTTGGCGTCGCGGACAGCCTTCTCGGCGTCCGCTATTGAGGCGACGATCTCGTTCAGGACCTTGGTCGAAGGGGCCAGTTCCTTGGCCGCGAGTTCGTCCGGACGGCTGCCGACCACGGCCCGTCTCACGCCGATGTCGGTCGGGAAAGCCTGGTAGTCAGCCCTGACCGAGGCCAGGGTCGGAGTTTCGACTCCGAGCACATACTGACCGAGAAAGCCAAAGACATTGGACGCGGCGTTCGGGCCTGCCACCTTTAGATCCGGCGAAACTCTCGAATCAAGGATTCCCGTGGTGGCCTGGGCGTCGTAGCCGACCTGTGACCAGTTGTTGATCGGCGAACCGGCCCTGAAAATCTCCTGGACCTCTCCGAAACTGAGGCAGTCCACGCCGACATCGGTCTCGTTCTTGATCGCCAGTACTGCGGCGTCAGAAGCGACCTGGAACTGGACCGGGACGATACCCAGGGCGATGCAGCGCCGGTACTCGGCCGGTGAAATCGGCCGGGCTGAGTCGACGACATCCACCTGGCCGCGGCAGAAGCCGGCGAAAGCCGAAGATTCACTTCCCCCTGAAACCGCAACCTGCACCGCTGTTCCCCCGTTCTCGAAGGCCCTGACCAGACTCTGGGTCAACGAACCCTGCGCCTGTCCGGCGATCCGGACCACGCCCTGACTACGCGCGACCCGCTGCGCCCGGGGCTGGCCGGAGCCGTCCGGGCTCGTCTGCACGATCGCTCCGCTGCCTTCAGCCCCGGCTGTCGGCGAGGCCGAATCAAGCTCGATACCGCAGCCCGAAACCGCAAGCAGGGCCGCAAGGCCGAGACCGATGCTCAGCCCCTTCCTGAATGAGTGGCGGGTCACTGTCCGCCCCCTTCGGCCTGGCCCGACTGGACCGAGCCATCACCTCCGCCGGCCGGGCCTTCCAGAGCCACCTTGGCCAGCGGGGGGTCCTGGAGGACCTGTGGAAGCTGGACAACCTCGAAGTCGTCGACAGTGAGCCAGTCCAATTCGTTCCCCCTGATCAGTCTTCTCGATGTTCCCCGAGGCGCATAGAGCGTCGGGACGGCTGCGCGGTCGACAACGATGGCACCGTACTGGCGCAGCGCTGTGAGGATCGTCTCGACACTTCGAGCCCGGAGCGCAGTGGCAGTGCCGTCGAGGATACGCCGGTCAAGCAGGTTGCCCTGACGGTCGAACTTGCCCTGACGGTCCGGCCTTCCCTGACCGTCGAACCGGGCGACCCTGATCTTCCCCGGTGCGAATGGACTGTTTCGCAGGGTGACGCCTGCGCGCAGGCGGATTCTGGCGCCGGCCGGCAGGGACGATCTTTCGCCTATCCCGTTGGTGACTGAAGCAGGCTGGACGAAGTTGCGGCGGGCGATCCCGGGGAGAGAGATCGCAAGGGCGTGCTCGATCCGTCCGGCGGTCAGCTCGCCGGGGCTGATCAGGCCGGCGAACATAGGTAGTCCGGACCCTCTTGCGCCCGGGGCTCGCACCGGGTCCTCCGAGACGGGCTTGCTGAATCCGGGCCCGTCAAGGCTCCAGCCCTTGGAAAACTGGAAAGAAATGGTGCCGTCGCTCTGGCGGCGGGCCCGCCAGAAATCGTAAGCCACCCCCTTGTCCAGATCGATCACGCTCAACCAGCCATCGTAGCGGGGATCGGGCGTGGTTCCAGGCGGGAGGGCAAGATTTCCCGGCACGGGAGGGTCGTTGGAGCCACAGTCGGACTGCCGGCAGACCATCCGGGTCGTCTCAGCGCCGTCGCCTCCGGCCGAGACCACCAGAGGGGCCCATTGCTCAGTGTTGATCGTGACCCTGGGGGCCTGCTTGCGAACAAAAGTCTCGAGGCCCTGCTTTCCGGGAATCTCCCTGACCGCGATCCGCTGCAGGCCGAGTTGAAGCAGGCGTGTGGAATTCGAAGCGACCGACAAGCCCTCGACCGTCGTATTCCACGGGCTCTCGGGCGCAAAAAACCGGACGCTGTCGACCGCCGGATCGCTGACGCTGCCCGCCACCACCGTGGTCGAGTCCGTGCCGGTCGCCCCCGTGAACGGCACCGGGTCGGTTGCGCCTGTAGATCCGGTGTTACCGGTGGCGCCCTGTGCCGGGCTGTCAGCGGTCTGATCGTTGTTTCCGTCATCACCACAGGCGGCTATGCCGACTGAGATCACAGCGGTGGCCCCGAGGATCAGCAGCCAGCGAAGCTTTTCTCCCGAGAGGCCGGTCATCTCACTCGCCCTCGATCTGCGGTGCGGTGGTGCCACCCGGAGGACCAGGTCCGGTGGTCGGGGCCGGGGCCGGCGCAGGCGTGACTGCCGCGTCGGGCGCGATGCCGGGGACCGCCGTCGTTGCGTCCGGATTCGACGGGTCCGGCGGCTTCTGTGGTGTGAACGGGGACGGCAAGCTGTTCGGCACCACCTCACCAGGCTTTGCGACCGCTTCGGCCGGCGGCTCGCTCCCGGAGACTTCCAGCAGGACGTAGCGCTCTGTCCGGAAGATCGGGGTGATGCCCAGCTCGCCGCCGGAGACTGCCGTCGGGTAGCGCTTGCGCAGCTGGTCTCCGCCACGACTGATCGTTACCAGCATGTAGGAGACTTCTCCGAAGGGATTCTCGATCAGCGTCTCCCACTCGCCCTCGCCATTGTCGGCTCGGTCGGCGAAAAGCTGTGGCCTCCCGGAGAGCATCATCGGGCCGTAGCTGAAGTTCTCGTCTACGAGAATCGAACGTTCTTCCTGGGGAAGGCTTTCGTTGATAAAAGAGGCCATCGCCACTTCCGGGTCCACCCCGACGGTGTGTCCGCCGATCGATCCTGCCCCTTCCTGCGTATCGCGGCTCTCAACCCATCGGGTGAAGGCCTGCGCCTGGTCCTGGTAGCGGTAGTCCTGCATCGCCATCCAGCCCAGCGGAATAGCGGCGATCAGGCCGACGGCCATGACGATTGCCACCCCGACTCTCCAACTCTCCTCGGCCCAGTAAACCCAGGCTGCGCCGGCGAACGCCAGCAGCGCAAGCGGCAGTCCGACGGCGAGACTCATCAGGTTTGCCTGGTCTGCAATCATGGCGCGGCCGACCGGGACCGCTACTGCCAGAACGATCAGCAAAAGTAGTCCCCAAGCCAATCCGCTGCGTTTGAAGATTCCCGCGAAGAGCAGGAGCAGCACAGTCAGGAAGCCGAGCGGCGCGATTCCGAGAACCACCTCGGCCAGGTCCGAGAACGTGCTTCCCCAGTCCGCGGTGACCGCCTGAAGGACTCCGGTGGTGTTCACCTCGATCAGATTCGACTGGGCCTGAATCCAGCCGAACGGACTGCCGAGGATCACCGCGTTGACCAGGATCCAGAGCATGAGTACATAGACGACCGGCATCAGGAAGACGATCAGCGAGGACCTCCGCCGGTCCTGGCCGTCATCACGATCGCTGCCGATGAACATGATCGCAAAGGTGATGCCAAGCGCCCAGAAGAAGTATCCGTAGTCGAACATGGAAGCGACACCCATTCCGAGCCCGGCGAGGGCCAGATAGCGCGTCTCGGCTGAGGTCCCAAACGAAATCAGCGACAGAAGCGCGACACCCGCAAACATCATGCCGATCACAGTGCTGTCGCCGTTCCCGGCATAGAAGACGAACATAGGGTTGAGCCCGAACAGAATCAGGAAGGCGAAACGCAGGAAAGTCGGGAGTTCACAGCGCCTCATGGTGGCGTTGAGCAGCGCCATCAGCAGGCCCGCAGCGACCGCTGTGATGAAAGGCAGGACCACCAGCGAAGTCGCCAGCGGCTTTATCAGGGTCAGCGGCATGAAGGCGATCGCCCCGAGCGGCGCGGCATCCAACGGAATCGCGGCGAGCTTCGGCGGCGAGTTCCACCAGGACATGTAAGCGTTGTTGAGCTGCTGAAGTGCGTCGAAATTGACGATGCGGGCGTCGGTCAGCATGAAGTAGCCGACGACTCCGTAAACGACCCCGAAGAACAGGGCGATCAGCCAGGTTTCGATTCCTGGCGCTTCCGCGCCGCGCTTCGCGATCGCTTCCTGGTGGCCGTTCTCTCCGACGACCGCCCGGTGCCCGTTAGGCGGCGGGACGATCGCTCGATTTCCGTTGGGCGGCGGTACCGGGTCTCTGTCTGGCGGATCTACTCTTTCGGGTGCCGCCGGAGCGGTCCGATCGACGGTCGTGGCCGCCGCTTCGCCGGTCGCTTCTCCGCTGTTCTTCAGTTGACTCACGGGGCCACCCTCGTCGGAGCGGGACCGGCGGGAGCTTCACCTACGTCGAGGCCGTGCTCGGTCTTTTCCCAGTAGAACGGATTAGTAATCAGCTGCGCGAATCCTTTCCAGGCAGCGACTGACATCAGTCCCCAGTAGAAGGGAAGGAAAAGCGCATACAGAGCCAGATTATCGTCGCCGCGACGAACCGCGGCAACCAGGCCCAGAAAGACGAATACGAAGTTCCCGATGAACAGCAGCGCAGCCGCAAGGAAGTAAACCCAGCCCGGGAACAGCTCCTGGATGAAGCCGGCCTGGGTAAGCGCGAACAGTGTTGTAAGCGCCCAGAAGAACGGGTTGATCAGGAAGATGAAGGTGCCACCGATCAGCATGCTGAACGAGAAAAACCCCCTAACCCCCATTCCGCCAATGGTGCGGAACGGGTTGCGGTTGTAAACCAGCCATGTCTGAAGGTAACCCTTGATCCACCGGGAACGCTGGCGAACCCAGTTGCCGACCTGGGTGTTCGCCTCCTCATAGGTGGTCGAATCCATCATCGTGGTCCGATATCCCGATTGGTGGAAGCGAACACCGAGGTCTGCGTCCTCGGTCACGTTGTATGGGTCCCAGGCACCGACCTGCATCAGCACGTCGGTCTTGATGTGGTTCGAAGTGCCGCCAAGCGGGATCGGATCCTTGCGGGCGTCGAGGCCGGGCAGGAGGAGGTCGAACAGCAGTGAGTACTCGATCGAGAACCATCTGGTCAGCCAGTTCGTCTCCTGATTGAAGAAGTTGAGCTTGGACTGGATGCACACGATCGATTCGTCGACGTTGCGGAACATCATCACGGCCTTTTTCAACTGCTGCGGATCGGGACGGTCCTCCGCGTCGTAGATCACGACGAATTCACCACGGGCAGCGAGCAGTCCGTAGTTGCAGGCTTTCGGCTTGGTCTGTGGCTGCGAGGCCGGCACGACCACCAGGTCGAAATGCGGAGGGAGGTTCAGAACCCGGATCGCGTCTATGGTTTCATCGTCCTCCTCTTCACAAAGCAGCTTTACGTCCAGCTTGGATTTCGGATAGTCGAGCGACTCGATGCCATTGACGAGGTACGGGATGATCGCAGCCTCCCGGAAAAGGGGCACGAGAATCGTGTAGATGGGCAGGGCTCTTTCATCCATCGCCCTCAGATCGTCCTGTGTGATGTCGATCAGGTACTCGTGGTTGAGGGCTGAAAAGCCCGCGACCAGTTTGTACAGAGCAGTGAGCAGGTAGAAGGTGCTCGCCAGCGCGAAAACGACGATGATCGTGTTGACCGGATTCCAGATCAGGAAGCCGATCAGAATTACCGCGGCGACCACCAGGGCGACCTTCTGGCCGCCGCTCAGGACTTCGTGGGCAGAGCTGTCGGGGAAACGCTCTCGAAGGTTCGAAAGGGCCGTCTGTGTGTATGCGTCGCGGTTGAGTTCACGCAGAAACTCCTCGATTTCTACCCTGGGAGCCAGGAACTGGTCAACATGGAGGTCTGTTTGACCTTCCAGCTCAGCGGTCTGCTCCACGCTGAGTGCATCCGGCACGGCCACGTACAGGTGCTCGTCATCCCCGGCGAACTGCACCACGCCGAGGCGGCGCGCAACCGGTTCCGGGATTGCGTCCCGCGGTGCGTCGGCAGGGTTGTAAGTCGAAAGGTCGACTGTCGCAAGCCCGAGCGGGCCGGAGAGGACGGTCTGGAGTTCGCGCTCACTTATCGCGCCAGAGTGGATCAGTACCTGTCCGATACTTCCGCCTGAGCGCTGCTGCTCTTCGACCGCCTCGCTCAGTTGCTCCTCCGTGATCAACCCCTGGGCGGCGAGGCTTTCGCCGAGGCGCGGCGCCACGGCGATGCCCCCGAGGGCCAGTCCGCCGCCCGAATGATATGAGTCGGCCACGCCGTCGTGGCCGTTGCTTGAGAAGAGTTCTTCGAGGGCGGCGTCTACATCCGTTCTCCCGGTCCAGAGCAGCGTGGCTTCGTAGCCACTTTCCTGTTCGATCGCAGAAATCGCCTCGTCGCGGCTGTCGGGATCCCCCGCAACCACCAGGACACCGTCGATGTACTCGACCGCCACCATGTGGTGGAGCCGACAGAGCGCCTCCGGGAGCAATCTCGCTATTGCGGGATTGAGAGTGACCGTGCGCTCGCTGATGCCTTCTTCGTCATCACGCACAAGCAACTGGGTCCCTGCCACCTGGTGGCTCACCGGACCACCTCCGCCCGTTCTGGCTCCTGCGGGGCCTCAACGTTCGCGTTCGACTGGCCAGAGTCGCGTTTGTTGTCACTGATCAACATCGCGACGATGCCTCCAAGAAAGATGAAAAACGGCAGGATCAGGAAGAAGGCAAAGCCGAACGCGAACAGCAGGAGTGCTCCGAGGGCAAAGAGGAGGGCGCCGATCGCGCTCCCGGAACCATTGCGGCCGCCACTGTTCAAGTGTTCGCCTCGTGCTCGAACGATTCCCCGGAGATCTGATCCGTCTCGGGCCGGACGAGTTCGATGCTCACTGAGTCATCGTTCGACTCAGTTACGTCAAAGGCGACCTGGAGATTGCGCCTCAGTGCGCTGACCACTGAAACTCCCGGCTGCACCACCGCACTGAACGCCGCGGCGTCGCCGCTGAGCGATTTAAGACGCACCTCGTCAATCCCGTCGCTATTACCCAGGCAGGACTCAACCGCCCGGGCAAGGCTCAGATCGGCCAGCGGACGTACAACCACTGAAACTTCCCGCGGAGTGGTGCCGGGGCGGATCACTTGTGGCGCCAGAGGCGCCGCTGTGGCAGGGACGGGTGCAGATCGCTTTGTGCCCGTCGCAGGAGGAGCGACCTCGGAAACCTCGGTCTCTTGAACAGAAGGAGACGGACGCGGCCCGGCGCCACCCCCGGACTCAAGCCTGTCAAATCGCGCCTCAAGATCCTGGCGCAGGGATTGAATCTCCCTCAGAATCTCTTTTGAACGATCTTTGGACAATTTTTCCTCAGGTTGGAGAAGGCGTTCTCGCATCCGGTTCTGTCTTGCTCCGAACAGCCTCTGGCATGCACGGGAAGCGACCGGGATAACTATAGGCAGACTCGCGGCGACTACGCGCAAAATGCGCCCGTAACAGCCGCATTTTGCGTGTTTTTCGCTATCTGAAGTCGGACGGAAAGTTGCCCGTCGGGGCGCGAAAAGACGAAAGCCCCGGCCAGACGGCCGGGGCTTCGAAGTCGGAGTTGAAAACGGATCAGAAGTGGACGATCGGAATGATCAGGATCGCGACGATGTTCGCGACCTTGATCATCGGGTTGATCGCCGGTCCGGCGGTGTCCTTGTACGGGTCGCCGACCGTGTCACCGGTGACCGAAGCGGCGTGGGCGTCAGAGCCCTTGCCACCGTACTCACCGTCTTCGATCAGCTTCTTCGCGTTGTCCCAGGCACCGCCTCCGGCGGTCATTGAGATGGCGGCAAACAGGCCGACCACGATCACACCGATCAGCAGGCCGCCGAGCGCGTCGACGCTCAGCAGGCCGACCACGACAGGGACTACGATCGGGATCATCGCCGGAAGGATCATCTCCTTCTGGGCAGCAGCGGTGACCAGGCTGATCGACTGGCGGTAGTCGGGCTTCTCGGTGCCTTCCATGATCCCGGGATGCTCCCTGAACTGACGGCGCACCTCCTCGACGACCTGGCCGCCGGCGCGGCCGACCGACTCGATCGCGAGAGCCGAGAACAGGTAGACCATCATGCCGCCGATGATCAGACCGATCAGCACTTCCGGACTGGCCAGGTTGAACAGTGTGTTCACGTCAAGTCCGCTTGGGGCCTCAGGCTCCAACTCGGCCTTGAAGGCCGCGAACAGAACCAGAGCAGCCAGGGCGGCCGAACCGATGGCGTAGCCCTTGGTCACGGCCTTGGTGGTATTGCCGACCGCGTCCAGCGGATCGGTGACGTTGCGCACGCTTTCCGGCAGCTCCGCCATCTCGGCGATACCTCCGGCGTTGTCGGTGATCGGTCCGAATGCGTCGAGTGCGACGATCAGGCCGGTCAACGAGAGCTGGGCCATAACCGCGATGCCGATCCCGTAGATACCGGCGAGTTCATTGGCCCCGAGGATGGCGAAGGCCAGGACGAGCGCCGGTGCGGCGGTCGCCTGGAAGCCCTGCGCGAGCCCCTGGATGATGTTTGTCGCATGGCCGGTCTGCGACGCCTCGGCGATCGACTTGACCGGCTTGAAGCGGGTCGACGTGTAGTAGTCGGTGATTAAGAACAGCAATGCGGTCACGGCGATACCGATTACCGCGCAGAGCCACAGGTCGGTGGTCGTTGCGTTGGTCAGGGCGCCGGTCGCTTCTTTTACGCCGTTGGCCAGCGGATCCGCCATGAGCCACTTGGTGACGGGGTAGAAAGCGGCGATCGAAAGCACGCCGGAGATGATCAGGCCACGGTAGAGAGCGCCTTCGACGCTGTCTGACTTGGTCTTGACCAGCAGCGCGCCGATGATCGAGGCGATGATCGCCACGCCGCCGAGGACCAGCGGGTACATCGCCAGTTCGGTTGAGAAACCGTCAGCGAAGTAGAGAACCCCGAGCAGCATGACCGCGACCGTGGTGACGGCGTAGGTCTCGAACAGGTCGGCCGCCATGCCGGCACAGTCGCCGACGTTGTCGCCGACGTTGTCGGCGATAACGGCGGGGTTGCGAGGATCGTCCTCGGGGATGCCGGCTTCCACTTTGCCGACCAGGTCGGCGCCGACATCAGCTGCCTTGGTGAAGATGCCGCCGCCCAGTCGGGCGAAGACCGAGATCAGAGAGCCACCGAAGCCGAGGCCGATCAGCGCGTCAATCGCTTCCTTGTCGCTATCGACCGCACCGGTGACGGTGAGGATGCCGAAGTAGCCGGCAACGCCGATCAGGGCGAGGCCGACGACCAGCATGCCGGTGACCGAGCCGCCCTTGAAGGCGACGTCAAGCGCCGGCGGGACTCCGCCGCGGGCGGCCTCCGCCACCCGGGTGTTGGCCCGGACCGAGACGTTCATCCCGATGAAGCCGGTAGCCCCGGACAGCACAGCGCCGACGATGAAGCCGACCGCGGTCTGCCAGTTCTGGAGGAATGCAAGCAGGATGATCAGCGGGACGGCGACCGCCGCGATGATCAGGTACTGGCGCTTCAGGTAAGCCTCGGCACCTTCCTGGATTGCCCCGGAGATCTCCTGCATCCGGTCGTTTCCTGGCGGCTTGGCCAGGAGGCGCTGGGTGACGACTATTCCGTATACGACGGCGAACCCTGCGCAGATGAGCGCAAAAAGGACGCCGTGATCGGTCAAAAATTCGGTCAAAGTGTGATTCCTCCGCTGTTTGGGACCCGGTTTGTGGCGACCGGAACCTTATTACGGACGGTGGACTGCTTGTCGCCCGGTACAGAGGCATCTATTGGCCCGGCGGACCGAAAGCCCTGCCGGATCAGGATCCGCGGGGAGTCCAGAGGCCGGAGCCACCCGGAGCAGCCTGACTTCCGGCGGGACCGGCAGAGCCGGAGGCAGGTGGAGCCGCCGGGCCGCCGGCTTCGGCGGCAGGGCTCTCCCCGGACGATTCCGGGCCCCCCGCTCCTGTCGACTCTTCACGCTTCTGGACGTAGAGCATCTGCACCTGACTGAGCGGCTCACTGACCGCCTCGCCGACCTCGTCTGGAAGCAGCGGTACGATCGCCCGCACGGCTTCGATCCCGATACGCGCCTGCTCGAGATCAACTTCGTCTTCTTTGACGATCCGCCGGGCGCTCAGGTTGAGCACACTGGCAACCGTCTGGGTGAGCAGATCCTCGACCCGGACCTCGCGCATCTGCTGCTCGTACATCTCGCGCTCGGCTTCGCTCAGCTGCGGCTCGGCACCTTCGGGCCCGGGGCTTCGCTGCTGCTCGGATTCAGGAATGTCGTGGTCGCTCGGGTTATCGCTCATGAAGCCCCACTCTAGTGGCTGGAACCCCGGGCACCGGGAGGCGCCGAGGAGAACGGCTACCCGGCGGCGCCATTACCGAAACTGCGCTCGGCTTCAAGAGTGAAATGGCGGTAGACCTCGGCGATCGTACCCCCGGCCTCGAGCATTTCGCGGGCGCGGCGGGCGCCGTTGAGATCAGGCAGGTCCACCCCGATGCCGAGGCCGTCACGGGCCTCGGTGGTCCAGGCGAGCATCTCGTCAAGGGCTCGTGAGGTCTCGACCTCACGGCCTCCGCGGAAGTCGATCAGCCGGCCTTCGGTCCCGTACCGGATCGCCCGCCACAGGTTCTCTTCGATCTCACGGTCGCGCAACGGGCGCTTCTTGTTCCACCGCCCGGAATCGAAATCCAGCGCCGTCTGGGCGATCACCGCGACCATCAGGCCGGCGAGCGCGGTCGATTCACGCGCGGTCGGCTGGGCGTCGCAGATTCGGACCTCGACCGTGCCGAAGGCGTGATGCGGACGCACGCTCCACCAGAGCTGAGTTGACTCGACGATCGAGTTCATCTGCCGCAGTGTGTCCACGAAGGTGGCGTACTCGTCCCAGGTGCCGAAGCTCTCCGGGATGCCGCAACGAGGGAAAGTCCGGGTGAAGATCTCGGTACGGACCGAGGCAAGACCGGTGTCGCGGTTGTCGAGGAAGGGTGAGTTCGACGAAACCGCGAGCAGCAGCGGCAGCTGCTCACGCAGACGGTCACAGACCGCGATCGCCCGATCGGCCCCCTGAATCCCGACGTGGGCGTGAAGGCTCCAGGTGTTGTTTCGCTGGGCCACCCAGCCCAGGTCGCGCTTCAACCGCTGGTAGTGAGGGGTGTCGATGATCTCCTGGTCGAGGTAGTCGGCCCATGGGTGGGTTCCCATCGACGCCAGCGACACCTGCATCCGCCCGGCCAGCGAGAAGAGGTGCCGACGGCGCTCAACCTGCCGCTCGACCGCCTCGGCCATCGACTCGGACCTGCCAGACCGGATCTCGACCTCGGAGGCGATCAGCTCGCCGGCGGCCGAGTCGGCCAGAACCGGGTCGTCCTGCGCGGCGGCCTGAAGTTGTGGGAAGCGATCGACCAGATCGAGCGTCGCCGGATCGAGGATCGCGAACTCCTCCTCGAGGCCGATCGTGAAATCGCGCGAGGACTCGAACACTTCACGAGCCGCAGCGAGGTCAAGCAGGTTCGAGTTCGCCAAGTTTCAGGAGAGGTAGAAGTAGAGGGCGTAGAGCAGGTCAGCAGCGGGGCTGGAAGTGTGGACGTTCACCTCCGGTGGCACCTGAAGCAGCTGCTCGGTGTAGTTGAAGATCACGGTCACACCGGCCTCGACCAGGCCGTCGGTCACCGATTGCGCCGCAGCCGAGGGCACCGCCAGAACGCCGACCACGATCTGGTCCACCTTCACCGCATCCTTCAGCTCGGAGAAGTCCCTGACGGTGAGCGAGCCGAGCCCGGTCCCGATCCGGTCGGGATCGACGTCGAACACGGCGACGATCTCGAAGCCGTGGTCTGCGAACACGTCCGAGTTGGCGATCGCCTCGCCGAGCTTGCCCGCACCGAACAGCGCGATGTTGTGATGGCCTGCGGTCCTCAGGATCTTGCGGATCTCGTCGACGAGGAACTCGATCCGGTAGCCGACCCCGCGTTTCCCGAACTTGCCGAAGCCCGACAGGTCGCGGCGGATCTGGGTCGGGTTGATGTGGGTGTATTCCGAGAGCTCCTGCGAGGAGATCGTCTCCCGGCCCATCTTGCGGGCCTGGGTGAGGACCTGGAGGTAGCGCGACAGGCGCGCGGCCACTCCCAGCGAAAGTCGCTCGCCTTCGGCGACCAGCAGGGAGTCTCCTTTTTGCTCGGATCCAGAGGTCGTGGCCATCGGTTCGTTCAGCGTACTCGGCCGCAGGCCGTCAGGTGATTCCCAGCCGGGCGCGCAGCAGTGAGGGGTCGAAGACCAGTTCGCTTACGACTTCGCTCCCGGCCTTGACCACCGGGATGCGCTCGAGATAGCGCTTCATCAGGTCGTCGTCGTGCTCGATGTCGATCACTTCGAGCTCGAATTCGGCCCCCTCGGCAGCTATCGCGTGAATCCGGACGAGCGCCTCGTCGCAGAGGTGACAGCCCGGACGGCTGTAAACCGTTACCCGTACAGGCTCGCCGCTCACCGTCGCTGTCCGGTTGAGAAGGCGTCGAACTCGAGGTAGCCGGGCCAGAGGATCGCCGCGGTGTGGGCGGCCGCGGCACCGATCATCGCCGCGTTGTCGGTGCACAGCGCAATCGGCACCAGTTTGAGGCGCATCCCCTTCCGTTCACAAAGCCGGGTGACCGCCTCGCGGAGCGGGATGTTCGCCGCGACGCCTCCGCCGAGAGCCACGGCCGGCCAGTCCTCCAGCTCCAGCGCCCGGCCAAGCTTGGCCGCGAGCTGGTCCACGATTGCCGCCTGGTAGCCGGCGGCCAGGTCGGCCCTGCGCTGGGTGACACCCTGTTCGCCCAGATCCCGGCAGATGTAGAACAGCGCGGTCTTCAGCCCGCTGAAGCTGAAGTTGAGGCCGGGGTCCCTGGACATCGCCACCGGGAAGCTGAACGCATCCGGGTCGCCCTCGGTGGCCAGCTGCTGAAGGGCCGGTCCGCCGGGGAAGCCGAGTCCGAGCATTCTCGCGCCTTTGTCGATCGCCTCGCCGGCCGCGTCGTCGAGAGTCTCGCCGAGGATCTCGAAGCCGCCGTGGTCTCGCACCGCGGCCAGCATCGTGTGTCCGCCGCTGGCGATCAGACAGAGGAAGGGCGGCTCAAGCGGATCGGGTTCGAGGAAGTTCGCGGCGACGTGGCCATGCAGGTGGTCGGTCGGGATCAGCGGCAGCCGGCGCGGTGCGGCGATCGCCTTGGCCGCGCTCAGGCCGACCAGCAGCGCACCGATCAGTCCTGGTCCTGCGGTGACCGCCAGCGCCTCGATCTCGTCCAGGCCGAGCCCGGCGCGCTCGAGCGAGTCCTCGACTACCGGGCGGATCAGCTCAAGGTGGTGCCGCGACGCGACCTCGGGCACGACCCCGCCGTAGCGTTCGTGGATCCCCTGAGAGGAGATCACGCTGGAGAGGATCCTGTTGCCCTCCACGACCGCCGCGCAGGTGTCATCACAGGAGGTCTCGATCGCCAGCAGGGGCATCGGGCTCAGCCGCCGGCTTGCTCCGGGACCCCGGCCGCCGCCGGGTTCCCGCACCACATGATCAGGGCGTCTTCGCCATTGTCCGGGTAGTAACCCTTGCGGGCGCCGTATGAACGGAAGCCGATCTCCTCATACAGCGCAATTGCCGACCGGTTCGACGGCCTCACTTCCAGGGTTACAGGCGCGTCCGGGCCGATCTGGCCGAGTACCTTGCGGATCAACGTCGTCGCGAGGTGGTTGCGACGGTTCTCGGGGGCGACCGCCACGTTCATCAGGTGCCAGGCCTCTTCGTACCGCGACATGACGATGTACGCGACCACCCTGCCGTCGACCTCCGCGGCGAGCGCAAGGGTCGAGTCCTTCGACATCTCGGCCACAAACATGCCTGGTGACCACGGTCCGGTGAAAGACCGTCGTTCGATCGAGAGAACCTCGGGCAGGTCGGCATAGGCGAGTTCCCGCACCGAAACCCGCTGCGGCACAGAAATCTGCCCCGGTTTACCGGGCGGGCGCGTTACCGTCTCGTTCAAGCCAGAGTTTCGCATCGGGTTCTCGGATGTAGATCGGTTGAGGGGTCTGCCCGGTCTCGGGGTCTGAGGCGGCGGCACCGAGTCGGCATATCGCGGGTCCGCCCAATCGGCCATTTTCCGATCCCGGTTCCGCGACGCTGATCCCGGCGTCCGCGAACAGTCCGGCGAATCGTACCGCCCCCGGGCCGCCGACCGTTACCGGACCGCCGATCCCGAGGATCGACTCGATCGCAGCCTCCGGTGGCAGCGCTGCCGGCGGCAGGATCAGGCTTCCGGCGCTGTCCCAGGCGGCGACGAACACCTCGCCACGCCTGGCGTCAAGGACCGGGAACCTCACGCCCTTCACGGCACCAAGGCTGAGCGCCATCGCTTCGAGGGTGGAGACCCCGACCACCGGAACCCCCGTCGACAGCGCAAGGCCGGACGCAGTCGAGGCCGCGATCCGGAGGCCGGTGAAGGTCCCGGGACCGAGGCCGACGGCGATCCGGTCAACGCTCTGCCAGCCGCCGAGTGCTTCGACCGCCGAAGTGACCCCGGCCAGCAGGGAGCCGCTGTGCACCGGTCGGCCGTCGTCACCCGGCGGGACCGTCCGCTCGAAAACCACCTCGTCCCCGGCGCAGGCCGCCACGACGACGTCATCGGTGGCGCAGTCGAAACCGATCAGCCTCAATTAAGAGCCCCCGGATACACTCGGCTCATCGAGGCGATTGCGAGGCCCCTGCGGGCGGAGGAATCGTCGGCGTACACCACAGTGACCATTCTCGCACCAACGAAGGAGTTTCGATGAACCGGAAGATCAGGACGGTTGCCGCAACGGCCGCCGCAGCTGTAGTCGTCTCCACCGGGCTGGCCGCCTGCGACAGTGCCCAGGATCAGGTGAACAACGCGGTCGACGAAGCTCAGAACTCGGTCAACGAGCAGATCCCGGATGCGAACCAGGCCGTCGAGGATGCCAAGAAGCAGCTTGAACAGCAGAAGGAAGAGTTGAAGAACCTGCCGGCCGACCAGAAGCAACAGCTCGACGATGCGATCAACCAGGCCCAGCAGCAGCTCGAAGACGCCCGGCAGCAGGTGGACCAGGTCAACCCGTAGCGTCCTGGCAGCAGCAGCAGCTGGAGTCCGGGCTGTAGCCCGGCAGGCCCGAACGCGCCTGGGGTCCGGGCCACCATTGGCCGGGCCGTGCAGTCGCTTCACTGCCGAGCGGCTTCAACCAGGGTTGGCGAGCCGATCAGGATTGAGCGGCGGTCGCGGTCGATGTGTTCGATCAGAACCGTCCGGCTCCGCTTCGCCCGTCTGACCAGGTCACCGGAGCTTTCGCCCGGCCACTCGGCGAAGACGATCCCCCGGGGGTCGAGGTACTCGACCAGCAGTCCCGGATCCTCCTCGTCGATCGAACCTATCCGGTAAAGGTCGAGGTGGGCCACCGGCAGGCCGCCCCGGCCGGCGTAAAGCCGCCCGATGGTGAAGGTCGGTGACGGGATCGCGCCCTCCACTCCGAGCGCCATCATCGCCGCCCGCGTGAAAGTGGACTTGCCCGCTCCAACCTCACCGGTGAGCAGAACGACGTCGCCGGGCTCAAGGTCAGCGGCCAGCCGGGATGCGATCCCGGCGGTCTGCTCCGGACTGACCGATACGACTGCCTCCGGCCCGGGGCCGACGACTCCCCCGGTCCTTTCGGCATCCGGGCCGTTCAACGGTGGTCCCCTTCCTGCCTCGCGGGCAGGTCTTTGGCCAGCAGCGCGGGCAAAGCCGCGAGGTCTTCGCGCAGCAGGTCGGCCGTGCCGGTGGCACGCAGCGCCGCAGCGGGGTGAAAAAGCGGATAGAGGAAGACGGTCCGGGAGCCGAGCGTGTGAACCTGCGCCTTGCCGTGAACGCGGGTTATACCGGCAGGGTCACCGCTGAGAAGCCTGGTGGCGAAGTTGCCGAGCGTCGCCACAACCCGGGGCTCGATCAACCGGATCTGCTCGGACAGCCACGGCCGGCAGGTCTCGATCTCGGTCGCCGTCGGATCGCGGTTCCCGGGTGGCCGGCACTTCAGCGCATTGGTGATGAAAACCTCGTCTCTGGAAATGCCGAACTCTTCGAGCAGCCGGGTCAGCAGGGTGCCAGAGCGACCGACGAACGGGAGCCCCTGCCGGTCCTCTTCCGCACCCGGGGCCTCACCCACGAACATCAGGTCGGCGTCAGAGTTGCCCGCACCGAAGACGACCTGCGTCCGGGACCGGCTCAGGTCGCATTTAACGCAGGCCCGGGCTTCCTGGAACAACGCAACCAGTTCTTCTCTGCGCCTCTCGGCCGTATCCGCCATCGCGACAGCCTATAATTGGCAACGGCCGTCACCCGTGCTGCGGGGACGGACCAGGTAACAGGCAGTGTGCCTCTCCGTCCGAACCAAGCAATCCGTCTGGTATCACCGAAAGGGAACTGGAACGGCATCATGAATGAGACAGGAAGCGCGCCAGGCGCGCTCACAATCGTCGGTTCCGGCAGGGCCGGATGCTCGATCGCGTCCGCTGCCCGGCGGGCCGGTATCGAGGTGGAACTCACCGGCCGCTCGCCCGACCCGGCGCTTCTCTCCGGTGCCTGCGTCCTGCTCTGCGTCCCGGATGGGGCGATCACCGACACCGCGGCCGGGATCGGGCGGAGTGGTGCCTCCCCCCGACTGATCGGACATACGAGCGGCGCTACCACGCTTGAGCCGCTTCGGGCAGCCGGAGCGAGCGACGGCCGCTTCTCCCTCCACCCTCTCCAGACGCTCCCGGATGGCAGTTCGGACCTGACCGGAGCGCCGGCGGCCGTGGCCGGTTCGGATGCCCGTGCCGAAGCTCTTGCGGCCGGTCTCGCCGAAGCCCTCGGGATGAAGCCGTTCGTGATCGACGAAGCCGATCGTCCCCTCTACCACGCCGCCGCCAGCATGGCCTCCAACTTCCTGGTGACTCTCGAACAGAACGCCGCGGTGCTGCTTGCGGACAGCGGCGTCGAAGACCCGCGCGAGGTGCTTGCTCCCCTGGTGCGGCGCACGCTGGAAAACTGGATCGCGCACGGTCCCGAGGCCCTCACCGGGCCGATCGCCCGCGGGGATGAGGCCACTGTCAGTCGCCACCGCGAAGCGATCGCGCAGGCGCGCCCCGAACTCGCCCCCTTCTACGACGGACTGACGGCGGCGACAAGAGCAATGGCCACCAGGCAATCGCCGGAGGTGCTGCGATGAAGGTGCTGCGCCTGCCGGGGGAGATCCACGAAGTACGGGACTCGCTCCGCAAAACCTCGAGTGTGGTGGGCCTCGTCCCGACCATGGGATATCTGCATGAAGGCCACATCTCGCTGATCGAGGCAGCGCGGGAGCGCTGCGACCAGGTGGTCATGAGCCTTTTCGTCAACCCGGCCCAGTTCCGGCCGGACGAGGACCTCAGCCGTTATCCGCGCGACGAAGAGCGGGACTTCGCGATCGCCGGCAACGCAGGCGTGGACATCGTTTACGCACCGGCACCGGAAAACGTCTATCCCGCGGGTTTCGCGACGAGGGTCGAGGTCGAAGGGTTGACCGAAGTCCTCTGCGGTGGCCAGGGCGGGCGCGGTCCGGAGCACTTCGCCGGGGTTACAACGGTCGTCGCCAAGCTACTCAACGCGGTCGATCCGGACTTCGCGTTCTTCGGGCAGAAGGACGCCCAGCAGGCGACCGTGATCGCCCGGATGGCCGAAGACCTCGACTTCCGCACCGGGATTGTCATCCTGCCGACGGTGCGCGAACGGGACGGTCTCGCGATGAGCTCGAGAAACACCTACCTCTCCGCCCCTTCACGGGAACGTGCCTCGGCGATCTGGTCCGCGCTGCTGGAGACGGAATCGCTTTACCCCGAACAGGGTCTCGAACGAGCCCTGACCGCGGGACGGCGGCGGCTCGAAGCGGCCGGGATCGAGCCCGAGTACTTCGAAGCGCGCTATCCGGGCACCCTGGACCCGGCGCGCGACGATTCGAGCGAAGCGATTCTGGTCGCCGTCGCGGCTGATGTGGACGGAACCAGACTGATCGACAACATCCTGATCGAACCCGACAAGCAGGCGAGGAGAAAATGAGTTCCGAAAGCAGGGCAGACGAAGAGAAGAGACCCGTCACCGTGACCCGCCTGGCAGAAATGAAGGAAGCGGGCGAGCCGATCGTGATGGTCACGGCCTACGACTTCCCGTCGGCCCAGGTCGCCGAGGAAGTCGGTGTCGACATCGTCCTGGTCGGGGATTCCGCCGCCAACTGCGTGCTCGGCTACGACAGCACCGTGCCGGTCGGCATGGAGGAGATGACGATGCTGGCCAAGGCGGTACGGCGCGGGCTGAAGACACCTCTCCTGATCGGCGACCTGCCGTTCGGCTCATACGAGGCCTCGAACGAACTGGCTATCGCCAGCGCCCAGCGCATGGTCAAAGAGGCAGGCTGCGATGCGGTGAAGCTTGAGGGTGGCGGGGCGTCGGTCGACCGCGCGAAGGCGATCATCGGCGCCGGCATACCGGTCATGGGCCATGTCGGCCTGACCCCGCAGACCGCCACCGCACTCGGCGGGCTGAAGGCCCAGGGGCGCACCGCCGACAAGGCGATCCGGGTCGCCGAGGACGCAATTTCGCTCGATCAGGCCGGCTGCTTCTCGATCGTGATCGAAGCGGTGCCTCAGGCAGTGGCCGAGATGATCAACGACCGGCTGACGGCGCCGACGATCGGCATCGGGGCCGGCAACGCCACCTCGGGGCAGGTTCTGGTCCTACACGACCTGACCGGCATTAACGCCGGAAGGATGGCCAAGTTCGTCAAGCAGTACTCCGATGTGCGCGGCGAGATGAAGCGCGGCCTCGCGGCTTATGCCGAAGAGGTCCGGACCGGAGCATTCCCGGGGCCGGAACACGTCTACAGCGTTGAGCCCTCGGAACTGGAGGGGCTGCGCCAGCGGCTCAACCGCGAAGACCTGGAGTCGAACTACTCCTGGGACTGGGAGCCACTGCCCTGAGCCCCTGAGGGCCGGAACTCGATCTCCCTGATCACCCTGGCCGGGGCCCCGGCGGCGATCGTTCCCGGTGGCAGGTCGCCAGTGACCACCGAGTTCGAGCCGATCACGCAGCGGTCTCCGATCGTCACCCCGCCGGTGACCACGCAGTGGACCCCGAACCAGCAGTTCGACCCGATCTTCACCGGACCCTTGGTGGTGAATCCCTGCCAGGTAATCGGCAGGTCGGGGTCGTCGAAGCGATGGCTGGCGTCACCGATGAAGCAGCCGTTCGCGAACATCACGTGGTCGCCTATCGTCACCTCACGCTCGGCGGCGAGCATCGTCTCCCGGTTCAGGAAGCAGCCCTCGCCGATCGTCACCTTCGCCTGTGGTGACATCGTGATCCAGCAGCCTGGTTCGAAATGTGTGCCCTGGCCGACTGTGAGCCGTCCGGACTGCAGGTAGTCCAGCACCTCACCTTCGATCGGATGCCGGACGTAGGCGCCGCGGCGGGCCATTTCGCGGTCGAGCAGGAACCGTCGCAGGGGGCGGTGGTTGCGCTCGTACCAGCGACGCTTGTGCCACCACATCCGCCAACCGGTCTGATCGTTCACACCCCTACCTTGCCAGAGGCGGTTATCCTGCCGCCATGTCGGCGACCAATGGAGAAGGCGATGCTGAGGCGTAAGAAGGCAGTTTCACCAGAAGTTCCGGAAGCAGAACCCGAAGCCGCACCCACCGCCCCTTCCCCGCAGGCGGTCGAGGAGACTGTGCCGCAGGCGGTCGAGGAGACTGTGCCGCAGGTGGTGGAGGAGCCTGTGATGGATGCGGCCGAGGAGGCCGGAGAGCACGCGGTCGAATCAGCTGCGGAGGAGGCTGCGGTTGAGGAGGAGGCAGTGGCAGTGGCTGCTGCGGCTGCCGGTCCGAAGGTAGTGGCGCAACCGGTCGTTGCCAGCCTGGTCGGCGGGATCGACCTCGGCGGAACCAAGGTCGCAGCGGCGATCATCGGCCCGGGCCACGAAGTGATCGCCTACAGCAAGCGGCCCACCCCGGATCGCGGCGGCCCGGTCGACGTGCTCGGGGTGATCGTCGAGACGATCCAATCCGCGGCTGCGGAGGCGGGCGTGAATACCTCGGACCTGAAGGGCGTCGGGATCGGCGCCCCGGGCTCGGTGGACAGCAGCGCCGGCACTCTGAGCGGGGCCGGCAACCTGCCCAACTGGCAGGGCAGCTACCCGCTGGGCGACGAGTTGAGCAAGGCACTCGGCACACCCGTAATGGTCGGCAACGACGTGCAGGTCGGCACCAATGCCGAGTACCTGCTCGGCGCCGGAGCCGGCTTCAACAGCCTGCTCGGCGTGTTCTGGGGAACCGGCGTCGGCGGCGGGATAATCCTCGACGGAAAGGCCTGGAAAGGTCGCGGCCGCGCAGGCGAGATCGGCCACACGCTCGTGCGCCGTGGCGGCGCCCGTGCGCTGAACGGCCTTCACGGCACGGTTGAGGCCTACGCCGGCCGCAAGTCGATGGAAGACAAGGCCCGTCGCGAGGTCAAGAAGGGCCGCCGCACCTCGCTGTTCAAGATCATGAAGAAGCGGGACAAGCAGAGTCTCAGCAGCACTGTGTGGTGGCATGCACTCGAAGACGGCGATGAGCTGACCGAGGACCTGCTGCACCGCGCTGTGACCGCGCTCTCGGCCGGTATCGCCTCGGCCGTGAACCTGCTCGACGTTGAAGCGGTGGTGATCGGTGGCGGACTCGGAGTGCGCTTTGCCGACACGCTGGTCCCCGAGATCATCGACGGCATGGGCGCCTACCTGCTGAACCCGGAGAACCCGCCGGCGGTCAAGGTTGCGGCGCTGGGTGACAACGGCGGAGTGATCGGTGCCTCGCTGCTGATCGATTGACGGAGCGGCGGCAGGACGACGCGGCGGAGGGACGGTGGCTCAGGGAGCCAGAGCCAGTTTGCGGCCCGGGCTCTGCTGCTGAAGCAGCCACGCCTCGGCCGCCCGCTCAAGCGGCAGCACCTCGAGTTCGACCTCCAGTCGGCCCTCGGCGGCGTACGAGCACATCGTTCGCAAGGCCTCTACCTGAACCTTGTGGGGCGCGTGGAAGTTCCGGTGCCCGAGGATCGACACCAGGCCGCCACGCAGCGGCCCCGCGCCGAGCGTCGCTTCCTTGCCCGCCGAGTTGCCGACCTGGACCAGCCGGCCGCCGTAGGCGATCGAAGCAAGGGCGGCCTCGGCCGGAGGACCCCAGAGGCCATCGAGCACCAGGTCGGCACCACCCCCCGTCTCCTCCCGGAAGACCGCCGCGAGGTCGGCCACACCGCCTTCGGTGTCGGTGACCGCGTCGGCGCCGAGCTCGAGGGCGCGCTGCCGACCACGTTCGCTCCGGGTGGCCGCGACCACTCTGCCCGCACCGAGCAGCTTCGCCGCCTGAATTGCGACCTGCCCGACCGAGCCTCCGGCCCCCAGGATCAGCACCGTCTCCCCCGACTTCAGCTTTCCACGCCATTCGAGTCCCAGCCAGGCGGCCATTCCGGCCACCCCGAAGGCGATCGCCTGCGATGGCTCCACCCCGTCGGGCAGTTCGATCGCACGGGCTTCGTCGATCACGCAACTCTCCGAGAACGACCCGACCGGCAACGCAGGCACGTCGAACCAGACCCGCCGCCCGTCCGGAGTCGTGCCGATGCCTTCGAGGCCAGGCGTATAGGGCAGCTCCGGTGCGCCGGCATCGAACTTGCCGGAGGCGATCGCGATGTCGACCGGGTTCAGTCCGGCAAGTTCAACCTTGACCGGGACCTGCCCGGCGCCGGGCTCGGGCAGAGTCGCCTGTGCGATCTCCGGAGGCTCGCCGTAGGCGGTGATCAGAGCCGCCCTGACCACGGTCGGGTTCAAGCGGCCACCGGCACCGATCCGAAGGCCTGACTCAGGAACTGACCGGTGTGGGATTCGGTCACTTCGGCGATCTGCTCGGGGGTTCCGGTGGCGACCACTTCACCGCCTCCGTCGCCGCCTTCGGGACCGAGGTCGATCACCCAGTCAGCGCTCTTGATCACGTCGAGATCGTGCTCGATCACGACCACGGTGTTTCCGGCGTCCACGAGCCTGGCGAGCACCTCGAGCAGCCGGCGCACGTCAGCGAAGTGAAGGCCGGTGGTCGGCTCGTCGAGGATGTAGAGCGTGCTGCCGGTGGCGACCTTGGAAAGCTCGGAGGCCAGCTTGATGCGCTGGGCCTCACCTCCGGAGAGGGTGGTCGCAGGCTGGCCCAGCCGTACGTAGCCGAGGCCGACGTCGTTCAGTGTGCGAAGGCGCCGGGCGATCTTCGGGATGCTCTCGAAGAACGGGTAGGCCTCCTCGATCGACATCTCGAGCACGTCGGCGATCGACTTTCCTTTGAACCTGACCTCAAGCGTCTCGCGGTTGTAGCGATGGCCGTGACACTGCTCGCAGGGCACGTAAACATCGGGCAGGAAATGCATTTCGATCTTGATCTGACCGTCGCCGCGGCAGACCTCGCAGCGACCACCCTTCACGTTAAAGCTGAACCGGCCAGGCTTGTATCCCCGGGCTCTCGACTCCTGGGTAGCCGCGAAAAGCTGTCGGATGTGGTCAAAAACCCCCGTGTAAGTGGCCGGGTTCGAGCGCGGCGTGCGGCCGATCGGCGACTGGTCGATGTTGATGATCTTGTCGATCTGATCGATGCCGTCAATTCCGTCATGTGGCCCCGGACGCAGCTTGGAACGGTGAAGCCGGTTGGCGACCGCAGGGTGCAGGGTGCTGTTGACCAGAGTCGACTTTCCGGATCCGGAGACTCCGGTGACACAGGTCAGCACGCCCAGAGGGAACTCGACGTCAACCCCGGTCAGGTTGTGCTCGCGCGCGCCGCGTACGGTCAGGTATCCGTCCGGGCTGCGGCGCTGCTCCGGGATCTCGATCTGCTCGGCGCCGGACAGGTAACGGCCGGTCATCGACCGTGGATTGGCCTGCACCTCTGCCGGAGTGCCCGAGGCGACTATCTCTCCCCCGTGCTCGCCCGCCCCTGGACCGAGGTCCACCAGGTAGTCGGCGGCCTTCATGGTGCCTTCGTCGTGCTCGACGACGATCACGGTGTTACCCAGATCGCGCAGCCGTTCGAGGGTGCCGATCAGCTTCTCGTTGTCACGCTGGTGGAGGCCGATAGAAGGCTCGTCGAGTACGTACATGACCCCGACCAGGCTGGAACCGATCTGGGTCGCCAGCCGGATCCGCTGGGCCTCTCCGCCAGAGAGCGTACGAGCCGAGCGCGAGAGTGAGAGGTACCCGATGCCGACGTTGACCAGGAAGGAGAGCCGCTCGGCAACCTCCTTGACGATCAGGCGGGCGATCGCCCGCTCGGTGTCGTTCATCTGCAGGGTTTCGATCCAGTCGCGCGCGCCGGACGCCGACATTTCGGTGAAGTCGCGGATCGAGATTCCGCCGACAGTCACCGCCAGGCTCTCCGGCTTGAGGCGGGCGCCGTGACAGGACGGGCAGGGCTGCTCCGCCATGTACTCCTCGATCCGGTCGCGGGTGGCTTCGGAGTCCGACTCCTGGTAGCGCCGCTCCAGATTGTTGACCAGCCCTTCGAACTTGACTTCGTAGCTGCGCCGGCGACCGGAACGGCTGTTGGTTCGGATCGTGTGACGCTCGGTGCCGGTGCCGTAGAGGAAGACGTCCTGTTCTTCAGAGGTCAATTGCTGCCAAGGCAGGTCGATGTCGATCCCGTAGGTGGCAGCGACCGACTTGATCAACCGTCGCCAGTAGCCGGAGTAGCCGCTGCGCCACGGCTGGAGCGCTCCTTCTGCAAGCGCCAGGGTCGGGTCAGGCACGACCAGTTGCGGGTCGATCACGCGTTTGAAACCGAGTCCGGTGCAGGACGGGCAGGCGCCGTGTGGCGCGTTGAAGGAGAAGATCCTGGGTTCGAGTTCGGGCATCGAGGTGCCGCATTTCAGGCAGGCAAAGCTTTCCGAGAACAGCATGCGCTCTCCGTCGATCACCTGGATCGCGACCAGTCCGTCGGCCATGCCGGCGGCGGCTTCGACTGACTCCGAAAGCCGCCGTCTGAGGTCCTTCTTCATCACCAGCCGGTCGACCACCACCGAGATGTCGTGCTTGTACTTCTTGTCGAGCTCGAACTCCTCGTCGAGCATGCGCATCTCTCCGTCGACTTCGACCCGGGTATAGCCGTCCGCCCGGAACTGCTCGAACAGCTTTCCGTACTCGCCCTTGCGGCCGCGTACCACCGGCGCCATCACCATGAAGCGGGTGGCTTCGTCCAGGGTCATCAACCGGTCGGTGATCTGTTCCTGGGTCTGGCCGGTGATCGCCTCCCCGCACTCCGGGCAGTGAGGTTTACCGATGCGGGACCAGAGCAGACGCAGGTAGTCGTAGATCTCGGTGACCGTGCCGACCGTCGAGCGCGGGTTGCGCGAGGTCGTCTTCTGGTCGATCGAGATCGCCGGTGAGAGGCCTTCGATCGAGTCCACGTCCGGTTTCTCCATCAGGCCCAGGAACTGACGCGCATAGGCCGAAAGCGACTCGACGTACCGCCGCTGGCCTTCGGCGTAAATAGTGTCGAAGGCGAGGCTCGACTTGCCCGACCCCGAGAGCCCGGTGACCACGATCATTGCGTCCCGCGGCAGGTCGAGGTCGATGCCCTTCAGGTTGTGCTCACGGGCTCCGGTGATGACGATGCGTTCTGAACGAGTCACTCCCACCTATTCTAGGGAAACGAACAGATGTTCGATTGACTCGCACCGGCCGCGGGCAGCCGCTCCGGGTGCTCAGGCGAGGCGTTCGAGCACGTCGTCGATCAGCGAGTCGGCATCTTCGAGATCGTAAGTCGCCTCGATTTTCTCGCGGATCTGCTCACGCTCCACCCCTTCGAGCGCGAGTCTGGTGGCGACCAGCCGGGCCGAGACTTCATCTCCCGATCGGGAGGCCTTCAGCGGTCGCTCCGTCTCGACCGCGATCGGCTCGGGTTGCGCGGGCTCAAGAGTCGGGTCGGGCGCCGCAGGTTCAGGAGTCGGGTCGGGCGGTTCGGGCGCAGGGGTAAATGTGTCCTGTGCCGGATCGGGAGCGGCACGGCGAAGCGCATCGCGTTCTACCTGGAGGGCTGTGATCTGCGCTTCGAGGGCTGCAGCCCAGGCGGCCACGGCGGCAAGGTGGGCGTCAACCGAGAGGCGATCGTAGCCATCGCCCCTGGTAGGGAAGTCGTCCCTGATGATCTGCTCCCGGTTCACCTGCTCAAGGCTAGCCTAGGCACCAATCTCCAGTCCGCCCCGCCGGATCGCGGTCTGGCCGGAGAAGGCTGACACGGACGATCAACAAGACGGACACCCGCACTGACTTACCGAGAAGCACGCTTTCGTTTCTGCTTGAACAACGTCACTGTCCTGCTGCGAGTGACGGAGTTTCCGGCCGTGTCAGTAGCGGTGACTTTGATCTTTACCCGTGAAGGCTTCTTCGTCAGGACCCTCCGGACCAGTTTCTTTGTCCTGTTGTTGAGTTTCAGCCGAAGGGTGACCGTGCGACCAGCGCCTGCGCTCGATCTCGCCGGCCTCAGCTTCAGGCTCCGCGTCTTGAAGTTGCCGCCTGGCTTCATGATTTTCACGTTGATCCTGCCGGTGGCCTTCAGCCGGCAGGCTTCATCCAGACATGTCGCCTTGATCACGATCCGCTTCGGGCTCTTCTGCTTCTTCTGGCCCTGTAGTCGCAGAGTCGGTGCGGTGGTATCGACCACGGGCGGCTCGTCCACGGGCGGCTCGTCCACGGGAATCTCGAAGCTGAAGTTGCGGGTCGCCGGGGTTAGCTCCACGTTGCCGAACGGTGGAGTATCAGTGGCCGTTACCCCAAAGGAGTGGGGCCCTTCGCTCAGTCCCGTATAGCTCTTCGTGCCGGAATCACAGGACTCCGGTGGTCCACCGTCGAAAACGCAGGTGAAGGTCGCGCCAGCCTCGTCTGAAGAAAAGGCAAACGTCACCGAATCGGTTTCGATTATTTCACCTTCGCTCGGCCCGGAATCGATGGTTGTCTGCGGTGGTGTGCGGTCGGCCAACACGCTCCAGAGTTCAACTCCGGTGGCCCCGTCGTCGTCCCCGCGGAAGTAAAGGCGGTCCCCGGCGACGGTCCTCTCGTTCACGAGTGAGCCCCCTCCCCCGGGGTTGATGTCGGTGAGTCGCTCGGTTCCGGATGCGGTGCCATCGCTTCGCCAGAGCTCGACTCCGCTGGTGCCACCGCTGGGGCCGTCGTCGAATGACGTGTAGATATTGCCGTCGAAGACGGTCAGCCTGGAGATGACGGACTGGGCGTCGAACACCAATTGCGTGCCAGGAGCGGTCCCGTCCGACCTATAGAGCTTGGTGAAGTCCTGAATGAAGTAGAGGGTGCCGTCAACTGCGGTGAGCTGGGTGGGCGTGTTGCCGGCGCTTCCGGCCGGAACAGTTCCCGGACCAGTGCCGTCGGTTTTGTAGATGCCGAAGTCCCAGGCGAAGAAGAGCTCGTTGCCCAGCTGTTCGAACGATGCATCGAAGGTCATGCTGTCGCCGGCGGTACCGTCGATGTCCTTGACCATCTCGGTGCCGGCCGCAGTGCCATCCGAACGCCAGAGCTCCCGGCCGTGAACTCCGTCGTTGGCCCGGAAGTAGAGCTTGCCTTCGAAGTTGAAGTATTCACTCCGCCCCTGGGCGGCCGCGCCCGGCAGGCCGCTGGTGGCCCCCGGACCGATGTTTTCCACTTGAGTGGTGCCAAAGAAAGTGCCGTCCGAGGTCCATAGCTCCTTGCCATTGACCCCGTCGTTGAAGGTGAAGAACAGTCGGTTACCGACCGCGGTCAGGTTGTGGGCGGTAGACCCGATGTCCCTGACCATCACGGTTCCGGCCTCGGTTCCATTGGACTTCCAGAGCTCGTAGCCATTGGCAAAGTCTGAATCCGCGAGGAAGTAGAGGGTGCCGTTCACGTTGGTGAGCTGCTGGGGTGCGCCACTGGCCAGTCCGGGATGCAGGTCCTTCAACAGGTTGGTGCCCTGTTCGGTGCCGTCCGTCTTCCACAGCTCGATGCCTGTTGTGAAGTTGTCCTCCAGGGCAGCGAAGTACACCTCTCCGTTCATTTCTATCATCGAGTTCGGGGAACTCGAGAACGTCGCACCAACGAAGATGTCCTTGAGCAGGTAGGTCCCGGCCTCGGTGCCGTCTGAGCGCCACAGCTCCTGACCATGCCCGGGGCCACTGAAGCCATCGTTGGCGTCATAGATCAGGACGCCGTCGAGGTCGACACCCCCCACTTCATCGGCGTCGTTGCCGCCCTGGAGCGGATCACCGTCGCCGGGTCCGGGGTCGGAGTCCTTCGCCTGAGAAACGACCACCGGTCCGAGGGCGGCGTTCGCGGCCGTTTCGGTTGCCAGGCCCAGTCCAGCAAGGATCAGGGCCATCAGGGCCAGTCTCAACCTAAGACCGATACCACCGCTCACCATAGTCATTATCCGTCCCACTTTCCCTCCGATCGTCCAGACAAAACCCTGTGCCCGGCCGGACGTCGAAGCAAACCGGCCAATCACATGCGGTTTACGTCATAGCGCGATTTTTATTGTTCTCTCATTGTTGGTTCGGTATCCCGGCCAGTAGCCGATCGTGATCCTGCCTCAGCCGCCGTTGGATGCGGCTTCGTAGACCCGGCTCGGCTGGCCGCGCAGGGCGTTCGCAGCCGGCAGGGGTGTGCCCTCTGCGGTAGCGCCGTTGAGCACTCCCAGGGTCAGCGACGAAGGCCGTGAGCCGCCGAAGGCGATCGAGTTGTCAGTGGTCCCGTCGTCGATCGTGTTGAACTCCCATTCGGAGCGGTCTCCGCCCGGAGCCATGATCGTCACCCGGATTCTCGACCCCGCGCGGAAGGCGTGGGTAACGGGGAAGATCGGCACCCTGAGCTGGACGAAGCTACCGGAGGGCAGCGGGCTGGCATCGCTCTCAAGGTGAGTCGGAACGATGTTCAGCGGGTTGCGGCCGTTGCGCCTCAGCTTGCGGTGTGAAGCCCTCAGCCAGCCGCTCTGCACGTAGGTCTCCTTGCCGTCCGGGCGGATCTCAGAGAGCGTTACCTGGAGGTCCGTATCCGGCTTGTTCGACTTGATCCAGGTGGTCAGGCTGGAGCCACCGGCAACTACGGTGTCCCGGGCCAGCGGGGCCGTGTTGAAGCCGAGGCCCTTGCCGTCGACGACGGGGGCCCAGTTGTAGTTGGGCTGGGCGGAGTTGACTCCGCCGTTGACGAGGTTCCTCTTCGGCCGGGAGGCCGGATCCGCCGTGTAAAGGGCGGTCCCTGCTGTGCCGGGGCTGCGGTCGCCGAGCTTGCCACCGGCACCCAGGAACCAGGTTCTCGGCTTCAGGTTCTTCGGCGGCCATGAGTCGTACTTGATGTCCCAGGTGGTACCGAGGCCCCCGGGGCCGCTCGGCCCGGCGCCGTTGTCCATCAACAGGGTCACCCGCGAGTTGTCACGCCGGAAGGCACGCTCGGCCGCGGCGACGTTCGGCAGGGACGCATAGGCAGACTGCTCGATCGGATCCGACTGGCCGCCTCCGAGCTGGGAAAGGAACGGACTCGAGGGACCGACGAACAGACCCGGAATCTGGGGCACTTCCTGTGCCACGAAGATCTCCAGGAACTCGATCCATTGTGTGATCGTGCTGGGGCTGATCGAGTCGTTGTGGACTCCGTTCTGCAGCTTGATCCAGACGTCGCGGTTCCGGTCCAGGTTCGGCAGGGCCTGGATGAAGTTGCCGCCGGTCTGCTCGTCCTGGTACTGGCCGGTCAGAAAGGTCGGAACCTGGATCCGCTTGAGCCAGTTGCCCGGGGCCCGCTGCTTGAACAGCAGCGGGGTGCGGTACTCGTTGGTTTCGATCAGCTTGAGCACATCGATTGTCTGGCCGCGCAGCTTCTGGTTCTCAAGGCACTGTGTATCGCCCTGGTTGATCAGCAACTTGGCCCAGTTCTGGCCACCTGCCGGAGCCTGCTGCGAATCGCTGACCCGGTCCTTGACCCAGGAGAGGGCGAAGCCCGAGTTGAAGATGCCGCCCGGGTAACCGGTGCCGTTGTAGATGTCGGTTGTAATCGACATCGGGGCGATCGCCGCGAGGTTCGGAGGGCGGGTTCCGGCCATGAAGGCCTGGCTGATGCCCGAGTAGGAGATCCCGACCAGGCCGACTTTGCCCCTGGACCAGGGCTGCGCCGCTACGGCTTCGACCGCGTCGTAGCCGTCGTAGGTCGTCGGCAGGCCGAACAGGTCGTAGGCGCCGCCTGAGCAGCCACTACCGCGCATCTGCATGCTGACCGAGGCGTATCCGAGCAGCGGAGCGAGCGCCGAGCCGATCACGGTCGCCCCGTCGGGAGCGAGCGGGTCGCGAGGGCCGCCGAGCAGCCCGGCGAGCAGACTGCCCGGAGCAGCAGTCCCGTAACCGGAATGCTCGATCACGGTCGGAAACGGACCGTCGTCGATGTCCTTGCCGATCGGCAGGCGCACGGTCATCGCGATCGTGACGCCGTCGCGCATCCTCACGTAGTTGAGGCCCTCCTTGAGCGGAGGCAGGTCGCGGTAAAAGGACCGGGGCGGGTTGTCGCCGGGCTTCAGCGCACGAAGCTTGCGCGATCCGGCGACCTCGTCACCCTGGCGCTGGATCACCCGATAACCCCACTGCGGGAAAAGCTCACGGAAGATCCTGCTGCCGTTGGTGTCGGCCTTGCCGCTGCGGATCACCACACCGTCCGGGTTGGCCACCAGCAGAGTCGAACCCGGATCGGCGTCTTCGACGTATATCTGCCCGATCGAGCCGCGGACCGTGGCGTCGAGCGTCGTGGTCACGGCGGGAGCCTTGTACTGCACCTGTTTACCGGCGTCGGCGCTAGCCGCACCGAAAGCGATCGTGACCAGCAATGCGAGGAAAAGCAGGGCACCTGTTACCGCAGCGCCAGACCGACCAGAAGACCTCAACGACATTTCTCCGTACCTCTCCCTAGTTTGCTGTTCAGACAATAGAGAACCCGGGACGGCCGTTCGATGCGGTTTCAGGCGCGCATGCCTTCGAGGTCGCGTTTCAGCTCCCGGAGTTCGTCCCGGATACGGGCGGCCTGTTCGAAGCGCAGGTCCTCGGCGGCGGCGTTCATCTCCTCCTCCATGCTGACGATCGTTCGCTCGAGGTCTTCGGGGCCCTCGAAGTCGTCTCCGTCCCGGCCCCGGCGCCGTTTGGCCGGAGCGCGATCCTCCATCGCCAGCAGGTTTCCGGCTCCGGCGATGCGCTTGCTGATCGTGGTCGGTGTGATGCCGTGCTTCTCGTTGTATGCGACCTGGATCACCCGGCGGCGGTCGGTTTCGGAGATCGCCGCCTTCATCGAATTGGTCTCGCGGTCGGCGTACATCAGCACCCTGCCCTCGGTGTTCCGGGCGGCGCGGCCGATCGTCTGGACCAGGCTGGTCTCCCCCCGCAGGAAGCCCTCCTTGTCAGCGTCCAGAATCGCCACCAGCGAAACCTCCGGCATGTCGAGCCCCTCCCGCAACAGGTTCACCCCGACTAGCACGTCGTACTCCCCCAGCCTGAGCTCACGGATGATCTGGATGCGTTCGAGCGTTTCGATGTCCGAGTGGAGATACCTGACCCTCACCCCGTGCTCGAGCAGGTAGCCGGTGAGGTCCTCGGCCATCTTCTTGGTCAGCGTCGTGACCAGTACACGCTCCTCGCGTTCGGCCCGCAGTTTGATCTCGTTCATCAGGTCGTCGATCTGGTTGAGCGTTGGCCGGACCTCGATCTCGGGGTCCACGATCCCGGTCGGCCGAACGATCTGCTGGACCACGCGGGTTGATTCCGCCCGCTCGAACTGGCCGGGGGTGGCGGATACCAGCACCAATTGGTTGCTGCGCTCCATGAATTCGTCGAACTTGAGCGGCCGGTTGTCGATTGCCGAAGGCAAGCGGAATCCGAAATCGACCAGGGTCTGCTTTCTCGAGCGGTCACCCAGATACATGCCCCCGATCTGGGGGATCGTCTGGTGTGACTCGTCGATGAAAGTGACGAAATCCTCGGGGAAGTAATCGATCAGGGTGTGCGGCGGAGTGCCGGGATCCCGGCCGTCGAATACGCGGGAGTAGTTCTCGATCCCCGAAGTGAAGCCGGTCTCGCGGATCATCTCGAGGTCGTACATCGTGCGCTGGCGCAGTCGGTGGGCCTCGAGGTCCTTGCCTTCGGCTTCGAGCTCGGCCAGACGGTTGTCGAGTTCGGTCCGGATCGCATCCAGCGAGCGCTCGACCGAGTCCTCCTCGGTCACGTAGTGGGTCGCCGGCCAGATCGAAACGTGCTGGACCACGTCCAGGACCTCTCCGGTCAGCGGATCGAAGTGATGGATCGCCTCGATTTCATCTCCAAAAAGCGAGATTCGGAAGGCAGTTTCCGCATAGGAGGGCATGATCTCGATCACTTCGCCGCGAACCCGGAAGCCGCCGCGGGTCAGACTCGAGTCGTTGCGCTCGTACTGGAGCCGGACCAGCTTTCGAAGCACCTTGTCGCGGTCGACCGTCTCCCCCACCTTGAACAGCTGCATCTGGTTGCGGTAGAGGCTGGGCGAGCCGATGCCGTAGATGCAGGAGACCGAAGCGACGATAATCACGTCCCGGCGGGCCAGGAGCGCCGCGGTCGCGGCGTGACGCAGCCGGTCGATCTCGTCGTTGATGGATGAGTCCTTCTCGATGTAGAGGTCCTGTGCCGGAACGTAGGCCTCGGGCTGGTAGTAGTCGTAGTAGGAGACGAAGTATTCGACCACGTTGTCGGGAAAGAACTCGCGGAACTCGTTGCAGAGCTGTGCCGCCAGGGTCTTGTTGTGGGCCATGACCAGGGCCGGCCGCTGGACCTCGGCGATCACCCCGGCCATTGTGAAGGTCTTGCCGGTACCGGTCGCACCGAGCAGGGTCTGGATGCGTTCGCCGGAAGCGAGGCCTTCGCTCAGAGACGCGATCGCCGCCGGTTGGTCGGCCAGCGGGGAGTAGGCGGGGTTCAGCACGAATTCGGACACCGATCCACCTTAACAAGCGTCGGCAACGGCGCCGCGGCGCGTCGCCTAGGGTGGTCGCATGAAGCCCCTCAGGACAGTGCTCGGTTTCGTCTTCATCCTCGCCGGAATCCTCCACTTCGTCAGACCGAAGCCCTATGAGCAGATGATGCCCGACTGGATTCCGATGCACAAGGAATCGGTGGCCGCCAGCGGAGTCGCCGAGATCGTCGGCGGTGCGGCCCTGCTTGACGGCCGCACGGCGAGGTTCGGCTTCTGGTGGCTGACCGCCCTCCTGGTCGCCGTTTTCCCAGCCAACGTCCACATGGCGACCGACCCGGACAGCATCCCGTGGCTCGCCAAAAGCGGCGTCCCCCGCCCCCTGCTCTGGGCCC
>Ga0209181_10000521_pt1 | contig 71840 bp, 54 predicted proteins | sample MAT05_FD_187208 | JGI IMG/M metagenome (GOLD analysis project Ga0209181, IMG submission 187208) | Freshwater microbial communities from Lake Fryxell liftoff mats and glacier meltwater in Antarctica - MAT-05 (SPAdes) (version 2) | ecosystem: Environmental > Aquatic > Freshwater > Ice > Liftoff... | reverse complement strand
TTCACGGAACCGGGCATTTTCTATCCCCTATCCCCTATCCCCTATCCCCTCAACCCTACTTTTCCTTCGCCATCTTTTCGAGTAGCGCCTTGGCTTCGGCACCGGCCTTGGTCGCGGGGAAGTTGCGGACGATGATCTCCAGCACCGTCTTCGCGGGTGCCATTTTGCCGGCGTCGAGTAACTTCTTGGCCAGCGTGAGTTTCGTCACCGCCTCGGCTTCCTCCGCGGCACCGGGTGCCGGCGCTTCCATGCCACGTTCCCCGGTCGTGGTCATCCGCATCCATCCATCGTACTTGTCCCCTTCCTTGGACACCACAATGTAGCCAAGCCCGCCGCCCGCCTTGGAAAGAAGCTGGTCGAGCGCGGTCTCCAGGGGCTGATTCTTTACCGTGAACGTGACCTTCTTGGCGAATGGGAAGCCGGGGCCATAGCTCAACATCAGTGGTTCATCAGTCTTCAATTCCGCGAGGTGCGCGAACTCCTTCAGGATCTCCCCGAGTTTCACTTCGGTGAAATCAGCCGTCACTTTCGTCTTGAGCGCCTTCGTTCGGGTGAACTCGGCCAGCGTCGTATCCTTGATGGCCGGGGTCTTGGGTGGGTCCTTGGCCACCTGCGCGGTCGCGGAATGCCCGTTCCCCGCTGCCGCGATCAGCGTCGCCGAGAGGACCGCAAACAAGATGGTACGCATGATATTCTCCGGTGGGCGAGCCACGGGGTTCATCCCCGTGGTACGCGCGAAAGTCGAAACCAAGACCACGGGGATGAACCCCGTGGCTCGCAACTGGGTACGTTTGGCCTCGAAAAGACGTCTCAAGAAGCCACAAAACACAAAACACGAATCACAAATCACGAAACACCCAACACTAAACACGATTTAGACTTCCGACGCGAAGAAAAGTTCCTTTTACCGCTCAACGTCGCTGGTTTGGAATCATCAAATTTCGTAAAATAACCGAGCAATCAGTAGTGAGTTCCGAAGCCCCGTGGATGACCCTAAAATCCGCGGGTCCGAGCGAGGAGACGCAGTTGGCCGCACGCACCCCACCCCCCGCTCCACCAAACGACACTCCACCCCCTCCGCCAGCACCCATCAACGATCTCGATATCGTCGATGAACTTCAGACCAGCTACCGCACCTACGCCCTTTCGGTGATCGTCAGCCGGGCGTTGCCCGACGTCCGTGACGGCCTCAAACCCTCGCAGCGACGCATTCTCGTCGCCATGAACGACCTCGGCCTCACGCCGACGGCCGCGACCAGCAAGTGCGCCGGCATCATCGGCGAGACAATGAAACGCTATCACCCCCACGGTGATGCGTCCATCTACGATTCGCTCGTTCGCATGGCGCAGGACTGGGTGCTGCGGTATCGCCTCGTCCACGGGCAAGGGAACTTCGGCTCCATTGCCGGCCTTCCGCCCGCTGCCCACCGTTATACCGAAGCACGCCTCACGCCGGTCGCCAACGAGCTTCTCAACGACATCGACCACGAAACGGTCGACTTCATCGATAACTACGACGGCAAGTACCGCGAACCGCTCGTGCTTCCGGCGAAGTTCCCGAACTTGCTGGTGAATGGCTCCGACGGCATCGCGGTCGGCATCGCCACGCACATCCCGCCACATAACCTCGGCGAAGTCTGCAAGGGTTTGCTGAAACTGCTCGACGACCCCGATGTATCGCTGCTGGAGTTGCTGGAAGCGATCCCCGGCCCGGACTTCCCGACCGGCGGGATCATCATGGGTCGCCAGGGAATCATCGACGCTTACCGCGATGGTTACGGCAAACTCACGTTGCGAGCACGGGCGAAAGTCGTCGAAGATGCGAAGGGGAAGAACGCTTACATCCTCATTCAAGAAGTGCCGTTCCAGGTGAGCCGCATCCCGCTGCTGGAGGAAATCGGCCAGCTTGTGAAGGATGAACGGATCACCGGGATCAGCGCCGTTCGCGACGAGTCGAGCGCGCGTGGTGGCGAGCCGGTCCGCATCGTGGTCGAGCTGAAGCGCGGCACCGACCCGCACATGGTGCTGAACCAGCTCTACCGCTTCTCGAAGCTCCAGAAGACGATCAGCATCAACATGTGGGCGCTCACCGACGGCTACCCCCGTCGCATGCCGCTTAAAGAGTTGATGCGGAAGTTCCTCGAACACCGAATGCAGGTGATCCGTCGCCGCACGGAGTACCTGCTCCGCGAAGCGAAGCGCCGCGGGCACGTTCTCGAAGGCCAGCTCATCGCCATCGCGAACATCGAGGAAGTGATCCGCATTTGCCGCACGTCGCCGAACCGCACTGAAGCGAAGAATCGACTTCAGGGGATGAAGGTTCCGGCGAGCATGATGGAGCGGGCTCTCGGGGCCGATGCGTTCAACGCACTGCAAGCGGAACTCGGCACGACCGCCGAATACCAGATGACCGAGGCCCAGGCCGAAGCCGTCGTGCGGTTGCAACTCGGCCAACTCGCCAACCTCGAAAGCGCGGAGATTCTCAAGGAATACACGTCGCTCCGCGATCAGATCCGCGAGTATGAGACGCTGCTTTCGGATGACGCGAACATCAAGGCCGTCATTCGTGCTGATCTCGAACAGATGTCGAACCGCTACGGCGACGACCGCAAGACCGAGTTCAGCGACGACGGCGGCGACGTAGACATGGAAGACCTGATCGAGGACGAACCGAACGTCGTCACGATCTCGCACCAGCAGTTCATCAAGCGGATGCCGCTGACCGAATACCGCGTGCAGAATCGCGGCGGCAAGGGTGTGCAGGGCGGCGTGAAGGACGAAGACTTCATCGAGCACTTCTTCGTTGCCAGCACGAAAGCGTACCTACTCTGCTTCACGAACAAGGGGCAGTTGTACTGGCTGAAGGTCTATCGCATCCCGACGGCGAGCCGAACCTCGGCCGGCCGCAATATCGCGAACGTACTGGCATCGCTGAAGCCCGATGAGAAGATCACGAGCATCGTGCCGGTTCGTGAGTTCGTGGATGGCTTCCACCTGATGATGGCGACCCGCAAGGGGATCGTGAAGAAGACGGAGTTGATGGCGTACAGCAACGTGCGAACCAACGGCATCATCGGCATCACGCTCGACGAGGGCGACGAACTCATCGACGTGTGCCTCACGAAACCGGGCGACGAGGTGATTCTCTCGTCACGCAATGGCATGGCAATCCGCTTCCCCGAGGGCGGTGGCCGGGGTGTGCGATCGGTGGGTCGCAATGCTCGCGGCGTCCGTGGCATCAACCTCAAGAAGGATGACGAGGTTGTCGGCATGGTCGTGGCACAGCCCGATGAGTTGCTCCTGACCGTGTGCGAGAACGGCTACGGCAAACGGACCCCGTTCGGAGCGAACGCCGACCCCGCCACCCTGGAAACCGATGGCGAACCCGTGAGCGACGATTCCGCCGAAGAAGCCCCGCTTAGCCGCGACCCGGAGTCTTCGGAGGGGAGCGCGGAGACCGAGGACGAACCCGCCGACGAGAACGATCCTTCGGGGATGCGTTACCGCCTCCAGAAGCGTGGCGGCAAGGGCGTCAAGGACGTGAAAGTGACCGCGAAGAATGGCAAGGTCGTGAGCATCAACAGCGTCCGCGACGGCGACGAAATCATGCTGATCACGGCTCAGGGAATGGTGACGCGAAGTAAGGTGGACACCATCCGCATCGTTGGGCGAAACACGCAGGGCGTGCGCGTGATGAACCTGAACGAGGGGGACAAAATCGTCTCCGTGGCGAAGGTCGCACAGGAGAACGTCTCAACCGACGCCGGAACCCCTCCTGCTGAACAAGTTTGATACATCTCAGGCTTCATTTTCAGCGTCAAAGCAGCCAGGTGTTGAAGTTTGGGGGAAGTGGCGATTCGATATCGCCCACTTCCCCCAAACTGCTGAATTAGCCTGGAGACTCCACATAGCCTCCGCCGACAAATCTGCAACGTTGCCGTTCGGCCCCAATGACGATCATCTCAGAATCTGCCGGGTCAGACCTGCAACATTTCCAAGCCATTCCCGCCAAGGCAGGTGAAACATGCCCACGTTGAACCAGTTGCTAGGCCACCCCGCGCGCGGAGTTCTCAACCGATCTGCACAGTTCATCCAGCAGCCAAGCAGGGCGTGGTATGCCATCCGTCGGTGTGCCCTGAGCATCATACCGCGGCCAACCGTGTTTCACATCACGCACTACAAGGCCGGGTCGCAGTGGATCCACCGCATCCTGAATGCGCTGGCTCCCGACCGTGTCGTGGCACCGGAAGTCGCCTGCCCGCAGTTCCTCGATCGCAAGGTTCTCCCGGGCAAGGTCTATCCGACCCTGTACGTGACTCGCGAAGAGTTCGAGGCCATCCCGTTGCCCAATCCGTGGCGACGGTTCATCGTGATCCGCGATCTGCGCGACACACTGATCTCGGCGTACTTCAGCCTGAAATATTCCCACAAAGAGATCGCTCCACAGATCACCACAATCCGCAGCCGGCTGAACGACATGACGCTCGAACAGGGTCTGTTGAGCATGACTGCGGAGTGGCTCCCGCCGGTAGCGGCCATGCAACGGTCGTGGGCCGCCACGGGCGAGCCATTGATTCGATACGCGGACCTGCTCACCAATGATGTCGCGATTCTGGAGCGAGTTCTAATCGACCACTGCAAGATGCTCGTGACCCGGACGGAACTGAAGAACGTTGTGCTGGCGAATCGGTTCGAGGTTCGCACGAAAGGTCGCGAGCGAGGAAAGGAAGATATCAACAGCCACGAACGCATGGGCGTGGCAGGCGAGTGGCGCAAATACTTCACCGACGCGATCGCCAAGAGCTTCAAGAAACTCCACGGCGACGTTCTCATCTCGACGGGCTACGAACGCGACAATAACTGGTAACGCGATGGCGAGCCACGGAGTTTACCTCCGTGGTCTTTGACGTCTCCAGACACCACGGGGATAAACCCCGGGGCTCGCCTAATCCATTGCGACCCACGGGGTTCATCCCCGTGGGTCTTTGGAGATGTCAAAGACCACTGAGGTAAACTCCGTGGCTCGCCTGAATCCTTTGCACGTCCGAATCTGGCCCCTCTTGATATCCTGTCTGAACTCCCTCCCTCACAGCGGTGAATCCGCGTTCCGGAGTTCTACATGCGTGTGCTCATCACCGGCGGCTATGGCTTCATCGGAGCCTGGATCGCCCGCAATCTGCTCGCTCGCGGTGCCCAGATCTGGGTTTTCGATCTGCGAGAAGACGCCCGCCGCCTGCGCCTCGTCCTCCCCGAATCGGAGGTCAAGAAAGTCACCTTCGTGCAAGGCGACGTGACCGACCTGCCCGCGCTCAACAAGGCCGTTGCCGACTTCGGGATCACGCACATCATCCACCTCGCAGGCTTGCAGGTGCCAACGTGCCGGGCTGATCCGATGCTCGGCGCGAAGGTGAATGTGCTCGGCACGCTCGCCGTGTTCGAGGCCGTGAAAGCGGCCGGCGCGCAGGTGAAGCGACTGGTTTACGCCAGTTCCGCAGCCGTGTTCGGCGGACCGGACAAGTATCCCGCCGGTTCACTCAGCGATGATGTGCTGCTGACGCCCAGCACGCACTACGGCATCTTCAAGTGCTGCAACGAAGGGAACGCCCGCATCTACTTCCAGGATTCGGGCATCTCCAGCGTCGGATTACGGCCGTGGACGGTGTACGGCGTCGGCCGTGATCTCGGCATGACCAGCGAACCCACCAAGGCGATCAAGTCTGTGCTGCTCGGTCGGCCGTACCACATCAATTTCGGGGGTTGGACCGACTTCCAGTACGTGGACGACGTGGCGAAGACGTTTGTGAACTGCCTGGAGCGACCGTACACGGGATCGAAGAGTTATAACCTCCGCGGCGCGGTCGTCACGGTGGCGGATTTCGTCAAGGCACTCTCGGCCGTGTTGCCCGATGCCGCGAAGCTGGTGACCGTGGGGACGACGCAGATCGCGATCGCCTACGACCTGAGCGACGCGGGAATCGAACGCGATCTGGGGCCGATGCCGAAGACGCCGCTCGAAGCGGGGATTCGCGAGACGGTAGAGATCTTCAAACAGCTTCAGGCCGAGGGTCGGCTCGACACCAGCGACCTGGAGGCACCGAAGACTGCCCCGGTTATCGTAACCGACGAACCGTAAGCAATTACCTGCCTCGCCAGGCTCGCCCGAAACTCACAAGCCCGCGAGGTTTCCCCCGCGGGCTTTGTCATGGTTGCAAGCAATTTCCGCTCGGTTTGTAGGGTTTCTGTGAAGTGGTAAGAGTTGCAACGGTCCGGCAAGAGAGTCGAATTTGCAATTCACAGGCTAAAATGCAGGATCGCCTGGAAATCCCAGGGCGCGGTGAGATTGTCGCGAATTTTCCCGACGAGTGGCACGGTGACTGCATTGGAGTAGATCACGAAAGAAACAACCAACCCCAAAAGGATAACGAACATGACCCCGATCACCAACGCTGCCAACGCTGCCAACACCACCAAGACCACCCCGAACACCAACGCCACCAAGCCTGCCCCGATGAGCCGAGATGAAGTGAAGAAGATGCTTCGCGATGCGGCCTTCGTCCTCCAGATGACCCGCCGCGTGAAGGCTCAGATTCTGTCCGAGCGACCGGAATCGTCGAAGCCCGAACTGCGGAAGATCACGGAACTGGCCGCTGGCCTTGGTGTGTGATGCGAGCGAGCCACGGGGTTCATCCGGTTCATCTCCGTGGTGTTTGCCCCCCAAGCACCACGGGGGTCATCCCCGTGGCTCGCAACGCGGCAACCGGGATTACGCACTTCCCCTTGATTCTGCCTTACCCTCCTGCTGACAATACTCGCACCCGATTCGCTTTCGTGCGAGGTTCACATGATTGTCGGCGTTCCCAAGGAGATCAAACCGGACGAGTACCGCGTGGCAATGGTGCCCGCTGGCGTCGAAGAACTCACTCGTGCCGGGCACTCGGTCCTCATCCAGACTGGTGCCGGGGCCGGTAGCGGCATCCCCGACGAGCAGTACGCCGCCAACGGCGCACAGATTGTCGCAACCGCTGCGGAAGTGTGGGCGCGTGCCGACCTCATCGTGAAGGTGAAGGAACCGCTCGGCGAAGAATGGCCGCACATGCGCCACGGGCAGACGGTCTTCACGTACTTCCACTTCGCCGCCGACGAGCACCTCACCCGCGCCGTGATGAAGTCCGGCATCACCGCCGTGGCATACGAAACGATCCGTGACGCAAAGGGTACGCTGCCGTTGCTCACGCCGATGAGCGAAGTTGCCGGCCGCATGAGCATTCAGGAAGGTGCGAAGTATCTGGAGCGTCCGTTCGAGGGTCGCGGCATTCTGCTGGCTGGCGTGCCCGGAGTGCCACCCGCAACGGTATCCGTAATCGGAGCAGGGATCGTCGGCGCGAACGCGGCCCGTGTCGCCGCCGGATTGGGTGCGAACGTCTTCATCCTCGATGTGAACCTCGACCGACTCCGGTACATCGACGACGTGATGCCGCAGAACGTGACCACGGTCTTCAGCAACCGGCTAAACATCCTCGAATGCCTCCGCGTCTCCGACCTCGTGATCGGGGCCGTGCTGATCCCCGGGGCGAAGGCTCCGCACCTCGTTCGCCGTGCCGATCTGAAGCTGATGCAACCGCGAGCCGTGGTTATCGATGTGGCCATCGACCAGGGCGGTTGTCTGGAGACGAGTCGCCCGACGACGCACGCGAACCCGACGTACATGGTGGATGACATCGTGCATTACTGCGTCACGAACATGCCGGGCGCGGTGGGTCGCACGAGTACTTACGCGCTGACCAACGTGACGCTGCCGTATGCGATGCAACTGGCCAACAAAGGGCCAGAGCGAGCCGTGAAGGAGAACCCGGCACTGCTCGCAGGCGTGAACATCAAAGCCGGCCAGGTGACGAACTCCGCCGTCGCCGAGACCTTCGGGCTGGAGTGCCACCCCGCAGTGTAATTCGTTTAGCCGCTGCCCAACGGGCCGCGTTCGCAGCATGGAGGCTGCCGATTCGCAAATCGCATGTCGCAATCCTCGCCGCGTGGTGCGGCGTCCTGTTCTTCTATGGCGTTGGCACCGGCCCGCTGTACCGCACCGAGTCGCTGCGCGCGATCATCGGTCGCGCCTGTCTTCACGGCGACTGGCTATTCCCCGTTCTTTACGGAGAACCGTTCCTCACCAAGCCGCCGGGCCACTACGTCGCCATCGGGTTATGTTCGCTTCCCTTCGGCGAGGTCTCGGCCGCCAGCGCTCGGCTGCCATCGGTGATCGCGGCATCAGTCGCGGTGTTCCTCGTGTATGGCATGTTCCGGCGTGTGCTCGGCGGACAGGTCGCGTTGCTCGCGGCGCTGTTGCTGCCGACCTCGGTGCTGTGGCTCGACAAGGTGCCCAGCGCTGAGATCGACATGACACTCGTCGGCTGGGTGACTGCGGCCATCGTGCTGTTTCATCGGGCAATGGAACGCGAATCGACAGCGTGCTGGATCGCCGCTCTACTCTGCGTCGCGGGTGGTACGCTCACCAAGTGGACCGCCCCGGCGTTCTTCTACCTCACCGTGCTGCCGTTGCTCGCATGGCGTGGCGAACTGCGGTTGTTGTTCGGTTGGCGACACCTGCTCGCCGTCGGCATTGCCGGGCTTGCGTGTGTCGGGTGGGTGCTCGCGGTGTCGCAGCAGATCGGGTATGAATCGCTCGTCGAGACCGTTCGCAAGGAAGCCGCGTACCGCTTCGCGCCGAAGTCGGCGTCGAAGGGCTACCCGTGGAGCGATGTCGTCACGTATCCGCTGCTCGTGCTCGCCGCGCACCTGCCGCTGTCGCTGTTCGCGTTGCTGACGCTGCGGTCGGGCTTCACGGCAAAGTGGGACGATCACGGCAAGCTGTTGCTGCAATTGCTCCACTGCTGGACGTGGCCGAACCTGCTGTTCTGGACGCTGGTACCGAACCACAATATTCGCTATGCGCTACCGATGAGTCCTGGCCTGATGGGATTGGGCATCATGGGAATAATCTCGTTATTTAGCCGCGACGCGGAGTCTTCGGAGCGGAGCGCGCATGACTCGCCCGGCGCGCTCCGCTCCGAAGACTCCGCGTCGCGGCTACGCATCGGAGTGATTGCATTCCTCGTCGTGTGGTTTATCGCCAAGATCGCCTGGGTGCAGTTCGTCGTTGCGGCTCGCGCCGAGAAACGCAACGCCGAACCCATCGGCATCGAGTTACGCGAGCACGTTCCCGAAGGTGAATCGCTATACCTTTTCCGCCTGAAGGATGAGGGCGTCATGTTCTACTACGCTCGCCCCGCGACGCGGTTGCACGACCCGCACAGCTTACCATCGGGAGCGTTCGCGGTGCTCATCCGGCAGGAGTGGGAAGATCGCACTGCATTCGGCCATTTGCAACTGGTATACTGGATGCACGATCAGCAGGGCGACCCGTTGATCCTAGTCCGTGCCCCGTAAGTGGAACTCGGATGGCCGTCGCTCCGAAACTCAAAATCGAACCGCTCACCGTCTCGGCCCTCACCGCCCAACTGCGGGGGTTGGTCGAAGGGCGCTTCCCGTCTGTGTGGGTCGCGGGAGAAGTGTCGAACTTCACCCGGGCCGCGTCGGGTCACTGGTACTTCACGCTGAAGGATGCCGGGGCGCAACTCAAGGCTGCGATGTTCCGTGGCTTCAACCTGCGGATGAAGTTCGACCCCAAGGACGGCCTCGAAGTCATCGCCCGCGGCCGACTCACGGTCTACGATCCCCGTGGTGACTACCAACTCATCGTCGAGGAAATTCAGCCGAAGGGGATCGGTGCGGCGGAACTCGCGCTGCGGCAACTCAAGGAAAAGCTGCTCGCGAAGGGCTACTTCGACCCACGACGCAAGCGACCGCTGCCCCGTTATCCCCGGCGAGTCGGCCTCATCGCCAGCCTGAGCGGCGCGGCAATCCGCGACATGGTCGAACTCTTCGCACAGCGCTGGCCGCTCACGGAACTGATCATCCGCCCGAGCCGCGTGCAGGGCGAAGGTGCCGCCGCCGAGATCGCGGCCGCGCTGCGAATGCTCAATCACTTCCACACCACACGCGAACTTCCGCTTCATGCGATCGTGATTGGTCGCGGCGGTGGCAGCACCGAAGACCTCTGGGCCTTCAACGAGGAAGTGGTCGCGGATGCCGTTTTCAATTCCGTGGTGCCGGTCGTCTCCGCAGTCGGCCACGAGATCGACGTGACGATCGCAGATCTTGTCGCGGATGCCCGTGCCGAGACGCCTTCCGCAGCAGTCGTGGCGCTGACCCCAGATCGACGTGAAATGGCTGCGGGGATTCTGGAACTGCGAACTCGGCTTTACGAATCGGTGGAACGTCGGTTAGAGTTGGCGAATCAACGAGTCGAACAACTGGCCGCTCGCCCCGCGTTTCGTCGCCCACTCCAGCGAGTGCGTGATCTGGAGCAACGGCTCGACACCGCCGCCGAGCGAATGGCCCGTGCCGCGAACCAGCGAGTTGCTCGCACTTCGACCCAACTTACGGCCCTCGCGGCCCGACTCGAATCGCTTAGCCCCTTGAACGTGTTGACCCGCGGATATAGCCTGACACAGACGCCGGACGGGAAACTGGTTCACGCTGCCGAGGATGTGAAGCCCGGGGATGTCATCATCACCCGGGTTGCGGCTGGCAAAATCGTGAGCCATGTCGCATCGGTTGAAGGTCCGCAGGTTGAATCGTCACAAATCAACGAGGGGCATGGAGGCCGCCCACCCACCACCCCTATCATTTGATTTGACGCGAACCGCGGCATCCCGTGAGGGCATGTTCATGGAACTCGAAGGCACAGTCGTGAACGGCGTGATCGTGCTCGATGGCAACCCACCGCTGCCTGAAGGCGTGCGGGTGCGGGTCGAGTTAGAAGACGAGGACGACATTCGCATCCCGGCGTTGGAGCCAGGAACGCGGGAAGAAGAGTTGGCGATCCTCCGCGAAGCCTATGAGGAGGCGAAGGCCGGCATTGGTGGCGTGGAAGCTCGGCAATTCCTCAAAGAACTTGCCATCAAGCACAACCTACCCCTGGCACCGGGGGAGTAGCTGTGGCTTTCGTCGTCATCATCGGCCGACGCGCACAGGCAGACATAGCAAACACTGTGGCTGGAAGTGGCTGGCCGTCTCCGGTTGCTGCGAACCGGTGGAGAATGAGTTTGCTGTCGGCCGTCATTCCGAAATTGGAAGCGGACCCAAAACGTTACCCGCAATCGGACGATGCGGCGAGACTTGGGTTCGATCTTCGTGAGATGCTTTACGGCCGGCGAAGACATGTTTACCAAGTATTGTTCACGATCGATGGCGATGTAGTGAACGTCCTGCGTGTCCGACACGCGGCCCAAGATCGGTTGACCGAAGACGACCTGTGATTCGCTCTCAAGGAATCGCTGATGCCCGCGACCACCGAGCCACCGCCGTTACGATTCGAGCAGGCGCTCGCCGAACTCGAAACGATTCTGCGCGAACTCGAAGACGGCAACACCAACCTGGACGACGCGCTCGCACGCTACGAACGTGGCGTCGGGTTGCTTCGCCACTGTTACGCCCAACTCCGGGACGCGGAACAGAAGGTCAAGCTGCTCGCCGGGCTCACCGACGACGGCGGAGCGGACTTGAAACCGTTCGATCATGTTGCGAGCATTGAAACAGCGAAGGCCGCTGTCAGGAAAAGCACAAAACCTCCGCGCGATCAGGGAATACCCGAGTGATGTTGGGATCATTAAAGATTGCCGACCGTTGGAGAGGCCGTGCCTGGTAAATTGTGGGATGAACTGAAATCACGACAGGTGCGGATTGAGGCCGCGCTGAAATCGCATCTCGAATTGCTGACGCAGGATGCGCCGGAGCCGATCCGACAGGCAATGGGTTATAGCCTGATGGCTCCCGGCAAACGCCTTCGGCCACTGCTCGCGGTTCTGGCATGCGAGGCGGCTGGCGGAACGATCGAGGAAGCGCTTCCGGGTGGCGTCGCGATCGAAATGGTTCACACATACTCACTGATACACGACGATTTGCCGGCGATGGACGATGACGATTTGCGGCGAGGGATGCCGACCTGCCATAAAAAGTATGGTGACGCGCTGGCGATTCTGGCAGGCGATGCGCTCCTGACACTTGCGTTTCAGGTGGTTGCCGGAGTTAATGGGCCTCGCACAGCTGCGGTTAGTTGTTTGACGATCGCGGAGGGAGCCGGGGCGGTCGGAATGGTCGGCGGACAGACGCTCGACCTGATCGCCGACGGACGGATCGAATCGGCAGTTCGCCCGGCGTTTACGCCGGGGTCGCCGACACCAAAACCCGGCGTAAACGCCGGGCTAAGTGATCTCGAAGACATCCATGCCCGCAAGACGGGTGCCCTGTTCCAAGCGTCGCTCCGGCTTGGGGTATACGCGGCGCAGGCTGAGCGACCCGAGGGTGTGAACCCGAAGACACTGGCGGCAGCGGATCGGTATGCGGCCTCGTTCGGGCTGCTCTTTCAGGTGACGGACGACTTGCTGGATGTTGAAAGTACGGCCGACAAGGCCGGGAAGCGGGTGGGCAAAGATGCCGCCCGTGGCAAGCTGACCTATCCCGGGCTCCTTGGAGTTGAGGAGTCGCGGCGGAAGGCGGCTGAACTGGGCAGGCAGGCGGTGTCGGCGGCCGAAGAACTCGGCAGCCCGTTGCTCGCTTCGCTGGCTCAGTATGTGGTAACTCGGGAAAGATGAAGGATGAAGGATGAAGGATGAATCAAAACGAGATCCGGTCAGGCTCTTGATTTCGATTCCTCTTTCCTCTTTCATCCTTCATCCTTTCCCCGAAGGGGAATGACAATGGACAAGTTGCTACCTCTGATCAAGTCCCCTGCCGACCTGCACACGCTCTCGGATGAGCAGTTGCAGAACCTCACGCAGGAAATCCGCGACGAACTCGTTCGCGTGATGACCGCACGACCCGCCCACTTCGCCAGTAATCTCGGCGTCGTGGAGCTGTGCCTGGCACTCCACCTGACCTACGACTTCTCCAAAGATCGCCTTATCTGGGACACCGGCCACCAGGTTTACCCTCACAAGCTCGTCACCGGTCGCTACGACCAGTTCCACACGATCCGCACCCGCGGCGGCCTCATGGGCTTCCCGCACCCCGGTGAATCGCCGTACGACCTGTTCATGACCGGCCACGCGGGCTGTAGCGTCTCAACCGCATCTGGCTTGAAGGCGGGCGACGATCTGCTCGGCAACACCGATCGCCAGTCGGTCGCGGTCATCGGCGATGGTGCCCTGCCCAGCGGCATTGTGTTCGAGGCGCTCAACAACATCGGCGGGATGGGGCAGAACGTCCTCGTCATCCTGAACGATAACAAGATGTCGATTTGCCCCCGCACCGGTGGGCTGGCGGACTACCTCGACACTTGCCGGATGACCGGCTTCTACCAGGGCGGCAAGCGACGGATCAATCAGGTTCTCAACGCGATTCCGGTTGTCGGCAGCATGGCCCAGTCGGCACTCGAACATTGCCGCGACGGGCTGAAGGCGTTCTTCAAGGACGGGATGCTGTTCGAAGAACTCGGCTTCCGCTACTTCGGGCCGATCGACGGGCACGACCTCGCCGGGATGCGGCGAATGCTCGCCAACCTCAAGACCCAGACCGGCCCGTTGCTGCTGCACGTCTTCACGAACAAGGGTCATGGTGTCGCCCAGGCCGCCGAAGACCCCGTCACGTATCACACGCCGCCGGTGTTCGAGGAAGTCGGGCCGAACCGCCACGTCGTCGCCTTCAAGAAGGCCGGCGCGAAGGGGTACACCGACGCGATCAGCTTCGCGATGCACGAGGCGATGCAGAACGACCCCAAGGTCGCCGTGATGACGGCCGCGATGTGCCAGGGGAACAAGCTGGAGAAGGTTCGCGAGGACTTCCCCGACCGCTTCTTCGACGTGGGGATCTGCGAGAGCCACGCCGTCGCCTTCGCGGCTGGCATGGCCAAGGCCGGCATGAAGCCGGTGGTCGACATCTACAGCACATTCCTGCAACGCAGCTTCGATCAGATCTTCCAGGAAGTGTGCCTCCAGAACCTGCCAGTGGTGTTCTGCATGGACCGCGCCGGCCTCACCGGCCCAGACGGCCCGACACATCACGGCGTGTTCGACATCCCGTACATGCGGCTGTTCCCGAACATGGTCAGCATGGCACCTGGCGACGAGAACGATATCGCCCCGATGCTCAATTACGCCCTCAACCAGAAGTCGCCGATCTCGCTGCGATATCCGAAGGCGAATCTGGAGAAGGTCGAACGCACGAACCCCGTGACGCCGATCGAACTGGGCAAGGCCGAAGTCATCTCGACCGGTGAAGACGGTTGCTTCATCGCGTTCGGCACGCTGCTCTCGAACTGCGTGGCTGCCGCGAAGAAGCTCAAGGCCGAGGGGCTGAATGTGGGCGTCATCAACGCCCGGTTCGTGAAGCCGCTGGACAAGGACACCATCCTGAAGGCAATCGAGTCGTCCCCGGTTGTCATCACTGTCGAGGAAGGGACGATCGAGGGCGGCTTCGGCTCGGCGGTGCTGGAAGCGGCGAACGCGGCCGGCGTGGATACGCGAAACATCGTCCGTTGTGGCATGCCCGACCGCTTCGTCGAGCACGGCGAACGGAACGACCTGCTCGCGGAGGTCGGCCTGAGCGTCGACAAGTTGGCCGACCTGGTCCGCTCCCGCCGCGCCGCCGAAACGCAGGTGGCGTGACGTGACCTCGTTTAGCCGCGACGCGGAGTCTTCGGAGCGGAGCGCTTACTCGCAAGCGCTCCGCTCCGAAGACTCCGCGTCGCGGCTAAACGTTTTGTGAAATCACCACATCTCACCGGCGTCTCATCCCTTGACGGGCCAGGGCCCGTATCATGTCTTGCCGGTTCTCGGATTACTTCGGATGTTGCCCCATGCCTTCCAGACGCTCCATTGCGCTGATCCTCGCCTTCTGGATCGCCGTCACCGGCTACGTCGTGTATCGCGATGCGGGACTGCTCCTGTTCGCGTCCGGACCGCCGCCCATCGCCATTGACCTCGCCGACGAAGCCGCCCAGAACATCCCCATTCGCTGGACGCTCACCTGGAACGGCAAACCCGCCGGCAAGCTCACCACACAGATGCGATACATCGACGCCGACGACACGTTCCGGTTCACCAACGACTACCGCGGCTTCCGCTACGAAGCGAACGGTATTGCCGTGGTCGTGCCCGAACTGCGGAACGTCACGCGGATTAGCCGCAGCGGTGATCTGCGAGAGCAATCCGGCGACGCTAAACTGGAAGTGTATCTCGGGGAGTTGCGACTCGGCGAAGCGACCGCCAAGGTCGTGGGCACCGTGTCCAACGGGCAACTGATCGCGATGTGCGAAGTAAAATCGCCGCTCGGCAACATCAACAAGACCCTCGACCCCGTGCCAGTGCCGAGTGGTCTACCGTTGAACCCGCTTCAACCGGTGAACCGCATCGCGAATCTTTCCCCCGGCCGCGAGTGGGTGGTTCACGAGAACAACCCGCTCGACGATGCCCTTGCCGCGCTTGCCCGCGAGAAGGCGACACAGTTCGGGTTGAAGTTGCCCGAATCGCCGTCTGGCCCACTGAGAGCCGGGGTGCTATCGAGTGCCCAGAACCTCTACTGGCACGGGCGTGAGACCGCGTGCTGGGTGATCGAGTATCGCCGCGAGGGCGAACTGGTCGCGAAGACGTGGGTTCGTGTGACCGATGGGAAAGTGCTGAAGCAGGAAGCGTTCAAAAAGGGCGAGAACCTCAGCATCGAACGCGACGAGTGACACATGATCGACATCACCAACGTCTCGAAGTCCTACGGCCCGAAGGTCGCGGTGCAGGATCTTTCGCTGCACATCCCCGACGGGGAACTGTTCGCGTTCCTCGGGCCGAACGGGGCCGGTAAGACGACCACCATCAAGATGCTGTGCGGGTTGCTGTTCCCCACGACCGGCACCGTTCGCGTCGGCGGCTTCGACCTCCGCACCCACGGCGATCAGGCCCGTGCCCTCGTCAGCTACGTTCCCGATCAGCCGTTCCTGTACGAGAAGCTCACCGGCCGCGAGTTCCTGCAATTCACGGCCGATCTGTATGCGATGCCCCGCGAGAAGGCTGCCGAGAAGATCGACGAGGTGATCGAACTGTTTCACCTCGACGAGTTCGTCGACGACCTCACCGAACGCTACTCGCACGGCATGAGGCAACGCACGGTCTTTGCGTCGGCGCTGGTTCACGACCCGAAGTTGCTCATCGCGGATGAACCGACCGTGGGCCTCGACCCGAAGAGCATTCGCGAACTGAAGACGCTCCTTCGCAAGCTCGCGGATGGCGGCACGACGGTGTTTCTGAGCACGCACACGCTGGACATTGCCCAGGAACTCGCGGACCGCATCGGCATCATCGACCGCGGTCGCCTGCTGGGTTGCGGCACGATGACCGACCTCCGCAAGCACGCCGCGATGGACGGGAACCTGGAAGAGCTGTTCTTGAAGATCACGGAAGAACCCGCGGTCGAGGTTCCGGTTTAGCGGAATCGGCATACAGAAACCGAAGACCCCCTCACCCGCGACTCGAAGACTCGTCGCGACCTCTCCCCCCGAAACCGGGGGCGAGGTGGGGCTCTCCAGCATTCACTTCAAAGCAATTGGTCGGGTTCAGCTGACGAGAAAAGCAATCACCCCCACCTCGCCCCCGGTTTCGGGGGGAGAGGTCGGCGAGGCTTTGCGAGCCGGGTGAGGGGGAAACACCTGCGATCTTTCGACAAGGCAACCGAGAGACGCTCATGAACGAAGACGACGAAATCGAGGCGCCATGATGCGAACGCGCTGAAAACTCCTCGCTGTTCTTGGAGCAATCGGGCTGGCGCTCGTGATCGACTACTCACCGCGATTCGACGCGCTCGAAAAAGATATTCGTCCACAGGGTTCGCTCGGGCGATTTGAAGTGTCCGCAGCCAGACGTGGCATCCCCATCACGGCTGAATCGCAGACTGGTTCCTCGGAGACGATGGTACGGGTGCCGCTGAATGGCACGATGATCGGACGTGAATTACGGCTGACATTCCATCGCGATTTTGGTCTGCGAAAAGCGTCCATCAGCAGTCGATGGTCCGATCGCGAACGACAACTCTTCAACATCGCAGTCGATGAATACTGACACTCTCCCCCCGTGACGACACCATCATGACCACCACACTTCTCGCTCCCGATCAAGCCAGCACGTTCCGGCAGTTGCGGGCGCGGTTGTTCCGCAATGGGTTGCGTGTCGCGCTCCAGAACAGCCGCACGCGGCTCGTCACGATGCTGGGCACCAGCGCGTTCGTGTTCGGGTTCACGTTCGCCGTGGGCATGTACCTGTTCAACCAACTCGCGAAAACCAACGTGCCGTTCAAGGGCGGTATCGTCGAGGGGCTGTTCGACCTGATGTTCTTCACCCTCGGCACCATGCTCGTTTTCTCGACCGGGCTGATTCTGTACGCCAGCCTGTTCACCAGCCCCGAGGCACGCTACCTGCTCTGCTCGCCCGCACGGGCTGACCGCATCTTCGCCACGAAATTCCAGGCCGCCGTCGCGTTCAGTTCGTGGGGGTTCGTCGTCCTCGGCATCCCCATCTTTCTCGCCTACGGCATCGTGTCCGGTGTGCCGTGGTACTTTTACGCTCTGCTCCCCGCGTATCTGCTCGGGTACGTGCTGCTGCCGGGGTCGTTCTCGGCGGCGCTGTGCCTGCTGCTCGTGCGATACATGCCCCGCAACCGCCGACAGTTCCTCGTTGTGGTTGGGTTGATCGCGGTCGTGGTGCTCGGGTTCTGGCTGTACAAGGTCGGCATGGGACTAAAGCGGTCGGCCGCGACGGGTGGAAGGGAGATCGATGACCTCATCGGGCAGTTCGACCTGTTCCGCAGCGGGTTCGCCCCGAGCCACTGGATGACTCGCGGCGTGATGGCGGCCGCACGGGATGACCTGTCGGGAGCGCTCATCCCGCTGGCACAGGTGTGGAGCAACGGGCTGCTGATGTACGTGCTCGCGGCGTGGATCGCGAAGCGCGTGTACCGCACGGCCTACGACCGCATCGCGGGCGGCGGTCGCGGCAAGAAGATCTACAGGACAAGCTGGCTCGATCGCGTCATGGAAGGGATGGTGTTCTACCTCGACCGCCGCACCCGCACGCTCGTGGTGAAGGACTTCCGCACGTTCCGCCGCGACCCGACGCAGTGGGCCGTGCTGATTCTCTTCGCCCTGCTGATGATGCTCGGGGCCAGCAACTTCCGGCAATACTATTCCGCCGGCCTCGCCGTGATGGACAAGTACGCGGTGAGCCTCATGAACCTGTGCGGCACCGCGATCCTGCTGTGTGCCGGGCTGAGCCGCTTCATGTTCCCCCTCATCAGCCTCGAAGGGCGAAAATTCTGGATATTGGGACTGACACCTGTGAGCCGCGATCAGTTACTCTGGGGGAAATTTGTGTTTGCCACAACCGGCGCACTCGTGATCGCCGAGACGCTGATTCTCGTGAGCGATGTGCTGATCGGGTTGCCGTGGGAAGGGATTGCGCTTCACGCGGTGGTGATGGCTGTTGTCGCCGTGGGCCTCAGCGGGTTAAATGTCGGTCTGGGTGCCTATCTGCCGAACTTCAAGGAAACGGACCCGTCGAAGATCGTGGTCGGGTTCGGCGGCACCGTGAACATGGTCGTGGGCCTGGGTTTCCTGGTCATCGTGATTGGAACGATGGCGGTGCCGATGCACACGGCTCAGCTGGCGAAGGCGGCAAGTGTCGCGTCGGGCGGCAGCGCTGCAATTAATCCGTGGGTGTATGTGGGAACACCGGTGGGGATTCTGGTCGGCGTGCTGGCGGTGGTGTTGCCATTGCGAGCCGGGGCCAGATCACTACGAGCAATGGAGTTCTGAGGAGTAACGCCGTGGCACGATCGAAGCGAGATTCGCTCCCCGATGATGAATCGGACTGGGCCATGAGCGATGCTTCCCACAAGAAGCAGAACCGCACAACGCTGATCATCGTGGCTGCGGTTACGGCGCTTTGTTGCATTGTCGCAATGTTCGTGATGTTGCAGCGTCAGCGTGCCGCGATGCAGCGAGCCGAGGAGGAACGGCACTTCGATCACATGATCCATCTCGAACAAGACGAGGCGATGTTCCGCGAAGAACTCCGGATTCAGCAAGAATTTGAAGCCGAGCGAGATCGTGAGGAAGCTGAGAAGCTCGCGTTGGGCTTCCACGCGGAGGGCACGCCAGACTGGAGGGCCGCTGCGGTCCACGCGGGAAAACCCGCCACGAACGACCCGTTCGTCGGCGTACGGGATGCCCGGGCACTGAACGAGCTGGGGCTAATCCTGATTCAAACGGAACAAACGGATCGAGCAGTCGAAGCGTTCCGGAGGGCGGCGAAGCTCAACCCCATGTATGCGGACAACCTCGAAATCGCTGTAAAACAACAGGCACGGCAGGCCCGGATCGCTCCGTTCCCGCGTGAAGTGATCCAGCCGTGACGTGCGGACAATGTGAAGTTTCCGTGAAGCGCTCCAGTTCACCAAGCCAGGGGGGTGGTATTCGAATTACTCTGTGTGGGACTGCCCGGAGTTCTCTCCTCACAGGGTCGCCCGTATGTTTTCGGAAGCGCTCGCCACACTGAGCACAACCTCACTGATCATTTTCTTCCTCGCGCTCCTCGTCGCATTCGCGTTTGAATTCATCAACGGCTTCCACGACACCGCCAACGCCGTCACCACTGTGATCTACACGCGGAGTCTTTCCCCGACGCCGGCGGTCATCTACTCCGGCTTCATGAACTTCCTGGGCGTGCTCCTCGGCGGAACGGCCGTGGCGTTCGGCATCGTGAACCTGCTACCGGTGGATTTGCTCGTCGATAGCCGATCAGGGGCCGCCCTCGTGATGGTCATGTCGTTGCTGCTGGCCGGTGTCACCTGGAATCTGGGGACGTGGTACATCGGCTTGCCCGTGTCCAGTTCGCACACGCTCATCGGCTCGATCCTTGGCGTCGGAATCGCGAACAGTCTGTGGAACGGGAACGGGCTTTCCGGGGTGAACTGGCACGAGGTTGAGAAGGTCGGGCTGGCACTGCTGTGTTCACCGCTGATCGGATTCGCTCTCGCCGCCCTGCTACTGTTGCTCCTGAAGGTGTTTTTCCGCTCACCACGACTGTACGCTCCCCCGGTGGGCGACGATAAGCCGCCGAGTGCGATCCGAACGGTGCTCATCGCCACATGCGGCGGAGTTAGCTTCGCACACGGTTCGAACGACGGACAGAAGGGGATGGGCTTGCTGCTCCTCGTGCTGATCGGCTTCTTCCCAATGCACTACGCTCTGACCGTGAACAACCCCGAGTCGGCTCCATCGGTGCTGGCAGCAGTTGGCGAACTCCGTCAAGACTATCAGAAGGCCAATGTGGAGATGCCCGCAAAGCTGGTCTCAAGCCTTATCGTGATCGAGACTGAACTCAAGGATAAGGCATCGTTCAACGACTTGCCGGCCGACAAGGAGAATCGCTGGTACGTGAGGCAGGCCGTGATGGCTGCCGCCCGAGAACTCAAGAAGGCTGAAGCCGACTCGAACCTGCCTGCCGAGTTCCGCAAAACGCTCACGGATCGCAGGAAGAAGGAGCTTCTGCCCGCTGTCGAGTACGTTCCGCTGTGGGTGGTCATCGGCACCGCATTCGCCCTGGGGATTGGTACCACCGTCGGCTATAAGCGAATCGTGACCACGGTCGCCGAGAAGATCGGTAAGCAGCACCTCACCTACGCTCAAGGCGCGGCAGCCGAGACGGTCGCGGCGTCCACCATCCTGATTGCGGCGATGACGGGTCTGCCGGTGAGTACCACGCACGTCCTCAACAGTGGCGTGGCCGGGACGATGGTCGCGAACAGGTCCGGCATCCAGGGAGCCACGGTGATGAAGATCGCTCTGGCGTGGGTGTGCACATTGCCCGCGTGCATCCTCATCGCGGGCCTGCTGTTCACCGTTGGCCGACTTATGATCGGTTCGTGAGGTCACTGGGTAACAGGGTTAAGAAATGGTTCCGGACGAGACACCCACCCCTCTCTGGAACCATTCTATTCGTCCGGAAGAAAGTTCATCAGAACAATTTCATGCCTCATATGAACATCATTAAGTGAAGTATCTGAAATCAGATACGCAATCGCGATGTGGTCCCGAATGGCAATTCAGCTACGAGTCCTAGTCTGAATCATGCGAGACATGAACGGAATTCGACCGCGTGGCGGGCGGGGATTTGGTTTTAGCCCTGGAAGGGCGACGGATGGTAGCCAGGGGTGAAGTATCCGGGGTTGGGTTCACGTTTCCAGGGGTTGCGCTCGAAGACTCGCTCCACCCTTGGCTACCTTCCGGCTCTCCGCCATTCTTGGGGAAACTTTGCAGCTTTTGTGGTGGGGCAGGCATTCTTGCCTGCCAGTCAGAGCCTGGGCAGGCAGAATGCCTACCCCACCAATTCCAAACCTCCACAAGAATGGCGGAGGAGTGCCCTAAAACCAAATCCGCAACGTCACAACGGGTGCTCAGGGTTTGCCAATCGCTCTGGGCAACCGCCTGAAATCCCACCTTGATCTCTTCCGCGATCCACGCTATCGCCACCTCCCAAATGGCTTTGAATTTTCCCGCGGGCTTGCGCTACGCGGCGAAACGGAGGGCGGCGAGTGTTCCGACCGATGCTGCATACGTGGTTGGTCGTGGCATCGCTCACGCAAGTGGGCTGCGCCGGAACGTGGGACACCGTGACCAGTCGGCGGTTCCGCGACCACCCCGGGCCGACAATGAAGCGGATGGTGATTCCCGAAGATCCCGTTGCCGTGCTGCTGGGCGAACCGCCACGTGATCGCGACGAGTGCGCCGCGGCCATGCGTCGGCTCAAGGAGCCGATCAACAACGGCGGAACGCAGGGAGATCAGGACGCGGTTCTCGTGGTTCTGGAGAAGGCCGCCATCTCGGACCCCAGCCCGGTTCTGCGAATGGAAGCGATTGGAGCACTGTCGCGATTCGAGGATGTGCGGACCACGAACATCCTGATTGCCGCGTATCAGAGCGCACATGGCCGCAAGGAGGGCGAAGCCGGCCCACCGAAACTCGCTGATCTGGGCGTGGCTACCGCTGGGTTGAATGGCGGAATGCCAGCCCGCAAGAGCGCGCTCGAACAGTTCGACATGAAGAGCGGCCCGACCGGGTATCCGCCCGAGTGGGTCTCCGCGATCCGATGCCGTGCGGCCGAATCGCTCGGTAAGACGAACCGGCCCGAAGCCGCGAAGTTCCTGGCAACGATCGCGGGCGGAGCGGGGAAGGATGTCGCGATGGATGGCAGTGAGGATCGCGATGTGCGACTGGCCGCCGTGCGCGGGTTGGGGAAGTGCCGTCAGCCCGAGGCCGTTGTCGCGCTTGCGGAAGTGCTGCAAACCGAGGCCGACAAGCGAGACACGGCGATGATTGGCCGCACCCACCAGGGGCTTGTTCACCTCACCGGGAAGAAACTCCCGGCCGACCCGGCAGCCTGGAAGGAAGTGGTTCAAGCGGGAGTCGTGATCGCACCCGAACCAACCTGGTTCGACGTGGCGATCGAATCCGCGATGTTCTGGGAGAAGTAGTAGTCGGGCTCACGGCGGCGGTTCGGGCTAAGAAACGGTGGCGTAATGATCGGAACCGTTACCGGTGGTGAGTAAGGTGTTTCCCCCTCACCCGGCTCGCAAAGCCTCGCCGACCTCTCCCCCCGAAACCGGGGGCGAGGTGGGGGTGCTTGGCTTCTTCTGAAAGTAATGAGTTTGGGTACGCTGAGGAGAAGACGCTGCGCACCCACCTCGCCCCCGGTTTCGGGGGGAGAGGTCGGCGAGGCTTTGCGAGCCGGGTGAGGGGGAAACACCTTTACCGCACCCGGGCACAATCTCACTCATACGCCACCGTTTCTTACGAACCGCCACCGTCTCACGTCTTGCCCAACACCAAATCCACGACCCAGCACCCGCGTGCGTGTGGCCCCGTGTCGCGGCAATGATTCAACACGTCGGCATTGTCGCAGCCCGCATCTTGAAGCGCATCCGCGAGAATGGGAAGCCGATCGAAGGCGCGGTCGTCGTAGATGCCCTTCGCGAGTAGCGTGACCGTTGACGTGAGCCACTGCGGATCGATCGCGACCGGACGAAACGGATTGCCGAAGATGCAACGGAGGCGCGGCCGAAGAAACTCGAACTGTTGTACAGAACTGGCCTCGGGATTTGGTGGTGTTTCAGGCCAGAGGAGAGCCATCCGCCATCGTATTGCGTTTCCAAGTCCTCGATCCTCGGCCAACACCAAGTTTGCGATGTTCCAACCGAATACACGAGTGTTTTGGCACCAATCCCACAATTGATCGAGCGTTGCCTTCCCCTCAACAACGTCATCTCCGAGATGAGCAACCGGTTCGGTATCTGCAAATTCTGGCAACTTCTGGAGATAGTATGCGTAGGAAACTGCGAACAGCCTCAACTTACGGGGAGAGGCTGAGCCGTTCTTTTCGAGGTGATACAGCATCAATCCAGGGTTTGTGGCGAGCCACTCCTCCTCGGTCATGGCGTCACCGTCACGAGTTGATCGGGTTGCCGCTCCAGGCCATGCGGGCGGCTTCGCCGACAGCTTCGCTCAGCGTTGGGTGCGAGTGCGTACAGCGGGCGATGTCCTCGGCACTCCCCTTGTACTCCATGATCGTCACGCACTCGGCGATCAGGTCCGACGCTCGCGGGCCAAGGATGTGAACCCCCAGCACGCGGTCGGTCTTCGCGTCGGCCAGCACCTTCACCCAGCCGTCGATTTCGTCCATCGCTCGGGCACGGCCAGTGGCCGCGAACTTGAACTTCCCGACGCGATATTCGACGCCCTTCTCCTTCAACTGCTCCTCAGTTAAGCCGACGCTCGACACTTCCGGCCAGATGTAGATCACGCTCGGAATCGCGTCGTAGTTCACGTGCGGCTTCATGCCCGTGAGTTGCTCCGCGAACACGACGCCTTCCTCGCTCGCCTTGTGAGCCAACATCGGCCCGGCGATCAGGTCGCCGATCGCGTACACGCCCGCGGCCGACGTCTTGAAGTGCGAGTCGACCTCGATGCGGCCGCTCTTGGCATCGGTCTTCACGCCGGCAGCGTCGAGACCCAACCCTGCCGTGAACGGCCGCCGACCGACCGCCACCAGCACGCGGTCGCCAGTGAAGCTGAGTGCCTTGCCGTCCTTTGCTTGTGCCGTCACGGTGACCTGATCGCCCTTCACGGTCGCGCCGGTCACCTTCGTTTCGAGGTGGAACTCCATCCCCTGCTTCGTGAGAATCTTCTGCACTTCGGTGGAAACTTCGCCGTCGCAGATCGCCAGCAATCGCGGCAGGAACTCCAGCACGGTGACCTTTGCCCCGAGCCGCAACCAGACCGACGCGAGTTCGAGGCCGATGTATCCGCCGCCGACCACGATGAGGTGTTTCGGCACCGGGTTGAAGTTCAACGCTTCCGTGGAACTGGCGATGAACTTGCCGTCGTACTTCATGAACGGCAGCTCGATGCTTTCGCTGCCCGTCGCCAGCAGGATGTGCTTCGCTTCGAGAACGATCTTGTTGCCATCGGCCGCGGTCACTTCGACCTTGCCACCGCCGAGCATCTTCCCCGTGCCGTAGAGTGGCGTGACCTTGTACTTCTTGAACAGCCCTGCGATCCCCATGGTGAGATCGCCGACAACCTTGTCCTTCCGCTTCAGCATGGCGTCGAGATCGAGGGCGACGCTACCAACCTTGATGCCGTGCTTGGCGAGCTTGTGCAGCGTCGTCTCGTACATCTCGCTGGAATCGAGCAGCGCCTTGCTGGGGATGCAGCCGACGTTCAGGCACGTTCCACCGAGCGCCTTGTTCGGCCGCTTCTCGATGCACGCAACCTTGAGCTTGAGCTGCGCCGCCCGAATCGCCGCCGAGTATCCACCCGGCCCGCCACCGATGACAACGAGATCGTACTGCTCAGCCATGTGGTTCCTCAAGAATGGTTAACCACAGAGGCACAGAGACACAGAGAAGACAAGAGAGGATTGTTTGAAATACGATCGTGCTCTTGTCTTCTCTGTGTCTCTGTGCCTCTGTGGTTACTCCTGCTTAGATTTCCAGCAACATTCGTTCGGGGTTCTCGACGCATTCCTTGATTCGCACGAGGAACTGCACCGCGTCGCGGCCGTCGATGAGGCGGTGATCGTAGCTCAGTGCGAGGTACATCATCGGGCGGATCACGATCTGGTCGTTGACCACCACGGCACGCTTCATGATGCTGTGCATCCCAAGGATCGCCACCTGCGGCGGGTTCAGGATCGGCGTGCTCATCATCGAGCCGAACAGGCCGCCGTTGGTGATGGTGAACGTGCCGCCTTCGAGGTCGGTGAACGCAATCTTGCCGTCGCGGGCTTTCTTCGCAAGCTCGCCGATCTTCTTCTCGATGTCCGCGAACCCCATCTGATCCGCATCCCGAACGATTGGCACCATCAGCCCCTTCTCGGTGCTGACGGCCACGCCGATGTCGTAGAAGTCCTGGTGAACGATGTCGGTGCCGTCGATCCGGGCGTTCACGAGCGGGAACGATTTCAGTGCCTCGACCGCGGCCTTCACGAACACCGACATGAACCCGAGCTTCGCGCCGTGCTTCTTCTCGAACTTCTCGTTGTACTTGGCTCGCAACTCCTGAATCGCCGTCATGTCGGCTTCGTTGAATGTCGTGAGTGTCGCGGTGGTGTTCTGCGATTCGAGCAGCCGTGCCGCGATCCGCTTGCGAACCTGCGACATCGCTTCACGCCGCGAGGAGCGGGTGCCGGGTGTCGGGTGTCGGGTGTCGGGTGTCGGGGAAGACACGGGACCGTTCGTCGCCGTTTTGCTTCCCGACTCCTGATTCCTGACTCCCGACTCCTGTGCGCGGACCGCGTCTTCCTTCAGGATGCGCCCACCCGGACCGGTGCCGGTCACGTCGCCGGGCTTCAGACCGGCTTCATCAAGCACTCGCGATGCGGCGGGGGAAGGTGTGCCACCTTTGGTGGCGGGGGTAGGCGATGCCGCAGCGGGTGCGGGCTTCGCGGGTGCGGCCTGGCCGCCGGCGGGTGCCTTCGCGTCGGTGTCGATCTTCGCGACGACCGCGCCAACCTGCACCGTTTCGCCTTCCGCGACGAGGATCTTCAGCACGCCCGCCGCTGTGGCACCGATCTCCTGAGAAGCCTTGTCGGTCCCCAACTCGAACAGTGGCTCATCAACTTTCACATACGCGCCGTCCGGCTTGATCCAGCGGTTCAGCGTTCCCTCGCTGATCGACTCACCGGCTCGCGGCACCACGACATCTTCGAGCGGCATCGGAGTATCCTCGTGTATTATTTCGCCCCGGGCTTGCCCGGAGTGTGTTTCGGAACCCCGGGCAAGCCCGGGGCTAAGTGTTCGCCATTCGTACTGTTCGTCGCGGGTTCGACCCAGCCGACGTACCCCGGGCCGATTGGACCTGAGGGCTTCGCGGCGAACGCTCCATCGACGAGCAACTTCTGCTCGCGTTCGTGAACGTGGTGCGAACCCGTCGAGGGGCTAGCGCTCGCATCGCGGCCGACGTACTCGAACGGGAAGTTCATCGCTCGCAGCCGTGGCTCGACGAACGACCACCCGCCCATGTTCTGCGATTCTTCCTGCACCCACACCCACTCGTGGCACTTCGGATACTTGCTGAGCACACCTGCGAGTTGCTCTCCCGGCCACGGGTAGAACTGCTCCATGCGGATGATCGCGACCGTGGGCGACTGCAACTCGTCGCGCCGCGTGGCGAGATCGTAATACACCTTCCCCGAGCAGAGCAGCACTCGCGTGACCGCGTCCGGGTTGGCCTTATGATCGTCGAGCACTTCGCGGAAGCTGCCCGTGGTGAACTCCGAGATCGGCGACGCAGCCTGGAGTTCGAGCGGTTTCTTCTCGGTGAATCGCAGCAGGCTCTTGGGTGTCATCACCACGAGCGGCTTGCGGAAACTGCGCCGCACCTGCCGACGCAGCATGTGGAAGTATTGCGCCGGCGTCGTCGGATACACAACCTGGATGTTGTCCTCAGCGCACATCTGGAGGAAGCGTTCCAGCCGGGCCGACGAGTGTTCTGGCCCCTGGCCTTCGTATGCGTGCGGCAGCAGCATCACCAGACCATTCGAGCGGTTCCACTTCGATTCGCACGACGTCACGAACTGGTCGATGATGACCTGCGCCCCGTTCACGAAGTCGCCGAACTGGGCTTCCCACATCACGAGCGAATCCGGATCGTCCATCGCATACCCGAACTCGAACCCGAGAACCGCGGCCTCGGAGAGCGAGCTATCGAACACATCGAACGAAGCCTGCTTGGGATCAAGGTTCGACAGCGGGTAGTAGTCCGTTCCCGTGTTGAAATCGACGACGACGGAGTGCCGCTGCGTAAACGTGCCGCGACGACTGTCCTGCCCCGAGAGGCGAACGGCGGTTCCTTCGAGCACGAGCGAGCCGAACGCCAGCGCCTCGGCGGTGCCCCAGTCGACGTGCTTGCGAGCCTTGATGTTGTCGCGCCGGGCTTCGAGGATCTTCAACAAGTTCGGGTGTGGGGTGAAGCCTTCGGGGAACGTGCCGATCGCGTCGGCAATCCGATCGAGCGTCTTCTCCGGGACGCCCGTTGGGACGGGGGCGTGTGTATACTCGTGCGTGAAGTTCTTCCAGCGTCCTGCGAAACCTTCCATGCCTCGCTTGCGGGTTTTGCCACTCTTCACGAGTGCTTTCGTCTCGTCGTACGCTCGCTGCATCCGCTGCTTGTATTCGTCGGCCGCGCTATCCGCGACCTGAATCGCCTCCGATAGCTTCTCCTCGAACGCCTCGCCAATCGCTTCCGAGACATGTGCCGCCACGCCGTCGCCAGCAGATTGCTCGGCGAGTTGTGATGCGTACACACGCGAGAGCGGCTGCTTCTTTTCGATCACCTTCGATTGCAGTGGTTGCGTGTAGCCGGGGTTGTCGCCTTCGTTGTGGCCCCACTTGCGGTAACAGACCATGTCGATGACCACGTCCCGCTTGAAGTGTTGGCGGAACTCAAGGGCCAGTTGCGACACGGCCACGCACGCCTCGGCATCTTCGGCGTTGACGTGGAAGATCGGGCACTGCACGAACTTCGCGATATCGGAGCAATACTGGGTGCTGCGGGAATCGCGGGGGTTCGTGGTGAAGCCGATCTGGTTGTTGATGACGATGTGAACCGTGCCACCGGTCCGATATCCGGAGAGCGTCATCAGGTTGAATGTCTCCATGATGACGCCCTGCCCGGCGAACGCCGCATCGCCGTGGATGAGCACGGGAACGCCCGTCTTGCGTTCGGTGTCGCCGTGAAGTCGTTGCTTCGCGCGAACTCGCCCCTCGACCACCGGATTGACGATCTCCAGGTGGCTCGGATTGGGTGCGACCGAAAGGTGAACCATCTGTCCGTCGGAGGCTTCCACGTCGGCCGAGAACCCGAGGTGATATTTCACATCGCCGTCGCCATCGCGCGTGGACATCGGCAGGTAATTATCCTCGAACTCGTTGAAGATCTCGGCGAACGGCTTGTTCAGCGTGTTGGCGAGCACATTCAGCCGGCCGCGGTGGGCCATGCCGATGATGAACTCCTTCACGCCCAAACTCGGGCCACGTTCGATGAGGCCGTCGAGAATCGGGATGAGCGTCTCGCCGCCTTCGAGCGAGAACCGCTTCTGACCGACGTACTTCGTGTGCAGGAACTTCTCGAACAACTCCGCCTGGTGGAGCGTCATCAGGATGCGATACTTCTGCCGCAGCGGCATCGGGTGCCGATTGCGAACCGGCTCCATCCGCTTGGCAAGCCACATCCGCACTTCGAGCGAGTCGATGTGCATGTACTCGACGCCGATGGTGCGGCAATACGTTTCCTCAAGGGCTTCGACCAGATCGCGAAGCCGCACGTTCCCCTGGTATCCGAAGTACATCGAGGCATCGACAATCTTGTCAAGGTCGGCATCCGAGAGATCGTATGATTCGAGTGCGAACAGCGGCGACCGTGCGGGAGCGGCCAGTGTGAGGGGATCGGTCTGGGCCTTGAGGTGCCCTGCCTGCCGATACCAGTTCACGAGCCGCACCACACCCGTCTGCACACGGAGATCGGCATTGGAAGCAGGCGAACTGGTATCACGCGGTGGGCTGGCGACGCCATCGAGCTTGCCGGCGAATTGCATCCCGGCAAAGAACGCTTGCCAGGTGGCATCGACGGACTGTGGATTATCGCGCCATCGGCGGAACATCTGATCGATGAGTTCGCCGTTCTCGCTGAACATGCTGGGCTCCAGGCGGGCGGCGGTGGGCGAGTCGGAGAGGTAAGGTTACTGATACTCCACAAGACATGCGAGGCAAGGAGACCAGGGTGAACGAGGGGGGTCCCCAGGCCTCTCGCTGCACTGGAAATATCACTGGTAGGCCAATTTCACGCCTCTGCCTAAGAAGTGGTGGCGATAAGAAACGATGGCGTGTTCTTGCTATGTCTTTCCCTGGGACCGCGGGCATCTTGCCCGCTGCTGTAGTGTTCCATTCAGTTTTGGTAACAATCATATGGCAACCGAACACCATAACTCTTGCGGGCAAGATGCCCGCGGTCCCAGGGAAAGACCTCATTACGCCACCGTTTCTAAATAGTGAACGGCACAGCGAATTAGGGATTCACTCCCCGTTCACCGTGTGCCCGTTGCTGATCCGTGCGATCCCCACCTGCATCCGTTGCCCGAACCGCAAGACCAGTGACAGTGCAGTGTCACTGTCTGGCACAATGGCGAACACGGTTGGCCCCCACGAGCTTTGCCCGACGCCATGGATGCCCGAGTGCCGGAGTTCGGCGATCAGATCCGCGATCGCCGAGGATGCGTATGGCCCACCCTGCGCAACTGCGAACGGCTCTCCGGCTCGGCGGTTGAACTCGTGGACGGCATCCCCGAACACTCGCAGGTCGCCCGCACGTGCCGCGGGGAGAATTGCGGTTTCGGCGAGTCGGCGGAGTTCGTCTGGATCGCCGTTGAAAGCTGACGCAAACGCCGCCCGCTCGCAGTGGCCATACCAGTTGGTGGCCACGTTCGACGAGAAAATGACGACACGCCATTCAGCCGGCAATCGGATGTGCGCCAGCATCGGCGAGATCGCTTCGCCTGGTTCCTTCCCGGCATCCACGATCAACCCGCCGTGATCGAAGCCGTGTACGCCGATAGCGGATCGTTCACCCCGACCCACACGGGTTGCCAGGGTATGCGATTCGATGTGCGGTTCGCCCAGCGCGACTGAAAGCGCTTTCGCCACGGCCAGCCCGAGTTGAGTTCCGACCCCAAGGCCGGTGTGTTCGGTGGGGCAGCGTTCGATGAGCACCTGGAATGGTCGGCGACGTTCCTCGGGAATCGCCTGCATGAACCGCATCGCGAATTCCTGCGCCCGGCTCGCGAGCATCCCCTCGAATCGCCACGACTCGGCAGGTTCTGCTGTCACCACGACACCGGGCGAGTCGATCATGAGACCGACGCCACCGAACGCCCGTACCCCGGGCCGATGCTCGCCCGCAACCGGCACATGGAATAGCCCGAAGTGAAGCCGACCCGGGGCGATAATTCGCGTCATCGTCTCGCCTCCGCTTCGCGGAGTTTCGCTTCAAGCAGGTCCATCGCGGCATGTTCGGCAGGGCCGCCCGTCTTCCCGACGATTACACGAAGCTTCTTGAACTCTACGGCAATCTCGGCGAGCGGCGTGAGGTGCAACCGCGTGGCATGGATCGCGGCTTCCACAACGGCATGTTTCGCCCGGTTGAACCCGAAGAAGTCGCGTGTGCGCCCCGTGTGAACCACATCCACTTCGATGCTCATCCGCTCGCTGCTGGTGTCCATCGACTTCACGACGAACTCGAAGTGCCGGCACGAATCGGCGAGTACGAACCCGCTGACGCGCTCTGGGGGCTTCAAAGGCGGGAACACATCAATCGCACCGATGGCAGCCTTCGCGAGGAGCAGTGCGTCGTCGGTGACGTGCAGCACTCCTTGTGGGTGCCGCACGAGGTTGCGGTATGTGGTTGAGCTTGGAAACGGGCGCAGGGTGAAGCGGGTGAAGTCGTCGTGCACTCGCGGGCCCATTGGGGTAAGGTGCGGCGACCCATCGGCATTCACAGTGGTAACGAGACCTTCAAGAATCATCGTTTAATGTTTCACGTTCAGTGACAGTCGGTTTCAACGTTAAACGTTAAACGTCGAACCTTAAACTCCTGAGCAGCCCGGCGGCTTTGTGGAGCGTTTCCTCGTACTCGCGGGCAGGGTCGCTGTCGGCGACGATACCGCCGCCCACGGGGAACTGTACCCAGCCGCGGCCCGCGGTGAACGTGCGGATCAGGATATTCGTGTCCATCGCACCGTCGAACCCGATCCACCCAAGACAGCCACAATATGGCCCGCGTGCGGTCGGCTCCAGTTCGGCGATGATCTCCATGGCACGCACCTTTGGCGCTCCCGTGACACTGCCACCGGGGAACGCACCCGCCAGTAAATCGAGCGGCCCGACACCCGGACGCAACTTGCCGCGCACTTCGGAAACAAGGTGATGCACGAAGCGGAAGCTTTCCACCTCACAGACACGCGGCACACGCACGGAGCCGTATTCGCACGCCTTGCCGATGTCGTTGCGGAGCAGATCGACGATCATCACGTTCTCGGCGTGATCTTTCGGACTACTCGCAAGATCGCGGATGAGTGCGGCATCTTCCTCCGGCGTGCGGCCACGCGGGCGGGTTCCCTTGATGGGTCGCGTTTCAACTTCGCCATCGGGATGAACACGCAAGAAACGTTCCGGCGACGCACTGAGAATCTGGAAGTCGCCGAGGTCGAAGTACGCGGAGAACGGCGCCGGGTTGAGCGTCCGCAGCCGCCCGTACAGTTCCAGCGGGTGCTCGCGAAGCGGCGCGAGGAGCCGCTGCGACAGGTTCACCTGGAACGCATCGCCGGCGTGGATGTACTCAACGACCCGCCGCACCGCCGCTTCGTAGCCTTCGCGGTCAAAGTTGCTGGTGACGCCGGGGAAGTTCGGCAGCGGGAACTGCGGACAAAGAGAAGACGCAGGCAAATCAGCGGCAGGCATGAAGCAGGATTGCGGAGTACGCGGTGTGTACGCCAAGTTTGCTGTTAGTGTCTTGTAAACCTTTTGTATGGTCGCTTGGGCATGTTTGGGGCGATTCTCTCGGTCCAGAAATGGGAACCCAGTGGCGACGAGCCAAGAGCGGTTCTGTGAGTGGTCAAAACTGACGATCCATGGGTAAGTGCATGTCGCAATGTCGGGGTGTCGGAACTCGTCGAGCGGCGTCTTTGCGATCCTCTCAAATGCTCGGTTCAATTCATAACCAAAGAGCCCCGCAACACCACCTTGAAAGGGCGGAAGACCAGTTATCGACGCAAGGTGAAACAACTGAAGGTCAGCTTGCTCACTTTCAAACGGCTTGCTCTCCGGTTCGCCGACAGCGGAGGAACTGAATGATTGCGGGTCCGCAGCGACGTAGGAGTAGCGGCCACGTTCGCCGTGCTTTTCGGCCGAGTCGAGGAAGAGCAGATGGGGGAGGTGTGCAAGGCGGCGGGCGACTTCCCATGGGTCGGGAGCCGGGACCAACTCCACCGCAAGCGGACCACCCGGGGGAGTCGCCACGGGGATCGCGTCGAACTGAAGTTGAGAACCCGCATCCATACAGGAAGTATAGGAGTCCGGAAACGAAGACCGCCGGGGTAAACCCGGCGGCTCGCCAACACTCCGTATCAACCCTTCGGCTTGATTTCCTTCAGCAGCACTTCGATCGCCTCGTCCATCGCCTTCTCGCGGACGTGCTTGAAGCGGATCACGCCCTTCTCATCGAGAACGTACACGGTGGGGTAGAACTGCACCTTGTAGTCCGCGACAGGGCCACCCTTCGCGCCACCATTCCACCAGTGAACCCAGGGCATCGGTTCCTTTTCGATGAACTTCGTCAGGGTTTCCTTGTCGTCGTCGGCACTCAGGCTGATGAACACGAACGGCTTGTCCTTCAGGTTCTTCACCAGTTCGCGTTCGTGTGGGATCATCGCACGACACGGAGGACACCACGTCGCCCAGATATCGAGCACGGCCACCTTGCCGCGGTAATCGCTGATCTTCACCTTCTTGCCGTCGAGATCCTCGGCCACGGAGTCAGGAAGAACCTTGCCCACGGTCAGGTTGTTTAGGAAGAACAGTTGCCCTTCCACGGCCTTGGCGATGGCTTGTCGGTCGCCCCGGCCGGAGGCAACTTGAACGTCGCCGTATTCTTTGCTGGCCTTGTTGAGCAGGGTTTCGGCTTCTTTAAACGCGGCGGCCTGCTTCTCGGCTGGCAACGTCGGGCCACCACGAGGGTAGTCGGCTTCTTCGAGTATCCCGGACCCGAGATAGTACAGGGTCGCACCCTTCACGTCCTTGTCGGCGGATTTCTCGTGAATGGCCTTGAGGAGGTTCTGGCCACCCGAGTTCTTGCCGAGCGTGGGAAGCAGCGGCTTCAGCTTGGGATTATCAGCGAAGTGCTTACCAATCAACTCGCCGGCTTTGGCGGCGACCGGCGTGGTGCCGCCCATATTCAGCGCGAACAAGACCGCATCGAACGCAACGGGGTCTTTCAGGTCGGCTTCGGCAAGTGCCAATGCCTTCTCGGCAAACTTGGGTTGAAGCCCGAAGAACTTGTCGCGAATCGCCGACTTCTCTTCGGGGGTCTTGGCGGCCTGGAATTCCTTGCCCAGTGAGGTTGCGGTCTCCTGGAATTCCTTCTGGATTGCTTGAAACTTTTGTGCCGTGGTTGGCGTTTCGTCTGGCTTCTTGTCATCGAGAGCAACGGCGAGACCGCACAGGCACACGGCCAGTGCAGCCGACAAGATCGAACGCATGTGAACCTCAGAGATGGGGGAAAATGAAGAAACCCACCCGGTCTACGGGTGGGCGCGAACCAAACTCAGCCCTTGGCCTTTACGGCCTCTTTCACCAGATCCTCGACAGCCTTGTCGATCTTATCGTTCCCAGGGTTGCCGACCCACTTTTCACGAACCACACCGGTATGGTCGATCAGGAACAGACTCGGGAACGCCTGAACGCGGTACGACTTCAGAATCGGGTTCTCCTCGCCATTATCCCACCAGTGAACCCATGGCATCGGTTCCTTTTCGAGGAACTTCGTGAGCGTCTCTTTTTTGTCGTCAGCGCTGACGCTGATGAGCACGAACGGCTTGTCCATCATGCTCTTCACCAGTTCGCGTTCGTGTGGGATCATGGCCCGGCACGGCCCACACCATGTTGCCCAGATATCGAGAAGAACAACCTTCCCTTTGTAGTCGGAGAGCTTCACCTTCTTGCCTTCGAGCGTAACAGAAGCGACGTCCGGAGCCGGTTTGCCAAGCGCGATGATGACAATGCTCTTGAGTTCTGCGATCTGCTTCTTGGCCAGTTCCGCAATGGTCTTGCCGCTCTTGCCGACCTTCGTGTCCGGCGATTCCTTGCTCGCTTTCTCCAGCAGTTCGGTTGCTTTCGCGATGAGGATGGCAAGTTCCTTGTCGTCTTCTTCTTCCTCGGCATTTCGCGAGGCCTTGAAACCACGGATGAACAGTGCCAACCCCTTGGCTTCCTTGTCGGTAGCCTTTTCACTGACTGCGATCAGGAGTTTCTCGCCCGCGGCACCCATACGCATCAGGGGGGTGAGCAGATCCTTGAGTTTCGGGTTAGCAGCATGGTGCTCAGCGAGCAACCCGATCATGGCATCGACATCCGCAACGCCGCCCGCGTTATGTTCGCCCGCAGACTTGACAATGAACTCCGCGGCCGCAAAGCCGGTGGCGTCCTTGGGATCTTCCTTGGCGATGGCGAGCGCCTTCTCGGCCGTGATTGCGACGAGTTCGCGCATCTCAACCTTAATGCCTCGCTTGTCGGGGCCAGCGGTCGCCTTGTCTAATCGCGACTTCAATTCTTCCATTTCCGTGTCAAACTTCTTCTTGAGCGCGGTTAGCTTCTCGGCTCGGTCAGGTTTGCTGTCGCCAGCGTAGACGACGAACATGCCAAGCACGAGAGACGCCGCGGCGGCACAGAGCAATCGCATGGGTTTGGTCCTGGGAATTGTGTCAAGTCGGAATCGCCGCTGGAATCAGGGTACGCTGATAGACGCTTATTGGAAAGCGGGTATTCGATGTATAGTGCTCCCATCGCGCGAGTTCATGTTACAAGGATCATCCATGGAATACCGTCAGTTAGGCCGTTCAGGGTTCAAGGTGCCCGTGCTGAGTCTGGGTACTGGAACATTCGGTGGTGGGAACGAATTCTTCAAGTCCTGGGGCAGCACCGACGCACAAGGCGCTTCTCGGCTTGTTGATGTGTGCCTTGAAGCTGGCGTGACAATGTTCGACTCCGCAGACATCTACTCGAGCGGTCTTGCCGAAGAAGTGCTCGGAGCTGCCATCAAGGGTCGCCGTGACAAGGTGCTCATTTCGACCAAAGCCACGTTCCGTTTCGGCGACGGAGCGAACAACGTCGGCTCGTCGCGGTATCACCTGATTCAGTCATGCGAGGCCGCACTCAAGCGACTTGATACGGATTACATTGACTTGTTTCAGTTGCATGGATTCGACGCGACGACTCCGGTCGAGGAAACGCTGGCAACGCTCAACGATCTCGTCACGGCAGGCAAGATCCGCTACATCGGCTGCTCGAACTTCTCGGGATGGCATCTGATGAAATCGCTCGCGGTTTCCGAGCGATACGGTTGGAGTCGATACGTTGCCCATCAGGCGTATTACTCGCTCGTCGGCCGCGATTTCGAGTGGGAACTGATGCCGTTGGGGTTGGATCAGGGCGTGGGTGCGGTCGTGTGGAGTCCGCTCGGTTGGGGACGCCTGACGGGGAAGATGCGCCGTGGGCAACCACTCCCGAAAACGACCCGGCTCAATAGCCAGTTGAGCAACGAGAAGGGACCGCCGTTGACCGATGAGCACGTTTACCGGGTTGTGGAGGCGATCGACGCGGTGGCGAAAGAAACCGGCAAGACGGTGCCGCAAATCGCGTTGAACTGGCTACTTCAGAGACCGACGGTTTCGACTGTTATCATCGGAGCACGCGACGAGCAGCAACTCCGCGACAACCTCGGTGCGGTTGGCTGGTCGCTAACGCGGGAACAGGTTGCCCAGCTCGACGCCGCGAGTGCGGTAACGCTTGCCTATCCGTACTGGCACCAGCGAGGGTTCGCCGAACGCAACCCACCCCCGGTCGGGTGATCGGCCCGATCACCTGGGGGCTTTCGGATGTGCCAGGCCGCGTCAGATCTGGCACTCGAAGTATAATGCCTGAACCGCCCCCGCGAGGCTCCACGCACGATGACGGTCATTCTCCTGCAAGGCATCTACCACGCCTGCTTCGGCCTGAGCTACCTCGTTGCGCTGCTGCTCGAACTCGGCCGCCTCGCGCGACCGGCAAGAGCATGGCGCGCGACCGGCCTCGCATTCGGCATCGTCGGCCTCGCCGCGCACACATTCTACATCGTCGTCCACAAGCCTGATCCCGCGACGCCATCGGGTTCGCTATTGCTCCTCGCGTGGGTACTCGCCTTGTTCTACCTGTATGGCACGATCCACTACGCGAAGCAAGCGTGGGCCGTGTTCGTACTGCCGGTCGTGATTCTGCTCGTCACGCTGTCGTATGCCCTGTCGCGACCCGACACGACAAGCGCCTCGTTGGGCGTTCCCACGTGGGTTAGTGGCGAACGCTTCTGGCCTTCATTCCATGGTACCCTCATCCTTCTGGCCACTGTTGGCGTCAGCGTCGGGTTCCTGGCGAGCGTGATGTATCTGGTTCAGGCTCGCCGAATGCGGAACAAGGTGAACCCCGGGCAAGTGGTGCCGTTGCTGAACCTCGAACGCCTGGAGACGATGAACCGCCGGGCGTTAAACATCGCATTTCCGCTCCTCAGCGCGGGGTTGCTGCTCGGCAGCTTGCTCCTGAGACACAACCACGGCCTCACTGACAACTGGCTGTCTCCCAAGGTTCTCTCCACAGCGGGTTTGTGGGTCGTGTTTCTCGTGCTGACCTACCTGCGCTACGGGACAAGCGTGCCGCCCCGTCGGCTCGCGCTGCTCTCTATCGCCGCGTTCGCGCTCATGCTCGTTGCGCTCGGCACGGCACATCCGTTTGCAACGGGAGGTGCTCAGTGAACCTCCGGGCAATCGGCTGCAACGTATCTTCGGCAAGCGTCGAACTTCGCGAGAAACTGGCATTCGATGCGACGAAACTCGCCCGGGCGCTGGCAGAACTCCCCGCACGGTACGGCACCGAGGCCGTGGTGCTCGGCACCTGTAACCGCGTCGAACTGTACCTGGCTCGCTCCGAGGAAGAGGCACCCGTTCACTCGCCGCTCATCGCGGAGTTTCTCGGCGAAGTTCACGGCGTTTCGGCCGACGACATCCGCCGGCATCTTTACGAACACGCCGACGCCGAGGCTGTTCGGCATCTGTTCCGCGTCACGTCCGGCCTCGATAGCGTTGTCATCGGGGAGTCGCAGATCGCGGGGCAGGTGAAGGAAGCCTACGACGCGGCGCAGAAGGCTGAGGCAACCGGTCCGCTGCTGAATGTGCTGTTCCCCGCGGCGACCAGGGTTTCACGCCGTGTGCGGACGGAGACGAAAGTCGCCGACGGGCACGCCTCGGTGTCGAGTGCTGCGGTGGAATTCCTGCGACCGATCTTCGACACATTCACGGACAAAACTGTGCTTGTGATCGGAGCGGGCGAAATGGGCCGGCTCACATTGAACCACATCCGAGAACTGAATCCAGCACGGGTACTTGTCACGAATCGCAGCCCCGATCGCGCTGCGACACTCGCGGCAGAATACGGCGGGCAACTCATTCCGTGGGAGCAACTCGACGACGCATTGATTCAGGCCGACATCGTGTTGAGTACCACAGGAGCACCGGAACCAATCGTGACGCGACGCCGGTTCGATGAGAAGGTCCGACCCAGGCGCGGAAGTCGAACGTTGGTGGTGTTCGACATGGCGGTTCCGCGTGACTTCGACCCGCGATTGCACGATGGCGACCGCGTGAGCGTGTTCAACGTGGACGACCTGAACCGAGTCGCGGATCAGGCTGCGGCGGAACGCCGAAAATACCTCCCTGCTGCAGACGCGATCGTGATGGGCGAGGTTGTGAAGTTCGTGCAGGACTGGAACCGCCGCAAGGATGGCCCCGTGATCGGGCAACTCACTGCCGAGGTGGACCGCCTCCGTGAGTCCATGGTGATGCCGCTGCTGGCAAAAATGAAGGGCAAGCTCTCACCCGCGGAACTGGAGCACATCGAGGGTGCGTTTCGGCTCTTTCAGAGCAAACTGTTGCATGGCCCAATCGCGGCATTACAGGAAGCGAGTCGCACGGGCCACAGCGGCACTCTCCGCGATGCCCTAATGAAACTATTCGGCCTGAAGGGTTGATACTCGCAGGGTGATCGTGAACGTGATCCGTCTGTAAGCGATTTCCAAGTTGGGATACGATAAACTTCCCAACCAACCGGAGGTTGGCCATGAGTGTCGATGCAATCCTCGAGGAAGTCGAAGCGTTGACGGAGGAGGAACGCATCGAGTTGCTAAACCGATTGCACGAACAGTTCACGCAGCCGGAGATTTCAGACGAACTGAAAGCTGAACTCGACCGCCGCGACACGGAGGCTGATGCAAACCCGGATGTGGGCTACACGATCGACGAAGTGATCGCGTATGTGAAGCGAAAGAAATGAGCCTCACAACTCACTTCCGCGAGATCTTCTTGGGGCCGTCGCCGACGGTCTTCTCATAGCTGCCGTTGCCTGTCTTCACGTACTTCGTGAATCCCTTCGACGCCAGGTTCTTGTCGCTCACTGCGGCCTTGCCGTGGGCATCGGTCCATGCTCGCGGTGCGTTCGGTTCGCCGAACACGCGACGCACAGCCTTGCCCGTCTCCGGGTCCTTCGTCAGCGGCTTGTCGGACATCTTCTGGAGCAGTTCGAATTGCTCACCACCCGAACCGTCTGGCAGCACGAACTCATACACGTAGAGCGGCATGTGAACCTCGGAGAAACGGAACGCGGATGACACGGGATTCCCCACGTCACCCGCGAACCTATCTTACCACATCATCCCTTCGCGAGTTCGTCCCGAACCACTTCGAGCAACTTCTTCGTTGCCTTGATGCCGTCCGATTCGCTCAGTTTGCTCCCCTCATATTCGACGCCGACGAACCCGCTGTACTTGTGCTTCTTCACCACGAGTTCCATCATCTTGCGGTAGTCGGTCTTGGTCTCGTTGCCCTTGTCGTCGAAGTCGTGGCTCTTGGCCGACACGCCCTTGGCGAACGGCATCAGTTCGTCCACGCCCTTGTAGCGGTCGTAGCCGCCAAAGTTGCCGAAGTCGGGAAGCGTGCCACAGAACTTGTGATCGACCTTCTTCATCACCTTCGCGAGCCATTCGCCGTTGCTTGACAGCCCACCATGATTCTCCACGATGACACTGATTTCGTGCTTCCCCCCGAACTCGCTGAGTTTGCGGAGGCCGTCCGCGGCGCGATCGAGTTGCTCCTCCGGTGTCCCGCTCGACTGAGCATTCACGCGAATCGAATGACAGCCCAGGAATTTCGCCCACTCGACCCAACGGTAGTGATTCTCGACTGCAACCTGGCGCTTCTTCTCGTCGGCGTCGCCGAGTGCACCTTCTCCGTCGCACATGATGAGGACGCTCTTCACACCGGCATCGTCCGCGACCTTCTTCAGCTCCTTGAGATAGTCTTCGTCCTTTTTCTTCGCTTTATAGAACTGGTTCACATACTCGATCGCCTCGATCCCGTATTCCTTCTTGGCGATGGTCGCGAACTGGAGCGGATCGGCCTTCTTGTTGAAAAACGCCTTGTGCAGGGACCACTGTGCAAGTGAGATTTTGAACAGAGGTTCGGCGGGGCGAGCCGCTGAGCTGAAACTTGGAGCAAGTACGGCACCGGTGACGGCCGCCGAGCGGGCGAGGAACTCGCGACGAGAAACGTGCGACATTGAGGCAACTCCTGGAGAAAGGGGACAGCACCGTCGATTGTAGTCCACCCACCCATCTCCGGCTTTGTCCCGGGTAAAACAACACCGCCTCCGGGAATACCAGAGGCGGTCGTGAGAGCGGAGTACAAACTGCACCGTTACCGGACTTGCGGATTGGTGAGCACGGTTCCGGCGGGCGGTGCTGGAACCGCCGCCGGAGCCACTGCTGGAGCAACTCCAGGAGTAGTTGAAGGGAGTACCATTCCACCGTGACCGTTCATGGGGACAGCCCCAACACCCGGAGCCGCCACTGGGGGCGGGTTCGCCGCTGCTGTTTGTTGAATTGCCGCTTCGGCCTGGATCGCTTCCGCAGGAGGAAGCTCTGCCGCGCGCGCCGAGCGACCGAGCCGACCAAGCAGCAGCCCGAGAGTGATGAGTGTCAAGCCCGTCAACGCCAGACCGATTACCCAGAATTGTCCTGAGGAACTCAGGGGCTCTGCACGGGTGAAGTACCAGACAAGGGTCCAGACGTCGATGAGTGTCCCACCCGTCACGTAAATCAGAGCGGTGCGTGGTCCGAATGATGGCTGAGAGAGCATGGGCATGGTATGCCTCAGTTGTGAAGTTGTGCAAATGGTTCGAACTTCCTGAGGTAGTGCACATCGAGTGCCGAATCACATCTCTCACATCACCTTCTTCATGAACTTGAGGACTTCACCACTGAATACGTCGGGATTCTCGATGTTGCTCAGATGCCCTGCCTCGGGGATGTGGATGAGTTCACTTCCGTTGACATAGGCAGCGAGCCGAGCTGCGGTGAGCGGTGGAGTGACCACATCGAACTCACCGACGATTACAAGTGTCGGGACGGTGATCTCAGCCAACCCCGGGACTGCATCGGGTCGATCTCTGAGTGCAACTAACGCGGCAATAATCGTCGATTCTTTCTGCCGGATCGCGATCATCTCGGCGAACTCCACCAACCGTGGCATTGTGTTCCGAGTATGTTCGCTGAGCACCTTGGGAAGCATCGATCGGGCAAAGCTGGCTGCTCCATCTCGCTTCACCGCCTCAATCGACTTATCACGGCCCGAGCGAGTTGCTTCATCATCTGGAGCGGGCCGCGTATCAGCCAGTATGAGCGCCGCGACCATGCTCGGGTACTTGCGTGCAAAGGCCATCGCGATGTACCCGCCCATCGAAAGGCCGCCGATTGCCGCACGATCGATATTCAACGCGGTCATGAACGCAGCAATGACATCAGCTACATGTTCGATGCTGAATGGTGCGTTCCCCTCCGAAGACTGCCCGAATCCAGGTAGGTCTGGTGCCAGGATCCGTATGCCTTGAACAGTCAATGGCCCGTGCTGCGGGACCCACATCTCCCGGTCGAACGGGAACGCGTGAAGCAACACGACGGGAAACCCATTTCCCAGATCGTCGTAAGCCATGTGCAGGCCATGTTGGAGAAGCTCGACTGTCTTCATGGAAAACTCCAGAATCCGTTCATTCGGGCAATGCAATTCTGATGCCGCGGCACGCATGTTGCACCACCTTCTATGCCTACTTTTCAACTTAAATCAGGGTGCAATATGGATCTGACGAATGATATTAAGCCCGAGGTAGACGATAACCAACTACCACTCCTTCAAGCCGCTCAGGGAATGGTGGACACCAAGGATGGTAAGGGGATTGGTGATCTGGTAAATCCGAACCTCCTCGCCTCATGGGTCCATGATTTCCTCATCGGGAGAGGCGACCCGCTGGATCAGCAGGGAATGGCGATCGCTTTCCGCTTTGGGGTGAAAGCCGACGGGCGGTATGCGGGTCAGAGCTTCGTGGAGACAGAATCGCAACTCCGCGCAGACTGGGCGGCTGAGAAATGCCACATCCCCTGGGACAAAGTTCGTGAAGCTGTTTGGGCAGGTTTCGACCGCGCCCGCGATCGACGGTTCTAAGTTACAAGCGGTGAGCGCAACTCCACCGCTCCGCCCACCTATCCATCGCTCTGCCCACCTATCGATACCGCTTCTCGATCACTTCAACCTCGGCATCCTTCTTCTGAGCTTTCAGTGCCGTGAGCAAGATCTCGCGTGCCTCCGCGTTGTTTACGTCCACGAACAGTGCCTCGCGTGCCCAGTGTTCCACTTTGGGGTACGTTCCCTCATCTCGATGTAACTTGGCCAACTGCAGTCGCACCGCGATGTCGTCAGGTGAACGAGCCGCGATCTCCGCAAGAACTGGAACCAGCTTCTCGGGCATTTTCATTCCGGCGTAGAGCTTCGCAAGTGTTTCCAGCAAATCCGTGTCGGGTGGTGCCAGCGAGCGAACCTTCTCCAGTGCAGCGACGGCCTTGTCGAGTTCCGATAGCTCAATCGCGAGTTTGCCGACTGCGGCCCACAGGCGTGAATCCTCGGGGTTCTCCTTCGAGGCGAGTTCTAACACTACCAGTGCTGCTTTCGAGTCCTTGTCTCGTTGGAGTAATCGCACCTTCACCAGTGATGCGTTTGGATGGCCCTTCTCCTTTTCCAGCGCCGCATCGACCAGCTTTTTCGCGTCGGCTCCCTTCCCACGTCGCATGTACTCAGATGCCAACCTCGCCGAGATGTCCGGATCGTCGGGCGACTTCTTGTATGCTGCTTCCAGTTCCGCGAACGGAATCGGCTTCTCCGCACGCGGCAAACCTTTTACCTGTTCCCGCAGGAACGCGCGGTAATCCTTCTCGAACGTTTCCTTCTCGACGCCGCATGCCCGTCGTAGGGCATCGCCAGTGCCCAGACCCAGCTTGTACGCATCAAGCAACTTCGCGATGCACTCACTGCCATACTTCTTCTCGATGAACTCGACGTACAGCGAGCCTTGGTGATACGCGAGCATCACATCCGATGGCTTGCCAAAGTTGTGGTAACCGCGGCCGATGGTATCGAGATCGAAAGCTGTGCCGTCCGCGATGCGATCGCGGAGCAAGGGAAGGGTGGTATCGAATCGTCGTGAGCGCTCGGCTCGCACGGCCAGTCCTTCCGTGAGCCAGATCGGGACGAGGAAGCCGGTCTGCGTCAGGTTGAACGCGTGCGTGAGTTCGTGCCGGGCGACGGTCGCCCAGTTGTACGCTCGAATCTCGCCATCGACCTTCGGCGAAGGAATCGCAATGAGTGGGCCAGTGCTCGCGCCCTGTGCCGCTCCTGGCAAGCCAGGCAGCGATAGAACCCGTCCGCTGAACATCTCACGTGTCGCGAACACTTCCACGAGCAACTTCCCCGGGGGAGCAGTGCCATACAACTTTGTGAACTCGGCGTGCCATACTTCGAGGTATTCTCCCAGGAATGAAGCGAAGATCGCATCGGTTTTGGCGTCGTACTTGATAACGAAGTGCGGCGTCTCGAACGACTCGTACCCGCTGAGGTGCTTCAGAACCTTGAGCGAGTTCGACACACGAACATGAAACGGGTCCGCCTTGAACGCGGCTTCGAGTTGCACCTTGGCCTCGGGTTCGCGGCCAAGTTGCATGAATAACAGCCCCAGGCCTGCACGCGGTGCAGCCAGGTCGGGTCGCAATTCCGATGCCTTCTTGAAGCATTCTTCGGCACGGGCATATTGCTTCCGCGACATCAGCACATCGGCGAGTTCGGTGTAGAACACGCCGGGCTTCGCGCAGAACGCAGCAACCTCCTTCTCGATCTCGGCAACGCCAGCGGGCTTCCGCGAAAGATGCTGAATCGCCGCGAGACGGGCGAGGGTGGATTCGTCTCGCGGGTTTACGAGTTTGGCCGCGAGCAGGAGGCGCTCGGCAGCCGCGCTGTCGCCCTCGGCCAACTGCGTGTCCGCCTTGAGCCTCAGGGCTTCGGGGTGCCTCGGGTTCACCTTCAGCGCCAGGTCTGCGAACCGCCCGGCCGCGACGGCATCGAGTTCTTCGCGGGCGAGTATCCCTTTTCCAACAAGCGCCTCAACCGCGGTCGGGTTGATCTTCAGTGCCTTGTCGAAAGCCTCGGCCGCGTCCGCTCGGTTGTGCTTTTCAATCAGAAGCCGCCCTGCCAAAACTTCGATCTGCCAGAAGTCGGGATCGTGCTTGATCGCGTCGCCACAGACTTCATCGAGGATGAACTTGAACTGTTGTGGCTTGTTGTTCCAGCGGGCGTTCTCGGCCCCTGCTTGCGCGATGATGTATAGCAACTCCGCGTCGGTGATGTCCTTCTCGGCGGCACTCGCGTCGGAGTATGCCGTCACGAACCACCGCACTTCCTTATCCGCGGCTGCGATGTCGCCTTTATCCCGAAGCAACCGCGCCCGGACCCATCGTGCGAGGAAGTTCTTCGCATCCTGCTTGATCGCGGTCTCGGCATCCGCGGATGCGTCGTCCCACTTCCCCAGGAAGAGCGCAAGATCGGCCCGGTTCGCGAGTAGACCCGGATCGTTCGGGTGGACTTTCAGCCCCAGAGCGTATGTGTCGAGCGCCTTGGCATATTCTCCCTCGGCCCGTTGAACCGCGCCCAACCCCACGTAGGCCGCGACCGCGGGTTTCTCATCCTTCAAGAGCTTCTCGTAACCCGTGCGGGCCTCAGCGTAGTTTCCGCGCTGAAGACGCTGTTTGAGCGCGGGGTAATCGACCTTCGGTTGCGTGACGAGTACAAGCGTAAGCAGCAACAGCATCGGGAGACCTCACGGGATGTGTGTTAACCGTACCGAACTGGTGAAACGACCGCAAGCGGCCGGCGTCGGATGATTGACCCGACCGAAACTCGGGTTTGTTTCCGAACGACGCGTTAGGAACGGTTGAACTGTCCGTCTTTCTCTCCAGATCGAGAGATTCTCAGCCGGTATGAGAGGTCGTCACATGTCTGCACGTCTCCGGCTCATCGCGGTTCTGGCATTACTTGCAATCCCCTCAACGGTTTGCGCGGCGGAACCTGCACCGAAAGTCGATCCAGCAGATGCCATCGCTGCCCTCATCGACAAGCACCTCAGTGCCGACTGGGCCGCTCGTGGGATCAAACCCGCCGCCCAGACCGACGACGCTGAGTTCGTTCGCCGGGTTTACCTCGACCTGATTGGTCGAGCACCCAAGGCACCCGAGAGCCGCGAGTTTCTCGACGACGATTCACCCAACAAGCGAGCCTTGTTGGTCGAGAAGCTCCTCACACTGCCGGGGCACGCCGGTCACTTCGCCGCCGTCACGCGGGCTGCGTGGCTTCCGCAAACGCAATCGAACTTCCAGCTCGCGAACGCCGGATTCCAGTTCGAGAACTGGCTCCGAATGCGATACCGCGATAACACCCCCGCGGATGAGGTCGTCCGCAAAATTCTGACGGTTCAATTCAACGTGAACAGCCAGAACCCGATGATCCGGTTCGTGCAAGCTACCGGAACTGATCCCGACAACAACACACTCGTGGGGTTCTACCAGGCCAACGAAGCTCGCGCCGAGAACCTCGGTAGCGCGGTGAGTCGCCTGTTTGTGGGTGTGCGGCTGGAGTGTGCCCAGTGCCACGACCACCCGTTTGCTCGATACACCCGCGAGCAGTTCTGGGAGTTTGCCGCGTTCTTCGCCGAGTTGAACCCCCTTCCCGCAAACCGCCCCAATCTGGTCGGCCCAGTTCAACCGCAGTCCGACAAGAACCGGATCACGATCGCGAACACCGAGAAGCGAGTGGTCGCCCGGTTCTTCGATGGCACCAGCCCCGAGTGGACTGCCGACCGCACGCCGCGCCAGGAGTTGGCCGACTGGCTGACCCATCCGGAGAATTCGTACTTCGCCCAGAACGCGGTGAACCGGATGTGGGCGCACTTCTTCGGCTACGGCATTCAAGATCCAGTTGATGAGCCGGGCGACAACAACCCGCCGAGCCACCCGCAACTACTCGAAGATCTGGGGAAGGCGTTCGTCACGGCCGGGTTCGATAACCGTGCCCTGATGCGAGGAATCACCCGGTCGCAGGCCTACCAGTTGTCGAGCAAGATGACGCACCCAAGCCAATCAGACCCGCGTCGCTTCGCCAAGATGAACCTGAAGGGGCTGACCCCGGCACAGTTGTTCGACTCGATGGTTGCCGCCACGGGCCACCGCGAGCCGGGCTTCATGCGGCAGAACCAGTTCAACTTCAATGCCCAGCCGAACAACCCGCGGAGCCAGTTCCTCAACCGCTTCGCTTCGAACGAAAAGGTGACGGAAGCGAACACCACGATCCTGCAAGCTCTGATGCTGATGAACGGGCAGTTCATCACGGATGTCACGAGTCTTGAAAAGGGTGAAGTGCTGGGCGCGATCGTCGATGTGCCAGGCTGGGAGACGAAACAGCGGATCACGGCACTGTTCCTGAGCACGTTCGCCCGCAACCCGTCGCCCGAGGAACTGGAGAAGTTCACGAGCTACGTCGATCGCGGCGGAGCCAACAACGACAAGAAGAAAGCCCTCGCCGATGTGTTCTGGGTGCTGCTGAACAGCCCCGAGTTCTTGTTCAACCACTAACAAACCACCGCTTAGCCGCCGAGCGCTCCGCTCCGAAGACTCCGCGTCGCGGCTAAGCGATTAACGATTCACCGACTTCCCCCTGCACGGAGTTTCCCATGTCGATGTTCCGCAACCTGGATCGGCGGCACTTCCTGCGGGCGGGAGCCGTCAGCAGCGCAGTGTCGATGTCCGGAATCCTCGGCCAACTCGCGATGGCTGCCGAGGCCTCGAAGAAGAAGCCGAAGCGGTCCTGCATCCTGCTGTGGATGAACGGCGGACCGAGCACCATCGACCTGTGGGATCTCAAGGTCGGCCACGAGAATGGCGGGCCGTACCAAGAAGTGAACACGACGGCACCCGGGCTGAAGATCAGCGAACACCTTCCGAAGATCGCCATGCACGGCGAGCAACTCGCCATCCTGCGTGGCATGACCACCAAGGAAGGCGACCACGCTCGCGGTACCTACCTGATGCGGACGGGCCAACTCCCCGGGGCCGCAGGTATCCAGTACCCCAGCATCGGATCGCTGGTGTCGAAGGAACTCGGCGACCCCAAGGCCGAGTTGCCCAACTTCCTCAGCATCGCCCCCCAGCGGTTCTTCGCTCAAGAGGCGTTCGGCCCCGGGTTCCTCGGGCCAGTTCACGCTCCGCTGATCGTCGGTGAGAACCAGGCGTTCAACAACAATCAGCCCGCCAACATGCTCGATGAGTCCCTCAAGGTCGCCGATCTGTCGAAGCCCAAGAGCATCGACGACGCCAGCGCGGCAGTTCGGCTCGATCTGCTCCGTGAGATGCAGGAAGACTTCGCTTCGGGTCGCCCCGGGCAAATGGCCAAGAGCCACGCAGCCGCTTACGATCGGGCGATTCGCCTCATGCAGTCCGACGGTGCCAAGATCTTCGATCTGACAACCGAGAAGGACATGATCCGTGACAAGTACGGTCGCAATCTGTTCGGCCAGGGCTGTCTGCTCGCTCGCCGACTCGTGGAAAAGGGCGTTCCATTCGTGGAAGTGAGCCTCGGAAACTGGGACACGCACGGTCAGAACTTCGAGCAGGTGAAGAACCTGTCCACGACCCTCGACGCCGCGTGGTCTTCACTGATGGACGATCTCAAGGATCGCGGGTTGCTCGAAACTACCACGATCGTGTGGATGGGTGAGTTCGGCCGAACTCCCAAGATCAATCAGGGCAAGGGTCGCGATCACTATCCGAATGCCTGGAGCACCGTGCTGGCCGGCGGCGGCATCAAGGGTGGTCAGGCGATCGGCAAGACCAGCAAGGATGGCACCACCGTCGAGGAACGTCCGACGACGACGCTCGATCTGCTCGCGACGCTGTGCATGGCTCTGGGGATCGACTACGAGAAGACCAACCCTTCGAACGTGGGCCGCCCCATCCGGATCGTGGACAAGCCCTGCAACCCGATCACGGAGGTGGTAGCGTGAACAGTCTCATTCGCAACAGTTCATCGTCTGCCGCGCTGATCCTCCTCGCGGGGGCTGTGGTGGCCGCGCCTGCTGTCGCCCCCACTCCACGGGAGGTCGTTCGGAAGCCATTGCCCTGGACTGTATCCGAGACGCAAGAAGTCGTGGTCTTCGCTCCGAATCGCCCGGTACGCATCCAACTGCAGGTGCGGTGCGAAGGACAGTCCATCGCCGAGATGTGGCAGACCCGTCTCCAGAAAGCGTTCGACTATTTTGACCGGGATAAGGACGGCTTCCTGAACGAGAAGGAAGTCACGAACATCTTCTCGGATACTGGCATCAATGTGATGCTTCAGAATGGGTTTTACCAGCCGACCCCACAGGACCGCCCGACCCTCGAACGGCTCGATACGGACAAGAGCGGGAAGGTATCACTCGACGAATACCTCGCGTACTACAAAACGGCCACGGCGGGATTGCTTCGCCCGCAACCGGCGGTTGCCGAGAACGCCGGCGGCGCGGCGGTGACCGAGGCTCTGTTCAAACTTCTCGATGTGAACAGCGATGGTAAGCTGACCAAGGACGAGGTGAAATCAGCGGAAAAGCTGCTCGCCAGCAAGGACGCGGATGAGGACGAGTGCCTGAGCCAGGCCGAGTTGGTTCCGAACTTGTTCAACCAGGGATTTGGCCGCCCCGTCCGCCCAGTCGGGGGTGGGTTTGGTCAACCACAACCAGCAATGCCCGCGAATGACACAGTCTTAACGTTTGACCCCGCTCGAGTCCCTGGGACTCTCACGCAGCAGATTATCAAGAAGTACGACAAGGATGGCGATTTTGAACTGACCCGTGAAGAAGTCGGGTTTGACGATGCGTCCTTCGTCCGCCTCGATAAAGACGGCAATGGTCGGCTCGACGGCGAAGAACTCGATGCCTGGCGGACCGGTCCGGCGGATCTGGAAGTGTCGCTCTCGCTGGCCCCAAAGGCTGCCGATTGCGTTGCGAAACTCATCACAACTCGTGAGATCGCCAACAGCCGTGGGTTCGTGATCAAGCAGGTCGATGCCGGCCGACTGATCATCCGCACGGGCCGGCAACCGATTGAGTTTTGGGCGATGACGGGAAACTCCGGCTACCAGCAGCCCACGATGAAAGTCCAGTTCCAGTATCTCTTCCAGCAAGCCGCCAAGGGTAAGGATCACATCCTGGAGAAGGATCTGAACGGGCCGAACGCCGTTCAGTATCAGTTCCTTCGAACCATGTTCGACGGGATGGATGCCAACTCTGACGGTAAGTTGACCAAGGCTGAGTTCGACGGCTACTTCGACCTCCAGGATTCGTTCCGAAACGTCGCAATGGCGGTCACCCCCGCTGTGCAAACGCCCACGCTGTTCCAGTTGCTCGACGAGAATCGTGATGGTCGCCTGAGCGTGCGGGAACTCCGAACAGCCTGGGATCGATTGCTCTCACTGGAGCCAAACGCGGAAGATGTGGTCACGAAAGCCGCGATCATGCCGAGTGTTTCACTTCGGCTGACGCGAACTGCGGAACGCTTCCTGATCAACCAGCAGCAGTTCAACAACTTCCCGAACCAAAACCAGATCGCCGTACCTCAGCAGGGTCCGATGTGGTTCCGCAAGATGGATCGCAATGGCGATGGTGACGTATCTCGTTCCGAGTTCCTCGGCACGAAAGCAGAGTTCGAGGCGATCGACTCCGACAAGGATGGTTTGGTGAGCTTGCAGGAGGCTGAAACCTTCGACAAGAAGAATCGTTCAGCCGAAGAAAAACCCGAAGAGAAGAAGTGACGCTTCACCACAGTCTCTCTCAGCATGGCCGGGGATTTTCCCCGGCCATGTTGTTTCTATACCCACAACTCAGCCATTGGGTGTTTGCCGCTTGTAAGCAGTACGTTGACCCCGGGGCCATTTCACCCTAGCATGTGCTTCCGGTACGGTTTCGCACCCGGAAGGATCTCGCGGATGACCGGAACCCGGAACGGACCCGCCTCACTCCCGCAAGAACTGCGGTGGAACGCCAGAACTCCTCTGCCCACGCGCTGGGTCATTCCCGAGGGCCGGCGTCATCGCGTCCCGGCAGTCGATGCGCCGAGACCGTTCGATTTCTCTGCGGCGATGCGGAACCTCTGTGAAGACGTCACCAATCGATGTCAGACGCTCTGGCATGTCAAGATGCCGCGAGTGCTCATCTCGTTCACCCCGTGCCGCAATCGAAGCCGGTACGGTCTTCAGGCCCGCGTTACTCCTCTGCGTTTCCGCGACGGCGCCTTAATCCGTCGGCACGGGGAGGTCGAGTATCAGGTGCAGCGGTTCTTCGTCGATGGCCGCGAGATGCTGTATCTGCTCACGTTTTGCCTGCCGCGATTCCTCGATCAGACCTACGAGGAAAAGCTCATCACCGTGTTCCACGAGTTGTACCACATCAGCCCGTCGTTTGACGGAGACTTGCGACGCCACCCCGGGCGGTATGCCGTCCATTCGCACTCGAAAGCCCACTACGATCGCGAGATGGCGGATCTGGTGAACGATTACCGCAAGAACCATCCAGAGCCTGAAGTGTTCGCGTTCCTGAACGCGGGCTATCGTGAATTGTGGGACCGGCATCACGGCATTATCGGCGTTGTGGTGCCGCGTCCGAAACTGCTCCCGGTGGGCTGGACCTCCGCTCGCACCGCTGCCCGCAGCCAGGGGTAATTGCTGCTGCCAAAAGGACGAGCGGCCGGGATTGCTCCCGACCGCTCGCTTCGTTTCGGGTGTGGTCTACTTCTGAACCTGGATCGCGGAAGGCTCACGGCACCGCCGGCCGGATATCTCCGGTGCCCGGCACGGAACCGCGATTTGCGAGGTTGACCCAGACCGTGCCGGGCACCGGAGATATCCGGCCGAAAGCGGTGCTGGAACAGCCTTCCCCGAGTCGCATTGCAAGGCAACAGCTCGGGCGACGCAACATCGCCCTGCTGCAAAGCAGCGAGCTAAACCAACCCTTGACGATTCGCAACGCCGCCCCGTTGGGGCGGCCGCTCGACAATTCGGTTACGAGCCCATTGGCTCTTGACCGTTGATCCACGGGCCTTCGAGCTTCTGGTAGGCTGGCGGGGTCAGCAGGCTGCCCTTTTCCCCAGCTTCCCAACCGATGATCTGGTTCGGCTTGCCACGCTTCTTGCTGCGGGCTTCCCACTGTGTCGCCCAGGTTGCATCGGCTTCCTTGACGACTCGCTTCTCCTTGTCCCAGAACAGCACCTTCCCCTGGCGGTAGCTCTGCACGCCCATGTTCACTGTGCTGAACGCGGCCGCTCCGAGTTCTGGCGTGCTGAGCGTCTGGCGGTTCTTCTTCGCGACACATTCGAGGAAGTTCGCCCACAGTGCGTATGTCGCACTGTTCTCGACGCCCGGCTTCGCGTTGACGACATTGGGGTTTTCGTAAGTGTGAACTGGCTTCTCCTGGCCGTTCACGGCCTTCGGCTTGACCGGGCCGCCAGCGATGTTCTGGCCGTAGACTTCGAAGCCCTTCATGTAGTCGCCGCCGCCGGTGAACTTGATCGTGGCGAGGTGGCCGCGAATCATTTCACCCAGCTGGACGTCGTTGCACATTGTCGCAGAGACGATGAACTGGCAGCCCTCGTCGTAGTCGGCAACCACGGTGGCCGTATCCGGCACATCGCGGGTGTCGTACTCCATGTAGATGCCACCGGACCCGACCACGCGAGCCGGGAATCGCACGCCCATTGCTGCGATCAAGTGAGTGGTCTGGTGCACGAAGAGGTCGGTGAACATGCCGCCGCCAAATGGCCAGTAGCAACGCCATTGTGCCCACACGGCACGGTCGAACGGCACTTCCTTCGGTGTTGGTCCGAGCGGTTCGCCATCCACGCCCTTGATCCCGTGACCGAGCCACATGTCCCAGTCGATCGTCTTCGGCGACATTTCCTTGGTCAGCGGGTAGTACCGCCACTGTCCCACGCTGCTGTTTCGGAAGTAGCTCGTCTGCCCCTGGAGCACGTGACCGATGTTGCCGGTCTTGATGTACTCGTAAGCGGCCTGCCATGTCGGGTCGGCCATGCTCTGCACGCCAACGGTGACAACGCGGTTGTTCTTCGCGGCCGCATCGACCACGGCGATCGCTTCTGGAATTGTGCGTGTCATGGGCTTTTCCATGTACACGTCTTTGCCGTTATCCAGGGCGTCGATCGCCATGCGGGCGTGCCAGTGGTCGGGGGTCGCGATGCAGACCGCGTCCACGTCCTTCGCGCCGATGATCTTTCGGTAATCCTTGGTGACGTGTTCCTTGTCTGCAACATTCAGCCCGCAGCGTTCGGCCGACGGGTACAGTCCACGACCCTTGATGACGTTCGGAACCACTTGCCCGTCCCACACGTCGCACACCGCAACGGGTTCGACTGGCTTACCGAGTTCCTTCATTTTGAGGATGACGTCGATATGCTGCTGGCAACGGCCACCGACGCCGAGAAAGGCGACGCGGATCTTCTCGTTGGCAGCCTTGATCTTGGCGTAACTCGCTGCTGGCAGCGACATGGCCGCGCCGGCGGCAGCGCCGGTGGCGATGAATGTTCGGCGATTCACTGGGGTAGTCATGGGAGGGACTCCTTGGGAAGGATGAAGGATGAGAGATGAAGGATGAAGGATGAATCAGAAACTCAGTTCGTACCTTGGTTCTGATTCATCCTTCATCTCTCATCCTTGGTTTGGGTTACTTCGTTTTCTGTTCGAGCAGCCACTTGTAGAGTTCGTCTGTGCCGTAGGCCATGTCCCACGAGTTGTGGCCGACCTTCGGGTACTCGGTGTACTTCGGTTTGCCGCCTGCCTTTTCAATGGCCGCGATCATCTTCCGTGAGCCTTCGACATTCACGGCCTTGTCCTCGTCGCCGTGGAAGCACCAACAGGGGATGTCCTTGATTTTCTCGGCGTCGGCCACGTTGCCCGCACCACATACCGGCACGATCGCGGCCCACCGAGTCGCGGTTGTCGGGGCGATACTCCAGGTGCCGTAGCCGCCCATCGACAGTCCCGTGAGATACTGCCGTTTCGCGTCAACCTTGAACTCCTTCATCACCTCATCGAGAATCGCCAGCGCTCGCTTGCCGTCTCCCGATGCTGCGTTCCAGGTTCGCTTCTCGGACTGCGGGATCACCACGATGAACGGGAAATCCTTCTCGCGTTTCTTGACCGCTGGCCCAATCCCCACCTTGACTGGCGCCGTGCCACCCTTGGTTTCGCCAGAACCGTGGAGGAACAGGATAACGGGGTATTCCTTCTTCCCGTCGTAATCCTTGGGGATAAACACGACATACGGGGAAGTGGTGCCGTCGGCGTTCTTGAAGGTTTTGTCGAGGAACCCGGTGGTTGGTTTGTCTTCGGCGAGCGTCAACCCCGGCACAATCAGAAGTGCCAGTGAGCAGGCAATGCGAAGCATGAGAGAGGATCTCGTGTTGGTGGTGCGAGTACCTACAGCGTATCAGATGGGCTGGTGGCTCGCCACAGGCTGCCTGGGAAATGGGAATGCGAACCGCGTGCGAGGTGTGTTGATTACGGTTCGATGGCTGGCACGGGTAAGGCGTCGACCTTCGCTCCCGCGTCGCCGGGCTTCGCCCCGGTCAGGTCCGGGAACTCCACCGACTTCACCACGGCATCTGCGGGCCGCAGGCTCGCAAGATCCTGCAAACCTGTCGGAGCCTTCTCGAACATCACCTTGCCGACCGGTTTGCCGTCCTTCTCGCCCGCAAACGTGATCCACTGATCCCAGCTCAGTTCCTTCAGGGAGCCTTCATCCGTACCGGGCCGCACAATCATGACGATCGCCTTGTCGTCGAAGTTGGCGTATCGATTCGCGGTCTGAACCTTCCATTCGAGAACCGTCTTGGCTTCGGTGGCATCGATCCCGTCGATTTCGACAAGTGGCCGACCCGCATTCGGCACCGCAACGAAGAGGCATTCGTCGGCGTGAACTTCCAGAGGTACCAGTCCGCTGGCACGCATCTCCCCGAGTTTCACGCCCCGGAGTTCGACGATCGGGCCACCGATGAACGCTGTCAAACGGGTGAGTCGCAGTGAGGACCGGACACCCAGGTTCGCTTTGCCACCGGGTTCAGCGAGGAAAATGGGTCCGTCGATCGCTGTCAGGGACTGGTCGATATCCACCTTCACGGCACGGCTCACGGGACTCCAGACGCCGCGACCCTTACCGCGAAGCACGCACCGCTCGAACTTCACTATCGGTTCGGGCCGGTTCCCCGGTTCCATCGCCATGACCTTATCCGGGTCCGCGATTTGTACCGCCATGGCGGGGGAATCTTCTTCCTCGGCGAGGGTGAACACGCAGTCGCGGAACGAGCAAGCCTTCCCGCCGATAATGGTGACCGCCGACACGATCTGTGCTTTCTTCGGACGTACCGGCTTGAGAAGGAACTGGATTCCCTCGAAGGCGACTTCACCGTTCACGAGCCGGAACAGCGTCTGGTCCAGCTTGTCGTTGCCGGGTGCCGCAAGGATTGGGACGTAGCCACGGTCGGCTCGGAACGTGATGCGGAGTTCGCTGGTGCCGTTGCGGGGTTTTTCCAGTTCGACGGACTTCTCGACCGACAACAACCCGTTGTGGCGGATCAGAACGGTATCGCCAGGGCGGGCGTTCGTGAGCAGGAATGCGAGATCCCAGTGGGTATCCTTCGGGAGTGGTTCCTCTTTCGACGCATCCGGGTGCCAGACCAGGTGCCGCGGTTCAGTCGAGGATGTCTTCGGTGGCGGTGGGAACCCGCCGAACAGGTCCGGGTATGCCCGCCAGCGTGGCAACCCGTTCGGGTTGTAGAACTGGGCACCGATCACCTTCTCGTCTGCCGAGGTGAACAGGGCCGCGTCGGTCATCTTCAATCGGAATGCGCGCCAGGGACTGGCTGATTGCAGGACACGATCCGGTTCGGATTCGGCCCACGGTCGTTGCACGAGTTGCACCGCCCCCGGATCGGTGACGGGGAACTCCTCGGCCTTACACTCGTCAAACGTGAGATATCGCGATTCTCCGTTGTCGGAAAGGCTCAGGGGAACGACACCGTAATAGGCATTCCGGCGTACCCGTTCCCCGGCAACATCGCCAACGAACTGCGTATCGACCCGGTTGCCCGTGCAGCGAAGGATCACCGCTCGGCTGCCGAGTACGCCCGAGAAGAACGAGGCGGCCGCACCGATTGGGGCGAAGACGCAGTGCCCCGTGGTCACACGAACGCCGGGAGAACCCGTGCCGGGATAGGCATTCCGGAGAGCTGCGGAATCCATCCCGAACAGGAACGACGAGCGGTCGAGTCGGATGCTGACGCCTTGAACCGCTCCGTTATCCGTGCCGGAAATCGCGGCTCGCGACTCACCGATCTGGACCGCCGCTTCGTGTGGGCCGAATCCACAATCCACGACCGTGGCATCGCACCAGTCGGGAACCCAAAGTCCGAACGTCGTGGCGGCGAAGACGCACCGTTCCACCCGGATTCTCGCCCGATCCCCACGGCCCATGCGGTTGTCTCGTCCAATCCGGATTGCCCCGATCCCCTTGGGAGCAGAGAACACGCAATCCGTGAAGCGCACCTTCGACGATTCGGGCAAGAGCACTCCAACCGACCCTGCTGCTTTCGCGTCATCGATACCCGGCGACGGGAGAATCTCGAAACGGATGCTGGAGATGGAAGCATCGACCACCAGCGGGAGCGAGAACGTTCCCACGCGGGTTGATCCCATGAGCGGGAACACAGGTTGTTTGTCAGTCGAGGCATTCACCCGGAAGACTGCGGGTGAATTCACCGAGCCGATGAGTTCAAGTTCTTTCCCCTTGAACGTTAGTGGTGCCGAGAGCTTCGTGAGGTCGATCACCACGCCAGGAGCGATGTGAAGTTTCGTGGGGCCTTCCGCAGGCGCATCGGCCAGCTTTGCGGCAAGTTGCTCGGCTGTACGGATCGCCTCTTCAGGCCCGTGACCGGAAATTTGTGGCCCAACCGGTTCGATGCCGCCATCAGCCAAAGCTGGCCGCGGGGTTCCCTTGTGCGCGGCAACCCAGGGAGGGGAAGCGCTTCTGGGGATCGAATTGCCGCCCGACAGTGCCAGTGCGGCGATTGCGATCACTGCGGAAAAGCCGCCGATCATCAAACCCCACCGGAGCCGAGGTGGTGGAGGAATCGCACTCTTCTGGGCCACCGCTCGCACGACCATGTCCTGGTCGATCGCGGCCGACGAGAGCTTCAACCGCTCTGACAGGTCCTTCAGATGAGCAATCAACTCCTGGGGCGTCTGGTATCGCTTGGCAGGATCCTTTGCCATCATCCGCGAGAGAATGAAAACGAGTTCGTCCGGGATGTGGGCGTTGATCTGTCGGGGGTCCAGCGGATCGACATGCTGATGCGCGTGAAGTTTCTTCGCCGCCGTTCCTTCCGGGACCGGTGGACGGGCCGTCAGCGCGTGGTAGAAGGCGCAACCCAGGGAGTAGATATCGCTCCGCACATCGGCACGTCGCGGGTCGAGTGCTTGTTCCGGTGAGATGTAATCGAACGTGCCGAGTGTCACGCCCGATTGAGTAACTCCGCCGTGGCCTGCCGCGTCGAGTTGACGTGCGAGACCCATATCGACGATCTTCGCCCGACCGTCCGGCGTGATGACGATATTCGAGGGCTTGATATCGCGGTGAACGACGCCCCGTTCCGCAGCATGAGCAAGCCCTGCTGCAACCTGGATCATGTACCCGATGCACTCGCGGGCAGGCAGCACGCCACGCCGGTCGATCATCACCCGCATGTTGATGCCTTCGACGAACTCGAAGGCGATGAAGTACAGTCCCTGATCTTCGCCGCAGGAATACACCCGGGCGATGTTCTCGTGATCGAGCATTGCCGCGGCGCGGGCTTCTTGTTTGAAGCGAATGATGCTTTCGGGGTCGCGCGCCGATTCGGGGGGCAGAATCTTCAGGGCCACGATCCGGCCCAGTTCCAGATCGCGTGCTCTCAGAACCGCAGCCATCCCGCCAGAGCCGATCGCCTCGATCAGTTCGTAGTGTCCCAGTCGTCGCCCATTCACCAGGGGAGGGCCCGGGACGACGGGAGCTGGTCCGACAGACGAACCTGTGGACGACCGCGCACCTGCCCGCTGCGTAATGATGGTGGGTGCTTCGTCCTCGGGAGGTTGCTGACTTGAGGACGTGAGTGAGTGAAGAATGTCGGATCCCATGGAGATCCGGCGGGACGAACCGCTATTGGCAAAGATGTCGGATAAGGGTTCTGAAGACTGGGGCTTTGGTTCTGGTGGTGCGGCCTCAAGGCCAAGCTCGGGTGAGGAATCGTTCACCCCCGGCTCGCGCTTCCGCGAAGACGGCCGTCCTGTCGGGTCGGGCGGTGGTGAGGGCATTCCTGTCACACCATGATTGTGGGCAAGGCCCGCAACGATACCATTGCACGATGCCGCTGGGAGAGGGGAGCGGCTGCCAAACACCTGCCCCCGGCCGTTCACTTACCTGTTGCCGAGATCCGGGGCACCAACGTGTGATCGGGTGATCGCGGGCAATCTCCGCGGCTCAGTCGAGCAACTCGATCAGATGCACCACTATAGCTGCTTTTCTGGCGCTTTGTCAATTCAGAGAAGGATGGTTGATCTGTTCTGTTGAGTGGAACATTGCAGTTGCACTGCCGCTGCCAGCAAACCAGGAGTTGAACCTCAACTTTCCCGATTTGCCGTCAAGTCGCGGCAAGGCTCGTGGGATCCAGGCTTTGGAGATAGCCCGAGATCGTTTTGGACAGGCTTTTCCCGACACCGGGAAGCCGCTCCAGCACCTGGACCCCTTCGGTCCTGAGAAGAACTGTCAGATCTTGGGGGAGTGCCAGAACTGCCATCGCGGCTTGTCGGAAAGCCCGAACCCGATAGAGGTTATCACCATGCCGGGCGAGTTCGGCTGCGTGAGCGCGTAATTTTCGTGAGATTTCCTGATTTGTCGGATTCATCACATACCTCCCGTGATGAAGTGAATCTGACGAATTATACGCGCGTTCACAATGTCCGTTGTGGTGAATCGAGTGAACCGTTCTGCGTCACGAGGTGAGTACGGTGCCCGAAGTTCCCCGTGAATCGTTTGATCTCGGACGACTCGACGAGTTGTTTCACCTGTATCATGCCGAGACGCAACGGCTTCTGGGCTATCCCTGCACGGCGACGTTCGACTACTCACCTCTGTACCGCTTTCTCGCGTTTCCACTGAACAACGTGGGCGACCCCTTCCGCCCCAGCAACACCCGGCTCCAGACCCACGAACTGGAACGCGAGGTGCTGGCGATGTTCGCGGGGTTCACGCACGCTCCCTCCGAGTCCTACTGGGGATACGTCACCAACGGGGGAACCGAGGGGAACATGCACGGGCTGTTCCTGTCGAGCGAACTCTACCCCACCGGAATCGTGTACCACTCCGAGGACACGCATTACTCGGTGAGCAAGCTGCTGCGAGCGATGCGAATCCCCCACCGCGTGATTCGCAGTCGACCGGACGGGTCGATTGACCTCGAACACCTCAGCGAGACGGTCGGGAGCCATCGCGATGTGCCGGCCATCATCTTTGCGAACATCGGAACCACGATGAAGGGAGCGGTGGACGACCTCGCGGGAATCGGCCAAGTTCTGCGCCAGCACGCAATCAAGGAATCGTACATTCACGCCGATGCCGCACTGAGTGGCATGATCCTTCCGTTCGTGACGGACCCACCGCCGTGGGACTTCGCCGCCGGGGTGGACAGCATCGCAATCAGCGGGCACAAGATGATCGGCAGCCCGTTCCCGTGCGGGGTGACGCTGGCGAAGAAATCGAATGTGGCGGTGATCGCACGCGGCATCGAGTACACCGGTTCGATCGACACGACGATCGCGGGATCGCGGAATGCCTTCGCGCCGCTGTTCCTCTGGTACGCGCTCAAGACAGTCGGGGTGAAGGGCTTTACGTCTCGCGTCCGGAGTTGTCTGGAGATGGCCGACTATGCCTGCGACCGATTGAACGCTAGCGGGCACAATGCGTGGCGACACCCGCACTCGAACACGGTGGTGTTCGATCGGCCCTCAGCAGCGGTCATTCACAAGTGGCAGTTAGCCGTGACAGGAAAGATCGCTCACGTGATGGCGATGCCGCAATTAACCCGTGAGCACGTCGATGAACTGGTAGCAGACATGAATCGCGAGCGGGAACCCCATGGTTCCCGCTCACAGTGAGGGGTCGGATTACTTCGTCAGCTTTTCGAGGTCTTCCTTGATCGCTGCGGCCCAGATGTCGTAGCCCGCAGGGCTGAGGTGAAGGAAATCGGGCATGATCTTCCGGTCGAGTGCGCCATCCTTGTCGAGGAACTTCGGGCCGATGTCCTTGTAGAACACTTTCTTGTCGTCGGCGAACTTGGCGATGATATCGTTGATCGCCTTGATCTTCGGTTGCAACTTGTCCGCCGGGCACACGAGGTCTTCCTTCTTCAGCCCTGGGCCGGAGCGTGGGAACACGCCGAGGATCAAGACCTTGATCTCGGGCTTCTGCTTCTGCAACTCGGCGACGATGGCCTTGATGCCACCAGCAATCTGTTCGGCCGTGTGGCCACCGGTGTTGTTCGTGCCGATCATGATGACCGCGAGTTTGGGCTTCAGCGGTTCGATCTCTTTACCTTCCGTGAGCCGCCACAGCACGTGGCCGGTTTGGTCGCCGCCGATCCCGAGGTTGATGGGCTTGAACGCGGTGAAGTTCTCGGCCCAGGCTTTTTTCCCGGCACCTTCCCAACCGTGTGTAATACTGTCGCCGATGAAGATCACGTCACCTTCACCCTTCGCGACGATCTTCAGGAACTCCTTGTGGCGGGGGTTGTCGCGGTTCAGCACTTTGACAGCCGGGTTGTCCTTGGCGTCTTCAGCCCGGGCTGGCGCGAACAGCGCCATGGCCAGCACTGAGCTGGCGATCACAATACTGCGGACGATCATGCTGCGCTCCGAAGGTGGACCGTACCTTTTGCGGTGGGTGATGTTCCAGTGCGCTCCCGGCTGGGTACGTCAGCCTGGCATGGATGAAGTATCTGGCTGACATGGAACCTCGGCAACAACTATTTCAGCGGAAGTGTTCTAGGTTGTGGCATGAACGTTCGTCACATTCTCACCGCCGTGGCTCTTGTGGTCGTGGGGGCCATGTTCGTCGGGCAGATCCGCGAACTGCTCGAGGACCGCAGCGTCTGGCCGCCCGACGACTTCATCGAATACTGGGCCGCTGCCAAGCTGACGCTCGCGGGGCAGAACCCCTACGACGGCAAGCTCCTCATGCCGCTTCAAGTGGAAGGCGGGCGCGACACGGATCAGCCGGTGATGATGTGGAACCCGCCGTGGACGCTTTCGGTGGTGTTCCCGCTCGGTTGGTTTCCGTCCCGCGTTTCCCAACTGTTGTGGCTCGCCGTGAATCTCGCCGCGACGGGGTATTGCGGAGCACGCTTGTGGCGTCTCTTTGGTGGTCGCGCGGATCGGGTCTGGGTCGGGTGCGCGATCGCCTTCACCGCGATGCCGAGCGCCTTCGCGCTACAGTCGGGGCAGATCAGCCCGCTACTGTTGTTGGGGGCAGTGCTGTTTCTCGAATGCGAGCGGCGTGGTTTCTACTTCGCGGCGGGAGCGGTCACGGTGCTGCTTGCGATCAAGCCGCATCTCGCGTACCTCGTCTGGCTCGCGATTCTGTGCGATGCGGTGGTGAATCGTCGCTGGCGAATCCTCATCGGAGGAGCGATCGCGGGCGTGGCGTGTTCGGTGTTCCCGCTCGTGTTCGTGCCTCAGGTGTGGACTCAGTTCGCCGATGCCATGAAGAATCGCCCGCCCGAGCAGTGGGTGTCGCCGACCATCGGGTCGGTTCTCCGCCTTCAGATCGACGAGGAGATGTTCCGCCTCCAGTTCGTGCCGGTGTTGTTCGGGTTGGTGTGGTTCGCGTTCTACTATCCCCGCTGGGCACGTCGGTGGAACTGGACCGAACAGCTCCCATTGCTGTTGCTGGTGTCGTTCGTCACGGCTCCGTATGGTGCGTGGCCGTTCGACATGGTGCTCCTGCTGCCTGCGGCGATTTGGCTGGTCGTTCATGGTGAGCCACGACGTACATCCCGGTGGGTTTGGGTCGTGGCCGGTCTCGTCGCCGTGAACGTCGGCTGTCTCGTGTGCAACCTGCTCGAAACCGGCTCGTTCTGGTTCCTGTGGGTTTCGCCGGTCGTGCTGGTGCTGTATCGCGTTGGGCAACCCCGGAAGGAGCCAGCATGACACTCCCACGTTGGATCACACCGGGGGCACTCGTCTTCCTGACGATCTGGCTCATCTTGCTCGGGGCCGGGCAGTCGGGGATGCTCCGCGACCCCGGTACGTTCTGGCACACCCGCACGGGCGACATCATCCTTGCCGAGGGGTTCATCCGCACCGATCCGTACACGTTCACCCATCCCGCGTATCCCGACCGCTGGTGGGTGCCTTACCAGTGGCTCGGGGAAGTCGCCATGGCGCTGGCTCACCGCGTGGGCGGGTTCGACGCGGAACTACTCGGCGCGGTCACGATCATTGCCGTCGTGTTCGCGTTCCTCACGACGCGATTGCTCCGCACGGGCCTCCACCCGGTACTCGTCGGCACGATCATCGCCATCTCGCTGGCAGCCGCCGGCGGACATTTCCACGTGCGACCACACCTCATCACCACGGCGGGTCTAGCGTTCACTGTGGCGTTCCTTACGGATTGCGATTCGGGCCGATACCGCATCCGACACTTGTTCTGGCTCGTGCCGTTTTACGTGATCTGGGTGAACGTTCACGGCGGCTATCTCGGTGGGTTTGGAACCGTCGTGATCGCGGCAACGGGCTGGGTCGTGTTCTGGTCGCTCGGCCGACCATCGCCCGTTCAGTCGTGGCGTGACGTGGGGTTGCTTGCGATGCTGATCCTGCTCTGCGGAGCCGCGGCGTTCGTCAACCCGTACGGCACGGACATGCTGAAAGTCTGGCGTGTCATCATGGGCGAACCGATCCTGCGGAAGATCATCAAGGAACACCGGCCGCTTGAACTGGATGACCCGAATGCGATGCCGGTGCTGGTGTTCGCCGCCTTGTACCTGTTCGTGCTCGCCGGTGCGAACTGGCGCGAGATCCGCGTTTCGTGGTTGCTCCCACTTGTGTGGCTGCTCCAGACGATTGACCGTAGCCGGCACGCGACGCTGTTCGTGGTGACGGGATTGGTGGCACTCGCGGCAATCTGGCCACACACTCGCTGGGCCGCGCGCTTCGCGAAGTCTCGCCCGGATTTCTACCAGCCCGACGAGGTGCCGGTCGCCCGACCATGGTGGGCGTCGGCGTGGTTGCCCGCGTTCGTGGTGTTGCTGACACTCGGCCTGCAAGTCGGAGGCGTGCGCGTTCCCGTGATCGGTGCCGGCTGGGCCCAACACGACCCGGAACACTGGCCGGTTGAGATTCTCGACGTGCTGAAAGCGAACGAACCGAAGCCGGGCGATCCCCACAACAAGATCTTCAACTGCTACGTCGACGGTGCGTTTATCATCTATCACGCCCCGGGATACCGCGTGTTCGTGGATGATCGGTGTGAGGTCTTCGGCGGTCAGTGGCTATTCGAGTTCGTGAAGATCTCTCACCCCGACACGTCGAGCGAGGTGCGGTCGGCCGCGTTCGCGAAGTGGCAGGCGGATTATGGTCGCTTCGACTTCGCCCTCACACGAACCGACACGCCATTCGATGACTACTTCCGGGATGCACCTGGCTGGGAATCCGTGAAGCGAACCGACACCGCCACGTTCTACCGGCGCAAGTGAACCAGGTGTGACCAGTCAGACTTGCCTGAAAAATTCCAGGGAGCGGTGGTTGGCACTCACCGGTGAAGGGGTTTTCCTGGTTTTCACCCCGAATGGGGTGGGACAACATAGCCCGGGGCAAGCCGCAGGCGCGGCCCCGGGTAACACAATGGTAGACAGATTCACCCTGAAAGGGTGCGACAATGGGATGAGTGGTTGTTGTCGCACTTTTTCAGAGTGCAAAATCTTCTGCGGTTGCGACCCGGGGCTGCGACAGCTTCGCTGTCTTGCCCCGGGCTATGTTGTCCCACCCTATTCGGGGTGAAAACCAACAGACGCTCCACATCGTTCGCATGCCAATTCCTCCGGTTCGTCACACCTGCACCGGTCTTCGGCGTTCGCTTACCAATCTCATGCATTAGATTGCGACTGGCTCCGTTGTTCTTTCAGAAGATCGCGAATCTCGATGAGCAACTTCTCGCTCGTCGTGGGTTCTGGTGGCGCGGCCTTCGCCTCGTCCTTGAGCACATACTGGTGCAGCGTGTTGATCCCTTTTACCACGAGGAACATGCAGAATCCGATGATGAGGAAGTTCAGCACTGTTTGCAGAAAGTTCCCCCAGCCCAGAGACGCATCACCGTACAAATGAAGCCGTGACTGTGAGATTTTGATGCCACCGGTCACCACCCCGATGATCGGCATGAACAGGTCGGCAACCAACGAGTCAATCACCTTCGTGAACGCAGTGCCGATCACCACACCGACGGCGAGATCGACCACGTTTCCACGCAGGATGAACTTCTTGAACTCTTCCAGAACTGGCATGTTGAACTCCCGGGATGAGATGCGATCGGAGTAGTTGTAGCCCGGAGAACCGCACCTCGCCGCATCAAGTGTCGCGGCCGAAACATCCGGTAACGCTTGACTTCGGGGGGGTGCCGCGTGAAAACGGAAGTGTATCCACCCCGATCACTGGAGGTGCCATGATGCTCCGTTCCACGCTGGCCGCTGGCCTCTTTGTCTTCGCGTTCGCCAGCTCTGTTCAGGCAGGCCCATACGACGATCTTCTGAAACACACGTCGCAGAACACCAACACGCTCGTCCTGATCGATGTGAAGGGTGCGTTCGCGACCACACTCGCGAAAGCTGAGAATTGGGCCGACAAGAGCAAAGGCGGCGACCGTGGCGGATTGGGGTTCGTACCAAGTGACGCTGAACTCGTGGTCATCGCGGCCGAAGTGAATCTGAACACTCTCGATCGCGACTTCCAGATCGGACTGGTGAAGGTTTCGCACAACGTGCCCGAGATGCGTGAACTCGCCAAGCAAGAGGGTGGCACGGCCGACGAAATTGCTGGCCGCCTCGCGGTGTTGTCGCCGCGGAACGTGTACTTCACCACGTTGCCGGGCGCGACGTTCGCGGCAATCTATCCTGCGGATCGGCAGTACACCGCAAGGTATCTGAGGGCTGTGAAAGCGAACAAGACCGGTGAGCTCACTCCGTACCTTGCCAAAGCGGTCGGCAAGACCTCGGGGAACGCGGTGACCATTGCAGTCGATTTGGAGGATGTGTTCGACAAGACACTCCTGAAGATTTCGTTGCAAGCAAGTCCGTCTGTCGCAAAGGTGAAGACCGCGGATGTCGGTTTGTTGGCAGCCTTCATGTCTGGCACGAAGGGGATGACGTTCAACGCGAAAATCGACACCGGGATTCAAGGGAGTTTCACGGTCGAATTCATCGGCGATCCGACGGATTTCCGTCGCACATTGCCTGATCTGTTTCGCGAGTTGCTCGAAGGGCAGGGGATTGCCATTTCCGGGTTCGGGAACTGGCAGCCGACGTTCACCGACAACACGATGACGTTGACCGGCCCGATGAGCACTGCCGACCTCAAGCGAATCCTGTCGCTGTTCGCGTTCCCGCAACTGCCTGGAGACCCCGACCCCAAGATCAAGGGGAATGAATTCAGCACCGACATGACGCGGCGCTATCTCCAGGCCGTTGACACGATCCTGGCCGACACGCGAGCGATGCAGAAAAGCCCGAACTACGACAAGATGGCAACCTGGCACGACAAGGCCGCCGATCAAATCGATCACCTGAGCCGCAAGAATGTGGATACCATCGCATCCGACGCAGCGTACGAGGCGACGAAGCAGTTGCGGGCGATCGCTCAGAGTCTTCGCGGCGTCCCCATCGACAAGAAATCGCTTGAGAGCCAGCAATACTACTACAGCTCCGGCGGTGGCTACTCACCCGGCATCGGTGGCGGCTGGTTCGGCTGGCGGCCGTATCTGTACCAGAACCCGAGTTACGTAAACACGAACATCCCGGAGATTCAGGCAAAGATCGCGAAGGTTGTCGCGGACGACCAGAAGCAACGTCTGGAGTCGTGGTCGGCCATCGACCGCATCATCCAGGAAGCCCGTCGCAAGCTCAACGACAAGTACAAGATGGACTTCTAAGAACCGGTGGCTGACTAACCAACCGTGCATCGGAATTGAGAGAAGCTGTTTCCAAAGCGAGCCACGGGGTTCATCCCCGTGGTGTGTTGGAGAATGCATCACCCACGGGGGTAAACCTCGTGGCTCGCCGACGCCCCTGGTTTCGGGGGGAATTACCTTCACCACCGCAGTTGGCTTCGTGGTCGCGCTCCAGAAGCGTGCCACGAAGCCGATTCGGAGGGTCACTCCGTTGTCGAGAGCAAGTTGACGATGACAGTTCGCACTTCGCACGCATATCATCGCACTCCTGTCACCTGATCTCGCGGCCTCGCCTGCCTTCCACGATTTCTGAGATCGGGCACACACGGAGGTGCTGCGATGATGCCAAAGCTGTTTTGGTGCGTGCCAGTGGTGGTGGGCATTGCTGCGGGTCTGAGCGCCGAACGCCTCACCGCCAAGGTCGAAGCCGCGAAACAAGACGTGAAGCCGGCCGTGTCGCTGCCCCTCACGCGGGTGGTTCTCTTCAACAGCGGCGTCGGCTACTTTTCCCGATCAGGCGAAATCACCGACGATGCCCGCGTCGATCTCAGCTTTCACGAAGCCGATATCAACGATCTGCTGAAGAGCATGATCCTCGAAGACTTCGGTTTCGGCCGCGTGGCTGCCGTGAGCTACGATAGCCGCGAACCGATCAGCCGCACGCTCAGCAGCTTCGCCGTGAATCTGAACGGCCAGCCGACGTTCGAGAGCATCGTCAGCCAGTTGCGCGGCGAACGTGTCGAGATCGTGACGACCTCCAGCGCCGCGAATCAACCCGGTAAGCTCTCGGGCGTGATCGTTGGCGTCGAACGGCAGATCGTCGCGGCGGGGAACACCCCACTCGTCGCATCCTCGCTGAATCTATGGTGTGCCGAGGGGCTTCGCTCCGTGAAACTCGCTGAGGTGCAGCAACTCCGCTTCGCGAACCCCGTCATCGAGACCGAATTCCGCCGTGCCCTGGACGTGCTGGCGCAGTCGCACGACAGCCAGAAGAAATCCGTGAGCCTGCACTTCGCTGGCGAGTTCAAGCGCAAGGTGCAGGTGGGTTACGTCGTGGAGGCACCGATCTGGAAGACGAGCTATCGCCTCGTTCTTTCGGACAAGGAGAAGCCGTATTTGCAGGGCTGGGCGATGGTCGAGAACACGACCGACGAGGACTGGTCGGGAGTGAAGATGGCACTGGTGAGCGGCCGCCCGATCAGCTTCAAGATGGACTTGCACAACCCGCTGTATGTGGACCGCCCAACGGTGGAGCCGGAACTGTTCGCGTCGCTGCGCCCCGTGGCTTATCGAGGTGGCTTCCGAGAGAACACGATCCCGGTGGGAGCTGGCCTGCGGTTAAACATCCCGGCGCTCGGACCACTGCCGCTCGCGATGGACATGGGCGTCCCGCTGAACAAAGGACCGGGCGACCACGGCCAATTGGTCAACATTAGCGTGGGCGTCTTCGGTGGCGATGGTGCTCCGACGGTTCAGGATTATTTCAAGCAGTATCACGAGTTCGCGAAGGTGGGGAGGTACGCCGAGGCTGAGAAAGCCGCACTCCTGGCGCAGCAACTCGATCCACAACACCCGGCGATCGGGGCGCTTCTTCACATGGCGAAGTCACAGCGGCGGCTGATGGAACAGGGGCAACTCACGGGCAACAGAGAAGTACTGGTCTACAACGGCTTCAGCGATGCCGAGAAAGCTGGACCGCTGGTCCCGGTGCCAGTGGTTCCCAGCGCGGTGCCCGATCTTCGGACGTTCTCCCAGTACGACGTCGCGGGTCTCGGAACTCGGCTTGACCAGATGACCGACGCCGAGCGGAAACAGCACGCGGCGAACGTTGGTCAGGAACTCGCGGCGCGAATCGGCACCGGAAGTGTCGGCAACGCGGCCACCGCAGCGGCGCTCGGCGATGCGTTCCAGTACACCATCGACTATCCCGTGAACCTCGCTCGCCAGAAGAGTGCCATGCTGCCGATCGTCGGCAAGAGCATCGAGGGGCAAAAGGTCAGCATTTACAACGAAAGCGTGCAGCGAACGCACCCGCTGCTCGGGCTGAAGTTCAAGAACACCTCTGGCGCACACCTGAATCAAGGGCCGATCACCGTGTTCGAGGGGAGCGTTTATGCTGGCGACACCCGCGTTCTCGATGTGCAACCGAACGAGGAACGCCTCGTGAGTTACGCCATCGACCTTGGCACGGAAGTCGATCCGCAGGTGGGTGCGGGTTCGCAGAAGATCGTCAGCGTGAAGGCCGTGAAGGGAATCATCACGCAGAGCGCCAAACTCAGCGAAGAGAAGAAGTACAAGATCGTGAACCGTTCGCAGACCGACCGCACGCTCGTGATCGAACACCCCAACCGCACGAATCAGCAGTTCAAACTCGTGGACACCGACAAGCCGAGCGAAGACACGCCCGACGTGTTTCGCTTCCAGGTTGCGGTGAAGGCCGGCGAGACGAAGACCTTCACCGTGAAAGAAGAGCGACTGCTTGCGAGCGAGGCGACGCTGACCAACAACGCGGACGAGGCCATTCGCTACTTCACGAATCTCGCGGAGGCCAGCCCCAAGCTGAAGCAGCAACTCGCGGGGGCGGCGAAGGTGAAGGACGCCTGGGATGTCGTGAACCGCGAACTGCTTCAGGTGCTCTCGCAGTTGAGCACGTTGAACCTCGACCAGGATCGCATCCGGAAGAATCTCCGCGAGACGCCGAAGGAAGCGGAGGTCTATTCGGTGTATCTGAAGAAGCTCTCCGAGCAGGAAAAGGAAATCGACGGATTGACCACGAATCAGAAGCAACTGATGGATGCTGAGTTCGCGGCTCGCAAGAAGTACGAGGAGTTCCTCGCGAATATCTCGGACTGATCGCAGGCATGATGGCGTGTCGCAGCGACTCACCACAAAGTCGCGGCGACACGTGTGCAATTATTCCTCACTGAGTGCCAGTGCCAGTGCGAGGCGGCAGCCGCTTTCGAACTCGATCAGATCCACGTACTCCTTGACCGTGTGAATCTCGTTCTGCCCAGCGCCGAACGTGATCGTCGGTATGCCGTGCTTTACCATCCAGTTCGCATCCAGGCCCCCGTTTGTGACCCGCAGGTTCGGCTCGCGGCCAATCGTTCGAACGGCTGCCGCGGCGCGCTTCACAACCGGGGCATCATCCTTCATCCGGAACGGTAAGTAGTCGAGCCGCGACGTGAACTTCACCTTTGCGGTGCGGCCTTCGTGATCCTTCACCCGGCTACCCGCGTTGGTGAACGCAGCCTTGTACGCGGCGCTGATCTCCCGGACGAACTTCGCGTCGTGGCTGCGGCTTTCGCCCTTCACCTGAACGAAATCGGTGACCACATTGGTCGCGTCGCCAGCACTGCGACCATCGGCCGTTCCGATGGGGCCGATGTTGCTGGTTCCGATCTTCCCATCCTTGACCACCTTTCCCCACCAGCCTCCCGCGTAGACCTCGGCCATTGCCAGTGCAACCACCATGCTCGCGGAAATGCCACGCTCGGGAGCTACCCCGGCGTGCGACGCCTTCCCCTTCACATCCACGGTCCAGCGATCGGCCCCGATTGCCCCGACGATGATATCCGAGGCGGTGCGGCCATCGACGTTGAACCCCATCACCGGGCCACCGAGATCTGCCGGGTTCAGGTGCTTCGCCCCGAATAGCCCGCTTTCCTCGCGAACCGTGAAGAGCAGCGTCAACGGTGGGTGCGGCAACTTCTGCTTGAAGAGTTCTGCCACCATCGTGACGAGCACGGCACACCCCGTTCGGTTGTCGCCACCGAGCGCCGTGGTTCCTTCGTGAACATTCACCACACGTTTCCCTTTTACCACCGGGCTTGCTCCGGCACACAGGGGCACGGTGTCCATGTGGGTCATGAACAGCACGGGCTTCGTTGCCTTCTTCGCGGTCCCGGGGATCTTCACGATCAGATTGCCCGTCTGGGTTGGCTCGGGGATGCGCTTGTCGGAGTCGTCGAATGAAATGGCCGAAGCCGGGACCCCGACCTCCTTCAATATGGCAATAATCTCCTTCCCGATCGCGGCTTCCTGGCCGGTGATCCCGGGGACGGCGAGCAACCGGACCAGCCGTGCGATGCTGGCCGGGGTATCGAGTTGAAAGGCGGGAGCCGGTGCAGCGGTCGTAGGCATATCGAGCACTCTTGAGTCGATCTTGTGGATTGGAACAGTCTAGCGACTTTCGCGAAACGATGAATGATGAACGATGAGCGATGAATTTCCAGAGTAAACCGCCGGTTCTCGTCAACATTCTCGTTTCATCATTGATCGTTACCCAAGTTTGTGGACGTTTCGTCCACACTTCCGCACCATGACCACGACCCACAGCAACCAACACACATTCCACTTGAGACGGGCGAGGATGAGATGCAACAGACGCTGATCCTGTTGAAGCCGGACGCCGTGCAGCGAAGGCTGGTCGGGGAAGTCATTGGCCGATTCGAGAAAAAAGGGCTGCGGTTGGTCGGGCTGAAGCTCGTGAAAGCGAGCCGTGAACTCGCGGAGAAGCACTACGCGGTTCACAAGGGAAAGCCGTTCTACGAGAGCCTGCTCTCCTTCCTCACCAGCGGGCCGACGGTCGCTCTGGTCTGGGAAGGCCGTGAAGCCGTCGCCGCATGTCGCTTGCTGATGGGTCTGACCGACGGAGCGAAGTCGCCTCCCGGAACGATTCGCGGCGATTTCGGCTTGAGCGTGCAGAACAACCTCGTTCACGGTAGCGATAGCCCCGAGAACGCGACCCTGGAAATCGGGCTGTGGTTCAAGCCCGATGAACTGGTTGCGTTCGCCCCCACCGATGCCACCTGGGTCGGATGATGGACCCCACATGACGGTTCGCGAGCTAACCCGGTTCGCCATTGGCGGGCTGTGGCGGCAAAAGGTGCGAACGGCCCTGACCCTCGTCGGGGTCACCGTTGGCACCTGTGCGATGGCGTTCAGCCTGGCGCTTGGCCTGGGGATGCGCCAGTTCATCGACAACGAGTTCAAGGGCCGCGACGACTTCTGGCGAATCTCGGTTCACGTCGATGAACCGCCCGCCGATCCCAAGGATGCCCCGCCAGACAAGATCGCCGTGCGGGGAGATGTGTCCGAAGATCGCAAGGCACGTCTCCGCGAGGCGCTCCTCGATCGCTACGTCGCAACCCGTCAGCGAACGCCCCCCGTCCCACTCACGCCCGAGAAACTTGCGGCCATCGCCGCGCTTCCCGATGTCGCCGAGGTGCGAACGTACCGCAGTGCCGATGGTCGCATCTCGACCGCCGGTTCGGACAAACTCGTCAATGCCTTCACCGTGAGCGGACCCCTCGCCGATCTGCAATCGCGGCTCATTGCCGGCCGCCTCCCCGCACCCGACACGAACGAAATCGTCGTTTCCGAACTCGTGCTCTACGACCTAGGCCGAGGGGACGATGCGGATCTGGAGCGCTCGCTCGGGCTGCCCCTGCGGCTCGTCGTGGGTGGGGTACGCAACGCTCCGCCGCTGGCACTCGCACGGGCGCTAACCGGTCGCTTACCGGGCGACGAACTCACCCCGGGACAAATCGCTGCACTGGAAAAGCTCGTCGCCGCGCTCCCGGCGAAGATCGACTCCTTCGACCTGACGCTGCTCGAACGTGTTGAACTGAAGCGGCTCCTGGACGCGAAACACGATCCGACCCAGGAACGGCAGTGGGCATCCGGAGCCACGGCAACGGGCGAGTACCGCGTGTCCGGGGTGGTTCGGTTGCTGACTCGCGAAGATCGAAAGAAGCTCGCGCCGCTCTCTTCGTGGGAGATGACGCGAGCGAGTGCGTTCCTGACTCCCACGACGGGCGGCGAGTTGTTCGGCCGGTTGCCGTGGGCGAAGGATGGCGTGGTCTACGTTGCCGATGTGCGGGTGCGGCCAGGCGGCGACCTTCCGGGTACGGTGAAGGCAATCGAAAGCATGGGCTACAAAACGATCTCTGGGGCGAAGTGGTTCGCAAGCGCGAAACGCGAGGTCACGCTGATCGCGATGGGCTTGAACCTGTTCGCGCTGATTGCCCTGTTCGTGGCGGGAGTCGGGATCACGAACACGCTGGTGACGAGCGTGGTGGAACGCACGAAAGAAATCGGTATCCTACGTGCCATCGGGAGCACGCGAGGTCAAATTCTTGGGATGTTCCTGGCCGAAGGGACGTTCATCGGATTGCTCGGTAGCGTGCTCGGGCTGGCACTGGCGCGAGGGCTGGCGATTCCCGCGGACACGTGGGTTCAGGGGATCATGCAATCGCAGATGGAAGAAGAAAAGCTGGTGAGCACAACGATCTTCGAGTTCCCGTTGTGGCTGTGGTTGGGGTCGGTCGGCTTTGCAGTGCTCATCACGACTGCCGCAGCGTATTACCCCGCACGCCGTGCCGCCAGGATCCACCCCATCGAAGCCCTACGGTACGGGTAGCCGAAATCAGGAACAACTTCCCGACTTTGGCGAACTACTATTTGAGACGGTGGTTGGCAGATTTTCCCTGGGACCGCGGTCATCTTGACCGCTGCTAACCATGACCAATGACCAACAGAGCTGACCCGAGCGTCAACGGAGGATCATAGCTTTT